>Ga0137391_10004799_pt1 | contig 10353 bp, 9 predicted proteins | sample 15con2h24BmetaG_FD_101399 | JGI IMG/M metagenome (GOLD analysis project Ga0137391, IMG submission 101399) | Vadose zone soil microbial communities from Angelo Coast Range Reserve, California, USA - 15con2h2.4B metaG | ecosystem: Environmental > Terrestrial > Soil > Vadose zone > Saprolite...
CCGGAGCCGTGGGAGCCGAACGTGACCGCGCTGCAAGATCCGAAATCTCCAAAGTGGGAGCGCCTCCTCTCGCCCGGAATTCCCATCCCCACCCCCTGGCGCGAAGAAGAATTCCAGTCGTTTGAAGCCGGGATCCAGAAACGGCGGAAGCAGATTCGCGCCGAGCGACGCCCTGAGTCGGAAATGGATGCTTTGTTTCTCGAGGAGAAAGCGGAAGAGACGAAGATGCTCACCTCGGAGAAATACGCCGGCAAAGTGGGCGCGTTCGAGGGCGCCAACTACGAGTCGAAGGGTTACTTCCGACCGCAGACGGATTGCGTGATGTTCTCCCGGGACGATGTCCCCTTCTGCGCCGTATGCCAGAACGCAATCCATCGGGTGATCGATTTATACGGGAGTCCGGGCGAGGCGAAACATTGAGGCCGATCGCACTTTGCGCGGGCTGGATCGCTTTTCGCTTGCGATCAAACGGCCGAATCAGTGGCGCTCCGGTGAGCCGCGTCGATCTGAGCGAAGCTCGCGGGCCCGCCGCACTGCCGGGAATCCGAACCAGAGCCAACTGAACATCGCGGTACCGACGGCGGTCATGATCAGCGCCGAGGTCAGCCCGAACAGGCGGCCGCCGATCACGAAGATGGTGCTGTTCATCGCAATCGCCAGGAATACACTTCCGAGCACCGCGAGGCGGTTGAAGCTGGCGAGCATCTTGTCGCGCCTCCCAACTTCATGTCGCCAATGCACGCGGTGGTAGACCGAGGGGGCAATGAGCAGCGCCGAAGCGATGGCGCAGGAGGCAAATCCGAGGAAGTAGACGTTTCTTTCCAGGACAGAGGCGGTGTTGAACTTCTCGCTGAATGGGACGCTGAGCATGAAACCGAAGAGTATCTGCACCCCGGGAAGCTCCACCCGAAGCTCGGTCATGAACAGGTTCAGCTCGCGATCGAACTCCGCGTCGCTTCGAGGCTCATCCGGGTGCACCAGGCGCCCTTTAGCACTTCGCGCCGCGGATGGCGCGCCCAACCGAGGCAGCCCAACATCGCCCCTCAGTGCTTCAAGGATCCGTGCGGCAACTCTCCCTCGTAGCTGTGGGCCATCTGAAAGTGGTAGAGCGGGTACGGCTCGTCTTTGGATCCCCCTATCAGATCAAAGATGAATCGGCCCGGTTCCTCGCTCTCGCCGTCGGGCGCCGCCTGAACGAACAGCACGTCTCGGGGAGCAATCACCATCTCGCCGATGACCTGCTTGCCCCAGATGAGCTGAATGACGAGGTTCCGGTCCGGATCCTCGCCGAGGTGCCAATGGACCTGCTCGTGATCGTACAGGTAGGACTCGGGCGTTCCAGCGCGCAAGATGCAATTCGGATGGTCCTTCAACCATCTCCAGAACTGCTCCAATCCAAGGGCTGCTCCAGCATCCACGCTCACGCTCACCGGATCCTCCGCGTCGCCATCTTAACCCCCTGTCGAGCCTGTCCGCATCCGTTTACATTCAACGGTGCAGCTTGTCATCCTGATCGGCTTGGGTTCGGAGAAAAGCACCTTCTACCGGCAGCGGCCATGTCCTTTGCTTCGAGACCTCGACTACATCCACGCGTCTATTGCCTTACTGATCGTCGAGATGACTACATTCGACAAAGGCGCGCTCTGCATTTTTCTTACTGCTGACGAAAGCCCAGCTCAACCACCTCGAAATCAGCCGCGGTCAAGGCGTGGAAGGCAGGATTCAATACATCATTATCCCAGCGGGGATCGAACGTTCCACCGATGTCCATATCCCTTCCATTGTCGGTGACAATCAACCCGTACTTCTTCATCGCGCGAAAGATTTTCTGCACCGGCGCTGGAAAGCGCGAGATATCCACATTCGCCTTGAGTCGAAGGCGAGCGCCGATGGGCAGTGCGCCCGGCGTATCACCCGCGTGATGGGAAGCCGGATAAACATAACCGTTGGTTGCTCGCACGGTGGCCCTCATCGCGTGCCCCATCTCATCGGCCCCGTAGACCTCTTCGTACTGAATGAAGCCGGGGTACATCGCCATTCCAGACGCGTCGGCCGAAGTCCATCCTTCCGGACGCCGATATCGGGGATTGTTTAAATCGAAAAAGGCTCCGGACCCCGCCAGCCACTGGTGAGCGGATTGATCGTAGAACACGCTATAGAGCTCGTAGAGAAGATTGTCATCCGTCTGGAGGATGATCATGTGCCGATCTTCGATCCCCCGGAGGTCGACAATGCCGGGTTCTCCCCCCTGGATCATGTGTGGGGTGGAGATCGCCCGATCCGGAATTGGGTAAAATGGAAAGCTTCGACCGGTTGAGTGATCAACCCCATCGCTCTGAGCTGCGTAATAGAATTCGACGGAGGTCTTTGGCTGGTTTCGATCAACCCGGATCACCGGCATTCCGAAAATCTGGTCGCTGCCCGGCCACTGTTCTCGTCCGCAATCCGGGTGGAGCTGTTTTCGCTCGGGAGTATTGATGAACGCGATGTAGTCGGCGGATTGCCTGTCCACCGGTGCCGAGCTGATATCCAGGTTCCAATCGCCCACGAGTGCCGGGGCTGGGGGTTGAGCAGGACCTGGGCCGGATGGGGGCTGCCCCGCGTCGGGCTGTCCCGCATCGGGCTGTCCTCCGTCGGGCAGAGGATTTCCCTGAGACGACGAAGCCTGGCGTGGGCCGACCCTCGCCTGTTCAGCGAATCGATCGACGACGTCGGTGCCGCACGCAAACAAGGTGACGACAAAGGGCAGCAACATCCTTGAAGGGTGACTGACTGTTTTCAATGGCAATACCCCAAGCAGACGAGTCGGCCGCAGCGCCCGGCCAGGAGAATCGGCACCTAGATCGGCGCCCCGCGCGGCTCTTCGAGAACGCACCTCATAGCCGTGCGCGGAACCAAGGCGCTAGTCATTCCTTTCCGGAATGCAGCGGACCCTCGTTCGCCTGCCAGGGGACAGTGCGGGGGGACGTCGCCGGCCTCTGTTCTCGCTATCGGGCCTGGAACTGCTCAGGGCACTTGCAGCTCGAACTGAACGCAATAGTTGTGCTGGTCATGGTGAAAGGTCAGAAACGCGGTTCCCGTGGCGCCCGGCCAGGGGATCGAGAGGGTCAACTGCTGAGGGCTGTCCTTGGTTTTGACCACCGTGTCCTCGGGCACGTCGCAGCCCTGGACGGCATCGTGGCCCGTCCGTCCGGCAAATGCTCCGGAAGCCACGCTGGTAACGATCCGGGAGCCATTGGTGACGTTGCACTCGATCGTCTGGAGATCATATCCAACCAGCGTGTCCGAATCGCGAAGCTGTCCCCGCATTCCCAAGTCGGTTCCACCCTGAATACCGGTTCCATCCTGGGTGAGGGCATAACGCAGAAGCAGGTTGCTTCCGGTCGGCTCTTGATCGAGTGTGATTTCCACCACGTCATCGCCGACGATGTCGACTGAGCTGATGGTGAGCTCTCCGGTCGAATCCGAGACTTCGAAACCCTTGCCGTTGGCCCAGGCCGGGTGAACCTCCTGGTGGGGAGCGGAAATGTTCTCATCCCAGCTCAGTGGAGGATTGGGGACATCGAAGGTGACGATGAGTCTCGCCCCGTCGCGAACCACGGTATTGGGCTGTACCGGTTTCCAGAGAATGCCCTGGTTCACCACCAGGTCGAAGACCTCAGCATATTTCTCGCCGATCCTCCGGTACCCCGCGGCATCCATGTGCAGGTGGTCGCCGTTGTATTGGTATTGATACTTGGGCCCCACGCAGTAGCCCTGCCCGGGGTGATCGACACCGAGCCTCCACACCGCGACCGAGGATCCGCCGCGCGGAACAACGATCGTGCTTTGCTGCGAAACCAGCAACGGCACATCCTGACTCTGGCCGGTGATCGCCCTCAAATCGTCGTTGTAGTCCTGCCACAGTTGGAACAGACCCGCTTCGTAGGTGGGAGTGCCCGCGTCGCACTCGCCATGGGTGAGAATGATCGCGCCAAAGGCGAAGCTCTCGCCCGCTTCGTCGGCGAGCCGCTGAAACGATCTCCCCTCGGAAAGGCTCCCGGGGTACGCGCGGCCCGTCCCCCGTTTGTCGATGTCCCGCAGACAATGGCCGGACCAGCCCACCGGAGATTGGAGGGTGACGTAATCACCCCCGACGCGATCGAGCCACAGCTTCGAGATCTCGTTCGCCATGCCGGTATTCGGGGTCTCGCCGGAAATGTTGTTGGGGTACTGATTGTCGTCGTAGCCCAGCAGATGAGGTTTGATCGGCTCGACGAGCGGGACAAGCGACAGGTCGCCTCCGCCATCGAGCGGGTATTTGGGATCCGGGCCGCTGTCGAGCAGTTTGAGGTTGTGGTAGGGCTGGACGGTGCTGATAGGTGCGGCTCCGGCGCCGATGGATAGGCTCTGGCCGGTGCCGATGATCGCCACCCAATCGGCGAGAGACTGTCCGCCCTTTTGACTTTGTTTCAATGCGACCGCTGGACGCAGAACCGGGCTGCTGCCGCACCCAATCAGAGACGCGGAAAACACGCAGGGGAGAATCCATCCCCAGGAAGCCCTCCGCGCGGACTTAGAACCGATTCTGGTATCCCGCCTCATTTACCCCTCCTCTGCCAGCAAATGTCGATGCCCTCATTGCAGCCCTTCAGTACTCCCAACCGGAGCCGTAGTTAAACAGCAAAGCAGTTCCGGGATTTACAGGGGTTTCAAGCCTGGGCGGCCGCGGCGCAGACATCCTCATAGGCCGCTCGCACCTTGTTCACATATTCGACGAGCAGGGGCAGCTGTTCGAGCCGCAGGGCCTGGGCTCCATCGCACAAGGCGGTCTTCGGATCAGGGTGAAAATCGACCAGCACCATCGAGGCGCCGCAGATCACGCCCTGCCCGACGACGTGGAAGATGTCGAGCAGGTGATCCGGCGCCCGGTCCAATCGACCCACGGAATGGGAGGGATCGACGCACACCGGTAGCCGCGTTTGCCGGCGCACCACCGGCACGTGGGCGAAATCGACCATGTTCCGGTGGGGATCGCCCAGATGAGTCTTCACTCCCCGAAGGCAGAAGACGATCTGCGGATTCCCTTCGCTGGCGATGTACTCGCAGGCGTTGAGGGATTCCTCGAGCGTGATTCCCATCCCGCGTTTAAAGAGCACCGGGAAGGTGCCCTGCTGCCCCAGTGCCTTGAGAAGCTCGAAGTTTTGCGCGTTCCTCGTGCCCACCTGGAGCATCACCCCGGTCGCGTTTCCGCTTGCCCTCAGCGCGTCTTGAATCTCCTCGATTTGGCGCTCGTTCGTCACCTCCATCGCCACGATCTTGATTCCGTGTTTGCCGGCAAGCTCAAAAGTCCAGGGCAGGCACTCCTTGCCCAGTCCCTGAAAATCATAGGGGCTGGTGCGCGGCTTGTACGCACCCATCCGGGTGGTGGTGATCCCGTTCGCCGCCAGCTCGGACATCATCTTCCCAACGTTTTCTGGAGTGTCCACCGCGCACAGACCGGCGAACAGATGAACCCGGCTCTCGTCGAAAGCGACGCCGTTGTATTCAAAGCCCGGCGACTGATGTTTCTGCCCATGCCGACCGATCAACCGATAACGGGTAGAAACCCGGAGCACGCTCCGAACGCCAGGCAGCTCGGAGAAGAGCTTTTCCGGGATCGTCCGGATGATTTCGGCCGGACCGATGAGGTGGATCTCGGTGACAGTCGTGTTGGCGCCTCGATAATCGTACTTGCGGGGGGTGATTCCCGGATGCTGCGCGGCGACTTCGAGGATCGTCCTTACCGACTCCTCGGTCGCATCGGGATCGACGGTGATGATCATGGGCGACCCTTCCCCGCGTCAGCCGCCGGATCCGAGCCGACCGCGACCGCTGAAGCACTGCGTTCCCAATTCGACCTGAGCTGACGAGCACCCTCGAGCGCACTTTCGAGCGCCTCGCCTCGCAAACCGGCCAGGCGGGCGAGCTCCTCGCAGATCAGCTCCACGCTGGACGAAACCTGCGAGCGGTTCAAGGAGAGAATCTGTTCCCACAAGGCCGGGGGACTCTTCGCGACGCGGGTCGCGTCCTGGAACGAGGGGCCCGCGCAATCGAATCCCGGAGCAAGTCGGGTGAGCGCAACCGAGAAGAGATAGGGCAAGTGGCTGAGCATCGCGACCTGCCGGTCGTGCTCTTCGGGGCTGAGCCTGATCAGCCGCATTTCCAGGAGCCCGGCCAACTGGGAGGTCTCCTCCAGCGCCGAAGGGACGGTGCGGGAGGTCGGCGTGGCAATGAGCACAGCGCCGACGAAGAGATCCTTTCGCGCCGCTTCGATCCCCTGCCCCGCGGTGCCACACATTGGATGCAAGCCCAGATATCGGAGGGTGGATGGAAGCTGGGCCTCGATGGGCCCCACCACCGCCGACTTGACGCTGGCGAAGTCGCTGAGAAGGCAGCCCGACTTGAGGTGCGGAATGACGTTCGCAGCGACGCTGGCGATCGCGCCGGGGGAAGTGCAGAGCACTACCAGATCGGCGCCCGCCAGGATCGAAGGGTGGGACCCAGCCCGATCTGCCGCCCCCGAGGCCAGCGCGGTTTGCAGCGACGCCGGATTTACGTCCATCGCCGCGACGTCGATACCCCGAGCGCGCAACGCCAGGCCAAGGGAGCCTCCCATCAATCCAACGCCGACAATTCCACAGGTCTTGATCGCCACTCACCGACCTCCAGAATCCTGAAGGTCCGATCGAAGCCCCACCGCGCCCCGCAGATACAAATGGACGATCTCCTCGACTCGTTTGGAGGTATTGACCAGGATCAAGATTCGAATGCACAGAGCCGGCGCTTTTGGAACGGGCATCTCCTGGCTGCACATCAGGGGCACGCTTAGATACCCAAGCTCGCGAGCGGCCCGCGCCGGAAATGTCGCATCCAGATCAGGGGTGGCGGTGAAAAGAATGGCCGCGGTCTCGTCGGCGGAAACCTGGTTGAGGGAGATCAGGCGCGTCAGCAATTCACGGGTCGCCTCGAGAATTCCCGCTTCGGTGTTGTCGTTGGCAGTGGTGGCGCCCCGGATACCCCGGCAGCGCAGTTGGGCGTCGTTCATCGGGAAAGAAGATAACAGGCCAGAATGAATGAAACTCTACCCATCTGGACACTTCACGCCTAGAGACGTTGCCTCACCATGTCGTAACATTGGTCGGATGGAGGAGCTGGCGACGGCGGCGAGATCGGCGAAGGCGTACCGGATGCCGGCGGAATGGGAGCTGCACGAGGCATGCTGGTTGGCCTGGCCCTGCGCTCAGGATCTGTGGGGCGAGGATCTCGGCCCGGCGCGGGAGTCGTTCGCCGCCCTCTGCCGCGCGATTGCCAGCGCCCCCGCGAGAGAGCTTCCGGAGACCCCCAATGTTCTGGTCCCGAACGACGAAGAAGAGACGGCGGCGCGGCGCGCGTTGAGCGGCGTGCCGGCCCGGTTCTTTCGCGCCGATTACGGGGACATCTGGCTTCGAGACACCGCCCCCCTTTTCTTGCGCAGCGACGAGGGTGGAATCATCGCGGCCCGGTTCAAGTTCAACGGCTGGGGTGGAAAGTACATCCTGCCCGGCGACGATCGCGTTTCGCTCGAGGTCGCCGAGCTTTCGCGGAAAGCCACCCGCTCGTTCGATTGGGTCCTCGAAGGTGGATCGATCGAGGTGGATGGCCTGGGGACCTGCCTCACCACCAGGCAATGCCTCTTGAATCCGAATCGGAATCCGAACCTCGACGCCCCGGCGCTCGAGCGCAAGCTGGGCGATGCGCTGGGAGTGTCCCGGGTGCTCTGGCTCGACCAGGGGCTTTTGAACGACCACACCGATGGGCACGTGGACACCCTCGCGCGGTTCGTCGGACCTGGCCGCGTGGTGTGCATGGAAGCGCGGTCGAGCGACGATCCGAATCGCCAAGCCCTCGAGTCGATCGCCCGCGCGCTCGCGGGTTTCAAGGATGCAGCAGGCCGCCCGCTGGAAGTCCTCCGGATTCCCTCACCGGGATCGGTTATAGGGAAAGCCGGTGAGTTGATGCCCGCCAGCTACGTCAATTTCTACATCGCCAATCACGCCGTCGCCGTGCCGGTCTTTCGCTCTGCGTTCGACGAGGAAGCGGTCTCGGCGATCGGCGCGCTCTTCCCCGGCCGGCGGACGATCGGCATCCCCGCCAAAGCCCTGCTCTCCGGAGGAGGCGCTTTCCACTGCATTACCCAGCAGCAGCCGGCGGCTCTCGGGGGCGCCGGGTGAGCAGCGCACCGACGACGGTCACCGTCGCGATCCTCCAATCGGACTTCACCGACGACGTCCGGGCGAACGTCGATCGAATCACCGAGCTGGCGCGAAAGGCGGCCCAGCGCGGCGCCCAAATCGTCCTTCCCCCGGAGTTGTTCGAAGGTCCCTACTTTTGTCGCGCGCAGGATGCCCGCAACTTTTCCCGGGCACGTCCTGTTGATGGCCATTCAACGGTGCAGCACTTTCAGCGACTCGCCAAAGAGCTCCAGCTCGTCATCCCGGTCTCGTTCTTCGAACGGGCCGGCCCGGTCTTCTACAACAGCGTGGCGGTGATCGACGCGGACGGTTCTCTCTTGGGGGTCTATCGGAAGAGCCACATCCCCGATGGCCCTGGCTATCAGGAGAAATTCTATTTCCGGCCCGGCGACAGCGGGTTCAAGACCTGGCGCACCAGATATGCCGATATCGGCGTGGGAATCTGCTGGGATCAGTGGTTCCCGGAATGCGCGCGCGCAATGGTGCTGCAGGGTGCGGAGCTCCTACTCTACCCGACCGCGATCGGAAGCGAACCGGAAGAGCCGAACCTGGACACGCGCGACCTCTGGACGCGCGCGATGATCGGTCACGCGGTGTCGAATGTGGTCCCCATCGTTTCCGCCAATCGCGTGGGGAACGAGGGTGGGCAGATTTTCTACGGGAGCTCTTTCATCGCCAATCACCGCGGGGAGAAGTTGGCCGAGCTCAACCGAACCGAGGTGGGCGCGGTGACCGCTTCCGTCGACCTCGAACAGATCCGAAAGGACAGGGCTTCGTTCGGCTTTTTTCGCGACCGCCGCCCCGAGCTCTACTCGCCTCTCCTCACCTCCGATGGCGCGTCGCCTCCCACTCCGCCGCGGGCACCCAGCCGAAAAAAACCGCCACGCGCGCGGGTGAAGAGCACCCGACGCCGCCGCTGACGGGTGCCCTCAGGTCTTGTTCGCCCGAGGCGCCTGGAGTGGCAACTGGACGGTAAAAGTAGAGCCCACCCCCAGCTTGCTGTTCACGCTGATCGAGCCGTGGTGCGCCTCGACAATCCTTGAGACGATGTAAAGGCCAAGGCCCAGGCCTCCCACGCCCGGAACGTGGGACCCGCGTTCGAACGCCTCGAAAATGGTCTCCTGCTCCGCCAACGGAATCCCGGCGCCGCCGTCAGAAATGGCGATCCTAGCCGACCGGTGCGGCGCCCAGGACTCGACGGTGACGACGATGGGTCGGCCACGTCCGTACTTCATCGCGTTGGTCAAGAGGTTGGAAACCACCTGTTGAATCCGAAGGCGATCCCACACACCCTGAACTCCGTCCTCGGTGTGGACCTCGACGATCGACTTGGCGAGCGCCAGCTCCTCGCTGAATGCTTCGACCACCTCGCGAACGACTGGGCCGAGCTCAAATTCCGCCAGCTTCAGGGTCAACTGCCCAGACTGGACGCGAGACACATCCAGCAGCTCATCCACCAGCCTGGCGAGGCGGTCGATCTGCTTGTCAAAGAGCGAGACCCTCTTTCGCAGCTGTTCGACTATTCCCAGGTCTGAAGTCCCGGAGGCGGATTCGAGCGTGCGCCGAAGAAGATGCATCTGCAGCTTCATCGGCGTGAGCGGCGTCCTGAGCTCGTGCGCGGTCATCGAAAGGAACTGGTCGCGCAGGCGAATGGCCCGCCGGCGTTCGGCGGCGGCCGCCCCCAGGATCAACGTGGTGAGCGCGACGACCGCCATGAAAATCTGTTGCTGAAAGAGGTTCTCGCCGAGTGTCCCCCCGGAAAAGGGTCCTCTGCCATCCACCGTCGCCCAAACCGAGGTGCCAGCGACGATCAGGTTCGCGCCGGCAGCGCCCAGGACAAGGAAGCGAAGGGCAGCCCAGATCAGGACCGGAAAGACGACGTAGGGGTGAATCAACCTGCTCGTCAAGATGGGAAAAGCGCCGAACGCGATCAAGCTGATGGCGAGCAGCGACGCGCTCAGCCCCACAGCCTCCTTCCAGCGGTATGGTGGTTTTCGACGGCCGGCGCGTTCGACAAGGGAGAGCAGCAGTGGGGCGACGATCAGATCGCCCATCAAGTCGCCAAGCCACCATACCCGCCAGGCCATTCCCAACTGTTCCC
>Ga0137391_10004801_pt1 | contig 10350 bp, 11 predicted proteins | sample 15con2h24BmetaG_FD_101399 | JGI IMG/M metagenome (GOLD analysis project Ga0137391, IMG submission 101399) | Vadose zone soil microbial communities from Angelo Coast Range Reserve, California, USA - 15con2h2.4B metaG | ecosystem: Environmental > Terrestrial > Soil > Vadose zone > Saprolite...
ACCTCCTTGGCCGACTGCGTCTGGAGCTCGATGGTGATGGGCATGGTCGTCGTCATTCCCGTTCCTCCTGATCCCCGAACGCTTTGCTCGGGTAGGTCACGGCAATGCCGTGACGGTTACGCCCTCTTCCTCACACATCGAGGATGGCCACCCGGAGCCGCCCGGTCAAGGGGCCTGATCCCGCGGTCGATCCGCATAGCGCTTGAGCCGCTTGAACCAGACCAGCTTGTCCCGAAAGCCGGGATACGCGGCGTTCAGTCCACTCGGATTCGGGAGCACGAAGACCCGGGCGTCACCCACGCGTTCCGGCTTCGGTCCGGCGCCCGGGCGCGCGCGCGGCCCGAAGAACGCGCGATAGACGGTGACGCCGACGAAGGCGACGATCTCCGGCTTCACGCGCGCAATGACGCGCGCAAGCTGCGCGCGCCCGGCCTCGAACTCGCCCCTGGTGAGCTCGGAGGCCGCGCGGGTCGCCCGCGGAACGATGTTGGTGAGAGCGAGGCCGCACGACGGCAGCCGCGCGTCGTCCTCGTGGGTGAAAGCGTCGGGGATCAGCCTCGCGGTGTAGAGGAGCCGCCAGAACGGGTTCCCGCGCCCGGCGAAGTGGTGGCCGACCTCCGCGGAGCGGAGCGATGGATTGATGCCAACGAAAAGGATGCGCGGCCGCGCGCAGAGCCGGGCGGGGAGGCGCTTCACGGGCCGGACCCCCGGGGACCTAGGCCTCGTGCACGGTCGCGAGCACCGAGGGCAGGGCCGCCAGCACCTCCCGGAGGCACAGGCGAACGCGGGCGATGTTCGCTTCGGCCTTCTCGGGAATTCCCCCGCGCGACACCTGAGCGATGAACTCGTCGCGGGTGGTCGTCATCAAGAGCGACGCGTTGATCTCCAGCTGAAGCGCGTGGACACGCCGGGTGTGGGGCTGCCCGAAGGTGGCCACGATGTTGCCGCCCGTATAACCGCTGACGTTGTCGTGCACCTCGAAGCCGTGGCGCGTGAAGGTCCCCGCCACGGCCGCCGCGAGCTGCGGGGCGCACGTGGCGTCGTGGCGCGTGCCGATGATGACCTGATGGTCCTTCATCCGGCGCGGACTCCCCGTGTGGCCATCGAGGAGCATGGCGTAGCCGTAGGCGTGCCGGAGCTGGGTGAGCAGATGCTCCAGGGCGGCGTAGTACGGATCGTAGAGGGCCTGCAGGCGCTCTTCGACGTCGGCGAGTCCGAGAGGGCGCGTGAAGATGGGCACGTCCCGCATGGTATGGGTGCGCACCACCCCTCGCCGCGAGCGCACCTCGCCGTCGTGGTGCTCGAAGTCGTCGCGGCGGCGATTGACGTCGACGAACATTCGCGAGAACGGCGTGGCGAGCACGGTGGCCCCGTGCTCGTGTAGCTCCCCGTAGAGATCACCCACGAAGGTGTCGGCGAATCCGTAGGCAAAGGTCTCGAACCAGGGCTCGCTGTAGTCGTCGCGGGTGATGTGGGGCAGCGGCTCCGTGCCGTAGTGGGGCACGCTCACCAGCACCGGGTTGCCCTTCCCCGGCGAGGGATGCCTGACGATCGGGAACGATGGCTCCATGGCTAGCTCACGTCTCAGGGGGGCAGTCTATACCATCACGTTGAGTGGGGACCCGCCCTGGACTATAGTCTCCGCGGGCCCGCGTCGCGTGCGCCGCTGGGCCAACCCTTCACGAACGAGCGCATCCGCATCGGGCTCCTGGCCATGGGGCCACCCTCCCCTACGCGCTGTGGATCCTCCGCGCCTTCTTCCAGTCGATCCCCGTGGAGCTGGAGCACGCCGCTCTCATCGACGGGGCGAATCGCGCGCAGGCCCTCTGCTACGTGGTGGCGCCCCTCGCCCTCCCCGGCATCATCGCCACCGCCATCTTCACCTTCATCGTGGCCTGGAACGACTTCCTGTTCGCCCTCGTGCTCATCGGCCGGGACGAGCTGAAGACCCTCGCCATCGGCATCAACGACTTCTTTCACATGGCGGTGGTGGACTGGGGGCTGATCATGGCCGCCGGCGTCATGGTCACCATCCCCGCCCTCGTGTTCTTCGTGGCCATCCAGCGCTATCTCATCGCGGGCTGGGGCGCGGACGGCGTCAAGGGATAGCCGTCGGCCCCGCGTCCATCTGACGGTGGGCGCGAGAGAAGACCGAAAAGGCCAGCAGCCCCAGCGCGCCGAGCACGATCGCCAGCACGCCGAGGGCCGTTTCCATGCCCGCGCGGTCGACGAGGGCGCCGATGGGCGGGCCGACGATCACGAAGGACAGCCGGAAGAGCAGCGCGGCGATCGAGAGAACGCTTGCGCGGTCCTCCGCGGGCGCGTCCTGCTGCATCACGTTGGCCAGGATCGGCCCCTGCAGGCCTCTGATAGTCATGAAGCAGAGATAGAAGGCGATGCCCCACGCCACGTGGCTCAGGGCGAGCCCGGCGTACCCCACGAGGACGAGCAGACAGCAGACGAGGAGGCTCGCGCGCGTGCCGAGCGCGCCGGCCACGCGCCCGCTCGCCAGCGATATCGCGGCCAGCCAGATGTGCGCGCCCGCCCACAGCGGTCCGAACCACGCGGGCGAGATGCCGCGCGCCTGCATGTAGGGCTGGATCAGCCAGATCACCACGAACGTCGAGAGGCCCAGGGCGACGTTGAGGGCCAGGGCCGCGCGGAGCCGTCGATGGTGCCAGAGCGTGAACCCGAGGATGTGCAGGGCCCGGCGCGCGTGCGAGCGGGGGTCGGCGGAGGGGAGCCGTGGCGTCTCGCGCAGCATGGTCGCGATGACGAAGGCCAGCGCGGCGCTCGGCACCTGGAGCCAGAACGGCCAGCGCGGGCCCATCGCGTACAGCCACCCGCCGGCGGCGGCGCTCAGCGCCTCCGACGTCTGCGACACGGCGCGGGCCGTCCCGTCCCAGCGCGTGTATCGATCGCTGCGGCCGGCCGCCTCCAGCGACACCCACAGGAGCGCGCGGTCCGCGCCGGACATGAAGGCGCTGGCCGTGCCGAGGACGGCCTCGGCGACGGCGATCGCCCAGAAGGTCGTGCCGCGCGTGTAGACGAGCCACCCCGCGATCAGGAGCGCCGCGCCCACGAGCAGCGAGGCGCGGTACCCCACCCGATCGGCGAAGTACCCCGAGGGGAACTGGAAGAGCACGATGGACAGCCCGAATATCGCCTGGAGGATCATGATGTCGGTGAGCGACATCCCGATCTGGTCCTTCCAGAAGAGGGTGACGATGGGGATAGGGAAGAGCACGAACTCGATGGCGGCGAAGGCGATGAGGAGGCGCGCGTTGGTCATGGCGCGCGCTCCCGCTCGCTCGGATCCTCTCGTGCCGTTCCCGGTGGGTGTCACGGTCTGTTGGTAAGTATCACGAGCGCGCCCTCCCGGCCAGAGGAGCGCCCTGGCCTTTTGCTTTGGTCACCTCGGATCGCTTTGGTAGACTCGATCGCGATCCCTTCTGTCCCCCGCACTGCGAGGAAAACGCGCGATGATCCAGCGGCTCTCGAAGAATCTCGGCGTCTACGAAGGCGAAGCGCCCCCGGAGACGGGGCAGCTCGAGGTCGACGGGTACGCGGTGGTCCGCGGCGTCTTCACGGCGGACGACGTGCAGGCGCTACGCCGTGAGATCGATTCGGTCTTCGCGTCGTATCCCGCGGAGCGGGGCCGCACCGACGAGTTCCGCTACGAGATGTTCAACCGCAGCGCGCTCGCCCAGGCCGCCCTCGCCCACCCGCGGATCCTTGCCGTCATCGAGCCGCTGCTCGGCCACGACTGCCACGTGATCGCGAACACCGCCTGGCGGAACTCCAGGGAGTTTCCCGGCGGCCCCTGGCACTGTGATTCCGGCCCGCACATCCCGCGGCCCGAAGGCGTCGAGTGGGACGAGCGCATTCCGTATCCGGTGTTCGCGATCGGGGCGCACCTCCTGCTTCTCGACTGCGAGGAGGCCGACGGGCCTACCGCCGTCGCCCCGGGGAGCCATCGATCGGGTCGGCTCGCCCCGCGAGATCGGAAGCACGACCCGACGTTGACCTATGACGGCCGTCCTCCCGCGCTCCTCGTCGGCCGGGCGGGCGACGTCGCCCTCTTCGTCTCCGACGCGTGGCACCGGGGCACTCCGGCCACGGGGGGGCGCGGCCGGTATTTCCTGCAGGTGCACTACGGACGGCGCGATCTTGCCCAGCGTGTGCGGACCACCGCCCAGGTGAACCACGTGGCCCCGGAGGCGCTCGCCCGGGCCCGCGGCGCGCGGCAGCGCTCGATACTCGGACTGCACGACCCAGCCTTCTACGACGGCTGACCTGCGTCACTCCGCCTCGCGACCAGGGTCGGCGATAATGCGCCCATGCGCGGCGGGGACTACGACGCGATCGTCGTGGGCGCCGGCCACAACGGCCTGGTGACGGCGTGCTACCTCGCCCGGGCGGGGCTGCGGGTCCTCGTGCTCGAGCGGCGCTACGTGGTCGGCGGGGCCTGCGTGACCGAGGAAACCTTTCCCGGCTTCCGCGTCTCGACGGCGGCCTACGTCAACAGCCTCTTTCGCGAAGAGATCGTGCGCGAGCTGCGCCTCGCCGAGTACGGGTTCGAGGTGCTCGCCCGCCAGCCGTCGTCGTTCACACCGTTTCTCGACGGCCGCTCTCTCCTGCTCGGGTCGGATGCCGACCTCAACCGCCGTGAGATCTCGAAGTTCAGCGCGCGAGACACCGAGCGCTACCCTCTGTACGAAGCCATGCTCGATCGGGTGGCGGCCTTCGTCGAGCCGACGATCACGGCGACGCCGCCGAACGTTCTGCGGCCCGGCGTGCGCGACCTCTGGTCGCTCCTGACTCTCGGCCGATCGTTCAGCCGTCTCGGCGCGGCCGCCTCCGACGCCGTGGAGATCCTCACCGGCTCCGCGCGGGACCTGCTCGACCGCTGGTTCGAGTCGGACGAGCTCAAGGCGACGCTGGCCACCGACGCCATCATCGGCGCCATGGCGAGCCCCTCGATGCCCGGCACCGGCTACGTGCTCCTTCATCACGTCATGGGCGAAACGGGGGGCAAGCGGGGCACGTGGGGCTACGTCCGTGGGGGCATGGGCGGTCTCACCCGGGCGCTCGCCGGGGCCGCGGGCGATCTCGGCGTGGACATCCGTTGCGACGCCGAGGTCAGCCGCATCCTGGTCCGGGCGGGTCGCGTCACGGGCGTCGCCCTCGCCAGCGGCGACGAGTATCGTGCACCCATCGTCGCCAGCAACGCCGACGCTCGCGTAACCTTTCGCCGTCTGCTGGGTGCGGGAGAGCTTCCCGCGGAATTCGTGGCGGCGGTGGACCGGATCAGCTACGAGAGCGCCTCGCTCAAGATCAACGTGGCGCTCGCCGAGCTTCCGAGCTTCCGCGCCTGTCCGGGCGTCGAGGCGGGACCACAGCATCGGGGCACCATCCACGTCTGCCCCGGTCTCGACTACATCGAGCGCGCCTACGACGACGCCAAGTACGGCCGCCCCTCGGAGCGCCCGGTCCTCGAATGCACCATCCCCTCGGTGGTGGATCCCACGGTGGCGCCCCCGGGCCGGCATCTCATGTCCATCTTCGTGCAGTACGCGCCCTACGCGCTGCGGGCGTCGAGCTGGGATGACATTGGCGACCGCTTCGCGGACCGGTGCTTCGATCTGCTCGACGAGTACGCGCCGAACTTTCGCCGCGCGGTGCTGGCCCGTCAAGTCCTCACGCCGCTGGATCTCGAGCGCACGTTCAATCTCACGGGAGGCAACATCTTTCAGGGCGCGATGACGCCCGGCCAGCTCTTCTCGTTCCGGCCCGTGCCCGGCTATGCCGGCTATCGCACTCCCCTGAAGGGTCTCTACCTCTGCGGGGCCGCCGCGCACCCGGGAGGCGGCGTCATGGGCGCGCCGGGCTGGAACGCGGCACGCGAGATCCTCCGGACGCGATAGGGGTCAGGTCTTGCAATGCGACAGTCGGCACTCTGTTGCTCCCCAAGGGGGAGCGCGACCTGCCGCGCTACTCGCCGGCGCCCTCGGTCTTCTGCCGCTCGAGGACGCGCGCCGTGGCCCGTCCCTTGTCGGGGTGGGGATCCTTGACGACACCGTAGGCGGCGCGCCCTTCATGGTCCTCGGGCAGGTGCTCGGTGATCGGCCGGCCGTCGGGCGCCACGAAGAGCAGGCAGTGGCAGTACTTCCACTTCTGCATCTCGTCGCAGGCGCAGATCCAGCGGCGCAGCTTGGCTTCCGCCTGGGGGTCGGGGTAGAAATTGCACGGGCAGAGAGGCCGCCCGACCTGCTCGATGTGACGCGCGAGGCCTTCCACCACGGTCTCGGTGACACCCACGTCGGGGTGCAGCGAGGTGCCGGACTTCTCCGCGTACTTGCGCGCGTAGTTCCACATCTTGTCGATGTTGGCCTGCGACGGCTTGGCCGGCTCGCTCATCCCTGGGCCTGGGCCAGCGCTTCGTCGATCTTGGCTGGGTTGAATCCGGCGAGCCGCGTCTCGCCGATGATGATGACGGGGAGGGAGGTCATGCCGATCGCCATCAGCTCCTCCCGAGCCTGGGGGTCCTTCCCTACGTTCTTCTCCACGAACGGCACCCCTTTTTGCGACAGATACTCTGTCGCGCGATGACAGGGGCCTCAGCCGATGTTCGTGTAGACGGTCACGTTCGCCATGTGGTCCTCGCCCTCCTGGGGTGGTCGTTCGCTCTTGGGATGCCTGGGGCACCCCCCATCGATTCGCGGAGATGCCGCCCATCCCCCGAGCCCACGCTGAATCTGCCCTGGCCCGGGCCGCTGGTCAAGTCCCGGCCCGCCTGGGGTCGGCCCAGCCTCGTTGACAATCCGTGATCGCCGTGCGACATCGCTCTCATGCAAGAAGAGCCGACCTCTCTCCGGATCGACGACCCTGGCGTGCGGGCGCTGTTCACCGAGGCCGCGCGCTTCCAGTCCTGGCTCGACGTCGAAGCGGCCCTCGCGCAGGCGCAGGCCGAGCTGGGCATCATTCCCGAGGGCGCCGCCCGCGAGATCACCCGCAAGGCGCACGTGTCGTACCTCGACCTCGAGGCGGTGCGGGCAGGCCTGGCCCGCACGGGGCATCCCCTCGTGCCGCTGGTCTGGGAGCTGGATCGCGCCTGCGAAGGCGACGCCGGCGGCTACGTGCACTGGGGGGCCACGACCCAGAACGTCACGCAGACCGGCCAGCTCCTCCAGGTGCGGCGCGCCCATGACATCTTCCTGCGTCAGCTCGCGACCATCCTGACCACGCTCGCCGACCTCGCCGAGCGGACCAAGGACGTCCTCCTCCCGGGACGCACGCACGGCCAGCACGCGGTGCCCGCGACCTTCGGCTTCAAGGTGGCGGTGTGGATCGACGAGCTGGGCCGCCACGTGGAGCGTCTGTGCGGCTGCGAGGGCCGCGTGTTCGTGGCCATGCTGGGGGGCGGCGCGGGGACGCTCGCCTCGCTGGGAGCCTTGGGCCTCGCCACCCAGGAGAAGATGGCCGAGCGCCTCGGGATGCGCGCCATGCCCATGCCCGCGCGCACGATCGGCGATCACCAGGCCGAGTACGTGACCGTGCTCGGCATGCTCGCCGCCACGTGCAGCAAGATCGGGCGCGAGATCTACACCTTGATGAAGCAGGAGTTCGGCGAGCTCGAGGAGCCGGTGCCGCCCGGCACGGTGGGGAGCAGCACCATGCCCCAGAAGCGCAACCCGAAGCTGTCGCAAGACATCATCGCCGCCGCCGCGCAGATCCGGGCCCTCGTGCCCCTGGCCCTGGAAGCGATGCAGACCGAGCACGAGGCCGACCGGACGACGAGCATCATGATGGGCCGGGCCCTCGTGCCCGCCTGCGAGCTCACTGGCGACATGCTGCAGCGGATGGTCGTCCTGATGGACGGGCTCCAGGTGTTTCCCGACCGGATGCGGGAAAACCTCGACCTGTCGGGCGGCCTGATCATGGCCGAGGCGCTCATGCTCGAGCTGGGCAAGCAGATTGGACGGCAGCGGGCCCACGACGCCGTCTATGAGGCCGCTCAGGCGGCGGTGACCCAGTCGCGGCCCTTTCGCGAGACCCTCGCCGAAGACCCGCACGTGAGCGCCGGGCTCAGCGCCTCCCAGGTCGAGGCCCTCCTCGATCCTGCCCGCTACACGGGGCTCTGTCGCCAGTTCGCCGAGCGCGGCGCCGCGACGGCCCGCGACATCGTGGGGGCCATCCAGCGCCGGAGGACCGAGCGCGGCCGCACCGCCTGAGAGACGACCCGCCACTTCTCGCGGTCCGTCAATCGACGACGGCGATCACCTCCACCTCGACGACGAGGTCGGGGTGGGCGAGTCGACGCACCTCCACCGTGGTGCTCGTGGGGAGCGCGCCGAAGTACTCCATGCGGACGTCGATGTGCTTGAAGTACTCCTCGATGTCGGTGACGTAGGTATTGGTCTTCACGATGTCGGCGAGGGTGGCCCCGGCCGCGGCCAGGGCCGCCTTGACATTCTCGCCCACTTGACGGATCTGCGCGCGCATGTCGCCGCGTCCGACCACCTCTCCTTCCCGGCTCCGCGCGAGCTGGCCCGACACGAAGATCGTCTTCCTGCCCTCGACGACCACCACGTGGGAATAGAGGACGTGCCCGCCCACCACTCGCTTGCTCAGCGTCTCGGGCTGGATGTTCTGTCGCCTCATGGCTCTCTCCTTTGCCTCGATCTCGACGTATGATAGCGGAATGCTCCCGACCCACGGACGCTACGAGTACTCGAACATCACGACGCGCGCCGACTATACCTGGCCCGGCGGACGCCGGCTCGCCGTCTACGTCGCCCTCAACATCGAGGCCTTCCGCTTCGGCGAGGGCAAGGGCGCGGCCATCGCGCCGCCCGACCAGGCGCAGAGCCACAGCATCTACAGCTGGCGGGACTACGGCAACCGCGTGGGCATCTGGCGCCTCTTCGAGCTCCTCGACGAGCTCGGGATCCCCGCCGAGGCCCAGATGAACACCGCGGTGTACGAGATGGCACCCGACATTCCCGCGCGGCTGCGCGCGCGGGGCGACGAGATCCTGGGTCACGGCGTCACCAACTCCGACGAGCAGGGCCATCTGGGCGAGGACGAGGAGCGCGCGTTGATCGAGGGCGTCACCGCCACCATCGAGCGTCACGAAGGCGTCCGCCCCATGGGCTGGATGAGCCCCTGGCTCTCCAACAGCTCGGTGACCATGGACCTGCTGCAGGAGGCGGGCTACCGGTACGCGATGGACTGGACGATGGACGACCAGCCCATCTGGATCCGCACGCGCAAGGGCCGCATCCTCGCCATGCCGTATCCGATCGAGGTGAACGACACGCGCGGGATCGTCTGGTACCGGTACACCGCGGACGAGTTCGCCGACATGATCATCGACCAGTTCGACGAGATGCTGGCGCAGTCGGCGCGCCAGCCCCTCGTGTGCCCGATCTCCCTGCACCCCTTCGTCATCGGGCGGCCGTACCGCATCCATCGGCTCCGCCGGGCCCTCCAGCACATTCTCGAGCACGGAGAGCGCGTGTGGCTGACCCGCCCGCGCGACATCTGCGCCCACGTCGAGTCGCTGCCCGCCGGCGTCGTCCCGGGAAGCATGCTGTGAGAGAGCGCGAGATCTTCTACGGCTGGTGGGTGGTGGCGGCCTTTTCCGTCACGACGTTCATGTCGACGGGCGTCCGCCACGCGGTGGGGCCCTTCCTCAAGCCGATCGTCGGCGACCTCGGGCTCGATCGCGCGAGCTTCTCCGCGGTGATCGCCCTGAGCCTCTTCCTCTACGGTGTCTTCATGCCGTTGGCCGGCATGGTCCTCGACCGCTTCAGCGTGCGCACCGTCACCACCGCGGGCACGTTGCTCCTCGTGGCCTCGCTCGTGCTGACCGCGATGGTGCGGAACTTCTGGGAGTTCGCCGCCGTCTACGGCGTGCTCGTGCCGCTCGGTCTCGCCGGCACCGGGCCCGTGATCGCCTCTGGCGTGGTCGCCCGATGGTTCAGCAAGCGACGCGGCACCGCGCTCTCCGTGCTCGGCAGCGCGTCGATGACGGGGATGAGCCTGCTCGTGCCGGGCGTGACCTGGCTCATCATCACCACGGGGTGGCGCACGACGTACATGCTCATCGCCGCCGGAATCCTCGTGGTCGTGCTGCCTCTCTGCCTGTGGGTGGTCCGGGACTCTCCGGAGTCGATGGGACTCACCGCCGACGGCGCCATCCCAACGGCGGGGGCGGGCGCGGTCGCCATCGAGCGGGTGAGCGCGGGCGAGGCGCTGCAGACCCTGGCCTTCTGGCAGCTCGCGGGCTCCTTCTTCACCTGCGGCTTCTCCATGAGCCTGCTCTCCGCGCATGGGATCCCCATG
>Ga0137391_10004809_pt1 | contig 10344 bp, 8 predicted proteins | sample 15con2h24BmetaG_FD_101399 | JGI IMG/M metagenome (GOLD analysis project Ga0137391, IMG submission 101399) | Vadose zone soil microbial communities from Angelo Coast Range Reserve, California, USA - 15con2h2.4B metaG | ecosystem: Environmental > Terrestrial > Soil > Vadose zone > Saprolite...
AGCTCGAGACCTGCTTTTTCCTTCAGCAGCTCCTGGGCGCGGAGATTGTCGCTCCAGAAGTTCTCCTGAGTAGCCTCGCGCTCGATCTGGGCGATGCGCGAGCGCTTGCGATCGAGGTCAAAGATGCCCCCGAAGGGCGGCCAATCTCGCCCGCAAGTCAACCACGCATTCACCTTGATCTATGGCCATAGAGAGCAATTTATATCATTCCGCGATCGCCCAACAGCTCTTCTTCCATCGCCGCCATCTCGCGCGCCTCGGCCGGGGTCTCGTGATCGTAACCGAGCAGATGCAAGAGCCCGTGGGCCAGATAGCGATTGAGCTCGCGGACGATGACCGCCTTTGACTTTCCCGCCCGGCGTTTCGCGGTGTCGAAGGAGATCACCACGTCGCCCAGGACCGGCCCCGGTTCTTCGGGCGCGGGCGCGGATTGGCGAACTGTATGACATTTAGGTGCCGGGAGGACCCAAAATGTCGGACACCTCATCCAATCTCCGGAGGGAAAGCTGAGCACGTCGGTCGCCGAGTCGATGTCGCGCCAGCGGCGGTTGAGTTGCCGGATCGCGCCGTCGCCGACCAGGAGGATGGAAAGCTCGGTCCCGCGCAGGGCAAGCAGGGCCAGAAATCGCCGGGCGGTGCGGCCCAGGGCCGGTCCGAGGTCTTTGGCGAGGGGATGAAGGACCTGGACCGCCACCGTGTTCGGCCCGCGCCTCCGGGGCCTTTGACCATGCTTGCCGACGGGTCGATCGCCGCCGCTCAGGCCTGCGGTGTTCGGCCGGCGCCCCCGGGGTCTTTTGCGTTTGCCGACGGGTCGTTCGCCGCGGGTCAGGCCTGCCGTCCCACTTTCGTTCCGCCGCTGACGATGCTCACCGGTCGGGACACTTCCCCGGGGCGAGGGCTCTTGACCGAACCAGAAGGGTACTCCGGACGGGCGTGGTAGATGCCCTCGAGGGTGTGCATGAAGGATTCGGCAATCAGGTTCAGATCTCTCAGAGTCAGATCGCATTCATCGAGCTGGCCTTCGGCGAAGATGACATTGATGTACTTGTGGACCAGCCCATCGAGGTTGGCGCTGGTGGGCTCGGGAATCGTCCTTGAAATGGCTTCCACCCCATCGGCGATCATCACCAGCGCCGCCTCGCGAAACTGCGGTTTGGGGCCGGGGTAGCGGTAGATGCTCTCGTCGATCGGCTGCGGATTCTCTTTGCCGTCCTGCTCCTTGATCGCCTTGTGATGGAAGTAGCCCACCAACCGCGTGCCGTGGTGCTGGGGAATGGCGTCGGCCACCAGCTTGGGCAGCTTGTACTGCTTGGCCATCTCCACGCCTTCGGTCACGTGGCGCTTGATGATCACCGCGCTCATCGCAGGAGCCAGCGCGTCGTGCCGGTTTTCGCCCTTCTGGTTTTCCCCGAAGTAGAGAGGGTTCCGGCCCTTGCCGATGTCGTGGTAGTAGGCGCAGCTCCGAGCGAGCAGCGGGTTGGCCCCGATCGCCTCCGCGGCGGCCTCCACCAGGCTGCCGAGAATGATCGAATGATGGTAGGTGCCCGGAGCCTGGACGATCAGCTCCTTGAGCGCCGGGTGGTTGAGATTCGCCAGCTCGAGCAGCTTGAAGTCTGAAGCATAGCCAAAGATGGCTTCGATCAACGGGGTGAGCGCGAGGACGATCATCGGGATCGCCAGCGAATTTCCCACGAAGGAGAAGGCGGCGGTGATCAGCATGTCGGCGGAGAGGCCTTTGCCTTCGACCAGCGCGAAGAAGAGGATCACCGGAACGCTCACCGCTCCCACGATCAGGCCGGAGCGGAGCATTCCCGCCCGGTCCTTCACGTGCGAAACCCGATCGGCGGCGACCAAGGAACCTAAAAGCGTGGTCACCGCGAACGGGAGCGAGTTCCCCAGCATCACCCCGGCGAGCCCAGAGAGAACGATCGCGAAAAAGAGAGCCAGCTCCTGGTTGAGGAGGAATCTCACCAGCATCGCGCCCGCCGCCACCGGAATGCAGTAGTAGAGCGCCTCGGCGGGGATCTGGTGGTATTTGTCGTGCACCGCGTCCGCCACGGTCACCGCCAGCCGGATCAGGCCGAGCATGGCAATCAAGAGCGCGCCCAGCAGCACCGCGTCCTTGCGCGTCGGGTGGAACCGCCGGAAGGCGGCGCGATGAAAGGCGTACGCCACCGCCACCAGCAATGCCACCAGGCCGGCGCCGCCGAGCTGAACCTCGAAGATGTCCAGTCGATCGCTTTGCGCGCGCATCGTCTTGAGAATGGCCAGGTGGGTCTCGTCGATCAGCTCGCCATCGCTGATCACTTTCTGACCCTTCTTCACCTGGATCACCGCGTCTTTGACCGCGTCGGCGGCCTGATTGCGGCGCAATTCCGTCTCCGCAATGTTGATTGTGAGGTTGGGTCGGATCTGGCGCTTCACCAACCGGAGCACCGCCCGCCGAAGCGCCGAGGGCGAGTCGGAGAGGAAATATCCGGGAATCGAGGCAAACCGATCCAGGTCGGCCTTGGTTTCCTGCACGTCGTTGACGATGGGGAGCGCGACCGAGCTGACCAGCTCGCCGCCGCCCAGGGTGCGAATGGTGATCCCCTGCCCGCCCGATTGTGAGAGCTCGTCGCGCAAGGTGGCGACCGGGCCGTGATAGGCGCGCTCGATCAGGGAAATCGCCGCCAGCTCCGCCTGGAGCGAAAAGCGGGCCGCAACCAGGGCCTGAAAATCCTCGTCGTCGATCGCCAGCAGCCGGTGCTCAATCGACCGGCGTTCGGCCCAGAGGCGGGCGGCGGATTGATCCTCGTTGACCGCCGGGGCAGGCTCGGGCTTCCGCTTCTTTTGGGCCGCGCGGCTCGATTCGTCTCCGGACGAGCGCGGTGGCGGGGTTTTTTCCGGCGCCTCTGGCTCGAACTGAGCCGCCACCTCGCGCATGGAGGCAAAGGCCTCGTGAATCGCCTGCCGCAGGTCGCCGGCCACGGCCGGGTTGTAGTCATAGACGGGCCGTACCGCATTCCTGGCTTCCAGCCGCCGCTGCTCGGTCACCGCGTGATTGATGATGTGGTAGTCGCGCCCGGCCTTGAAACCCGCGGGCAGCGCGGAGCGGAACGGTCTGCCGATGTCCTCGCTGCTCAGCTCGGGTAGCTGCTGGGGATAGAGCGACGGAGAGATGACGAACGCCGCGGCGGCAGAGAGGACGAGAAGAAGCGCCCCGAGAACAAGGCCATTCATCCACCTGCGCCCCGGGCGGACCCGAGCGGCGAGCGTCCGCAGCGCGCCGGTTTCACGCGGCGATTCATCCGTGCTTGGGATCTGAGGCATGGGAGACGACCCTACGGGTCTCCGCGCCATGTTTCAAGAATGCGCGACCGGACGGCCCGACTGCGCCGGAAATGCTCGGAAAACGTCGGCCTCAACTCTTCGAGCACGACTGTCCTTAACTTCCCGCGACGTCCCCTCGAACCGGGCCGCCGCCTTCGCCGGATGCGCTCGCCGGCGCCGGATCGCGCGCATAGGCGCGGATCACCTCCTGGACGAGCGGGTGGCGCACCACGTCGATCTCGCTGAAGCCGCAGAAAGCGATGCCTTCGATGTTGCGCAGGATCTCGCTGGCGTGGATCAGGCCGGAAGCGCGGCCGACCGGCAGATCGACCTGGGTAACATCGCCGGTGATCACCGCCTTGCTGTTGAAGCCGAGCCGGGTGAGAAACATCTTCATCTGCTCGACCGTCGTATTCTGCGCCTCATCGAGGATGACGAAGGCGTCATTCAAGGTGCGGCCGCGCATGAAGGCGAGCGGAGCGACCTCAATCGTCCCATGCTCCAGAAGCTGGGCGGCGCGGTCGACGTCGAGCATGTCGTGGAGCGCGTCGTAGAGGGGCCGCAGATAAGGGTTCACCTTCTCCGCCAGATCGCCGGGTAGAAAACCCAGCTTCTCGCCGGCCTCGACAGCCGGTCGGGCGAGGATGATCCGCTTGCACTTGCGCTCCTGGAAAGCGGCCACCGCCATCGCCATCGCCAGATAGGTCTTGCCCGTTCCCGCCGGCCCGATCGCGAAGACGATGTCGTGCGAGCGGATCGCGTCCACGTAGCGCTTCTGGGCAATGCTCTTGGGGCTTACTTGCCGGTTGCCAGGGCGGGTGAACACCGGGCCGACGAAGACCTCCTTGAGGCTCTGGGACCCGCGTCCAAGAACCTTGATCGCCTGCTCGACATCCTCGCGGTACACGGAGCGCCCAGCTCGAATGAGGTTCCCGAGCTCCTCGACCAACTTCACCGCCAGCGTCAGAGCCTCCGGAGAACCCGTCAGATGCAGCTCGGTTCCCCGTTGGCCAACCCGAACGCCAAGGCGGCGTTCGATAATCTTCAGATTCTCATTCTGCCCACCACCCAGGGTTCGGGCGACGTCGTTGTCGCCCAGGTCGACCTTCGCGGTAGAGGCAAGCTCCGGTTTCTCGACGGTATATGGCCGCAACTCGTTTAGAACCTCCTAAAGGCACATCCTCTCAAACGCACCCGCTCGCGGGTGCCAACTGCGCACAACCTACCGCAAGGGTGGCAACAAAATGAAGTCACCTGTTTGCAACTTTCGATAGTAATAGCCTTCCCGCCAGGGAAAATGCAGATCCTCCTGGGCGAGCAACCCCACCTCCACCAGGGCGTTCAGCTTGTCCGGCAGAGGACCGCGCTCCAGGCGGTACAGCTCGAGCGCCGCCTGGATCCGGCGAATCTGGGAGGTGGAAATGAGTCGCTGGGCGGCCGGATCGACATACTGAGCGGTGGATGCACCCATGAGCGTCGTGGCTTGAATGTTCAGGCGGGGCGCCAGGAATGCAAGTCCAGCCAGGACCCCGGCGGTCACCATGATGCGGGAGGCCCTGGCGACCAGGCTGGCGGGTACCGTCGACCCCAGGTCGTGCACTTTTCCGCGCCCTGAGGCTGGAATGGCGCGCAAGTACTCGAGATTCACCAACTTGCAGAGGGCCTTGCACGCCTCGAACTCCCCCAGACAGGACAGATCGATGATCTTGCGAACGTCGCGGCTCGGTGCGACCAGCTCGAAGATCGTCCGTTCTTCCCGCCCGAGGCTCTCGAACTCGCCGGCAAACGGGTCATCCGGGCCAAGCGGATCCCCCTCTGCGCCGCTTCGCGGAGGCATCTGCTTGAGCCGCTCGAAGGTCATTTCGTAGCTGGTGATCCGCTTCCGGATCAGCGGCCACTCGTCGACCATCCGGAAACCTTCCATCAGGACGGATTCGGCCCGAAGGGGTGAAATCGGCTCGATGTCCAGGTCGACCTCGCCCGGCTCGAACTCGTAGTACCCACTTTTCCAGGTGAAGAGCCGGTAGAGCGTCTCCGCCGCCTGGAGCTGCCGCATCTCGGCCAGTTTCTGCTCGGGGATCACCCGGCTGGTGACCAGAACGTCGCCGATGCGCTGCAGGGTGCGCTTCTGCATCTCCAGCGCCTGCTCGAGCTGCTGCTCGGTGATCAGCTCCGCGCGAACCAGGAGCGTCCCCAACAGATCCTTCTTCTTCTTGAACGCGCTCTCGACCTTGACGATGTTGCCGTCCTTGAATCCGAGGGACACTTCCGCGTCCTGCGCTTTCAAGACCAGCATTCCGGTCTTCTGCTGCTGAGCGATCAGCTGGAGGATGTCGGCGATCCCGAAGTCTTTGAGAGTGCCCTTGAGCGCCATGATTTTAAGACTGCTGCTTGTACAGGCCGCGCAGCGAAAGGAGGTAGACGGCTATCAGCGCGGCGGCGAGCGGGGCGAGCCGGGTGAAAAGCGGCTCGGCGCCGTAGGGATAGCGCAGCACCCCGTGCCGGAAGAGGATGTTCGCCAGGGCAAAGAGGAAGAGAAAGACGTAGATCGCCCCGCGGATGGGCAGACCCGAGAAGACGTGCCCGGCACCCGAGCAGAGCAACCCAAAGGCGTAGGTCAACTTCTCCTTTTCGGACCGGAACTGCGCGATCTCGATCTGCTTGCGGATTTTCACCGCCGGCTCGACCACGTTCTTGCGGACGAAGACATTGACGCATTGCTGGCAGAGCGCACTGCCCACGCTGAGCTGGGGATCACAGCGGCGGCAAACCTGCCGCCCGCAGCGCATGCAGCCCTTGGAGATTTTTCCCCGGCGCAAAAGCGCGCTCAAGCCACCAAAAGCGATGGCGATCGCCACCGGATACAGCCACCCGAGCACCGGATCGACGTTGCCGAGAAGCTGAAGGGAAAGCTGCGATTCGATCTTCGAATCGCGATCGCCCGCATCCACCAGGGTCAGGATTTCGCCAGATGACAGCCCCGGGCTGAGCAGCGAACGATTGAGGAGCATCGGCTGGGAAGTGTCTTTCGGGACGATCAGGGCGGGTTGGAGGCGCGAAACTACGTCGCTGACATTCTGAGCCCTCTGCACGTCCTTCACTGCAGCCTCCGGCGGCTCCGAGGCGGCGCGACGGGAGTAGAGCACCGCCAGGTTGTAGAAGGGCGCGACGAGCGACGCATCGACCGAGGTTGCGGTGGTGTAGGACTCCGCGGCGCCCTGGACGTCGCCCTTGGCGAGCATCGCGTTCCCCAGATTGGTCAAAAGCCGCGGCTCATTGCTGCGCTTCGCCGCGGCGGCCTCGAAAAAGGCAATCGCGGAGTCGAACTGTCCGCGTCGGAGCCGGTATCGACCCAGGGCAAACAGCTCCTCGAACTCGGCTTTCTTCTCCCCCGCGCGCGCGGTGATCAGATCCGCCGAGGCACTCTCTTCAATGCCGCCCCGCTCGAGTTGGTACACCTCTTCGGCGATGGTGCCGGGGAAGCTCGAGGCCGACGCGAGCCACCGCGCCCCCGCGGGGGTGAAGGCGACCATGCCAATGAGGATGAACGCCACTGCGCGCTCGGTCATCGAAAGGTAGATCGCCGCGGCGCCGAAAAAAATCAGCACCGCGGGCATCACCCCCAGCCGCAGCACCACCGGCAGGCTTAAAAAAACGCAGGCGAAGACCGCGGACTGCCAGCGCATCGCAGCCTGGGGAAACAGGTGGTGAAAGTCGTGGAAGAACAGGCGCGCAATGCGCAGGAACATCACGCCGATCACCGCCAGCGTGGTGGCGAGCACGGCAACCAGCACTGAGACGCCGATGTCCGCAATCACCGGGCGGCGATAGCGCGGATCCATCCACACGCAGCGGATCGCTTGCGCGAGCTCGATGACATATCGGGATGGGCTTGCCAGGTCGGCAAATGCGTAAGCCCTCGCCAGCATCAGATGGGCATGCGGGAGGTCGGGCGCGAGCTCCACCGCCGCCGTCGCCAGACCGACCGCTCCCATCGTGTCGTTCGACGTCATCCTCGCGTCGGTGGTGCGAATGAAGCCGATCGAGAAGGCGTCCAGGTCGGCGATTCCGAGCTCGGCCTTGAGGGAGATCAAGTCCCTTTGGGCCGCTTCCGCCAATTTCGGATCAGCCTCGAGACTGGCCTTCTTCCAGCGGCTCCAGGCGGACAAGAGATCCTGGTCAGTTGCGCTGGGCAGCGTCAGCGTGATGAAGGAACGCCCCGGCTCGGACCGCTTGGCCTCTACCGGCGCGGGAGTCCGAGTTGGAACCTGAGCCAAAGCGTCCGCGGCAAGGACGACGCTCAGGACCGCGCCCGCCAGCCGGGCGTGTCGGAATGGGATCGGCAAGGGTGGGATGATGATAGACGAGGGGTTCGGTACGACAGTATGCGCGACACTGCCGCACGCCTTGTCGCGGCGGAGAGCGAACGATGGAAGACGACGCTGGAGCTGCACTGGAGCGCCTGGTGGGGATCATGGCCCGACTCCGGGCGGAAGGGGGCTGTCCATGGGACCGCGAACAGGATCTGGGCTCCCTACGCCCGTACCTGATCGAGGAGGCCTTCGAGGTGCTCGAGGAGATGGATCTGGTGGTGGAAGGAGGCCCGTGGACGCCACTGTGTGAGGAGCTAGGTGATCTCCTTTTCCAGATCGTGTTTCACGCACAGCTGGCGAGCGAGAAGGGAAAGTTCGAGATGGCGGATGTCTGCCGGGCGATTGCGGACAAGCTCGAAAGCCGGCATCCCCACGTTTTCGACGAAGCAAAGGTTGGAAGCACCTCCGAGGTCCTCGCCAATTGGGCTCGCCTCAAAGCGGAGGAGAAGCGCGAGAAGACCGGCGTCGAAGGGTCGGTGCTCGACGGCGTGCCTTCGGCGGCGCCAGGCCTTCTACGCGCCGAGCGGCTGACGGAAAAGGCGGCGCAGATCGGCTTTGACTGGCCGGACCTCGCCGGGGTGCGCCGCAAGCTGGATGAAGAGCTGGCGGAGCTCGATCGAGCCCTCGAGTCGAAGGATCGCCATGCGATCGAGCACGAGCTCGGCGATGTTCTTTTCTCGGTCGCCAACCTGGCGCGCTTTGTCCGCGTTCCCGCCGAGGATGCCTTGCGGAAGGCGATCGTTCGCTTCGTGCGGCGATTCCATCGCGTCGAGCGCGGGCTCAAAGAAGAAGGAATCGCTCTGGGCAAAGCGAGCCTCGAGCAGATGGACCGGCACTGGGAATTGGCCAAGCGGGCAGAGCGAGCGATCGATTCGAATGAGGCGGATCAACCGGTTTCTAAATGACGGTTTTCGAACGTTCTCCACAGAGCCTGTGAAAAATCTGGGGAGAAGTCTGTGGAGACGGACGATCGCAAGGCGAGCACCGGATCATGAGGCCGTCGTGCTGATCGGTTCGGCGATCTGGTTTTTGTCGCGAGCGTGGCAGGTTACGGGGGAGCGTCGTCGAGTTGTCCACAGATGGAAAACTCCGTTCCGCAGCGTGTGTGGGGCAGACACTCCGACCCAAGCCACCTAGTCCGCCTCCCGCGCACAACGGCCTTGACGGCCAGGGTCCAGCGCTGTACTAGCAACGCTCTTTTGCCGCCGGTTTGCGGAGTCACCCCTTGGCCAATACGAAGTCTGCACAAAAGCGAAATCGAAAATCCCAGAAGCGCCGAGCGCGAAATGCATCGGTGCGAACGACCGTCCGAACTTCGGTCAAGCGCGCTCGCGAAGCGATCCTGGCAAAGGATCCAGTCAAGGCCGGCGAGGCTTTGCGCGAGGCGACGCGGATCCTGGGGAAGGCGGCCTCCAAGGGCGTCCTGCATCCCAAAAACGCCGCCCGGCGGATCGCTCGGCTCGCTCATTCGCTCGCCCACTCTTTGCCTCGGACTTAGGCGAGCGGGATTTACGTACCCACGCCTAATTCTTTCAGCGCGGGCTGAAGAGAGCCCCACACGCTTTCGATCCGCTGAACGACTGGGGCCCGGCGCGTGCCGATACCGAGGTCGATTCTCCGCGAGCGGCCATCGCGCGTCGTCAGCACCAGGGCGTATTGCTTCTGCAAAACGCAGGCGGCAACCGCGAGGATGACGATCGCGCCGAGCAGCGCGCGGCTCACCCATCCTCTGGCGAGCAACACCGCCAACAACGCGGCCGCGCCGATCGCCAGGCTTTCCCAAACCGGCCGGCTGAGCAGGCGGACCCGTTCGATCTGCGCGACCTCGGCGATGACCGGATCGCCCGATCGCGGATGCCATTCAAACCGCTTCGCGGAGAGAAGGATTCGCCGCTCGAGCCCCAGGTCGGCTTCAAGAAATGGCTGGTACGCCTTGAGAATCAGGTCGCGGCCGCCCAACGGCCGATTGCTCGGGGGCGGCAGCGGCGCGCCGCAAGCGACGCACGACGCTTTGGCAGGCTGGGGCCGCCCGCATTGAGGGCAGAAAAGAAGAACCTTCTCCGAAGGCATCGCCGCCTATGAGACCACGAAGTTGATCAGCCGTTTGGGGACGAAAACGACCTTCTTCACGCTCTTGCCCGCAAGGCTTTGGCGAACCTTGTCGTCGGCCTCCGCCGCGGCGCGGACCTCGGTTTCTCCAGAATCCGCGGCGATCCGGATCTCCGACCGCAGCTTGCCGTTGATCTGGACTGCGTAGGGCAGCACGTCGTCCGCGACGAGGGCGGGATCGTAGTCCGGCCATCGCTGATCCGCGACCAGGGTCTGATGCCCATAGGCCTCGGAAATCTCCTCGGAGAGGTGCGGGGCGAAGGGGTTGAGCACCAGGGTCAACAGATGGATCGCTTCGGCCATCGCGGCGCCCTCGGCGTCCGTTTCCACGCGCTCCACCAGATAGAGGGCATTGACGAATTCCATCACCGCGGCGATGGCCGTGTTGAAGGAAAGCCGCTCGATCGCCTCGCCCACGCGCTTGAGGCTTTTGTGCGCCGCGCGACGGATCCGCAGGGCCTTCGGCTCGCTGGTCTCCATGGGTTTCGTGCCCGCGACGATCGGCTGATACTGCGCCGCCAGCGCCCAGACCCGCTTGAGAAAGCGATTC
>Ga0137391_10004814_pt1 | contig 10339 bp, 11 predicted proteins | sample 15con2h24BmetaG_FD_101399 | JGI IMG/M metagenome (GOLD analysis project Ga0137391, IMG submission 101399) | Vadose zone soil microbial communities from Angelo Coast Range Reserve, California, USA - 15con2h2.4B metaG | ecosystem: Environmental > Terrestrial > Soil > Vadose zone > Saprolite...
GACGTTACGGTCGGCGATGTCGAACTGGCAACGCGCGAGGGTTACCGCTCGGTCGAGCATCTCAAGCGCTACACGACGCTCGGCATGGGCACCGATCAGGGCAAGACCAGCAACGTCAACGGGCTGGTCATCCTCGCCGGCATCCGCGGCGAGGCCATCCCCGCAGTCGGCACGACGACCTTCCGGCCGCCTTATACGCCGGTTGCGCTGGGCAATTTCGCCGGTCGCGATATCGGACGCCATTTCGAGCCGATCCGGCGCTCGGCGATGCATGACTGGCACGCGGCGGCGGGAGCACATTGGGTCGAGGCCGGACTTTGGCTGCGGCCGAGCACCTATCCGCGGCCCGGCGAGAGCGTCCGCGAGGCGATCGTTCGCGAGACGCTCGCCGCCCGCAACCAGGTCGGGTTGGTCGATGTCTCGACGCTGGGCAAGATCGACCTGCAGGGGCCCGACGCCGCCACGTTTCTCGACCGTGTCTACGTCAATGGCTTCAAGGCGCTGGCGGTCGGCCGCGCCCGTTACGGCCTGATGCTGCGTGAGGACGGCATCGTCCTCGATGACGGCACGATGTCGCGCCTCGACGAGCAACGCTACCTGATGACGACGACGACCGCCAACGCCGTCAAGATCACCCAGCATCTCGAATTCCTCCTCCAGGTCGTGTGGCCGGACTTACGCGTCGAGATCGCTTCGGTGACCGAGCAATGGGCAGCGATGGCGCTTGCCGGACCGTCGAGCCGCGCCGTACTCGAGCGGGTCGCCGATTTCGACGTCGGCGACGCGGCGCTGCCGCATATGGGCGTCCGCCAGGGGCGTGTCGCCGGCGCTGCATCTCGCGTCTTCCGCATCAGCTTCTCGGGCGAGCGCGCCTATGAGATCAACGTTCCCGCCGATTATGGAAAACCGGTCTGGGAAGCCATCATGTCGGCCGGACGCGATCTCGGGATCGCCGCCTACGGCACCGAGGCGATGGGCATCATGCGCATCGAGAAGGGCCATGTCGCCGGCCCTGAGCTCGATGGCAACACGACCCCCGAGGATCTCGGGCTCGGTCGCCTTGTCAGTTCCAAGAAGGTCGACTTCATCGGCCGCCGCGCGCTCTCGCGGCCGGCTTTTATGGACGGCCAGCGGCACCGCCTCGTCGGCTTCGTTCCCGTCGACGGAACGACGCGGTTGCGTGCGGGATCGCAAATCGTCGTCGACTCGCGCCTCCCGCCGCCGGTGCCGATGATCGGCCGCATCACCTCGGTCGCCGACAGCCCGACCTTGGGCCGTCCGATCGGCCTCGGTTTCCTCGCCGGCGGCATGGCGCGGAAGGGTGAGGTGCTGCACGCGGTCTTCCCGCTTGCCAATCAATGGACCGATGTCCGCGTCACCGAGCCGGTGTTTTACGATCCCGCCGGAGAGCGGCTCCATGGTTGAGCGCCTCTCCGCCCTTGCCGCTGTCTATCGGCCCGGCGATTTCGGCATGGTCGACCAGCAAGGACCCGGCGTCATCATTGCCGAACGGCGTCCGCTCGCCACGGTCCAGGTCGCTGCGCGCGCCGACGAGGGCAAGGCAGTGCGCGACGCGCTTGCCACAGCGCTAGGCGTGGCGCCTGACGCGGCGGCAAACCGTTCGACAACGCGCAACGCGACGACAATTCTCTGGGCCGGCCCAGAGCGCTGGCTAGTCGTCGAGCCTGAGCGCAGCGACCGCGATCTCGACGCGCTGATCCGGGTCGCCCTTGCCGGAACATCGGCGGCAGTCACCGATCTCGGCCAAGGCCGTACGACGCTGCGCCTCGTCGGGCCGCGCTGCCGCGACCTCCTCGCCAAGGGCAGCGCGATCGATTTCCATCCTCGGGCTTTTGCCGCCGGGGCCTGCGCACAAGGTCTGCTCGGCCATGTCGGCGCGCTCTTCCATGCGATCGACGACAGACCGTCCTTCGATCTCCACATCGCCCGCTCCTACGCCCAGACGGTGTGGGAGTGGTTGATCGAAGCCGCGGCGGAATACGGGTGCCGGGTCGAGCCGCCAATAGTCTAAGGAGTGGGTCATGGTCTTGGGCCTCGCTGTCCATATACTCGCTGCGGTGATCTGGGTCGGCGGCATGTTCTTCGCCTATGTGGCGCTGCGGCCGAGTGCTGGACCGCTCGAGCCGGCCTTGCGCCTGCCGCTCTGGCACCGTGTCTTCAGCCGCTTCTTTCCCTGGGTCTGGGCCTGCGTGGTCGCGCTGCTGGCGAGCGGCTATGGCATGGTCTTTCTTGGCTTCGGCGGCTTCGCCGGCGTTGGCCCCCATGTCCATGCCATGCAGGCCACCGGTATCGTCATGGTGCTCGTCTTTCTCCACCTCTTCTTCGCGCCGTGGCAGCGTCTTCGCCGCGCCCTCGCCGCCGGCGATCTCCCTGGCGCGGGGCGGAACCTCGAGCAGATCCGAATTCTCGTGGCGATCAATCTCGCGCTCGGCCTGATCACCGTCGTCATCGGTGCGAGCGGGCGCTACTGGTAGGGAGGGAAAGTCGAAAATGGCCATCACGCTTTACGATCTTGCCGGTGCCGAAGCCGATCGGCGCTTCAGCCCGTTCTGCTGGCGCAGCCGCATGGCTCTGACCCACAAGGGTCTCGCCGTCGAGACCGTGCCCTGGCGCTTCACCGACACGCACGCGATCGCCTTTTCGGGCCAGGGTAAGGTCCCCGTCATCGTCGATGGCGGCAAGACCGTATTCGATTCCTGGACCATCGCCGATTATCTCGATGCGACCTATCCGGAGCGGCCCTTGCTCGCCAGCAAGCGCGAACGCGCTTTGGCGAAATTCATCGGCAATTGGACCGACACGGTGCTTCATCCTGGTGTCGCACGTCTCATCATGGTCGACGTGTTCGAGCATCTCGATGAGAAGGACAAGCCCTATTTCCGGCAAAGCCGCGAGCAGCGCTTCGGTGTGACGCTAGAGGCCTTCTGCGCCGATCGCGACAGCAAGCTCGCTGCCTTTCGCCAGAGCCTGACGCCGCTGCGCGCGACGTTGCAGGCGCAGCCTTATCTCGGCGGCGAAGCGGCAGATTACGCCGACTACATCGTGTTCGGCGGCTTTCAGTGGGCGCGCTGCATCAGCAAGCTGCAGCTGCTCGCCCCCGACGATCCAGTCGCCGCTTGGCGCAATCGCCTCCTCGAAGCCTTCGACGGGTTGGCGGGCAGGGCGAAGGGCTATCCATGCTGAGTAAACAATCGTCGTGAGGCTCAGCGTCCTCGATCAGTCGCCGATCCGCGATGGCGGCACGCCGGCCCAGGCTGTCGCGGAGACGCTTGAGCTGGCCCGGCTCGCCGATCGCCTCGGCTACCATCGCTACTGGCTCGCCGAGCACCACAGCTCGCAGGGTCTTGCCGGGACCGTTCCCGAGATCCTGATCGGCCGTGTTGCCTCTGAGACACGGGATATCCGCGTCGGCTCCGGCGGCGTCATGCTCAGTCACTACGCGCCGCTTAAGGTCGCCGAGACCTTCCGCATGCTCGAGACGCTGTATCCTGGCCGGATCGATCTCGGAATCGGCCGCGCGCCGGGCAGCGATCAGCGCACGGCCAGCGCGCTACAGCACGGGCCGGGTGCGCTCGGCATCGAACACTTCCCGGCCCAGATCGCCGAGTTGATGGGGTTTTTGGCCGACGAGCTGCCGGCCAATCACCCCTTCGCCGGAGTTCACGCGATGCCGACCGGCGAAGGGCTTCCCGAATTCTGGTTGCTCGGCTCGAGCGATCAGAGTGCGGCCTATGCTGCCTATTTCGGTTGCGCCTTCTCCTTCGCGCATTTCATCAGCGACGAGGGCGGCCCTGCGGTGATGGAGGCCTATCGCCAGCATTTTCGATCGGTTCGACGCCTTGCGGCCCCGCAGGGGAGCATCGGCGTCTTCGTTCTCTGCGCCGAGACGGAGGAAGCGGCGCAGCGTCTGGCGGCCAGCCGCGACCTCTGGCGGCTACGCCTCGACCAGGGAATTCTTGGGCCAATCCCGCGCATCGAGGAGGCCTTGGCGTATCCTTACAGCGAAGGCGAACTCGCGCGCGTCGCCTACAATCGCCGTCGCCAAATCGTCGGCACCCCCGATCAGGTCAGGGAACGCCTCACCGCGCTCGCCTCGGCCTATGCGGTCGAGGAGTTGGTGGTCGTGTCGATCTGCTTCGATTTCGCCGCCAGAATGCGGTCGTACGAGTTGCTCGCCGAAGCGTTCGGCGTTGGCAGGCGAAGCTGAGGGTCGGAGAAAGAAACTGTCTATAAAGATGCGGAATGTTTGAAAAAATTCGTATCGGCGAGGGCCGATGATTAGACCCGCAGAGTCATCAGTACGGCTGCAGCGATTAGCACGCCGAACATCTCGAACCCGGCGGTAATCTGACCAAGCGCCAAGCCGCACAACGTACTCGCGACGGTAAGTGAACCGACCAACCAGCTCATCTCGGGCTCCCGTATTCTTATCGATTTGACCGATTAGCGCTGACGTAACGGGCGACCCTGCCGAGTTATTCCACGACTTGAGAACGTCGTCGATTTCGCAATGCCGATCGCATTGCAGACCGTTGAACAGGTCCGGTTCAGGCCCCGATTTTGCCTCCGAGATAGTTGGCGAGGGCTTCCGGCGTGTCGATGTCGAGGACGACGCCTTCGCCGTCCATCTCGATCTCGACGACCACCTCGGGATAGGCACCGATCAGGTGACGTGCCCCGACATCGCCGGCGATCTCCTGCATCTCCGGGAAGAAGCGCTTTGCCCACAGCACCGGATTGCCGCGCTTGCCGCGCCGAGTCGGCACGATGATGGCGCGCCCTTCGGTTGGATTGAACGCGTCGATCAGCCGGTCGATCTCGCCAGTGCCGAGCAGCGGCATGTCGCCGAGGCAGACCAACACGCCGTCGATGTCGTCCGGCAGCGCGGCAAGGCCGCGCTTCAGCGAGGTTGAGATGCCGCCGGCAAAGTCCGGATTATAGATGCAACGCACCTTGCTGCCGCTGAAGGCGGCGCGCACGCGATCGCGCTCATGGCCAAGCACGGCGACTACCGGGCCGACGCTGGAGGCGAGCACCGCATCGGCGACCCGACGCACCATCGCCCTGCCGCCGATCTCGACGAGGAGCTTGTTGACCTCGCCCATGCGGCGCGACTGCCCGGCGGCAAGGATGAGCGCTGCGATACGCGGTCGTCGCGGCGCGACCGGCGTTTCCTGCAGGGCAGAACCGGCTTCGGCGCGCGGCAAGGGGCGGCTCGGAATTTCCGCCAGGAGACCACCGGCGCCCATCCGCATGATGTCCTCGCGCGTCATCGGGATTCCAGCGAGGAGCCGCTGCAGCACCCAATCGAAGCCGTTCTCCTTGGGTGAGCGGGCGCAGCCGGGAAGACCGAGCACCGGTTTGCCGTCGAGCCGGCCGAGCAGGATGAGATTGCCGGGATCGACCGGCATGCCGAAATGCTCGATCGTACCGCCGCATTCGCCGATCGCCGCCGGAATGACGTCGCGGCGGTCGACGATCGCGGAAGCGCCGGCAATCAGGATGAGGCCGGGCTTCTCCGCCGCGGCCTCGTAAATCTGCCCAGCGAGAGCGGCAATGGTATGAGCACAGCGTCGCTCGCCGATCAGTCGGCTGCCGAGTGAGACCAGGCGCGACCGGGTGACCTCGACAGTTTTGTCGAGAATGCTTTCCTTCAAGCCGGGCAGGCGGGTCTGGATAAGACTTGTATCGGTCGGCAGCAGCGGCGCGACGCGCAGCAGCTTGCCACCCTCCTGGCCGATCGCGGCGCAGCTTTCGACGATCGCCCGCTTGACCCCGAATGGCACGATCTTGATCGTCGCCACCATCTGCTTCTTTTCGACGAGCGCATAGGGCGCCAGCGTCGCCAAGGTGGCCGCCTCATCGACGAGGTTGAAGGCATCGAGGCGGGCGCGGTCAACGATGCAGAGGCCACGCGTCTCGGCAAAGAGGTTGGCGCGGCCGGTAAAGGCATTGGCAACGCTGATATTGGCGCCGGCGACGGCTTGCGCCAAGCAGGTGGCGGCGGCATCCTCGCCCAGTTCGTCATCGGCGAGCCGCGCCGCGACAATCGTCGTCAGCCCGGCTTGGGCGAGGGCGGTTACGTCCTCCTCACTGAGGAGGCGACCCTTGCGTAGGGTTCGTCCCGCCAGCTTCATGCTATGCGCGAGGATCGCGCCCGCCGCGCTGCCGACGGGGATCTCGCCAAATTTCATGATTTCCGCATCATGCGGCTGCCTCGCGAGCCTTGAGACGATCAGCGCGTAGCACCGCTGTGATCTGGCCAAGGATCGAGACGGCAATCTCGGCCGGCGACAAGGCGCCGATATTGAGGCCGATCGGGCCGTGGATGCGCGCGAGATCGGCGGCGCTGAAGCCCGCCTCACTGAGCCGCTGGCACCGCGAGGCATGGGTCCTGCGCGAGCCAAGGGCGCCGATATAGAAGGCCTGCGAGCGCAACGCGGCCGTCAGTGCTGGATCGTCGATTTTGGGATCGTGGGTCAGCGTGACGATGGCGGTACGGCGGTCGGGGCGCAGCGTCGCCATGGCGTCATCCGGCCATTCTGTCGAAAGGGCGATGCCGGGAAAGCGTGCCTCGCTGGCAAAGGCACTGCGCGGATCGATGATCGTCACCGCGTAGCCGGCGAGTGCCGCCATCTGCGCCAAAGGCTGGGCGATGTGGACGGCGCCGACGACAAAGCACCGCAGAGGCGGATTGAACACTTCGATGAAGACGGGACCGTCCGGCGTGTCGACTGTCGTGCTGCGATCGTCGCGGATGGCGACGGCAATGGCGACTTCCATGGTCGGAGATATGGCAAGATCGCCTTTCTTTTCAGTTACTCCAATGAGATTCTGGAGACCTGACTTGAGGTTTGTGACGAGGGCTGCCGAACGACCCGCAGCGGTGGCCGCCGTCGCCGCCTTGAGGAGATCGAGTTTCATTCGACGCGCTCGACGAAGACTTGCACCTTGCCACCGCAGGCAAGCCCGACTTCCCAGGCCTGCTCGTCGCTGACACCGAAATCGAGCAGGCGTGGTTTGCCGTCCTTGATCGCGTCGAGCGCCTCCTGGACGACAGCGCCCTCGATGCAGCCGCCAGAAACCGAGCCGACGAAATTGCCGGCCTCGTCGACCGCCAGCTTCGAGCCGACCTGACGGGGCGACGAGCCCCAGGTCGTCACCACCGTCGCGACGGCGACGCCCTTGCCGGCATCGCGCCAATCGATGGCTTGTTTCAATATCTCTTCGCGGTCGCCAAAGGTGTTCATGACTTCTCCCTTGAGCCTGGCTGCCAGTCTAGCCGGTTTGCCGCCACGCCGCCGCCGCTTCAAGCCGGCGCGGCGCCGGTCGGCTGAGATGCGCGGCAAGATCGTCGAGGCTGGCAAGATTGTGCACGGGGCGGAACTCGTCGACATGCGGCAAGATTGCCCGCATACCCAGAGATTTGGGCTCGAAGGCGTCGTAGCGCAACAGCGGGTTCAGCCAGATCAGGCGGCGGCAGGATTTGTGTAGCCGGTCCATCTCCTTGCCGAGCCCGTCGCCGGCATCGCGGTCGAGCCCGTCGCTGATGAAGATTACGACGGCACCCTGGCCGAGGACGCGGCGCGACCAGACCAGGTTGAATTCGGCGAGACACTGGCCAATGCGCGTGCCGCCCGACCAGTCCTCGACTGCCGCCGTCACCTTGTCGAGGGAGATATCGACATCGCGATGCCGCAAATGGCGCGTCACGTTGGTCAGGCGCGTGCCGAAGAGGAAGGTGTGGACGCGATCGCGGTCGTTGGTAACGGCATGCATGAAATGCAGGAAGAGCCGGCTATAACGGTGCATCGAGCCGGAAATGTCGCACAGAATTACCAGCGGCGGCGGCCGCGTCCGGCGGCGCTTGCGGCGCAGCGCGATGAGGCCGCCCGCCCGCAACGCCGCACGCAAGGTGGCGCGCATGTCGGCCCGGGCGCCGGTGGGATCACCGACGAAGCGCCGCGTCGGCACCGCCATCTCCGGCAGCCGCATGCGCTTGATCGCGGCTTTCGCCTGCGCCAGCTCGTCGAGCGACATTTTCTCGAAATCCATCTCGCGCAGGAGCTCGCGATCCGAGAACGTCATCGTCGCATCGATCTCGATGTCCTCCTCACGCTCCTCGCTGCCACCTTCGGCGCCGCGCGGGTGCATCGCCTCGGCGAGGCGGCGGATCATCTCCTCGCCCTCCGGCCGGCCGGGCGTATCGAGCTGCGGCAGGACGAGCGACATCATCTTCTCGAGCAGCTGCGGATTGCGCCAGAAGATGTGAAAGGCCTGGTCGAAGATCTCGCGCTGGTCGCGCCGATTGACCAGCGTCGCGTGGAGCGCCCAGTAGAAATCGGCCCGGTTGGTGATGCCGACCGTGCGCACCGCCTCGACCGCCGCGAGCACCTTGCCCGGCCCGATCGGCAGCCCGGCGGCGCGCAAGGTGCGCGCGAAATACATCAGATTGGCAAGCAGATGACCGCTCATTCCCGCCGGTCTCTGGCTCGCTAATCGCTCGCCGCTGCGAGCTCGGCCTTGACTTGGGTGAGCAGGCGCAGCGCCTCGCTGCCCTGGATCTTGCCGATATCGTCCTGGTACTTGAGCAGCACGCCGAGCGTGTCGTTGATCGCTTCGGGGGTGAGCGTCAGCACGTCGAGCTGCATTAGCGCCTGGGTCCAGTCGATCGTCTCGGCGACCCCGGGCAGCTTGAAAAGGTCGGTGGTGCGCAGTTTCTGCACGAAGCCGACGATCTCGCGGCTGAGCTCTTCCGCCGCGCCCGGCGCCTTGACCTTGAGTATCTCGAGCTCGCGCTTGGCGTCCGGGTAGTCGACCCAATAATAGAAGCAGCGCCGCTTCAGCGCATCGTGGATCTCGCGCGTGCGGTTCGAGGTGATGACGACGATCGGCGGCTCCTTGGCCTTGACCGTGCCGATCTCCGGGATGGTGACCTGAAAATCGGAGAGGATCTCGAGGAGATAGGCCTCGAACGGCTCGTCGGTGCGGTCGAGCTCGTCGATCAGCAGCACCGGCGGGCCGCCGAGCGTCGGCTCGAGCGCCTGCAGCAGTGGCCGCTTGATGAGGAAACGCTCCGAGAAGATCTCCTCCTCGACCGTGTCGCGGCCTTCCTGGCCGGCCTCGGCGAGGCGGATCTCGATCATCTGGCGGGCGTAGTTCCACTCATAGACCGCCGAGCCGACATCGAGCCCCTCATAGCATTGCAGCCTGATCAAGGACCGCCCGAGTGTCGTCGCCAGCACCTTGGCGATCTCCGTCTTGCCGACCCCGGCCTCGCCTTCGAGAAATAGCGGCCGCTTCAGCTTGAGCGCAAGATAGACGGCGGTCGCCAAGCTACGATCGGCGATGTAGTCGCCATGCCCGAGAAGCGCGAGGGTGCTATCGACGGAGGCGGGGAGGGACGGCATGGCAGGCGTAGAATCCATTAAAATCATCTCGTCATATCTCCCTCTCCCGCTTGCGGGAGAGGGATGGGGTGAGGGCTGTTCGACGCTGCGTTGACGGTCGCCAGGATTACTTCCAGAACGCCGCTGAGATTCTCGGTTACGTCAATATTCCAGAAACGCAGCACGCGCCAGCCATGTTGCTCAAGCCACCGTGTGCGATTGACATCGCACTTAGCGATCGAGGCGTGCTTGCCACCGTCGAGCTCGATGATCAGCGCAGCTTCTCTACAAACGAAATCGACCACGTACCGTCCGATCGGCACCTGGCGCCGAAATTTGTGGCCGGAGAGCTGCCGATCCCTAATTCTTGACCATACCAGACGTTCGACATCTGTCCGATTGGTGCGCAGTCGGCGGGCTTTCTCGACTGTACGGATAGCCCTCGCCCCGTCCCTCTCCCGCAAGCGGGAGAGGGGGAAGGGCGGTGGATTACCTGGAGACCGCGACGAACGACTAGCCGCACGCCGCCACGGCGCGTCTTGCCATGACGTTGACGAGATGGGCACGGTATTCCGAGCTCGCGTGGATGTCGGAGTTGAGGTCCGACGCCGCCACCTTGATGCCCTTGATCGCATCAGCGGCGAAGGATTTCGCCAGCGCCTGCTCCATCTCGGGGACGCGGAAGACGCAGGGGCCGGCGCCGGTCACCGCGACGCGCACGCCGGCCGCACTCTTGGCGACGAAGACACCGACGACGGCATAGCGCGAGGCCGGGTTGGGGAACTTGGCATAGGCGGCCTTGTCGACCGCTGGAAAACTCACCGCCGTGATGATCTCGCCGGGCTCCAGGGCGGTCTCGAACATGCCGGTGAAGAAATCGTCGCCGGCGATCTTGCGCTTGTTGGTGGTGATGGTGGCGCCCAGCGCGA
>Ga0137391_10004817_pt1 | contig 10337 bp, 9 predicted proteins | sample 15con2h24BmetaG_FD_101399 | JGI IMG/M metagenome (GOLD analysis project Ga0137391, IMG submission 101399) | Vadose zone soil microbial communities from Angelo Coast Range Reserve, California, USA - 15con2h2.4B metaG | ecosystem: Environmental > Terrestrial > Soil > Vadose zone > Saprolite...
CATTCAATGCATTTACGAAACTCCTGCACCCGGTCTACGTCGTCCTGGTACATCTTCCAGTCGGTATCGGGACGGGGCTCGAACGGCGGAATTTTCTTGTTTACCCGGTAATTCCAGGAAACATCGGTGACCAAATCTTTGATCACGGGAAACGCCTTCATCGGTTGAACCGTAATGGGCTTGTCCAAGGGAAGGGCGTCCATACGGGTTTTGCAGGTGAGGCGAGGACGGCCGTTGACCTCCGCCGAGCAGGATCCGCACTTACCCGCCTTGCAATTCCACCGGACTGCCAGATCGGGGGCTTGGTGTGCCTGAATGTGATGGAGGGCGTCGAGTACGACCATGCCCGGCGCAATAGGGACGCGGTACGTGGCGGCCTGCCCGCCTTCGCGGTTTCCGCGGAACACCTCAAAGATTGCTTCCGCCATTCGCGATCCTCCGTCTTTTCTGCCTTCGTAGTGCCGCCGGACAGCCGCCGGGACGGCGGCGCTACGAAGACGCGTTATTTCTCTTCCGCAACAAGTTGCTTTAAGTCCTCCGGCATTGCCGGTACCGGTGACGTGCGAAGCGTCATCGTGGTTCCGTCGCGTACGGTCACATTGTTTCTTGTTCCCCAGGTCGGGTCGAGGCCGGGATAGTCAGTCCGGCTGTGAGCTCCACGGCTCTCTTCGCGCGCCAGCGCACTGCGCGTGACCGCCTCAGAAACGATCAGCATGGCCTTGAGGTCCTGCGCGAGATGCCAACCTGGGTTGAATAATCGTGAGCCCTCGACGCTCAAGCGTCCGTCGCGCTCTTTCAATTTTTCGAGTTCTTCCAACGCGCGAATCAAATCTTCTTTATTACGGAAGATGCCAACCAGATTCTGCATGGTCTCCTGCAAGTCACGATGAATCGCATATGGGCTCTCACCCTCCTTGCGCTCGAAGGGAGCCAGCATCGCGCGCGCGGCCTCTTCGATCTGCGCGGAGTCGATGGACGTGGATGATATTTTTGTCGCGTGTTCGGCGGCGGTCAGTCCCGCACGGCGACCGAAGACGAGCAGGTCCGAAAGAGAGTTGCCGCCCAGCCGGTTCGCGCCATGCAGCCCCGCTGCGGCTTCACCAGCGGCAAACAATCCCGCCACGGTTGACTTCGCGGTCTCCGCTTCGACGCGAATGCCTCCCATCATGTAATGGCAGGTTGGTCCCACCTCCATCGGCCCCTTAGTGATATCTACGTCCGCGAGTTCCTTGAATTGGTGGTACATGCTGGGCAGCTTTTTCTTCACATAGTCGGCGGGCTTTTGCGATATATCGAGAAAGGCCCCGCCATGTTCCGTGCCACGGCCCTCGCGTACTTCCGTATAGATCGCGCGCGCCACCACGTCGCGGGTGGAAAGCTCCATCTTTTTCGGATCGTACTTCTCCATGAAGCGCTGCCCCAGTTTGTTGCGGAGAACGCCTCCCTCGCCGCGCACCGCCTCGGTGACCAGAATCCCCTGCACGCCCGGAGGCCACACCATGCCTGTGGGATGAAACTGCACAAATTCCATGTCCATCAGTTCAGCCCCGGCACCGTAAGCGAGCGCCATCCCGTCGCCGGTGTATTCCCAGGAATTGGAGGTAATTTTCCATGCTTTGCCGATACCGCCAGTGGCCATGACAATCGACTTGGCTCGAAACACCACGAATCGGCCTTGTTCGCGCCAGTAACCGAATGCCCCGGCCACGCGATCGCCATCTTTCAGCAGCCGGGTGATTGTACATTCCATGTAAACGTCGATCCCCAACTGCACGCCGCGGTCTTGCAAGGTGCGGATCATTTCCAGGCCCGTGCGGTCGCCCACATGACACAGCCGGCGAAAGGTGTGACCGCCGAAGGCGCGCTGCAGGATCTGTCCATCCTGCGTGCGATCGAAAAGTGCTCCCCACTGTTCAAGCTCGCGCACACGCTCGGGAGCCTCCTGAGCATGCATCTGCGCCATGCGCCAGTTGTTGAGCATCTTTCCACCGCGCATGGTGTCGCGAAAATGAGTGCGCCAATCGTCCGCGGAGTCCACATTGGCCATGGCCGCGGCGATTCCCCCCTCCGCCATGACGGTATGCGCTTTGCCGAGAAGCGATTTGCAAACCACTCCCACTTTCGCTCCCTGCGCCAGGGCGCCGAGGGCCGCTCGCAGGCCGGCTCCGCCGGCTCCGATGATCAGTACATCGTGATCGTGAGTTTCGTAGTCTGCCGTCACAAGAGTCTCAAGTCGGTGATTGCGCCGCTTGCCACCAGCCGGACATACAGGTCCGTAAGGCCCACCGTGATCAAGCTAATCCAGGCATAAAGCATGTGGCGCTCGTTCAAAAGGCTCAACCAGCGCCAGGCGCTATGACGCGGCCCTCCAAAAGCCACGCAGGAAAAGCAGTCGAGCTTTCCGCCCACCAGGTGGCGTAGCGAGTGGCAGGACAACGCATAGGTTGTCAGCAGGATTACGTTGAACAACAGGACGAGCGTCCCGACCCCCACTCCGATTTGTCCCTCAAAAAAGAAAGCGCGGAATGCGTCCCGCCAAAGAAAGATGAGGAAGATGAACCCTGCATACAGAAAATAGCGATGGAGGTTTTGCAGAATAAACGGAAATGCAGTCTCGCCCCGATAACGATGCTTCCTGTGCTCGCCGACGGCACAGGCGGGCGGATCGAGAAAAAAAGCTCGGTAATAAGCCTTGCGGTAGTAGTAGCACGTGACCCGGAATCCCAAAGGCCAAATCAAAATCAGCAGCGCCGGAGAGAACGGCCACCACCGGTGATGGGGGTCAATGAGAGGCGAATAAAAGGGAGAAAGGTACGGTCCCCATTCGTAGTAGGTCCCCTCGAAGGCGCGTAGAGTGGCGTAGACTCCAAATGCGCCTAGCAGAAAAATCACGGGCAACAACTCAAGCCACCACGCATCCCGCCGCATTGTGCCGCCGAGATGGTGTTCTCCACCTGTGGTTGAACCTGCCGGCATTGAGCACCGCCTAGTGGTACATAGAGTAAACAGAAAAATAGCTTCTCAAGTCAAAAATGTCCAATCAACATGTCCGGCCCCCGGTAATACGTCAAATTTGAAGATGATATTCCAGCGGCGGCAGGCGGGGATTCACGCTCGATCAGACCATACTTACGCACGACTAAAGGATGGCGCATGTCCGCTCTTCATCCAGTTCCGGGCGTGTGGTCGGCCAACCGGAAGTGATTGTGGTCGCTGAGATGGGGCGTTTCTCGGGTGAGCATGTGTCGTCGGACCTAAGAAGCTTTCTAGGGATTGCTAAAGCGGCGCAACCCACCCAGCTTAGCGCTTATGGGGCGAAGCCCACGTCACCTTCTCGCCGGTCGCATACATCGACAGGGATTCAAAATCCCCACCCCTTCGGCTTCGCACTGGGCAGGCTCTGCCGCAAAGAACGCGGCAAGGATGGGGCATCCCGCTGAGCCGCGTTGGGGTGGCCCTTATATGCCATTCACCGAGGTTTTAACACCTTCACTTCTGCACCCTTAACCTGTTGTTTTTCAATACGGTACACGCTTTTCAAGTCGTTCACTGACTTCGGTAACTCGCCTTCATGACCAGCGGCAACTAATGTATTAGAAAGGGGTTATTACGGAGAGGTCTGCCCGCAGGAAAGTATGTCTTTTTCAGGCAAAATACTGCGCGGTCTGGGCACGTTGTTTGTGCTGGCGCTGGCGTGTGCCAGTTGGGCGCGGGCGTCGGCCACTCTTCTGCTGGAAGAGCCTTACGGCAAACTCGGATTCTTTACCGCCACGGGACACGCGGCGGTGTATTTATCGGGCGTTTGCGCCGAGACCCCTCTGACTTTACGAGCGTGTGCTCCAGGAGAGTTGGGTGCCGTCATCAGCCGCTATGACGGAGTTGGGGGCTACGATTGGGTGGCAATTCCGCTGATCCCTTATCTCTATGCGGTCGAGCAGGCGGAGGACATTCCGCTGTTTGTGGATCCGAAGATGGTTGACTTCCTGCGGGACCAATACCGCCGCAAACACTTGGAAGCGGTGGCTCCAGACCGTAGCGACGGACAAACTCCGGGCGGCAACTGGTATGAACTGTTGGGCTCGGCTTACGACCGCGCCGCTTACGCGTTTCAAATCGAAACCACTTCGGCTCAGGACCAAGCCTTCATCCGCGAGTACAACTCATCGCCGAACCGTTCGCACTTCCGGACCGTGTCCCGCAACTGCGCGGATTTTGCCAAGGACGTTATCAACTTCTATTACCCGAAAACGTTGCATCGCAGTGTGATCGCGGATCTCGGAATTACCACTCCCAAGCAGATGGCGAAGACGCTGATCAAGTTCAGCGACCGGCATCGGCACTTGCAATTCTCGCGCTTTGTGATCCCGCAGATTCCCGGCAGCGTGGCGCGCAGCACTCCGGTACACGGCGTGGTAGAGTCTTTTTTCAAGGCGAAGAAATACATAGTTCCCAGCGTGGTAGTCAGTCCGATTTTCGCCGGTTGCGTGGCGGCGGTGTATGTCGGCACGGGCGCAGGCCATTTTGATCCGGCACGTCAGGCGGAGGTTTTCAACCCGCAGCGAGATCTCGAACCGCCGCTAGGAGCCGAGGATCGGCATTCTTATCAGAGCGAACTGAATCATCTGGTCGCGGGCCAAGGTACGGAATCCGGCGGCGTCAAGATTGAAAAATGGGCACATCTGTTTCGCAACACCGCTCCGGCTTTCGACGCTCAGGGACGGCCTATTTTGCGGATTCAGCGGGGAGAAGAGGTGACGAGTGTAGGCGTGTCTCCCAGCAACATTTTGGACAATTATTCTGCTAATCGATTCACTCAGCAGCTTCTCGAAGCCCGCTTGCAGGCGGAACTGCGACGCGGATCTTCGCTCAAAGTCTCGGAAAGCGACGTCGCGCGAGACTGGGATTTGCTTCAGAAATCCCGCAACAAGCTTGACTCCGAAGCGTCGGTGCGGCCGAACAGAAACCCGCAAACTGGCTCCTCCACGCGCTTGGAGCGCGCTGGGAATCGGCCCTGATTCAACCTCGACCCACAAAACTTAGCCAAGGTATCGCTCGAAACGCGGCGGCTTTACTGTTGCTCCTGTGGCGGCCGCTGAGGCATCGGCATACCGCCGGGTGGCGGATAGACTGGCTGCTGGCCATTCTGTTGGCCCTGCTGCTGCATCTGTAGTTGCCGTTGCTGCATCTCCTGCAACATTTGCTGCGGAGTTTTTACTGCCGGCTGGTCGCCTGGGACAGGGGGCTGTTGCTCGGCCTCCGCAGCGCTTTGGTCGGGCGCCTCTTCCGCTGCTTCATCTGTAACTTCTGCCTCGGGAGCATCCGGAGTCGCATCGGGTGCTGGCGGCGCATTATTGCCGGCTTGGACCGTGGGCGTCGGGTTATCAGGTCCGGTTTTTGCGACCAGTACTACCCGCATCAGCAGGTTGGCATTGTCCGGAGAGCCCAGCAGAATGTAATTGAAATGCGATCCGTTCAGGAGTTCGGCCACTACGTTACGCGCGGGCCCGGGACCCAGACGGGTTGCAACTCGTTCACTGGCGGTGGCGGGGATTTCGATTTCGGCAGCCGTCTGCTTGCGCACACCGCGGAGAATATCTCCCAGAGTTGAGTTGGGAGCGACAATCGTCAGCATTCCATCCTGGTAGGTGACTTGGGGCGCTACTGCAGGAATGGCGTCCAGTGGAATCTGCGGCACCGGCCCTTGCGTACCCGAGGGCAAGGGAGGAGGCAGAGGTTGCGGTTTTTTAACCTTATGTGCGCGATGCGCCGCCGGCGTGTCAGCCTGCCCCGCAATGGGCAGGCATAAGACGCTCGCGATTAGCAACCCGGTAAGCTTTGATCCCGCGCTCATGACAACCCTCCACTGCAACAAGGTCCGCTGATTTTGAGGAGACGGCAGAGAATGTAAATGCAATTCTAGCACCGCTTTGGTGCTCGCATTGTTCGCCACCGCCGTTCAGCGATTTCTCTACCCTATAGAACGTATTGACTTTACTTTCTTGCAGATCAACCTGGGGTAGAACTAGCAAAGGGGGATGTGCAATTTCTTGCAGATGAGAAGGTCCGCGGGCATACAATCTTCTCTGGGGCTGAGGACTAGGGTGCGACAGATACGTTCGATGAAGGATGTTTGGTGAAACGCCGCTTCGTAAAGAGCAGGGCTACCGACGCATTTTCGCGTATGGCGGTGCTGCTTGCCGGTCTTGCAGTATTGGCAGTATTGGCATTTTCGGCTGGCAATGCTCTCGCAGAGAGTTGCCTCACCTCCTCTGACATGGACGCGGCCACGCGAAGTGCGCTTACCGGCAGCGGCAACCGCTATTTCGATATGATTGCCCGTGGCGATGCGGCCTCGTTGCGGCAGAGCGCGATCCCGAGCCTGGCTGGTGATTTCTCCGGCATTGAAGGGACAGTCAAGGAGAACCAATCTGCTCTCACCGGTTCCAAGGCGTCGGCTCGTCCACCCTTTCTGCTGGAAGCGCAGGGCACCGCGCCCATTCCGCGCGCGGAGTTTTTTTGCGGCGTTTTTGGCGCGAGAGGGCAGACCAAAGACAGCGCGGCCTTTTCTATCAATGGTCTTGCGCCTGGCAAGTATGGCGTGGTGATTTTGGACGCACCCTCACCCAAGGGCGCCTATACGGTTTCGCTGATCTTGCAGCAGATCGGTTCCGACTGGAAAATCGGCGGCCTTTATATCAAAGCCGGACAGACGGGCGGCCACGATAGTACTTGGTTCATTGCGAGGGCGCACGATTACCAGAGCAAAGGCCAGGCGCACAATGCCTGGCTCTACTATTTGGTGGCCCGCTCGTTGGTTTCGCCGCTGCCATTCATGAGCACGGCGGCGACCGACAAACTTTATGACGAATCGCAGAAGCTGCAGCCCGCGGATTTTCCCGCCGATGGCAAGACGGCGGATCTTTCCGCCGTAACCACGACTTATAAGCTCACCGCGCTCTTTCCCGAAGTCGTGGGGAATGATTTGGATTTGATCGTGAGGTATCAGGCGGCGAATGTTTCCAACACAAACACGACGTATCAAAGCAACGTGGCCGTGATGAAGGCGCTGGTGACAAAGTATCCGGAACTGCGGGACGCATTTGCCGCCATCGTGGCCCGCGCTGTCGACCCCAGCGGCCGGGACTATGGAACGATGCTGGCGATGAAGGATATCAAGTAGCAGTTCTCAATTCTCGGTTCTCAGTTCTCAGTTCTCGGTTCTCAGTTCTCGGGTTTTCGTGTAGCAGGCATTCTTTTGGATCCTTGTCGTCGCGCAGGCCCAGGAATACAGGGGCCCGCAGTTTGGGACCGCTGCCTCCGCTGGCGCCCTCGGTCCATTCCGCGTATTCGATTTCGGCCACCAGGTCGGGCTTGACCCAGGCCACTTTGCGCAGCGCCTCGACTTCGCCGTAGAACGGCTTCTGCTTGGTCTCGCGCTTTTTCAGCATCTTCGAGAGTTCGGCGAGCGACCGTTGGTTGAAGCCGCTGCCCGCTTGTCCTACATGAATCAGCCTGCCCTGCTTGTCATAGAGGCCGAGCACGACCGATCCAAAATGTGCGCGGCTGCCTTCGGGTTGGGTATATCCGCCGATCACGCATTCCACGCGGTGGCGAATTTTGATCTTCAGCCATTCGCTGCTGCGCCGCTCCTGATAGATGCTGTCGCGCTTCTTGGCCAGGATGCCTTCGAGGCCTTTTTCCCGCGCTATCTCGAAGAGCGCCTTTCCTTGCCGCTCGTAGTGATCGGAATAGCGCAGCGAATCTCCCGTGACGAGGATGGCAGCTAACTTCTTCTTGCGCTCTTCCAGTGGAAGCTGGCGCAAATCGTAGCCGTCGAGATAGAGCAGATCGAATGCGTAATACAGCACGGGCACGTCGGCATTGGCGGCGGCGCGGCGGCCGCCGGGACGAAATCCGGTGCGCTGCTGCATCAGGCTGAACGAAGGGCGGCCCTGTTCATCGAGCGCGACCACTTCTCCGTCGAGGATTGCGGTCTTCGCCTTGACCGATTTTGCAAGATCCTTCAGCTCGGGATAGCGGGGAGTCAGCTCATTCTGATTTCGCGAGACCAGGCGCACTTTGCCATCTTCGAGAAAAGCTACCGCGCGGTAGCCGTCCCATTTGATTTCGAACAGCCAGTCAGGGCCATCAAACGGCTCATTGATGGGGGTGGCCAGCATGGGATAAATCGCCGCAGGCATGGGGCGCTTGACTGGGGTGGGGGCTGCGGAAGGAAGTGCTTTTAACACAGGGGGCACAGAGGACACAGGGTAAACATTGTTGGAGGTTTCAACTTGATTTACCCCGTGTTCCCCTGTATGCCCTGAGCGAAGCCGAAGGGTGTCTACGTCTTTTGTTTTTTTTTACCCGATGTCTTTGCGAGATTCTTCTTATCTAACTTCGCCACTGCATCGGCCAGCCATGCCGCCTTCAACTTGCCCCGCCCGGAAGATGGACGGCTCTTCCATTCTCGCGATCCTTCATCTCCCGCGATCTCGGCCAGACTGCGCTTGCTCAAGACCGACTCGTCGTACTCGTCAATGTCGTAGCCTTCGACTTCGGCGTCGTCATGCTTCTTGATGAGAAGCCATTCGTTGCCTTTGCTTCCGGGGCGGTGGCCCTTCATTTTCACCAGCGCGAAGTCGCCCTTTAGCTTCTTGCCGTTCAGACGGACTTTCAAGTCGCCCTTGGCCAGCATCGCCACCGCTTCGGCCTCGGTGCCCGGCACGTATTTCCCTTCCACCGGGGTCGGAGACAGCGGCTGCCACGTTCCTACGTCCCACACCATCACCGTGCCCGCGCCGTAATTGTCTTCCGGGATGATGCCCTCGAAATCGAAATACGAAACTGGATGATCCTCGACCTGCATGGCCAGGCGCTTGTCCGCGGGATCGAGCGAGGGGCCCTTGGGCACGGCCCACGATTTCAGAACGCCCTCCATCTCCAGGCGAAAGTCGTAGTGCAGGCGCGTGGCGTCGTGTTTCTGGACGACGAAGCGGTGGCCTGCCTTGGATTCGACCTTCGGCGGAGGCTCGGGCGTCTGCTCGAACTTGCGTTTCCGTTTGTATTCTTCGAGGGCCATCCGACTATTCTAATCGCGAAGCGAGGGCAGCGGCACAGGCCCATGTGGCCTGCGAATGATACCCGAAACAAATATTGTGGAGCCGAACACCAAGGAGGGAGAGGAGACCAGGAGGGATCCCCGGCACGGCATCCGCCGCGCCGGGGTTCCGATGTTACGAGGCTCTGATGCTACGCTACTTACCTGAGGCTAGCCGCAACACTGTGGACAGTGGAATGGGCCACCGTGTAGGTTTGCACCTGCGGATCACGTTTAAGAAAGGGCTTGAGAGTATCCGTGATGCGTGCGTACTGCTCTCGCTGATAGCGCTCTGCGTCCTGTTTCGTGTTCCAGAAGCTGATCGAGAGCTGTCGCTCCCCTCCATCTTCGGGATCCAAAGCAATCAGGTCCACAAATCCAGGCTGTTTCTGCAGGATGGGCAGGACCTCGTTGCGCAATTTGTTCTCAAACTCTTGCTTTCGTTCCGGTTTCACGTGGCATTCCACAATGCGTGTAAACATAGGGAAAACTCCTTTCGCATTTTTTGGGAAATGATGTTATTCCGGCCCGCCGGTACGGTGGCTCGAAGATCAGCCTGCGCGGCGGGGAAGTTGGTATGGTTTAAGTGACGATGCTGAAATTATAACGCTCCCACGGCCGGATTTTTCTAAAAAACACCGCGTTAATTTCGAATTTATATTTTCTTGCGGCAGTTTTATTTAGAATCGCACCCGTGACGTGCAGCTTGCATGTGGGGCACGTTGTTCCCTCATGCGTCAATACTTAGAAATCTAATGCAACGCGAATTTCCCGAAGTGCCGCTGGTTGGCGTGGGCGCCATCATCATCGAAGACGCCCGCGTGGTGCTCGTGAAGCGCGCGCATCCGCCGCTTCAGGCCGAGTGGTCGATTCCCGGAGGCGTGCTCGAAGTGGGCGAACTGGTGCGCGAAGCCGCCATCCGCGAGGCTCGCGAAGAGACCGGACTCACTGTCCAACCCGGCGAACTGCTCGGCGTCTACGACCGCATTCTGCGCGATCCTGACAAGCGCGTGCAATATCACTACGTTTTGATTGATTTTTTGTGCCGCCGGGTTGCGGGAGATCTGGCTGCCGCCAGCGACGCGGCGGAGGTTCGGTGGTTTGGCCGGGAAGAATTGCCTGGGCTGAAGCTGACGGAGGATACGCTTGATGTGATCGGCAAGGGCTTCGCCAAAGTGGCAGGCAACTCTTAATACTCCGCTGCCGTTGCTTACGCGCTGTGACCGTTGCAATGTAG
>Ga0137391_10004825_pt1 | contig 10329 bp, 8 predicted proteins | sample 15con2h24BmetaG_FD_101399 | JGI IMG/M metagenome (GOLD analysis project Ga0137391, IMG submission 101399) | Vadose zone soil microbial communities from Angelo Coast Range Reserve, California, USA - 15con2h2.4B metaG | ecosystem: Environmental > Terrestrial > Soil > Vadose zone > Saprolite...
CGGCGGGGATCGCGCCGTCCGCGATGTGGCCGAGGGTCGCCGCGAACTCCTCCGGGGTGTAGCCCAGCACGAACTGGAGCTGGAGCTCCTTGCTGATGCCGAGCATCGGGTAGATCGTGTCGGCCTCCATGCACACCCCGACCACCATGATGCGGCTGCCCTTGGGCGCCGCGGCCATGATCTGGTCGAGCACGCCGGGCACGCCCACGCACTCGAAGACCACCGCGGGGCGGAGCGGGGGGCCCGGAATCCACGGGGGTAGCGCGGGGGCCCGCGTCGCGTCGCGCCAGACCGCCGCCTCGCGCCAGCTCTGCCACGGGGCGGCCTGCGCGGGGTCCACCACGACGTCGGCGCCCATCGTCTGCGCCAGCTCCCGGCGGCGGGCCGAGAAGTCGGCCGCGACGATGGGGCGGGCGCCGGCCAGCCGGAGCGCCGCGATCACGGCCAGGCCGACCGGGCCACAGCCGATCACCAGTGGCGCGTCGTCGGGCTCGAGGCGCGCCCTGGCCACCGCGTGGACGCCCACCGCCATCGGCTCGGTGAGCGCGGCGTGCTCGGTCGAGAGCCCGCCGGGAACCGGCAGCAGGAGCGCCTCGGTGAGGCGCATGTACTCCGCGTAGCCGCCCGGCGTGTCGTTGGAGTAACCGACCGTCCGGGGTCCGTCGGGGCGCACGAGGCCCGGGCGCGAGCAGACCCGGCTGCCCACCGGCAGCGTCTTCCGCGTGCCCGGCCCGTGCTCGACGATCTCGACGCAGAATTCGTGGCCCATGACCACGTCGCGCGAGAGGTCCATGGTGAAGACGCTGCCCGCGCGGCGCGAGGCCGCGACGAACTGGTCCGCGTGCTTGAGGGCGTGGAGGTCGGAGCCGCAGATGCCGCAGGCGAGAGTCTTGACCAGGACCTCGCCCGGCCCGGGCTCGGGCACCGGGAGGTCCGCCACGACCAGTCCCCGGTTCCGCATCACGGCGGCACGCATGGGCGCGATCCTACCCCGTCCCGCGCCCACCGTCGAGAGTGCGCTATCCTCGGGCCGGAGGGCACCCGGGATGACTCGATCGGCGGCGCGGCTCGCGACGGTGGTGATGATGATGGCGCTCCTGCTGTCGCCCGCGGGTGGCGCCCGCGCCCAGGTCGTCACCTGGGGCATGGCGAACGAGTACCCGGCCACCTCGATCCAGGGTGAGGCGGACGCGCGCTTCGCGCGCGAGGTCGCCGCGCGCTCCGGCGGTCGCATCGAGATCGCGCACCAGTACGACGCCTCGAGCGGCTTCCGCTCGAAGGAGATGGTCGACGCGATCGGGCGCGGCGACCTGCGGATCGGCAACACCTACATGGGCGCGCTGGGCGGCCTCGATCCGGTCTTCCTGCTCCCGTCGCTGCCCTTCCTGGCCACCACGCCCGAGCAGGGCCAGGCGCTGGCCGCGGTGGCGCGGCCGGCCTACGAGCGCGCACTCGCGCGCCACAACCAGATCCTGCTCTTCCAGTCGCCGTGGCCCGCGGCGGGGATCTGGGCGAACCGGCCGGTGGACTCGCTGGAGGCGCTGCGGGGGCTGCGCGTGCGCACCGCCGACGCCAACGGGGTGCTCGCGTTCCGCGCCGCCGGCGCGGTGCCGGTGGCGGTGTCCTTCGCCGACGCGCTGCCCCAGCTCCGCTCGGGTCAGCTCGACGCGGTCCTCTCCTCGGGCGACGGGGGCGCGGGGCAGCGGCTCATGGAGACGTTGCGCCACTTCACCGCCATCGAGTACGCGGTGACCATGAGCATGGTCACGATCAACGCCGACGCCTGGCGCCGGCTCGATCCGGCGCGGCAGCAGGCGGTGCGCGAGGCGGCGGAGGAGACCGAGGCGCGGCAGTGGGAGGTGATGAAGACGCGGGTCGCGGCCAACTACGCGCAGATGCGCGCGGCCGGCGTCACCCTCACCACCGAGCTGTCGCCCGAGTACCGGCGGGCGCTCCGCGCGGCGGGGCAGGCCGCGGTGGACGACTGGCTGCGCCAGATGGGTCCGGCCGGCGCGCAGATCCTGGACGCCTACCGGGCGCGGCTCGCCGGCCGCTGACCTCCGCTCAGCGCACCTCGACGACCAGCTCCACCTCGACCGAGACGTTCGAGGGCAGGGAGGAGAGGCCGACCACGGAGCGCGCGTGGCGTCCTGCGTCGCCGAAGAGCTGCTGGAGGAGGTCCGAGGCCCCGTTGATGATGGGGGGATGAGCGATGAAGTCCTGCCCCACGTTCACGAAGCCGACGACCTTGATCACGCGGTTCACCCGGTCGAGCGAGCCCACCGCCTGCTTCACGCAGGCCAGGCAGTTGAGCATCGCGTCGCGCGCCGAGAGGTAGGCGTCCGCCTCGCTCACCTCCTGGCCGACCACCCCCACGTAGCGGCGCACCCCGTTGATGCGCGCGGTCTGTCCGGAGGTGAACACCCGGTTGCCCACCCGCGCGCGCATCAGCCGATCCGCTCGGCTTCGGCCACCATCGCGTCGTAGCCGGCGATGACCTGCGACGGGATCTCGACCAGCTCCAGGATCTGGTCGAAGTCCTTGAAGCCGGAGCCGGTCAGCACGCAGACCACCGACTCGCCGGGATCGATCGACCCGTCGCGGACGCCGCGACGCACCGCGGCCACCGTGACCGCGCCGCTCGGCTCGATCATGAGGCCGTCCTGGCCGAGGAGGCGGACCGCGTCCAGGATCTCGGTCTCATCCACCGCGATCCCGGAGCCGCCGGAGGCTCGGACGCTGTGAAGGGCCCGATCGCCGAGCAGCCCGGGATCGGCGGCGGCCAGCGCGCTCGCCGCGGTCGACTGCTTCTCGACCGCGGCCACCCGCGGCAGGTCCCGTTTCCATGCCTCGACGATCGGCGCGCAGCGCGCGGCCTGCACCAGGGTCATCTTCGGCACCCGATCCACCCAGCCGAGCGCGCGCAGCTCGTTGAACCCCTTCCAGGTCTTGACCAGCGACATGCCGCCCGCGGCCGGATGCAGCACCCGGTCCGGCACCCGCCAGCCGAGATCCTGGGCGATCTCGTAGGCGTAGGTCTTCTTGCCCTCGTAGCGGAAGGGATTGTCGGTGCCGCAGTCGTACCACTTCACCCGGCCGCTCGCGATGAGCCGCCGGTACATCGCGTTGATCTGCGAGTAGTGGCCGTCCACCCGGATGAGCCGCGCCCCGAAGAACACCGCCTGCACCATCTTGGGCCGGGGCGTGTCCTTCGGGCAGAACACCACGCTCTGGAGCCCGGCGCGCGCGGCGTAGGCGGCGGTGGACGAGGCCTTGTTGCCGGTGGAGTCGCACGCGAGCACGCCGTAGCCGAACTCCACCGCCTTGGTCGCGGAGACGGTGATGGAGCGGTCCTTGAGCGAGCCGGTGGGGTTGGCCGCGTCGGACTTGAGCCAGAGCTCGCGCACCCCGCAGGCACGGGCCAGACGCTCGGAGCGGAGGAACGGGGTGCCGCCCTCGCCCAGCGTCACGATGCGGGTCGGGTCCAGCACCGGGAGCAGCTCCGTCCAGCGCCAGACCCCGGAAGGCCGGCGGGCGAGGGCGTCGCGGTCCACCTCCCGGCCGAACCGGGCCAGATCGTAACGAGCCTCGAGCAGGTCGTGGCACTTCGGGCACAGCAGCAGGTCCTGGTCGGGCGGATACGCCGCGCGGCAGCCGAGGCAGTCGAAGCCGGTGAAGTACATGGGGCGCCTCATGATACCGCCGCGCCGCCGGTCATGACGACCGGCGCGCGAGCAGGAGCGGGGTGAGCAGGAGCACGCTCGCCACGATGATCACCGCCGAGATGGCGGGCAGGATCGGCGTGATCTCGTAGAGGATCGCGTCCCAGACCTTGACCGGCAGGGTCTTGGTGCGGACCCCGCTGACGAAGAGGGTGATCACGACCTCGTCGAACGACACGTTGAAGGAGAACAGCGCGCTACCCAGCACCGCGAGACGGATCTGGGGAAAGGTCACGCGCAAGAAGGTGCGGAGCGGGTTGCCGCCGAGACTCCGGGAGGCTTCTTCGAGGGCGGGATCGAGCCCCTGGAGCGCGCTGCCCACCAGGACCACCACGAACGGAAAGGCGAGCACGCTGTGGGCCAGGACGAGGCCGCCGAGGGTGCCGACCAGGCCGGTCCGGGAGAAGACGAAGTAGAGGGCCACCGCGAGCACGATGGTCGGCACGATGCGGGGCGCGATGAGCAGCGCCTCCAGCACCGCGCGCCGCGTCCCCCGCAGGCGCCGGAGCCCGAGGGCCGCGAGGGCGCCCATGACGGTGGCGACCACGGTGGTGCCGAGGGCCACCTGGGCGGAGCGCCCGAGCGCGGCCATCCACTCCGGGCTCGAGAAGAAGCGGCGATACTGGGTGAGGCTCGGCTCGGTCGGGATCAGCTCGAAGACCATCGACGAGCTGAAGGACATGGGGATCACCGAGAGCACCGGCACCACCAGGAAGAGCAGGACCCCGCTCCCCAGCGCCGCGAGCACGGTCCGCGCGGCCAGTCGCGTCAGCCGCCGGCGCGACCACCGCCGCGTCACGGGAACCCGGTCCGCGGCATGCGGCCGCCCAGGAGGCGCACGTAGGCGAAGTAGAGCAGCAGGGTCCCCACCAGGAGCGTGTCGGCGAGCGCGAAGGCGAAGGGCCAGTTGAGCACCTGGCGCACGCTGAACTCGATCAGGTTCGAGATCATCATCTGCTTCGGGCCGCCGAGCAGGGCCGGGGTGATGAAGAAGCCGAGGGCCACGATGAAGACGAGCAGCCCGCCCGCGGCGACCCCGGGCAGGCTGAGGGGCAGGGTCACGCGCCAGAAGGTGCGGACCGCGCCCGCGCCCAGGCTGGCCGAGGCCTGGCGCAGCTCGGGAGGGATGGCGAGCAGCGAGCTCAGGACCGGGAAGATCACGTAGGGCAGCAGCATGTTGACCATGGCGATCAGCACGCCGGTCTCGTTGTACATGAGGTCGAGCGGCTCGCGGACGAGGCCCAGGCGGGCGAGGGCCTGGTTCAGGAGCCCGGTTTTCTGGAGGAGGATCATCCAGATGTAGTTCCGGACGAGCACGCTCAGGAAGAAGGGCACGATCACCCCGAGGAGCAGGAGCTGCCGGGTGCGGGGCCGCACGGTGGCCAGGAAATAGGCGGCCACGTACCCGAGCAGGACGCAGCCCACGGTGGTGAGGCTGCTGATCTTGAGCGTGATCCAGAACACCCGCCCGTAGACCGGCACCGTCCACATCCGGGCGTAGTGCGCCAGCGTGAAGTCGGGGGCGAACACGCTGCCGTAGAGCACGCGGCCGAGCGGGAGCGCGAACAGCAACGCCAGGAAGGCGAGCGGCGGCGCGAGCAGGAGCGCGGTGGAGAGCCGGGTGCGCGCGACCCGCTGCACGATCAGCCCACCACCGCGCGCGCGTCCGCGATGGCCGCCCCGCGCGCCGAGCAGATCACCGGATTCAGGTCGAGCTCGGCCAGGTCGGGCCGGTCTGAGGCGAGCTCCGAGACGCGGACCAGCAGGTCCACCAGGCTCGCGCGGTCCACCGCGGGGCGGCCCCGCACCGCGCCGAACAGGCGGTGCCCGTGGATCTCCGCGATCATCGCCTCCGCCTCGCCCGCGCCGAACGGGGCCACCCGGAAGACCACATCGTCGAGCGCCTCGATGAGCACGCCGCCCAGCCCGAACATCACCACCGGGCCGAACTGCCGATCGCGGAGTACGCCGACCACCGCCTCGACGCCGGGGTCGAGCATCGGGGTGACGAGCACTCGGGCGTCGGTGGCACCCGCCCGCGCCGCCGCGTCCATGAGGTGCGCCCAGCCGTCGCGCGCGGCCTCCGGCCCGCGGATCCCGAGCCGCACGCCGCCGACGTCGCTCTTGTGCACGACGCCGCGGGCCACCAGCTTGAGCGCCGCGGGGGCGGTGAGAGCCTCCACCGCGTCCACCGTTTCCGTCGCGCTGGTCGCCATCCGCCAGTCCGGTACCGGAATCCCGTAGAGCGCCACGAGCTCCCGACACTCGGGCTCGGGCAGCACCTCCCCCGGTCGGGCGCGGGCCAGGAGCGCGGCCACGCGCGCCGCCTCCGGTCGCGAGCGGCGCGCCCCCGCGCCGGCGCGCGCCCGTTGCGCCCGGGCGTGCTGCCACAGCGCGCCCATCGCGCGGGCCGAAGCCTCGAGCGATCGATAGATCGGCACGCCGGCCGCCCGCAGCGGCTCGAGCGCGGGCAGGCGCTCCGCGCCGTAGATGGTGTGCACGATGACCGGCTTGCCCCGCCGCGCCACCACCCGCGTGAGCTCCAGCGCCGCCGCGCATTCGCGCCGGCCGAGCTCCTCGGTCGCGATCTTCACGTAGCCGCCGAAGTGGCCCGCGATGAGGGCCCCGCCGATGGCCGGGTCGCCGAGGGCGATGTCCACCACGCGTGGCACGACCTCGGGCTCCTCCTCGGCCACGCCCGCGAAGTCGACCGGATTTCCGATCCCGCTTCGCGGCGGCAGGATCGCGGCCAGGGCCGCGCGGGTCGCCGCCGATAGGGGCGGGACCGCGAGGCCGACCTTGTCGGCGGTGTCCGCCACGATGGTCGCATGGCCGCCGCCGTCCGAGATCACCACCACCGCGCCCGGGTCGGGGGCGGGGAGGAGAGCCAGCGCCATCGCCGCGTCCCAGGCCTCCTCGCTGTCGCTGACGCGCAGGATGCCGCACTGGCGCAGGGCGGCCGCCACCACGCGGGGCGCACCGGCGAGCGCACCGGTGTGCGAGAGCGCCGCGCGCCGGCCGCTGTCCGTCTCCCCGGGCTTGATGACCACCACCGGCTTGGGATCCGGCCGGCGCCGCATCAGCTCCCAGACCGCGCGGCCCTCGCCGGGCTCGAAGCCTTCCAGGTACGCCACGATCACCCGGGTGTCCGGATCGTCCTGCAGGTACTCGAAGTACTCGGGGAGGCGCAGGTCGGCCGCGTTGCCGACCGTGATGAGCTTGCTCATCCCGATCCCCTTCTCGCGGGCGAGCTGCACGAAGGTCAGCGCCATGTTGCCGCTCTGCGAGACCACCGCGATCGGGCCCGCCGGCACGCCCCACCCGAGCACGTTCACGTGCCCGGAGGCGCTGAAGAGGCCGGCGCAGTTGGGGCCGATCATGCGCCCGCCCGCCTCGCGCAGCCTCCGCGCCATCGCCTGCTCCACCGCCTTGCCCTCGGGGCCGGTCTCCCCGAAGCCCGCGGTGATGACCACCACCGCGGGCACGCGGAGGCGACCGCAGTCCTCGAGGGCGCCGGGAACGAGGTCGGGGCGAACCAGCACCACCGCGAGCTCGGGGGGTGCCGGCACCTCGTCGAGCGACCGATACGCCTTGTGACCCAGGATCTCGCTCGCGGAGGGATGGATCGGGTAGAGCGGTCCGGCGAAGCCCGCCTCCACCATGCTCCGCCAGCGGCGCCCCCCCGCCTTGTGGAGCACGGTGGAGGCGCCGATGACGGCCACGCTGGCCGGGTTGGTGAAGTAGTCGAGGGCGTGCCGCGTCATTTGCCCCGGAAACGGGGAGTGCGCTTCTCCGCGAAGGCCCGCGGCCCTTCCTTGGAGTCCTCCGTCTGGTGGATCAGCGCGGTGACCGCGCCGTAGAAGCGGAGCGCGTCGTCCGGGTGCTGGTGCAGCGACCGCCACGCCAGCTCCTTGGTGAGCTTGATCGCGAGCGGTCCATTCTGGCTGATGCGCTCCGCGATCTGCTCCGCGGTGGGCAGCAGCGCCTTCGGGGCCACCACCCGGCTCACCAGCCCGATCTCCCGCGCGCGCCCCGCGTCGATGCGCTCGCCGGTGAGGAGCATCTCCATGGCCACCGACATCGGCACGGTCGACGGCAGCCGCATCGCCCCGAAGCCGTGGAGGATCGACCAGCGCACCTCCGGGCAGCCGAACGACGCGGTTTCCGAAGCGATGCGGATGTCGCACCCGAGGGCCAGCTCGAGCCCTCCGGCCAGACAGTAGCCGTTGATCGCGGCGATCACCGGCTTGGTGACCTGGAGCCGCTGGCCGAGCCGGTACTGGATCTCCGAGCCCCACAGCTCGTCGACGCCCCCGGCGTGCGAGCCGCCGTGCATCTGCTTGAGATCGGCGCCGGCGCAGAAGGCCTTGTCACCGGCTCCGGTGACGATCGCGACGCGGAGCGCGTCGTCGCGGTCGAACTCCTCGAGCCGACGGCCCAGCTCGCGGGCCGTCGGCAGGTCGAATGCGTTCATGGCCTCGGGCCGGTTCAGCGTGATCCGGACCACGGAGCCCTTCGGCTCGTAGAGAACCGTGTTCACAGGTCGTCTCCTATTTGAGGCGCCACTCGTTCCACGCCTCGGTGACCTTCTCGAGGTTCGGGCCCCACCAGTCCCCGCTCAGGAGGAACCCCTTCTTCACGTTCTCGGGATCCGAGGAGAGCAGCGGGCGGAGCTTGGGGTTCACGAACTGGGTCGCGTTCTTGTTGGTCGGGCCGAACGCCACGTACTTGGTCAGCTCGGCCTGGGGCTTGGGCTGGAGCGCCCAGTTGATGAACTTCATCGCGTTTTGCGCGTTGGGCGCGCCGGTCGGCACCACCCACGCCTCGTAGGTCAGGGCCGCGCCGTCGTAGCTGACGCCCATCGGCTGGCCCTCGAAGACCGGGGTGATGGAGCGCGTCCACGGGGTCATGGTGATCTCGCCGCTCTGGAGCAGGACCCCCGGCTGCGGGAACTGGCTCCACCACACCTTCACCGCCGGCTTGATGCGGTCGAAGCTCTTGAACGCGCGGGGCACGTCGAGCGGATAGAGCTTGTCCTTCGGCACCCCGTCCGCGATCAGCGCGAACTCGAGCGAGTACGGCGGGGCGTTGTACATGGCGCGGATCCCCGGCACCTTGGCCGGGTCCCAGTAGTCCATCCAGGTCTTCGGCTCCTTGCCGGGTGGATGGGCCTTGGTGCTGTAGGTGAGCAGCATGGGGATGGTCACGCAGCCGACCGCGTGCTCGGTGACGAGGTCCTTCTGGATGTCCCGGGCGTTGATCATCCCGTAGTTCAGCTTCTGGAGCAGCCCGTCCTGGACCGCGGTGTAACGCAGGCGATCCGGGATCGAGATGAGGTCCCACTCCACGTTCTTCGACTGGACCTGGGCGCGCAGCTTGGCCAGGTCCACTCCGGTGGTCTGGACCACCTTGATGCCGGTCTCCTTCTCGAACGGCTCGAAGAGCGCCTTGGTCTGGCCCTCCTGGTAGCCGCCCCCGAAGCCGACGAACACCAGCTCGTTCGCGGCTCCCTTGGCGGTGGTGATGATGTGGGGGAACGTCACGCTGGCCGCGCCCGTCGCGGCCGCGGTCAGGCCCGTCATCTTCAAGAACTTGCGACGCGAGATCTCCGTCTGGCCCATCGCGACTCCTTTCACTCGGGTCTATGCACTCACGGTGAGGCTGTCGCCCGGCTCCCAGCCCACCGTCACCCGCTGTCCCTTGCCGAAGCGCTGTCCGGTCGCGGGAGCCAGGGTCTTCGCCCAGAGCTCGTCGCCGGTCTCCGCGACCACCCGGTACTTCACGAGGTCTCCCACGTAGAGGATCTCGAGCACCTCCGCCGCGTAGCGGTTGGCCGCCCGCTCCGCTTCCGGCCCGATCCGCACGTGCTCGGGCCGGACTATCAGATGCGTGGCTCCCGCGCCGCCCTCGGTCTGGATCCGGAGGCCCTTGGCGGTGGTGAAGGTGAGCGGCCCGCCCGCGGGCTCGGAGAGCGCTCCCACCAGGAGATTCGATTCCCCGATGAAGTCGGCCACGAACTGGGTCGCCGGGCGCTGGTACACCTCGAGCGGCGAGGCGAGCTGGTGCAGCACGCCGCCGTCCATGACCGCGATGAGGTCGGACATCACCAGGGCCTCGACCTGATCGTGGGTGACCGACACGGTGGTGATGCCGAGCTGCTGCTGGAGCCGGCGCACCTCGACCTGCATCGTCTCGCGGAGCCGCTTGTCGAGTGCGCCGAGCGGCTCGTCCATCAGGAGCACCGGCGGCTCGAAGACGATGGCCCGCGCCAGGGCCACCCGCTGCTGCTGGCCGCCGGAGAGCTGACGGGGGTAGCGCGTCTCGTAGCCCTGCAGGCGGACCAGGTCGAGCGCCGCGCCCACCCGGCTCCGGATCTCGGCCCGTCCGTACCGGCGCATCTCGAGCGGGTAGGCCACGTTCTGGGAGACGGTCAGGTGAGGGAAGAGGGCGTACTGCTGGAACACCACGCCGATGTTCCGGCGGTGGGCGGGCCGCTCGGTGATGTCTTCGTCCGCGACCAGGATCTGCCCGGCGTCGGGGTCCTCGAAGCCCGCGATCATGCGCAGGGTGGTGGTCTTCCCGGAGCCGCTGGGCCCGAGCAGCGTGA
>Ga0137391_10004827_pt1 | contig 10325 bp, 8 predicted proteins | sample 15con2h24BmetaG_FD_101399 | JGI IMG/M metagenome (GOLD analysis project Ga0137391, IMG submission 101399) | Vadose zone soil microbial communities from Angelo Coast Range Reserve, California, USA - 15con2h2.4B metaG | ecosystem: Environmental > Terrestrial > Soil > Vadose zone > Saprolite...
GCATGGCCTGAAAGAGTTCGCGAAGGGTGGGCTGATCCTCGACCAGCAGAATGGTTTCCGAGCCGCCAGCATAAGACACAAGAATCGGAGTCGCTGCAATCTCCAGTGGATCGTACACTCTAGGGAGAAAGATCCTGAAGCTGGTGCCCATACCTGGCTCACTGTAGACCGAGATGTAGCCTCCGCTCTGCTTAACAATTCCGTACACGGTGGCGAGTCCGAGGCCAGTACCTTCTCCCCTCTCTTTCGTCGTGAAAAACGGCTCGAAGATGCGCTGCTGCAATTCCTGGCTAATCCCGATACCGGTGTCGCTTACAGCAATACCAATACAAGGTCCCGATGTCGCTCCTGCGTGTTCACGCGCGTAGGCCTCATTGAGTTCAACATTTCTTGTTTCGATGGCGAGCTTACCCCCATCGGGCATCGCGTCTCGAGCGTTGATAGCCAAGTTCATGATAACTTGTTCCAGTTGCCCGGGATCGGCTTTCACTCGTCCCAAGTCAGGAGCGAGAAGTGTCTTAAAGTCGATATTCTCCCCGATAAGCCGTCGGATCAGTGACTCGATATTAGAGACGACTCGGTTTGTATCCAAAACCTTTGGTTCCAAAACCTGTTGACGGCTGAACGCCAAGAGTTGCCGAGTTAGGGCTGCAGCACTTTCTGCTGCTCGCTCAATTGCTGCCAGACCCTGCTTCGATGGGTCTTCCGCAGCCGTCGCTTCCGTGAGAAGGCTTACGTGTCCAAGGACGACGCCTAGGAGATTGTTGAAATCATGAGCGATCCCGCCGGCAAGTCGGCCCAGTGATTCCAGTCGCTGCCTATTCGCCTCAGCGAGTTGCCGCGCACGGGTGTAAATTTCAGCCTCCATCTGCTCCGCACGGGTACGGAACTCTTCAGCCAGCTTGTGCTGCTCGCTTCCTTGCTGTTTCAGACGGACAAAGTCTGTGACATCCTCCACGCGGTGGATGATGTAAGCAACGTCCCTATTCGCCCCAAATACAGGCGAGTTGATCGGACTCCAATACCGTTCTTCAAATCCTCCTCCTTTAGAATCGGGCCTGCGGATATCGTACTTTTGTACTTCCATAGAATCGGCAGCTCGATTCCGCAAGACTCGTTCAAGCGACCTGTTCAGATTAGTCACGCCGCTGGCAGTGAGGTCATCTGGGTTGTCCGGAAACACTTCAAAGATGCCACGTCCTAGGATTTCCTCTCGTTTGGTCATCGTGGCTTTCAGTTGTCGCTGGCCGCAACTATCGTGAAATCAGGCGTTAGAACCAAATACGGACCAGGAGCAGACTCGAACAAGATCCGGAAGTCCGGACCGTCTGGCTGGCTGGACGCGGGTGTGCCCTTCATGTTGATTCCAAAAGCCTGACCAGGATGAGAGTGGATGCGTTCACAGGTACAACATATCCTAATTATTTCGGATGCTCAAAAGGTGGTCCTACTCTGTTACAAATCCAGAACGAAATGACCCCTGGGCGGATACCGAATCGTTCCGAAACAGTTCATTTCGGAACGGCTCGCGCTGCCCATTTCGGATCCGAAGAATCAGCGGGTTACAGCCTCGATTGTGTTGGGGTTTTTGGAACGAAATAGTCCGCGTGCTTCTGTGGAGTGAAGAAGTAGCTGCTATTGTCGTCGGCCGCGGCGCCGATCGATCTCAGGTATCGGTTCAGTTGAAACACTGAACGTACCTACAATTCCCTTAAATTCGCCCGCCGCATTATGCATTGGAGTTCCCTGCACATCGACCCAAACAGCTGAACCGTCCTTTCGGCGCAGCTTGAAGTGAAATGGCTTGGTACTGCCGTGTTTCTTCGCATCGAACAAACGTTAAGCGGCGTCTACATCTTCTGGAAATACGTAAGCGAATGACGCACGCCCGACCATTTCCGACGGAGACGTTCTGAGGATTTCAGCCATTCGTTCGTTAGCGTAGGCAGTCTTAGCATCTGCGTCGATGATCCATACGCCGTCCTCTTGTTGTCTTTCCATTTCGAACCTACTTCCAATAGATAAGGAGATGACCGACTGCTGCTTGGCGTGCGGATGCGCTGAGCGGTAAGTCTGCATGCGACCTGTTGAAACCTGCAAATACGTGACCGTCGCGGAAAGAGCTTCACATGTCCGAGCAGCTTGGAAACCACTTCGACCGGCGCGACCGCGAGCACCTCTGAGACGTGCGACTGAACGCGCAAGGGGTCTGAGGTGTGTTAGTTTTTGAAAACCCTCACAATCCTAAGAGTGCCCTCGCGGAGTCGGGCCTGCGTCCCGTTTACGTTGAACACCTAGCATTCCTCGTGAATCGCCTTCCCGTCCTCGTCGGCCTTGCTCTTTTCAAGCTCCACAGGCTCGTTGCAGAAATAGCAGATGGGGAATCGCGGCTTGAGCAAATTTCGGGACGTTGGGCATGACATGGCCTCTGTAGCGAATCATCAGATTGCACAAGAGACCGACGCCCGACTGGGCACGGCGGAAGGTGTGTAACGACTCTTAAAGTCTAGCACGAGAAACGCCATCGTACCCAAGTATTTAACACTTGTGGTAAACCTAGAAAGCTGCAACACTGTGCAGCTTGGGTGCTTGGTTTCTGCCCTGCGCCCGTCATTCCGCGCTCGGGGGGAGGGCACGGGGTGACGGGCTTCCAGACCGACTGAAGTACTGAAGTGATTCCTCTTTTGCTCTCCGGAACTGCTTTTTCTTTTGACGACTGTTTCTCCGCAGCTAGCTCTTTTTCCCGTAGTACGAGCAAACCAACCATCACGAAAACAACGACTGAGGCCATCAGCACGTGCCAATCGAACATGCGACAAATCTTAACCCTTGACAGGCTTTCAGGAATAGCAATGCTGTCCGACCCTGTGGGGAATCCTTACGCGGCTTGAGCGTCCTCTCATTGTTCACCCTCGTGATTGGTGTACTTCCCGTGGTCCGTACGGTGGATGTTGTGAATTCGCAACAGCGATCTTCTGAACAGCTGCGGGATCGACGCTCTTACAACACGGACACGTGCTGCAGCCCTTCAAGATGGAATGAGCAGGTTGGGTCTGATCAATCTTGGTAAGCATGGCGACGACCGGATGGGTTGTTCCGGGCACAAAGGATGGGATGTCTACCTCGACGTTAACAGCCTTGACGATGGAGACAGTGGCCAGCCCTTTCGCGGCCTCATGGAACGTCATACGTATTCGAGACGGCGTGCCAGCGGGCCAATTAGTGATCTTGCCTTTAGGCTTCGGACAGCACTTCCCTTCCTTTGCTGCAGCATGTCACTTTAGAGTCGCAGCACGCGCCGAACGAGTTGTGGTGGTATCTATGCAGCACTTCGTTTGCTTTGGAGAGTCTTTCGGTGGGCACTCGGGTTTGCAGACACGGAAACCGCCACGCTCAGTGACGCAGGTATTACAAACGGTCTCACAGCACTTTCCATCGATGGAACAGCACACCGATGTCGCCGGGTCTCGGCACTCACGGAACAAGGGCTGCAGCCCTCTGGTGTCTTTGCAGCACAGCGTGTCGTGCTTTCGGTTTTTCGGGGGCGCTTGGGGGTGCAGATATGTGTGTTAACTTCGCAGGTGGGATAGGGGTGCAAGCTGATTAACCCTTTACACTGGTTGCCGTCGGCAATACATTCGAAACAGCTAAACTCTACACCGTCAGGACTGCTAGTGGGGCAGCATTTGCACTTCGTCGGATTAGGAGAGTCGTCGTCTGTCTTGCAAACCTTCGTGCAGAAGTCGAGTGGGCCTGCATACGCGAATCGACTGGACCACACTGCGCTGAGGATAACGCCACCAATTCCGCCCTCGATAAGTCGAGTGCCTGGCGTCGCGGAATCGAGCTTGCCAGGATCCGGGAGATATCATCGAACACGAAATCGTTCCGGTTCGTGGTCATGGCCCTCTCCGCAGCGTCTCATTGGCCACGGCCTGCGTGGCGAATTGACTTTAGTGAGTCGGGGTGGGAGTTTCCTTTTGCAGGGTCGGATGAGCCTCGGCGTGCACAAACTTATTCAGATCAGAGGCTGACATAGTGGGACGCATTGCCCTTAGCACGCGGCTGTTTTTGCCCCAAAGCTTTCCAATAAAATATGCTCGATGCAGCAGACGTATACTCTTCAACGTAAGGCTTTCGCCCATCTCAGGACCGTTAGTAACAGGACAATAGCCGAACTCCTGCAGCGTCTTGCCTAAAAGGCGCTCAAAGCGCACCAGCTGATCGGAGGAGAAACTTTCTTTCCAGCGCCCCACGGGGTTGAACTCCGCGCTTGAGGCTTGTCCGGCAAAAGACGTATTCGGTTTGCTCACTGCGCCATAAGCAACCCGCTGGATCGTCTTGTAGTCGAGTGGTTGGCCGATGAAGCGGCCAATCTGGTCAAGCGTTTCCTGGGGGCGAGCCAGAAGGGCCTCGAAATAGATCTCCATGTAGTCTGGACCTGCCAATCGCCCGAACCTGCGTCCCCGTTGCACAATCCACTCCCAGTAGAGCCCGCAACCAATCAGGCTGGGGCGGTCTTCCCAGGGAAAAGGCCGGATGTAGCGAAGCTTGCCCAGCGAACTCGCTACGTCACGCCCATCACGGATTATATGAACGATCAAGGCATCAGGAATAAGTTGTTTGATGAGCGGCAAATATAGCATTGCCTCCGGCGAATTCTCGGCCCAGCGCTGCTTGCCTTGCAGCTCGCAGATCTCGCCCATGACGATGCGGAGAAAGTCGCCGCCATTTTGACACTCCTCTAGGATCCGACGTCGAACATGCCCGGCGTCCAGGCCGGAGCAGAGGAAAAGCTTGCTGTTCAACCAGGCATCCAACAATCGTTTCCGGTTGGCGCGAGACCTCAAATCGCCAAACCGCGGTCCCAGTAAGTTGAAAACATTCGACTCGGCGAGATAGACGGCGAAACCGCCGGCGGAAAGTAGCATGCTGTAGAGAAGAGTGGTTCCGGAACGTGGGCTGCCAAGAACGAACACTGGGGATCTATGCCGTTCCTTCGCGGGACTCTCGACGGTTTTGGAGCCAGAGCGCATCAGAAGTTCGAGTGAGCCTGCAGTGCGGGCCCCCGTCGTTCTCGGGAGTCAGAGTGAACGTTACATCGGCAAGGCCAGCGGCAACAAGCCCCAGCTTGTGCGCCACCCGGCCCATGTGCCGGATCTGACAAATCACCCCTCTCGAATCGTCTCCACTCTCCCCTGCTGCGGCCGGCCAGAAGCCAAGCGTCTTGCAGCCTCTTCTGGCCGGGACGTGTCTGTTTTCCGTTGTACAGGCCTTCCGGTCCCGATAGTGCCGAGAACCTTTCCTGAACTATGGGCCGCCCCTTTGGTTGTATCCACCCACGGAAGAGTTTCTGCTGACGCTCACCTCACACCTGCGCGGTTGCGCCTTCGAGGGCATCGATGTCAGCTCCTCGGTCTTTTCCGTTGGTGCCGGTTTTCAAGTAGCCGCAGTTGCTCTTACATGAATCGGCTTCTTAGGTGTGCAGATGCTGAGAGCTCGCATACTTTATTTCGCTCTCGTCTTCGGCGTCTCGCGGGACTCCAGAAGAGACCAATATACATTCAGCCACGCACTGCGGACTCTATCCCACCGGTACAGCAAAGATTGTTGGTGTCCATTTCGGGCTAGATTAAGGGCGAGTCCTTCCTCACGGAGCAGCCGAACAATATTCCTCGCCAAAGCTTGCCAGTCACCAGTTTCGCAAAGGAGTCCCGTGCGTCCATGTTCAACAAGATCAGGAATTCCTCCGGCTGAAGTTGTCACTACCGGCAGGCCAGAAGCAAAGCACTCGAGGATTGAGCCCGGCATGTTGTCTACGCGGGACGCATTTACGAAAATATCCGCTTTGGCATAGAACTCCCCGATTCTGTCCCGTGCGACTGGCCCCGCAAATTCAACATCGCCGACATCCAGTTCGTCTACCAGTCTGCGGATTGCACTCTCCTGTGCCCCTTTTCCAACCAGACATAAACGTGCATTTGGGAAGGTTTTCTTAACCTCGGCGAACGTCCGTACGACCAAGTCGATGCCGTAGCACGAAGCAAAATTGCGCGTGCATAGTAACAAAGGCCGAAGAGAGCGGCGGGGTCGATAGAAAAACTGAGCGGAATCCACGATATTCGGGACGACATGTGCTTTGAGGCCGAATTCCAGAAATACGCGTTCCAGGTAGGCAGATGCAACGACAATAGCGTCGGCACGCCTCAATATTGCCCTCGCAATTCTGGAGCGGCGAAGGTGGTCCCCGGCTTTACCGCTGCGATAATTGATCAAAACTTTTTTGCCCAATCGTTGGGCAATCAGCCATGCGGGCATCGGAGACAACAAAAAAGATGAATGCGAAGCCGAAAAGGCATGCACGATGTCTGAGTCTTTTGTCGCGCGCCAAAGTGCGGAAAGGTATAAGGGCATTCGCACCACGGTCCGCAAGCAAGGAATGCGTTCAATCCAATTGAGCCCGTGCGGCAGCGCCGGGTCGTTGGGGACAAACATAACCTTCATCGCTGCATCCTGCTGCCAATGGCGGACTAGCAGGTTTGCTTGAACCTCCTGCCCACCAAACAAACGCCGAAGAGAGGGACCAACTATCACCACGCGCAATGGCATAAACTTCCTACTGTTTTCGTCAATGTCAGCCGTTTCTGGCAAGGTCTCACCCCGTGGGGGGTTACTCTGGAAGCGATTTCTGTCCCAGTCTGAGGCGGTCGGTCCCGGCGAATCTCCCGAGGGGGGTGTGCAGCTTAAGCCAATGCTTAGTGCTAAAAAACCAGGGATAGAGCACCTGCATAGTTCGCCCTCCGATACCGGTTGGTGCCGGGTTAGGCGCCGCAAGAGGATAACCCAGTTGTTCAAGCAATGAACTGATTAAAGGTTCCATTCGAGCAATGTCGTCGGAAGAAAGGAGCCGCCTCCAGCGGCCAACCGGGCTGTACTTAGCCTCATGTCCTGTCCTGAAAGAAGAATTTGGGTCGCTCAAAGTGCCGATCGCGATGTTGTTAATTCGATCGCAATCAAGATCGTGGCCAATAAAGTTACCTATCCCGACCAATGTCTCGCGGTTTCTCGTTACCAAGTCTTCGAAGCGCACCTCTAGGTAATCCGGCAGCATTAGCCGACCAAGCTGTCGGCCACGCGTAACCTTCCAGCGCCAATGTAGCGCCGCGACGAGCAGGCTTCTTTTCCTGTCCCATGGGAACGGTCGAATCCATCCCTCCTTATTCATGGATACGGCCACGTCGCGTCCATCCCGGATCATGTGAATAAAGAGGGCGTCAGGCAGTTCCTCTTTAATCCACGGCATATACAGCAGGTTGTCGGGTCCCCAGACTGCCCAGCGTTCGACGCCTTGAGACTGCGCAATCTCCCCCATCAGAATTTCCAGGAAATGCCCCGTGCTTTTGCATTCGTTTAGAACTTTGTCTTTGATATGATTCTGGTTAAGACCCGATGCGGCACACATATAGCTCCGCAGCCAGACTCTCATCAACTTCTCTCTATTCTTCAGGCGACTCAGATCGCCAAACTTTGTCGCCAACAGGTCGAACACGGCAGGCTCCGCTCGATAGATAGCAAAGCCGCCCGCTGATAGGAGAGTGTGATAGAGGAGTGTATTTCCGGACCGAGCGGATCCAACCACAAAAATCGGAGCCTTTCCCGACCTCGTATTGTTAACTCTCGCGCTCAACTGCTACTCCGGGGGATGGATGTTCCCGAACACCCTGAGAACCAGGGCGGCGGCACAGGGGAAGAGTCGGATAACCAGTATCAGCCTTTCGATGACTCAGATAATCGAAGGTCTTCTGCATTGCCTCTCGCGTCGGAACAATCTGCAGCCATCCCATGCTCTTGAGCTTCTCATTGCTGAACTGATGACCCTTCCAAAGCGATGCACTTTTGTATGGTGTCAGCAAAGCAGAGACCCCGTGTTGCGAATGTACCTGGTATCTTTCCACTAGGCTTGAAACCGCCATAGTAATGAAAAAAGGAACCGAAATCGACAGGACTCTGTCCACGTTACTTCGGTAAGCATTTACATATTCCGCGGACGTCGGGAGATCATCGTCAATCACATTGTAGATGTCCCCTCCGGCTGCTTTCGTCCCGGCAAAGACAATGGCTTCCGCACAATTGTCGAGGTAAGTAAGAGGAAGCACGTTGTTTCGACCGAAGTGCAGCAACCATCCCTGGACCTCGATGCCAACCCGGGCGGAGAAATTCTTTCCTCCAATGCCATAAATGCTTCCCGGACGCAAAATTACCACCTCGAATCCGCCTCGGGCTTCGTATTCGTGGAACAATAATTCCTGCCGCAGCTTGGCGTGAGAGTAGACGTCCCGCTTCTCAGGATGCCGCTCTAACTCGGCACTCTCGTCGATAGGCCTTCCGCAGGGAAGCCCCGACGTTCCGTAGACGCTCAATGAACTCACTAAGACAACTCGCTCGGGTTTCGTTTCCATACTGGCGTCCAACAGGCGTTTCGATGCAACTACCGTATTTAGAAAAACGGTCGCTGGGGCACCGCGCATTTTGGCGGCTAGGTGGTACACAGTCTTGATTCCATCGAGAGCGCGACGCATGTCCTTTGCTGACGTAAGATTGCCCACGACGAACTCAAGACGGGCCTTCGGGTATTCACCTTGTAACTCCCGGAGTCGCGAAGTGTTACTGCTGGGTCTGACAAAGCAGCGCAGGCTGGGTTCGCCGCGAGCGAGCAGACGCTCTACGACGGCACCTCCCAAGAAGCCGCTCGCTCCGGTGACGAGAATACTCATGTAATAACTAAGTGGGCGCTACGCAATTGTTCGAAAAGTTCGTCCATCATCGCCGAGACTCGCAACATCTCCGTGTATGGAATCGGGACTAGCGTATCGTGAATTATGCTGTCGTAAAAAGAAGTCAGAAGAAAATTGAGGCCCTCCAGGTAATGATATTGCGATCTTGCGAACCGGATTACGTTCCTCCCGCCTTCTCGAAAGTACTGCCAAGCCTGGCCGAACGTACCCGACAAGCGGCCGATAGATCCCGGAAGCGTAGAGGAGACGCTGAATGTCATCGTGCCGGTGATGAAATCCAGGTGCATCGTGTTCTTGGTTCCAAAAATGGTCAGATAATGGGAAAGAGGCCTCGCATGCGAAGAAAATGTCGCATAGGCCGAAGTTGTTTGTCCGCTTACCATTACTCTAAGTTCATCCGGCAGCCCGAGGTTCGCATCATCCCTCCCCCTCTGCCACGCATGAGCGCAGACGGCGGGCCTTTCTTCAATAATGAATTCAGTGATTTTGTTAAGCAAGTGATCCAAAATATTCTGAAGAAGCCCTCCGGGCAATTGGCGGACCCAGTGCATGCGGTCTGCAAGTATTGGCTCCCCGAAACGTCCAGAAAGATCGTAACCGAGGAAGCTTTCAACGTGTACGATTTCTCCCAGGACCCCCTCCTGGATCATCATGCGCATGGCCCTGGCGATTGGATCAAAGTAATACGTATAGCCGATGGTCATCTTGCGATTGCAGCGGGCCACGTGGTCGATCAAGTACGCTCCCTCCTCATGATTAAGTGCAAGGGGCTTTTCAACTAGAATATGGCATCCGGCATCCAATGCTTTCTTCGCGAGGGACAAGTGGGACTGTGGTGGAGCAGTGATGTGGACGACATCAGGCTTCACTTGCTGAAGCATGCGGTCAAAATCGGAGTAGTACTCTCGGACCCCATAACGAATGGCGAGCTGTTCAGCCATTAGGGGCTCCAGATCACAGACGGAAACTACTTGGGCATTCTTCAGCTTCTTGATCTCACTGACATGTTGGTCAGCGGCTTTTCCGCAACCGACTAGGGCGACATCGAGTCTCACTGAAATCTCGCTTCGAACCTGCCTATTGGAAAGGTCGAAATTCGGCAGAGCGCGTTCCGTAATGCACGGTCACGGCAAGCGTGGAGAGCATAGTTCAAAACCTGCAGCCATGCAATAGCATGAGTGGGCAGCAAGCCTCCCAGGCTATTAAACGGGCAGGTGTTTGCCGCCAACTGGACTGCAACATTGACGCGGTGATGCCGCTCACTCCACCCCTTCGGTTGCAGCCTGGATAGCGTCAATATCGGCTCCAACGTCCTTTCCATCGGTGCCGGCTTTCAGATACTTCGAGGCGCCCTTGCACGAGCCTGGCTGCTTGGGCCCTTTGCACAGGTGGTAGTTGTCGCCGTCACCATTCTTGAAATCGACGAAGCCGACGTCGGAAAAGTTGTTGGGAAACCAGTTGCCCGGCGGCCAGCTTCCCTGGGCTCCAACGATCACATTGTGGGTGAAGTTGGGATCCTGAAAGCAATTA
>Ga0137391_10004829_pt1 | contig 10325 bp, 10 predicted proteins | sample 15con2h24BmetaG_FD_101399 | JGI IMG/M metagenome (GOLD analysis project Ga0137391, IMG submission 101399) | Vadose zone soil microbial communities from Angelo Coast Range Reserve, California, USA - 15con2h2.4B metaG | ecosystem: Environmental > Terrestrial > Soil > Vadose zone > Saprolite...
CCGAGGAGCTCGACCCCGACACCATGACCGCCCCCTATCTCGGGCCCGGCGTGCTGGTCCATTCCGGTCCGTTCACCGGCACCGTGGTGTTCCCCGACACGGGAGTCGGGATCGACAAGGTCATCGCCTGGCTGGAGGCCGAGGGCAAGGGGAAAGGGTCCGTCAACTACCGGCTACGGGACTGGCTCATGTCCCGCCAGCGCTACTGGGGTACACCGATCCCCATCATCTACTGCCCCATCCACGGCGAGGTGCCCGTACCGGAGGAGGCCCTCCCCGTCCTGCTGCCGGACCAGGCCGACTACACACCCACCGACGACGCCGTGGGTCCGCTGGCCAACGCGACCGAGTGGGTCAACACCGTCTGCCCCCGTTGCGGAGGGCCGGCCCGGCGGGAGACCGACACCATGGACACCTTCTTCGACTCGTCCTGGTACTTCCTGCGGTTCTGTGACCCCCACAACGAGACGGCGCCCTTCACGCCCGAGGCGGTGGCCGCCTGGTGCCCCGTCGACCAGTACGTTGGCGGCATCGAGCACGCGGTCATGCACCTCATCTACGCCCGCTTCTTCGCCAAGGCCTTCCAGGACATGGGGATGCTGTCGTTCCCCGAGCCGTTCCTGCGCCTGTTCAACCAGGGCAGCATCAGCATGGGGGGCAAGGCGATGTCGAAGTCGCGCGGGAACGTCGTCGAGGCGTCCGCCGCGGCGGAGCGCTACGGGGCGGATTCCGCCCGGTTGTTCATCCTGTTCTGCAGTCCTCCCGGGGCCGCCTACGACTTCCCGGCCGACGGGCTGGAGGAGATCGGCAGGGTGGCGTTCTCGTGGCTGTCGCGGGTGTGGCGCGTGCTGTCGGACACCGCCCCGGACCCGGCGGGCCCGGTCCCGCAGGAACTGCAACGGGCGGTCCACAAGACGGTCAAGGCCGTCACCGACGACTTCGAGACCTTTAGTTTCAATACGGCCATCGCCCGGCTCATGGAGCTGCTCAACGCGTTCTCAAAGGCGGGAGGCCCCGTGCCGCGCCCGGCGGCCGAGACGTTCCTGAAGCTGCTGGCCCCCGTCGCCCCGTTCATCACCGAGGAGCTGTGGCATGGCTACGGCAACGAGGGCTCCATCCACAAGCAGTCCTGGCCCACCTACGACGAGGCGTTGCTGGCGGCCGAGCACGCGGTCATGGTGATCCAGATCAACGGCAAGGTCCGCGACACCGTCGAGGTGCCGGTGGGCATCACCTCCGAGGAGATGCAGGAGATCGCCCTGGACCGGGAGAAGATCGCCGCCGTGCTGGACGGGAAGGCCCCTACGAAGATCGTGACGGTCCCGCCCCGCCTGGTGAACCTCGTCGTCCCCTGACTTCTTCACCGGTGACACACGCCCCCCGGGACCGCCCGCTGCTCATCGTGAACACCGGCGAGGGGAAAGGCAAGTCGACGGCGGCATTCGGCGTCGTCCTGCGGGCCTGGGCTCGCGGTTACAAGGTGGGCGTCTACCAGTTCATGAAGTCTGGGAAGTGGAAAGTAGGGGAGGAGAAGGCAGCCCTCGCCCTCGGTGGCATCGTCTGGGAGAACATGGGCGACGGGTGGACCTGGACGTCACGTGATCTCGAGCAGTCCGCCGACCTTGCCCGGGAGGGCTGGGAGGAGGTGCGCCGGCGGATCGCGGACGAGACCTACGACCTGCTGGTCCTGGACGAGTTCACCTACCCGCTGACGTTCGGCTGGGTGCCGCTCGACGAGGTGATCGAGGTGCTGGCCAACCGCCCCGGCTTCCAGCACGTCGTGGTCACGGGCCGGGCCGCCCCGCAGGAACTGGTCGACATTGCCGACCTGGTGACCGAGATGCGGAAGGTGAAGCACCCCTACGACTCTGGGATCAAGGCCCAGCGGGGCATCGAGTGGTGAAACGAGGCTCGGGTTGGTCGACTGGGGTTGGTCGATTGGGGTCAGTCGGCTTGGTGCTTGAGAGCGGGCAGATCCCCTATCGAAGCGATCGTTTTCCTGGACAGTGGACAGATCCACACTCCCCCCTGACCTCGAGCGACCGGCTTGAGTGAATGCGACGATGAGGGGTGAAGCGGGCATGGGGGCCACGGGGTTTCGTAGTCCTCGAATAGGGTCGATTGCAGCAGTTCATTAGCAAGCAAGACTGTCGTTTTTGCTTGAGATGCATCGGCGATGAGCCAGAGATCCTGTGACCAGGGATAATCCCGGTGCTCGACGTGCACAAATGGAAAGCCGTCAGTATCGCGGCATGTGGTCAAGGCAATAGCCCTGGAGAGGTGACAGTTGAGATCGTGGGCCAAGAGCCTGACCGCTTCTACCAGGAGTTCGAACTCCCGTTCGGGACGCTCCCCGTCAGGAATTGACCAACGTTCAGGCACCTATGCCACCTACACCTAGACTCTGCACGTGATGCTACCACTGACCGTGACTATCTCGCCGCTCACAGCGCTGAACAGGTAGTCCCAGATATGCAGGTACAGGATATCCCCGGTTCCTATCCTGAACGTCTTCACAACAGTACCGCGAAGATGATGCACGTACGTGCCCAGGAATAGTATATTGTTTACTCCCTTCCACTCTTCTACGTACGTTAAGAGTACATCGTGGACGGGGGTGCCCGCAAGAGGCAACACGCTTCTACGCATGTCACCGAAGAAGAGCGAGGAGTCTCCGAGCAACTTTGCTCCAAAACGCCCGATAATGGTCACTTTTGGAGCAGAGTTCTGGAGGTCAGTCGATCTCCAGGGTGCCGCCCGCCCGCCAGTAGAAGCCGTCGGCCCGCTCCATGAGGCCCTCGTCGATCAGGTACCGCCGCAGGGCGGCGACGTCGGGGTGCACGGGCGCCAGCAGGTTGTTGACCTCCGCCTCCGAGTAGCGGTGGCCGGGCTCGAACATCTGGACGAGGTGATCGAGCACGATCCGGCGCTTGGCGGCCTTGGCGGGGATCACCTTGAGCCGGCCGTCCTTGAGGAAGCGGCCGAGAATGACGTCGGGGACTACTTCGGGTGGGTCTTCAGCCATTCCGCCTCGGCCCTGCCCAGTTCGGTGGAGGGTTCGCCGGCCTCATAGAACTCCAGCGTCATGCGGTGCCAGTTGGCGGTGGCGCCGAGCTGGGCCAGCACGGCGAAGAGGCCCAGCTCCAGGCGGTAGAGCAGGATCCCCCACCGTGGGAGGTTCAGCTGGCGCAGGAACGACCACCACGGGTTGCGGGGGTCGAGCATGGTAGCGGTCCGCTGGGCGATGAACTCCCGGGTGAAGGTGTAGTCCCGGTCCTCGGCGATCGGATCGAGCACCAGCCGGACCCAGTCGTAGAAGCGCTGGGGGTCGATCTGGGCGGGCTTGGTGACGTACCGCATGGAGACGGCGTTGCGGTAGACGCCCTCGACGTCGCCGTCGCGCAGCGCCAGGAACGCACCCAGGAGGAAGGGGCTCATCCGGGAGTCCAGGTTGCAGGCGAGGCCGAAGTCGAAAAAGGCCATGCGGCCGTCGTCCATCAGGAAGTAGTTGCCCGGGTGGGGGTCGGCGCTGGTGAAGCCGTAGCGGTACAGCGAACCGTAGTAGAAGCGGAAGAGTATCTCGCCCACCCGGTCCCGCTCCGTCTGGTCCGCCTTCATGATCTCGGCGAAGGGCCGGCCCCGAGCCCGTCCCATGGTCAGGATCCGCTCGGTTGAAAGCTCCGGGATCGACCGGGGCACCCAGACGAACGGGTGGTCCTCGTAGCGGTCGGCGAGGGTGTCCATGTTCTCGGCCTCCAGGAGGTAGTCGCACTCCTCCAGCAGGCGGGCCCGCATCTCCTCCAGGGCGTCGGCGGCGTCGAGCCCCGGGGCGAGGAGGGGCATCAGGGGCTTGACCGCGGTCGTCACCGCCAGGTCGGAGCGGATGGCGTCCTCGATGCCCGGGTACTGGACCTTGACCGCCACCTCCTGGCCCCCCTTCGTCGTCGCCAGGTGGACCTGGCCGAGGCTGGCAGCGGCGAGCGGTTCCTCGACGAAGGTGGCGAACACGTCGCTGGGGTCGGCACCGAACTCGTGGCGGAAGACCTCCCCGACGAGCTCGGCCTTCATGGGCGGGGCGTCGTCCCGCAGGGAGCCGAGCACGTTCTGGTACATGTCCCGGACCTCGGGGGGCAGCACCCCGGCATCGATGAACGAGGCGAGCTGGCCCAGCTTCATCGACGTGCCCTTCAGCCTGCCGAGCGTTTCCACGAGGTCCTCGGCGGTCGCGAGGTGGAGGTCCTCGAGCAGCTTGGCGGGCGAGTCCTTGCCCATGAGGGACCGGGGGCCGAGCATGGCGAGGCGCATCGAGCCCTTCAGGGAGGTGGCGGCCAGCCGGCTGAACCGCCCGACCATACCGGTGGGCACGGCGCTGTGCGGCTCCTTGCCCTTGGGCCCCGCCGGCTCCCGCGGCTGCGGCTTCGCAGCCCCGTCTGGCCGAGGTGGCTCCCCACTCGACTCCCGTGACCGCTGTGCAGCGGACGTGTGGGAAGGGGTGGGCTTCTTCGGGTTTCTCGGGTTTTTCGGATGACCGGTATCCGTCACGCCCCCAGGCTACCGCGGGCCGGGCACCCGCAGAGCTTTGAGCGATCCGGCTTCGGCGCCTCGCTCCGCACGAGGTCGACGAACTCCTGCCCACCCTTGTCATTCCCCTAAGGGCCGGCCAAGGAGGCGTTTCGGGAACCTGCGGGGATCGAGCCCCGGCCGAGGCGGTCTCCCGGGGCATCGAGCTGCACCAGGCAGCCAGGAAGCCATCCTCTGGGCGACCCCACGCCGGACACCCATTTCATCTTCGTATTGTAATTGTAGACATGAACGGAAGCCCGAAGCGTCGCGCGGACATCCAGGGGGTTGGCCCGAAGCGGCATTGGTAACCTAGTGGGCACCACCCAGCACAGGTGATAGTCTCCTTGACAGCGAGCGGGTAAGCGAGGGAATCGAGCCGGTGGCTATTCAGATCTACAATACCCTTACTCGGTTGAAGCAAGAGCTAACGACGCTCGACCCTTCCGAGTTAAAGCTCTTCGTCTGCGGACCGACGGTTTACGATTACAGCCACTTGGGCCACGGTAAGACGTACACCCAGTTCGACTTCGTTGCGCGCTACCTGGTCTTCCGCGGGTACGAGGTCTTCTATCTGCAAAACATCACCGACGTGGACGACAAGATCATTCAGCGGGCTCGCTCCAAAGGCGTTGAACCAAGGGAGCTGGCGGCGGAATTCGAAGGCTACTACCTGGAGGACATGCGTGCTCTACATAACACGAGCGTCACCGAATACGCCAGGGCACACGACTTCATTGACCAGATCGTCAGCCAGGTCAAGAGACTGGCGGACAAGGGGTACGCCTATAGGATCCCTGACGGCTGGTACTTCGACCTGAGCCGGTTCCCAGGTTATGGAAAGCTCTCTCGTAGGACGGTGGTTCAAGCTGACGATGCGTTGTCGCGCGTCGACGAGAATCCTGACAAAAGGAACCCAGGCGACTTCTGTCTCTGGAAAATGCGGAAGCCAGATGAGCCGTTTTGGACCACAGACTTGGGCGAGGGCAGACCCGGCTGGCATATCGAGGACACGGCGATCACGGAGTCTGTCTTCGGGCCTCAGTACGACATCCACGGCGGGGCGGTAGATCTGATTTTCCCTCATCACGAGGCTGAGATTGCCCAAATGGAGGGTGTCTCCGGCTTGGAGCCAATGGTCAATGCTTGGATGCACACGGGCTTTCTGAGAACCATCGGAGCTCGCATGGCGAAGAGCGCTGGAAACTTCGTTACGATCCGGGAGGCGCTGTCCCAGTATGACTACCGCGTTCTGAGGTACTTCTTTCTCAGCCATCACTATAGGAGCGCCATCGACTTCGGTTCGCACACACTTGAAAATGCGGCAAACGCCCTTAGCCGAATTGACAGTTTTAGCCGAAGTATATCCCCCTTAACGGACGATCCCGATAGTGGTGACCTTGTGAGCCATTACCGTGAGGCCATTCTTGAGCGGCTGGACGACGACTTCGATACCCCCGGGGCCCTCGCCGCGCTGTTCGACTTCATTCGGGAGCAGAATCGACGGGGCAATCCGGGGTGGCGAGTCTTCGCCCTCCTACATGAACTTAATAGCTGTTTTGACTTCATGAATCTTGCTCAGCCTGACCTGGACGCTCTCGTAAAGGAACAGGTGGAACGCCGTGAGAACCTGAGAAGAGAAAGGCGATTCCAAGAGGCTGACCAGATTCGTGACCGCCTCCGTGCGGACGGCATCCAGCTTGAGGACACGTTGGAGGGGGTCAGGTGGTGGAGGGACAACGCGCACAGTCCCGAACTGGAATCGTAGTTCTGTAGAGGAGACGAAATTTATGGCACACTCCTTTGCGCGCCTGCGTGAGCACTTTCTGCCAGCGCACCTGACCGCTGGTTTGATCTCGGCTTTCAGGAATGGGCCGGCGCGAGAACGCAGCTACCAGGGTCTGGTCGATAAATCTCTGCGAGAGTGCCAATTCGTTGAGGCTCTACAGGATCTATCACGCGACCTTGAGAGCTTCGTCGTTCCGGCGATCGAACATGACTACGGGGTCGCTGGCGGTCGCGTGAATCCGCCAGTTATGGTATATCGATATCCTCTTGGAGTCGGCTTCACTGCCCACCACGATCGGGTGACTCCGATAGAGCTTGCCAGAGCCAAGGACAATGGGCAGCCGGTGGTAGGGGGCGAATTCACGTCCGTGGTGTTCCTGAATGACCCGCATGAGTATGGGGGCGGTGAACTCTATTTCCCGGATCATGACTTGGAGTTCAAACCCGCGAGGGGTCCCTGGTTGTTTTCCCGGCGACGGAAGAATTCATCCATGGCGTCGCAGCGGTGACTTGGGGTGAGCGGCTTACCGTCGTGGCGAGAGTGGATGTTCAACGCACGTAGCCGCACTGGCCCGAGACCGGATGCTGGAAGAGAGCCGGCGTGAAGAGTGCTAGGGGGCCGTGGCGAGAGGAGATCCAAGCGTCAAACATCAGATCGATCTTGCGGCCTGCTCTTATCGAATATCTTGAGGCCTTCGAGCATCGGCCGTCGGTCGAAGGCTTGGTCCTGCTCGGGGGGGCCTCGTCGTGCCAGGGTCGAGCAGTTCTGGACGAATATTCGGACTTGGACGCCGCAGTCTTCATATCCATACCCGCAGCAACCCCATGGGTGGGTCAGCAAAATTCAGTCAGGACGTTTCTCAACCAATCTCAGAATCTTTTGCCCCCGTGGCTACCTCCCTTCCAGCTGGCCATCCCCTGCCCAGGGACCAAGGCTGGCGAGATCAGCTTGGACCTCCACCAGCTCATTGTCGAACTTGAGGAAGACGACGCCAGGGTCTGGGATGAGGGGTGCCGCCAAGCCTACTCAGAGACAGGCGAGATCATCTTTGATCGGTCGGGTCGGGTGGGTCGCATTATCGCGCGCAAGACCGAGTGGGATGAAGACGAGGCGTGGCGAACTCTGATTCGGGTTATTGGGCAAATCTACTGGTGCGGCTGCGTGAACCCGCCCCGGCAGCTCGCACGTGGGTTGCCTGATCATGCCCATGATCTCCTCAACGAAGCTCTGGATGGCATCATTCATGTCGCTTATATCGCTAATCGGCGTTATCGTCCTCATCGGAAATGGCGGCTGCGTGAATCTTTTTCGTTGCCGTCGCTGCCCCCAAGGTTCAAGGAGCGAGTCTTGGAGGCCCTCGTGATACGAGACCTTGAGCCCGCTCATGTTGGAAGCCGCATCCATCTCGTGACCGACTTGATTACCGACGTGACCGAGCTGGCTTCGCGGTTCTGGGAACTCCCGGAGGATTGCTACAACGCGGCCTGTCAGTTCTCCTACGACGACCGCCAGCTTCGGCGCCCAACTGATCAAGCAACGAATCGCCCTCGGTCGAAGGCTGAGGGCCGTAGCAACATCCAATGAGGCCAGGGTAGATTTGGTGGAATCGAAGAAAGAGGGGCCGTTATGCTACTCGACGTTCAATCTTCAGCTGATCAGATTCATGACGACGGATTAGTCTTGGTTCCAATTACGGTATCCGGCGCGCGGGGTGCACCCAACCCGACTACCGGCGGGATGTGTCATCGCCCACGGACCCCTTCCCCCAAGCCCACGTGGAGTCTGAAGGTCCATCCTGCAACTCGATACCAATCCTTCTGAGAGCACCTCGTATCTGATCCGCGCAAGACCACTCCAGCGACCCTCTAAGTTGCCCACGAATCTCAACAAGCTCCTCGATGAGGGCCACGAGGCTTTGCTCAGATTCAGCGGCGGCCTGCGCCAGGTTGCTCAGGTGCAAGAGCGTTTGCTCTACCAATGCATTTGTCCGCACGGAACCGTAGGCGGCAACGGCCCGTGCGCCCTGATCGGCCAGGGCTCCCAGGCCCATTTGAGTCAGATGCCCAACGTCCTCGTGAGGATCGGATGCGAATTGATAGGGTCTTTCCTTGTGCCCGGCTTTCGCTGTCAAGTCCTGCCGGGTGCGAGACTCAGTCTGCTCTCTTTCGTCGCGCCGGCCAGACCAGGCAACTTCTCGGAGGTCGAGGCGTTTGCCGGCAGGCACAACTATCTTTTGGGCGCCTCTTCCAATCGTGACGACGCCGCGCCCCATGACCGTCATGATTCCTTGTCGTTCGTCGATGATGCAGCCTGTGTGTTCGTCTACACCCAGGATACGAACATCCGGGGGCAACAATTGCTCCATGGTCGAGAAGCGATTCTGGCCTAGGTAACAGAACCGGGTATCGAAGTCCTTGCCTTCGCTGTTGTTGTAGTGCGGGACAACTGCAACCCGAAGAGACGCGTGGGCAAGGAGGTCCAGCCCTTCCATCCAGTGCAACTCTTCGCCCACCTTGAATATCTCGTAAACGGGCAGGGCAAAAGCCCCAAGCGTGATGGCTGCCGCGCTGGCGAACATCAAGCAACCTCCATCGTTGAGGATTTGCTGAAGGATGGCTGGGATTTCCGTTGCCCGCAATGCACGGAGAGCGAACGAAGGGCTCCCCGGCCCGGCAAGAACATAGTTGGCCTGCCTAAGGGCTGCAAGAAATCGACCCCGCGTCGCCGGCTCCAGATAGTCTCGCCAGGAGAGTACTGCGATTTCGAGGTCAAAGGAGTCCCGAAAATACGACTTGGCGCGCTCCCCCAACTGATCCACGTTCTGCTGAAAAGCCGCTGGAACGTCCAGGAACACCGGACGGATCGTGGCGAGAGCAGAGAACAGCGCCTGATGGAGTGGTCGGAGTGACTTAAGCAACTCTCCTGAGCCCGCAATAGCTATCATTGAGCGCACATCCGCCTGGGTGTCCCCGATCTTCCGTGCCGTGGAACGGCGAAGAGTTCCGCCGAACGGGCCGAAGACTTGGCGGCCAGAGGCGCAACGTTCGCCCATCGCTCATCGTGTACAAGGGTATAGCAGTCCCGGCCCTGCCCAGCCACCCTGACACACTGGCGTCATCGGATCCGGCGAAAGACCAGCCACGTTGTGTCGACGATGCGGCGCACCGAGGTTCTCAGGCCTCGTAACGCTTGCAGGGCCTCCTCCAGGGCATTCCAGCCCACGAGTGCACTTGACCCGGACCTGGTATGCGGAGCAGCCCGCAGCGCAGCCAGATCGCCAGGTGGGGATTCCTGGTCCGACAAGGATTTACCTTGGCCAAGCTCTGGGTCGTGTGCGGGGCGGGTTTGAGGGAATGGCTACGTTACGAGAGGACGAATAGACGCTCGGGCGGCCGTCCGGTCAGAAGCGAGGAGAAAAAGGGCCTCATGAGTCCCAAAAGGATCTCGGTTCTTCGGTACGGGTCGCTCAGGCGGCCGGGGCGCCAGGCTCAAATACGGGGAGCGGATATAAATGACTGGTGACGACAGAGACCCCACGCCTCACACAGTTCTCCCACGGCGCCGGCTGAGCCTGCAAGCTCGGTCCCGGTGACCTGGCGCAGGTCCTGCGCCGCTTCGGAGAGCACCACCGCAGCGAGGACCCGAACCTCCTGCTGGGCCTCGACGCGCCCGACGACGCCGCCGTCTACCGGATCAGCGACGACCTGGCGCTCCTGCTGACCATCGACTTCTTCACCCCCATCGTCGACGACCCCTACCTCTGGGGGGCCATCGCCGCCGCCAACGCCTTCAGCGACTGCTACGCCATGGGCGGCCGCCCGGTGCTCGCCCTCAACCTGCTCGGCTGGCCGGAGCACCTCGACTTCGACCTGCTGGCGCTGGTCCTCGAGGGCGGTGCCGACAAGGCGACCGAAGCCGGCGCCTCGGTCGTCGGCGGCCACACGGTGGAGGACCAGGAGCCGAAGTACGGGATGGC
>Ga0137391_10004848_pt1 | contig 10311 bp, 7 predicted proteins | sample 15con2h24BmetaG_FD_101399 | JGI IMG/M metagenome (GOLD analysis project Ga0137391, IMG submission 101399) | Vadose zone soil microbial communities from Angelo Coast Range Reserve, California, USA - 15con2h2.4B metaG | ecosystem: Environmental > Terrestrial > Soil > Vadose zone > Saprolite...
GCATCTCGATCGGCTCGATGCCGCGTTCGGGCCGGATCGGGTGTTCGGCGGGGTCGCCTATGTCGGCGCGAGCCTCCTGCCCGACGGCAGCATCCGCCACCACAACCGCCTCTCGGGCATCGCGTTTGGCGAGCGCGGCGGCGGAATCAGCGAGCGCGCGCGGGCGATCGAAGCGGAATTTACCAGCACTCTGGTCAGCGCCCCGGCGAGCGAGAATATCCTCCTAGAGATGTGGGAAAAATTCGTGATGATTGGCGCGATGGCCGGGATGAACTGCCTGTTGCGCGGCACGGTCGGCGACATCGTCGCGACAGAGGGCGGCGCGGCGCTGATGAGCGCGGCGCTCGCCGAGTGCCAGTCGGTCGCCGCCGCTGCCGGGTTCGCGCCGCGTCCGCAGGCCCGCGAGCGGGTCGCGTCGATGCTGACCGAGCCGGGCAGCGTCAACAGCGCCTCGATGCGCCACGACCTCGAGGCCGGAAGGCGCACCGAGGCCGACGCGATCGTCGGCGACATGATCCGCCGCGCCGCCGGCTTCGGCATCGCGACGCCGCTGCTGCGCGCCGCCTGGTGCCACCTCCAGGTGCACGAGAACCGTGTCGCCGCCCGGCGCTAGCGCCAAACCAGAGGAGCAGCAATGGGCAAGCTCGACGGAAAGGTCGCAATCGTGACCGGCGCGGCGCGTGGCTTGGGACGCGCCTATGCGAAGCGGCTGGCCGGGTTGGGCGCCAAGGTCGCGGTCGCCGACCTCAATCTGCGCTCGTACGAGGAGTTCGAGGCCGAAGCCAAGGACATGACCGCCGACAGCGCCGTCGCCGAAATCGAGAACGCAGGTGGGAACGCCTTGGGCATCGCGGTCGATGTGACCGACCACGCGGCGGTTGAGGCGATGATCGCACGGGTCGTTCAGGCATGGGGCCGGATCGATGTCGTGGTCGCGAATGCCGGCGGCGGTCGGGGGCGGCCGATCGACACCAAGGCGAGCACGCTCGACCCGGCGCTCTTGCAGCTGGTCGTCGGGATGAACCTGTTCGGCACCGTCTACACGGTCAACGCAGTCGCCCCGATCATGAAGGAGCAGCGTTCGGGCAAGATCGTCACGGTCAGCTCGGTCGCCGGAACAGCGCCATCGGCCGATGGCGGCTACGCCCATTACGGCGCGGCAAAAGCGGCGATCGCCCACTACACGCGGTATCTGGCACAGGATCTCGGGCCTTTCGGCATCACCGCAAACTGCATCGCGCCCGGGGTGATCGCGACCGGCCGGATCATGCAGACGGTCATTCCCGGCAGCATCCAGGGCAACCGCGACCGGGCCGAGCTGGTCGCGTTGCGGCGGCTTGGAACGGTCGAGGATTGTGCCAGGGTGATCGAGTTCCTGGCGACCGACCTATCCGACTACGTAACCGGGGCGGTGATCCCAATCGATGGCGGACTGGTGCGCGGATAGCAGAGCCGGCAGGCGGCCAGCGAGGAAAATGGCGGAGAGGGAGGGATTCTTGTCTTCTGTGCAAAAATCTCTAAGGGTGGCTTGATACTTGATCTTTTGCAACTTTTTTGCTACAAAATACTGCTACAAAAATGGCGGCTAACGATGGCGCGTGGACGATCTGGATCGCATCTCATTCTGAGGGGTGAAACCTACCACTACCGGCGAGCAGTTCCCGGCAAATGCCGCAAGGCATTTGGCTGCGGCGAAGTCTGGAAATCGCTCGATACGACCAGCTACATCGAAGCCCTACGGCTGGAAAAAACCTGCGATGTCGAGTTCGAATCCCAACTGTCCGCCGCACGTGACGACAGCAACCCAGAGACACGGCAAGCCCGCCGGGCCGCTGACATCCTGACAGCCTTTCCCAATACCCCCCACATGGCGGCTTGGTCCGTTGCCTATGTGGCCGAGGAAGACCGCGAAGCCGTGCAGGAGATCACCGAACGCCACCATGCCGAGCTTGCTGCCCATCGGAGCGAAGTTCGCCGCTTGGCGTATGAGATCGAGGGGCTGTTGCCCAAGACGCCACTTGCCCAGGAGGTATGGGAGAAGTGCCGCGCCGATATGCTGGCGGTGATCCGCTATCAGATCGGGCAAGCCACACAGACCCCGACCAGCGATGGTGCGCCCACGAATACCCTCGAATGGGCCTATGAGCGATGGTTACGGGCTGGCGATGGCGACCGCACCCCCGACTCGGTTGCCATTGGTCGCCGACATTTCGACGCCTTCAAGGTATCCGCGAAGGTCACGATGCTCAATCAGGTGACGCGCCGGCATCTCGTGGACTGGCGGGATGAACTTAGCGATGCGCGCAAGCACAAGCCGAAATCAATCAACCAGCGCCTCCAAATGGTGTCGGCGATCTTACGGGCCGGCTGGCGCGATGCCGAAATGCCGGAACCATCCCTCAAAGCAATCACGCTACCCGAACCAGATGATAGCGGACGCGGAGCCTGGACTCGCGGTGAAATCCTCAAGGCACTGAACGCGCTCCCGCCGCATTCATGGCAGGCATGGATTTACCTGATCGGGCTGACAACTGCCGTGCGGCTCGGCGAGCCAGTGGCGGCACAGCGGGGCTGGTGGAATCCAATAGGCTTCATCGAGCTTCGGGATCGCAAGCTCGCCAAGGCCGACAAGGAACATGCGATGCCGATCATCGAATGCCTCCGTGAACCGTTTGCGGCCTACGTGGCACGTCGACCGAACGGCTTTCTGTTCGACGCCCCCCGGCCACAGAACCCAGACGTGCCGATCTCCAACGTCGCGTCGAAAGCGATCAACCGGTTCTTCAAGAGTCATGATATCGATCGCTGCTTTCACGAACTCCGTGATACCTGGATCGAGGAAGCCCGGCACTCTCCTGTCAAGAAAGAGATTTGGGAAATCATCAGCGGGCACAGCCGACTCACCGTGTCCGACCGCTACGGCGGCGAGAAGCCCGACGTGCTGGCGGCAACCAACGAGAAGGTGTGCGAATTCCTGACCGGCGACGCCGAGATCAAGGCGGCGATGCTGAGGCTTGTCACCGGACAATCCTGACGAACACGAGCGACCGATGCAGCCCTCTATACCGCCCGCGTAAGCAATCTGACACAGGGCCATTTCGTGATCGTCGAGGGCGCTTCGTGCGGGCGGGTCAGTAGTCCGATTTTCGCTTTGGAGGGGTGCGACGGGGAACCCTGCTGATCGGGGCGGATAGCTTTCCACGGATGTCATAACCGCGTCGTTCAAGCGCCCCGAGGGCCTTCGATGCGGCCTTACCGGACAGCCGTCCCAGCTTTTAGAGCTTGGTCTCATCCATACCCTACCCGCGCCCTCCGGGTCTATCGCTTCAAGGTGCCGCGCCTGTGCCAAGCGATGGCATCGTCCAGGCGATCGTCGCCCCAGAACAATTCCCGGTCCACCCCAAAGATGGGTGAGCCGAAGATGCCGAGCGAGAAGACACCCAGATCAGGGGACGTATCGCGTGACGCCCTCAATCTCGGCCTGATCGGGGCCACGCAACTCGATCACGTTCCGATCGGGATCGCGCACGAACACTGAAACGCCGCCGTCCTCGCCGAACTTTACCGGCCCCTGCGTGATGGCGATTTCATTGGCCTTCAAAGCGGCGATCGTCGCCGGGATCGAGGCGACGGCCAGCGCGACATGGGTGTAGCCGGGATATTTCTCGCCGACATCCATCAGGATGTTCTTCGTGGGGTCACCGGCATTGGCATTGAAGATAAGGTTGATTTCGACGCCTTGCGGGTTGCGGATGATCGCTACGTCGTCGCCCGTCGCCCGGCGCGACAACGCAAACCCTAGCACCCGGTAGAAGGCGAGGGCACGGTCGAGGTTGCGCACCCTGAGGCCGATATGGGCGACACGCTCGATCGCAACGGTCTGGACCATAGCCATGTGTATCAACTGAAAGCGCCGCCGAAAAGGGCGCTGCGACGCCCAAGCCAGGAACCACGCCGAAACGGCAAACCAAGAGGCTTCGGGCATAACTCGTGGTGTAAGCTACCGTCGCATAACGTCGGGGCATGTGAGATGGGAAAGTCGATAGATTGAACCGAAAAACCTATGCGACCATCACGGCCACACTGTTTCTCGTGGTGGGGATAGCGCATCTCCTGCGGATCATCCTCGGGTGGCACGTCGAGATCGGCGGATTGAGCATTCCATTTTGGGTGAGTTGGCTGGCCGTTCCAGTTGCCGGTGCCCTCGCATATTTCGGCTTCAGGCAGCACAGGTAGCCCGATGACTCCCGCCGTTCCGATTCCGCCGCAGCCTTTGTGGCCGAGACCATTACGTCGACTGCGGGCGAAGGGCGAAGATGCTGAAACGGCACCTTTCGACCGCGCACCGGGATCAGCGTTGACGAATACCGCACCCGGTGGAGCTTGCCCCCCGATTACCCGATGGTGGCCCGCGACTACAGCGCCCGCCGGTCGGAGCTTGCGAAGTCCCTCGGATTGGGCAGGGGTGAGCGATCGAACGTAACGGGCTCATTAGGGACGTGCCTACTACCGTGCCTCCCACATCGTCGCGCGCGGGGCCGATGGTCCGCGCATGGATTTGCTGAAAAGCTCAGCGAGACCGGAGACCGCGATGCGGCTCGGTAAAGGAGATTTGACGATCGCTTAGGACGAAGCCCATGACGCCGAGATGGTCGAGCACATCAAGGCTCTCATGGACAGGGGCGTGACGTTCCATCGCATCGAGGCCAGGGAGACCGGCAAGATCCGCAGGAGGGTCGCGGGCCAACAGATTGGCTCGACCGACGAGATCTCCGATCGTCGCGTTATGATCACCGACGCGGAGATCGAGAAGCTGGTCCCCGAACCGTGGGATCTTCGTCAGAATTTCGGCCTCGAACCTCCGCCTCCGTCCGACAATCCGCAACGGCGCAGGAAGGGTCACAGGGTGCGGTCGTAGAGCGCGGTCGCGGTGCTCTGCCCGGCCTCCCTGACCAAAGCTCGAACCTGATAGTGGCTCCCGATCGTCTCCAGGTGCCGCCCGTAGACGTTTTCGGCTGCCTCGATCGGCGAGTTCGCCTGGATCTTCTGATAGGGCTGCCAGTCGCCGTCATGCCCCTCTTGGCGCAGCCGCACCCAGAACGTGATCATGCTTCCACTCTGAATAGCCCCTGATGGCGCGCCATATGGGAAGCCGAAGGCCGCGCCGAAAGGGCGGCTGGTGCCTGCCACTCACGGTCTAAAGTTTTCGATGGCGTGTGCCAAGTGCTCGTCTGCTCCAGGCGGTAGCTTTATAACTTTCTCCCGGAGAAGGATCGTGGTGGCCCATACGAGCCATTGTTCTTCTTCCTCCGACATCCTCTCTCCAAATATTTCCTGAAAAATTCTTTCCATCTGTATCGCAAGCGCGATGATGAAATACACATGATTGCCGTAGAAGAAGCGAGTTAGTCCCTCATCGTATTGCGGAATCGTGCTCGGTCCGCAGATTTCGCCCTGCTGAAACATCACGAGTTTCCGCGCGATTTCGTCCTGCGCAACATGCGCGACGTTATTGAGGTCCCCATAGATCGGGCCAAAGGCACTCGTGGCGGAAGTTCCGATGTTGGGGGTCTTGCCGTCTTTCCGCCGATCCTTCTCGAACTCGTCGATAGCGGCCAGCGTCTCCAACTCTTGCTTCAGCAATGCCGCGGCCTGCGGATACAGGGCTTCGGAAATCGCGACTTCGCAGATGTCGACTCCTTGGATGAACTGAGCGGTGAGGGTCAGCCATCCTTCCATCGCCTTTGATTGCTGCTCGAAGTGTCGCAACGAAAACCGCGAGGCCATCGAAGCGACAGCGCTCATGGCGAACATATGCGTGTCGATGAGGTCGCCAGCGTCCTTTTTCCACTGGTCCCTGATCTGCACGCGCTTTTCCATCTGCGCGCCCATTAGCTCGGCGGCGGGCGATACTCTTCTCTTGTCGGGCGGCATTCGATCTCTCGTCGGCAATTTCTTTAGGAGATATGTGACGGCGACGAGCGGCGTGCCAGGACTCCTCCTGGTTGAGCCATGGGCGCTATTGCTTGTTATCCGATTCCCTCCCATATACCAGGACTAGAACCTCTGGGGGGCATCCTATGGCTACGTCTACCAGTAAGGGCGCGGGTCGAAAAGAGCGCATCACCCCGCCGAAACCGAAGCTGCTTTCGCGTGAGGCGAAGAAGTTGCGGCAGGGTGATCCTGCTGCCGCTCGAATATTAGCAGAAGAGTCCGTAGCTGTTCGGCAGGGTGTGCGCAAGGGAAAGCCCAAACGCTAATCAAAATAATGACGCTTCTGATTTAACCAAGAATACGGGCACCCGTCTATTTGTCATGAATTAAGAACGATTTATATTATACGGGTGATACCTCAAATCTAACGAAATCTATATGACCGATATAACCAACAGAAGCTTGCCGCCTCCGAAAAACTGGCAAGACTTCGAGCGCATGTGTTTCGATTTATATTCCCGCTTATGGAAGACCAACGATGCCGATATGAATGGCCGTCGAGGTCAATCACAGGCGGGCGTAGACGTTTACGGAACCGACCGCGTTGAGGGAGGACGTTTCGTAGGCGTTCAATGCAAAGGCAAGGATCAGGATTATGGAGGGGCGTTAACTGAGGACGAGCTTCGTGCAGAAATCGAAAAGGCGGAGACGTTCGTTCCGCAGCTTGATGTCTTCGTTGTCGCTACCAGTGCGCCGAATGATGTCAAAATTCAGCAAATAGTCCGACTAATATCCAAAGAGCGAACTAAAACGGGGCTTTTTGAGGTCCGTGTTCAAGGGTGGGATACCCTTCAGCAATTAATTACAGACCATAAGGATGTGTTAACGAAACATTTCTCAGATTTTGCGCCGCTAGACATTTTAGGTCGTATCGAAACCGGCTTTGCAATTACGGAAAATCAGGGCGAACAAACCCTAACGTTGCTTGCTGATATCAAAAGCCAAATTACTGCGATAGCTCCTGATCACGCTGAGGCCGGTGATCCTCTGCAAGCTCGGATCATCGACGCGGCAAAGCTAACTGACGACGGTGCCGCTCATGCCGCGCTCTTAGTTTTACAGCGGATCGAAAAAGATCAGGCCGGAAAGATTTCCGCTCGGAACCTGTATCGACTACGAAGCGGTTTCGGGTTTGCCCACATCGCTATGGGGGATCTGCCTGCGGGAATTCAAGATTTTCGCGCCGCACACGCCGCCGATCCAGATTGGCCCAACGCTAAAGCCATCCTAGCGATTGCCGAACTGCTCGCGGGGGATGGTGCGTCAGCGTTCGAGCACGCGAAGGAGGTAATCGCTGTCGATCCCACGTCCTACCACGCGGCAGCCGTAATCCTCGACACCGCTCCAAAAGACACCACGCTTGATGAATTAGAAGCTCTTGTTCCTGCGGCGCTGCATGATCGCGTTGATGTTCAGATTGGCTTCGCCCTACGGGCGCGCAAAAGCGGCGAAATCGTGCGAGCGGAATCATACGCAAAACGCGCCGTCGCTCTGGGGCCGGATGATTTACGCGCTATTTCCGCGCTCGCCGAAGCCCTACTAGAACCCGTCATCACCATCGAGGGACTTGCCCTCACACGCCGCATTCCCCCAGAGGCCAAGTCTCGGTTTGACGAAGCTTGCGAACTGCTTCAGCGGGCATGGGAAAAGTTGAAAGTGCGTGACGATGTAGCTCGTCACGATCACATCGTCGCTAATCTTATCAATATATTAGATGTCGCTGGACGGGAGGCCGAAGCCGAGCAGATCCTTGACCAAGCACTAAAACTCGCACCCCGATCAGGGCCGCTTCTGCACCGTTATGCGCAGAAGATGGCGAAGGCCGGCGACTGGCAGGCCGTTCTAACGGCCATTCAGTCAATTCCAAGTTCAATAATAGAACCGCAGGACGAGCTTATTCAGGTGCATGGTCTTCTGCGCACCGGCAATGCCGAGAAGGCACTGACCGAGGCGCGGGCACTTCAGGAGAAATACAGTGAAGCCCGTTTTCGAGAGGCGGCGGCTGCGTTGCGTCTTGAGGCTGCTGTTGAACTCGGGTCCATTCAGTCAGAGCTAGATGCGACGCTTAGTGCGTTGCCTAAATCGATCGTTTTGCGATCGGTCGGGATGAATCTGCTCAAGGAGGGTGATCCGCGCCGCGATGTCTTGGTTGGTGAAATTGAGACTTTAGTCGCAGAAATAGATAATCCAGCCGATCGATTTCACGCCGCGGAAGCGCTTTATAGCGCCAAGCAGTTTGCCAGAGCAGCCGAACTCTATGAGGGCTTGCACGGCACTGATACGGATACACTTGGTCTTCGGCGGCACTTGGTGGCCTTGCATCTCGCCGACCACCGTCTCGAAGCGCGAACCCTTTTCGAGAGCCTGTCCGATGAAATTAAAGCGCTACCGGCATACGCGGAGATGGGCGCAGCGATTTACGAACGTGCTGGCCTACTCAAGGAATGCCGTGAAATCATCGAGCGGTATCTGCTTAACCCGACCGATCTCGAATGGCGTGTTCAATGGATAAGTATATGCCAGAGAACCGGTGATACTAAGGCCATCATTGAATGGCTGACAGGGATAAAGCCCGATCAAGACGGCCCACCCCGAGACCTGATGCTGCTTGCACAGGCTATAAATCACTATACCGGCGATCTTAAATGCTTGCCGATTGCCTATCGCGCATTAAGAAGCGCTTACACTGACCCACAAATACATCTCGGTTATATGGCCGGGCTGTTTCTGTTTGGGCACGTTGGAGGGGGTCAAATTGAGACACCCGAACAAGTAGCGACGGATACAGCGGTCCTATTGGTTGAGAAGGGCGGCGACGGACGGCTGACCCGCGTAATTGAGACGGAGCCGAATCCTCAGATCGAGCGCGACGAGATTGCCCCCAACGACTCATTAGCTGTTCGTCTTATCGGCCTGCGGGTTGGTGACGAAATCGAGTTGAATACGGTTGGGGTTGAGCCTGCGAGATATGTTGTTTCGGAGATACGCAACAAATACCTCCATGCTCATTTCCGCTCTTTGGAACGCTTTCCCGTTATGTTTCCAGAGAACCGTGCTTTTGGCTCGATCAAAATCGATGAGAGCAAAGGCGATGACCGCTTCAAACCTATCTTTGATGCTGTAAAACGCCGTGGTGAATTCGCTCGTCAGGTTAAGGACCTTTATCGTGAAGGCCGAGTGCCACTCGCGGTGGCTGCAAATATTGGTGGAACCACCGGCTTTGAGTTTTGGGAAGCCGTCCGCGGCGACCCTGAGATGCAGATTTACGTCACCCTGGGTGGCCCGATCGACTATCAGCAAGCCCATGCAATTCTTAGTAAGAACCGACGCGCGGTTGTAGATCCGATCACACTTTACGGTCTGGTCAGACTCGGCATTGCTGAAATCGTCCGAGCCTCGTTCGACGATCTCGGGGTCGTTCAGACCACCATCGATCTGTTACGCCGGTTCGTGCAGGAGCGCGAGCGAACCAAGGACAATAAACAAGGCACTCTCGGTTGGGATGGCGAGCACTATCAGATGATCGAACTCGGTCCCGACGCAATTAATCATCTGATTTCACAGGCCCAAGCCGTTTTATCATTTGCGGAGAGTCTTACGCGGCTTCCTGCTGAAGCTTCGGGCGATATCCCCGATCAAGCCAAGCAATTATTTGAGGAACTTGACCCCGCCTACCTGGACACAATCCTCGCTGCCCGCGGGGACGGTCGGATCTTGCTCTGCGATGATTCTCCATTTCGGCAGATAGCCGCAGCAACCGCTCCCATTGAAGGCATGTGGACGCAGCCCGCCGTTGCTTACGCAATAGAGGCCGGGAAGCTAACGCCGGACAATCACTTCCGCGTCGGAAATGCGCTCACCGAGGCCGGTTACTTCTTCACGACCGCTAACTGCGGCAACTTTTTGCACGCCCTTACGGAGTCGGGCTGGACCCTAAATCCGACCGTAATGGCGCTGATAGAGTCCCTCGCCCGTCCGACGAATATGCCCCAAGGTGTCGAAGTCGTCCTGCGCGACCTGATCTGGGCTAGTTGGGCGCAAATACATGATACTGACGCATTCGGTGCCCTCTTTACTGCGGTGTTTGCAGCGTTCGATAAGACGCGACCTTGGAATGACGTTGATGCCCTTATTGATAGGGCATTTGCGGGGGCTGAGCGGCTGATTCGACGAAAGCTCTTTCCTCCTGCCTTCCAGCACGAATTGCGCGGCAGCACATCCCATACGCCCGTTGGTCCCATTGCCGAAGAAGCACGCGGGGTCCCCAATAGAACGGTCGGTCGGATCGCGCGCGCCTTGTCGGACGCCCTTCATGAC
>Ga0137391_10004853_pt1 | contig 10310 bp, 7 predicted proteins | sample 15con2h24BmetaG_FD_101399 | JGI IMG/M metagenome (GOLD analysis project Ga0137391, IMG submission 101399) | Vadose zone soil microbial communities from Angelo Coast Range Reserve, California, USA - 15con2h2.4B metaG | ecosystem: Environmental > Terrestrial > Soil > Vadose zone > Saprolite...
GGGCTGTTCGCGGGATTGACGTAGATCTTCGAGCTGATGCCCGCCGTCTGCAGCTCCTGAAAGATGGTTGTAGCTGTTAGCAGCGCCTGGTCTCCACTGTCTGTGCCGATGGGATAAACATATCCCTGCGAAGTGGCTGCGAGGAGATATTCGCGATTCGGCGAAGTCCGCGTCATGACTGGAGCAAACCAGCGATCGGAAGTCCCGAACTCGGAGGCCATGTAGTAGTAGTAATTCAAGTCGGTGTCGTCGTAGTACCCCATCGCGCGAATTCCATTCGTGTCATAAAAGGGAGGATTGTTGTTGCGCGCATCGTGCGCCGAGGTGTAGACGTAGCCGTCCAGAGTTGGAGTAGCCGAATACGGATTGACCAGATTCCAATCCTGGTGGCTCTCGTTCCAGGAAGGACTGGGGTTCTCGATACACTGCGTGATCAGGTGGTACGACGCAACTTGCGGACTGTTGCTGTCGACGATGCAATCATTCGGGGGCGGATAGGCAGAATCGCATCCCGGATTGGCTGGTGGTGGCCCGTAAAGCGGCGCAATCCCGGAGGTCGGGTTGAATTGCGGGAGTCCGTCGAAGGACTGGTCTGAAAACTTGTTCGCCCTCCTATACGCTCGTAAGGCGCCGAAGTAGTGATCGAGGCCGCGGTTCTCCTGCGCCATGAAGATGATGTGGTTTAAAACATTCACTGTCTGCGACACGTTGAAGGTCGCGGTCACCGATTCATTCGCATTCATCGTCACCGTGCAGGTGCTGGCCGTCCCTTTGCAGGCGCCTCCCCATCCGGCAAAGAATGCGCCTTTACTGGCCGTCGCGGTCAGCTTCACCTGGGTTCCCGAAGCGAATGAAGCGGTGCACGTCGGAGCGCAGCTGATTCCTCCGGGATTGCTCACCACCGTCCCGGTCGCGCTTCCCATTAGTTGTACGGTCAGTTGAAAAGACGTGGCGGGAACCGTCGCTTGCGGATCAATGGACTGCAGCGGAGTGGCACGGCTTTGTCCGAAGCTGCCCAGCACAAGTATTGCATTAAAGCAGGCCGCGACAAAAAGTGATCTCTGCCAAAGCACAGATTACCTCCTCAACGTTGCACCATCGAGTGTCAATGAGATGGCCGCAGGCCTGAATCGGTTGGTACGATTTGTTTCGGAAGGGAACTAAGTCTGTGAAAACATTCGGGTCGCCACGCGACAATTACGCAACAATTTCCAGAAACACAGGCTTAGCCTAAGATCGCTTTATGTCCTCCAGTCACGCCCCGCGCCGCATCGCCAGCCTGCAGCCCAGCGCCACCGTCATTCTTGCCGCCGTCGGCGAGTTAGACCGCGTCGTCGCCTGCACCAAATATTGCGCAGACGTCGTTCCCGAAATCTCCCGCTCTTTTCGAGCGATTATTGCGGATTCCTGGACCGCGAACACCGCAGAGATAGTCGCGACTACACCAGACCTCGTCATCGCGGCTGTCCCCTACCAGGAAAAGGCAGTCACTGAAATTCTTAAGTCTGGCGCTCGCTTTCTGGGTCTCGCTCCTAAAACTTTGTCTGACATCTATACTGACATTGCCACAATCGCGGGAACAGTGGCGGCCGGTGAACGCGGAGAGGAAGTCATCGGCACGATGCAGCGTCACATTCAAGCGGTCCGTGAACAAGTCCGGGGCCGCTCCAGCCACTCGCACCGGCCCAAAGTTTTCTGCGAAGAGTGGGGGAAACCGCTGATCACCTCTCAGCCTTGGGTGGCAGAGTTGGTCGATGCCGCTGGAGGATGCTTCCTGGGTGTCCCCGGCCGCCAGATCCTGGTCGAAGACGTTGCGCGACTGGATCCGGATATCATCATTGCCTCGTGGTGCGGAGCAGGCGACCGCGTCCCGCTGGAGAAAATCATCGCCGACCGCCATTGGCAGCCAACACCCGCGGCCCGCACTGGGCGAGTCTTTTGCATCCGCGACGAATTTCTGAACACGCCCGCGCCCACGCTCCTTTACGGACTCGACGCCTTGGCTCATGCCATCGACCCCGCCCTATTTCCAGGTACGAAAGGAATCCGACAGATTACTTCCGCGTCTACTTCCCCACTCCCGAACCCTGCTGCGTGAGTTAAGATTTCTCTGATGCCCGTAGCTGCGAGGATCGAGGAGGTTCGTAACCAAGTCGCCGAACTGGCACAGGCGTCGCCGTCGGCCCATGTCTTCATGCAGAAGATGGTCAAACTTTTGCACGAGCGCATGCTCAAGTACAACTGGGTAGGCTTCTACATGCTCGAACTGGACGAGCGCCCGGCCATGCTCGTGCTCGGCCCCTTCGAAGGGGCCATGACTCCACACACTCGAATTCCGCTCAATCAGGGTATCTGTGGCGCCGCCGCTTCCAGCGGCCGGACGGTCATCGTCGACGACGTCGGCAAAGACCCACGCTATCTCGCCTGTTCGCTTGAAACGAAGTCTGAAATTGTCGTCCCTGTTTTTGTTCATGGCAGAGTGGTGGGCGAGTTGGATATCGACAGCCACTTCCCTGCCGCTTTCACTCCCGAAGATCAGGACATCGTTCAGTACTGCGCCATGCTGGTGGGAAAAAAATTGGAAAAATCCGGCCAGTGAAGGCCGAAAGAGGGGCAAAGCTCGCGCTTGGGAAATTTCTCACCTCTCTCCATCCACCAGCTATGCGACTAGCTCCGCGACTGCTCGCCTCTCCTCCGGTATACTAGTTGAGCATGCCGGTTCTTAAGAACATCGCAGCCATCGCCAAGGGCATGAGCATCACCTTCATGGAGATGTTCCAGCCGACCATCGTCGAAAACTATCCCGATGGCAAAGGTCCGCTTCGCGGGGCGCGCATCGAAGCCCGCTTTCGCGGCGCCCACGTCCTCCAACGCGACGAAAATGGACTGGAGAAGTGTGTGGCTTGCTTCCTTTGCGCCGCGGCCTGCCCGTCCAACTGCATCTATATTGAAGCCGCCGATAATACTGCCGAGAATCGCGTCAGCGGCGCCGAGCGCTACGCCCGCGTCTACAACATAGATTACAATCGATGTATTTTCTGCGGGTACTGCGTGGAAGCTTGCCCGACTGACGCGATCACGCATGGGCATGGGTTTGAGCTGGCGTCATTCAATGTCAGCGATCTGATTTACCGCAAGGAGCAAATGCTGGCCCCCCGGCCAGCACACATGGGAGCGAACGTAGTATTCAACCAGGCCGACGTGGATGGCGGGGCGCCGGCGGAGATGGTGCCGGGGAGCTGAGCTTCGAGACAAGTTTCGAGTTCGATCGCGAATCACGCCGGTCCTCGGGGCCGGCGTTTGTGCATGGGGAAGTCGCTGGCCGCCGGTGGCTGACATTTTGACCCGAAGTGGCACCCAGCCAACGACCCAACGACTAATGACCAACGGATATCACTCTTAGACCAATGACTGATTTTCTACAGATCCTGAAGGAGCGCGTTGTCGTTTACGACGGCGCGATGGGAACCAACATTCAGGCACGGAATCCTACCCCGGACGATTACTGGGGCAAGGAGAACTGTAGCGAAGTGCTGGTGCTGAGCCGTCCCGACATTATTCGGGATATCCACGCCGACTTCTTTAATGTTGGCTGCGACATCGTCGAGACCAACACGTTCGGTGGATCGCGCATCGTGCTCGGGGAGTTTGATCTGGCGGATCGAGTTCGGGAACTCAATGTCAAGGCTGCACAACTGGCTCGTGAGGTAGCACAGCAGTTTTCAACCAGCGACAAGCCGAAATTTGTGGCGGGATCGATGGGACCGACTACCAAGCTGCCGTCACTGGGGCACATCGGCTTTGATGCGATGGCTGCAGCGTATGAGGAGCAGGCTGCCGCGCTGATCGAGGGCGGCGTGGATTTACTACTGATCGAGACCTGTCAGGATCTGCTGCAGGCTAAGGTCGCGACCGTTGGCGTGCTGGAGGCGATGCGCAAAGCGGATAAGCGGCTGCCGGTCACGCTGCAGGAAACGGGGACGATGCTGCTCGGCACCGAGATCAGCGCGGCGCTCACATCGCTGGAGCCGTTTGATGTGGACATCCTCGGACTCAATTGCGCGACGGGACCGAAAGAGATGAACGATGCCGTCCGCTACTTGGCGTTGAATTCAACGAAGGAAGTGTCCGTTCTACCTAATGCCGGCCTGCCCTATAACGAAGGCGGACACGCGGTTTATAAACTTTCTGCGAAGGATCTGGCCGAGTATCACAAGCATTTCGTCCAGGATTACGGAGTGCGCATTGTAGGCGGATGTTGCGGCACAACTCCTGAGCACTTGAAGGCGGTGGTCGACGCGGTTTCCGGCGTGGAACCAGCCCGGCGTGACGTGAAGCGCGTGGGCGCAGCGTCGAGCGCTTACACATCCATTCCTCTCGATCTCGAGCCTAAACCGCTGATCGTGGCCGAGGAGATGAATACGACGACTCGCGTCGAACATTTCCGCAATCTGGTGCGCGCCAAGAAATATGACGACATCCTGGCGCTGGCCAAGAAGCTGGGGAACGATGGTTCGCACATGTTGGACCTGTGTTGTGCCATCGTCGGCGAAGACGAGAAGGGTTACATCAGTTCGATCCTGGACCGGATTGCCACGCGTGTGCCCGCACCGATACTTGTCGACTCGACGGAGGCCGACGTCATCGAAGAGGCTCTTAAGCGGATTCCGGGGCGCGCGATTATCAACTCGATCAATCTCGAGGATGGCGAGAAGCGGACCTCAAAAGTGTTGCCCATGGCGAAGCGCTATGGCGCAGCAGTGATTGCCCTGACCATCGACGAAGATGGAATGGCCTTAACCGCTGAAAAGAAAACCGCGATCGCACACCGGATTTTTGATCTGGCAACAAAGAAATACGGACTGCATCCGACGGACTTGATTTTTGATGCCTTGACCCTGCCGATTTCCACCGGGCAAGAAGAATATCGCACGGCAGGGGTAGAGACGCTGAAAGCGGTGGAACGAATCAAGAAAGAATTGCCCGGAGTGAAAACGATTCTGGGGGTCAGCAATATTTCCTTCGGGCTGGATGCGTATTCGCGGCGGGTCTTGAATTCCGTATTCATGCACGAGGCAGTGGACCACGGCCTGGATATGGCCATCGTCAACTACACGAAGATCTATCCCCTGTACAAGATTCCGCAGGAGGAAGTGGAACTGGCGCGGAAGTTGATTCATCGCGACGCCAATTCTGACGGCGATCCCCTCCAGAAATACATGAACCACTTTGCTGGCATGAAGGGCAAACCGGCGGCGTCCACAACCGCTCATGTGGAGACCCTTTCCGTCGAGGACAAGTTGAAGTTTGCCATCATCAACGGTGAAAAATCGGTTGGCGAAGGCGCAGGCAAGAAATTGCTGGAGCAGCTCCTGGAAGAAGCACTGGGACAGTATTCCGCCCTGGAACTGATCAACACAGTCCTGCTCGATGGGATGAAGACGGTCGGCGATTTATTCGGCGCGCGCAAGATGCAGTTACCGTCGGTGCTCGATTCTGCTGGCGTGATGAAACAGGCCGTGGCATATCTCGAGCCGAAGATGGAAAAGAAGGCGGGCTCGCAAAAAGGCACGATCGTGCTCTCCACCGTGAAGGGCGACATGCACGACATTGGCAAGAATCTGGTCGACATCATTCTGTCGAACAACGGGTTCAAGGTCGTCAATCTGGGAATCAAGCAGCCTGGAGACACGATTAGCAAGGCGGCGCTCGAGCACGGGGCAGACGCAATCGGGCTGAGCGGGCTTCTGGTGAAGTCGACCCTGGAGATGAAGTATGTGATTCAGGATCTGGAACGGCAGAAGCTGGAGTTCCCAGTGATTTGCGGCGGGGCGGCGTTGACCCGCAAGTATGTTGAGGACGACTTGCGGCGGGAGTATGCGAACGCGGTGTTCTATGCCGATGATGCCTTTGCCGGGCTCCACATCATGGAGGACCTGAAGAGCGAGAACGGCGCGCGGGATTCGCGTTTGCGCGAGGGACACACGGTGAAGGAATATGCCAAGGCCGTGGCGGTCGACGAGGAAACTGGACCGGTGTTTGCCGAAAGAAGCCCTGTGGTGCGAGATGCGCCGGATATTCCGACACCTCCGTTCTGGGGAGTGCGGGTGCGCAAGGATTACGATTTGCACGAAGTCTTCAAATACATCAACGAGTCGGCGCTGTTCAAGAATCAGTGGCAGTTGAAGACGGCTTCGCAGTCGGATTACGTACGTTTGGTGGAGGAGAAGTTCAAGCCAATCAAAAAGCGACTTGAGGATGAGGTCGCTGCTTCTGGACTGTTCGATCCCAAAGTTGTGTATGGGTACTTTCCGGCACAGAGCGACGGGAATGACATAGTGATATATGAGACCGGTGAGCAGCCGAGCTCGCGCTCGGCCGGACAACCGGGAGCCTGCCCTGAGCCTGTCGAAGGGGCGGCTGTCCCCACACAAGCACGCGAACTTCTTCGCTTCACGTTTCCGCGGCAGCGGGAGGGGCGGCGTCTGAGCATCTCGGATTTTTTCTCAGCGAAATCTTCGGGAAAGATGGATGTGATCGGGCTTTCCTTGGTGACGATCGGGGCGAAAGCATCGGTCGAGACGCGGCGCTTGTTTGAGGCCGGGGAGTATACGAAATATCTTTACTTGCATGGACTCAGCGTCGAAACAGCGGAGGCGCTGGCGGAGTTGCACCACAAGAAAATGCGCGAAGAGTTGGGGATTGCGGCCGCGGATGCGCCTGAGATTCGCGACTTGTTCCACCAGAAGTATCGCGGATCGCGCTATTCGTTTGGCTATCCTGCGTGTCCGAATCTGGAGGATCAGACAAAACTGTTTGCCTTGCTGAAGCCGGAAGAAAACGTGGGCGTGCGGCTGACTTCCGGGTTCCTGCTCGAGCCGGAGCAGAGCACATCAGCGTTGGTGGTGCATCATCCGGGCGCGAAGTATTTTGTGGTGTGAGCTTGGTCCGCCACTTCGCCACGCCCCCATCGTGACAGACCCGAAAGTACTGGCGCACCTCAACGCCGAGGTTGAGAAGCAGAAACAACCGATCTCCCCGCCGTCCTACCTTTGCGAACGGTAAGGCCTCCGCGACCCTGCTTTCTGCCAACAACCTAGGCAACGGCCACGGCATCTTCTTTTCGTGATTCGAAAAATAAAATCTGGAGAGTACCGGCTTTACTCACGCAAGAAAGATGCAAAGACGGGAAAGCGTCGAAATCTGGGGACGTTTTCCTCACTCGCGGCGGCGAAGAGACACGAGCGCGCGGTGCAGTTCTTCAAGAATCGGTAAGACCCGCATCCCCGGCACAATTCGCGCCCTTCGACAAGGCGAGGCGCATCAAGACCGCGGCTGCCATTCCGGAGCTTTGCCATGACTGACGGCGGGCTCAGGAAAGCTTCAAGACTTTTTTTTACAAATTGAAGACATCGCTTTGACAAATAATGGCTTGGGCTGAGGCATTTTCAAGATAGTCCCGTAGCCTGCAAGTTTTGGCGGAATTAGCAGGACTCAGGGACGAAGCCTTCACGCCCTCCGTCACCGCGAGGGAATGGGGAAAAATGGGTGTTCGCACCGCAGGGGGTGCGAGCGCCCGTTTTGCTTTTCTGCGCCTCCGCGCCGTGCAGGTGCTTGTTGTAGCACTGGTCCGGGCCAGTCAGCTCCAAATCAAGCTGTTACAATTTCAGATTCCTCCTTTCTCCGGTTCGCTCAGGGGTTGGACTGACAAGCCTCTGGGACGAAGCTCGGGCTTGGAGATGAAGGCTGAGATCCTCCGAAATTGCAAATCGGGAAAAACCGGCGCCATGAAATGTCCTTTTTGCGGATTTGCCAATGACAAGGTTGTAGACTCGCGCGAGAGTAAGGAGGCGGAATCGATTCGCCGCAGGCGCGAGTGCCTGAAGTGCGGCAAGCGGTTTACCACCTACGAGCGCATTGACGAAATTCCTTATATGGTGGTCAAGAAGGATGGGCGACGCGAGAAGTTCGACCGCCAGAAGGTGCTCAATGGGCTGTTGCGGGCGTGCGAGAAGCGCCCGGTGCCGATCGGCAAGCTCGAACAGATCGTGAACGAGGCCGAGTCGTTTGTGATTGAGTCTCCGGAACGCGAGCGGAAGACAAGCGAACTGGGCGAGCTGATCATGAGCCGTTTGCGCCGCTACGACAAAGTAGCGTATGTGCGATTCGCCTCGGTGTACTTGGACTTCAAGGACGTGAAAGAGTTCATGAATGAGTTGAAAGATCTGGTCAAGACGAAAGAAACGGTGGATGTTAAGGCCAAGCCTACAAAGATCTAAGGACTTTATGACTCATAGAGTAACGCTGATCCCCGGCGATGGGATTGGTCCGGAGGTAACGAAGGCGACGGTGCGCATCCTGGAAGCGACCGGAGTGAAGTTTGAGTGGGAAACGTTCGCGGTAGGCGCAGAGGCGTTCGAGAAATCGGGCGAGTACATCCCCAAGGAATTGATTGACTCCATCGAGCGCACGCACGTGGCCTTGAAGGGTCCCGTCACAACTCCGGTAGGCGGAGGATTCCCCAGCATCAATGTGGCGCTGCGCCAAAAGTTCGAGTTGTACGCCAACTTTCGTCCGATCCGCAATCTGCCACATGTTCCAACGCGCTATCCGGATGTGGACCTGATCATCGTCCGCGAGAACACAGAGAGCCTTTACTCCGGACTGGAACACGAGGTCGTGCCGGGGGTAGTCGAGAGTTTGAAGATCATTACCGAGAAGGCCTCCACGCGCATCGCCAAGTTCGCGTTTGAGTATGCCAGGAAGAACCAGCGCAAGAAGGTTCATGCTATTCACAAGGCGAATATCATGAAGCTGTCGGACGGGCTTTTTCTGCGCTGTTGCCGCAATATCGCCAAAGGCTTCCCCGAGATCACGTATGGCGAGCACATCGTCGACAACACCTGCATGCAGTTGGTGATGGATCCCTATCAATACGACATGCTGGTGATGGAGAATCTGTACGGCGACATCATTTCGGATTTGTGCGCGGCATTTGTCGGCGGCCTGGGGTTTGTGCCCAGCGCGAACCTCGGGGATGAGTGCGCGATTTTTGAGGCCGTTCACGGGTCGGCTCCCGATATTGCCGGGAAGAATCTGGCAAATCCGACCGCACTATTGCGATCCGCGCTGCTCATGGTGCGGCATCTCGGTGAGCACGAAGCGTCTACTAAAATTCGTAATGCCCTCGAACGCGTCTACCGTCACCACGAGAAACTCACCCGCGACATTGGCGGCCAAGCCGGAACGTCGGAGTTTGCCGACGCCGTGATCGAAGAAATGGAGGCTGCACGCGTTGCGCCGGCAGCCGCCGAATCGTCGCCCGCATGAATTTCATGCCGTTTCACCAGATGGTCGCCGCCGCCATATGTCGTTCAAGATTCTGTTCTCCCTCCCCCGACTAAGCACGATAGTCGTTGTCCTTTCGTACAGTGATCTCTGACAGCCCTCGACCTTATGATCCTCCCTTGGGGGGAACTATGAAATTCAGATCAGCGCTGGGTGCCCTTGCGGTGTTCGCCTGCGCGTTGCTGTTCGCAGGCTCGGCCATGGCGCAAGGCGGTGAGTTGGTCCGCGCCGAGTGGGGAGTCCAGGGAGGCCGTGTCGATGTGACGGCCCGTGTCCGGACCTTCACTCACGACGGCGTACTGCAACTTGAGGTTACCCGTTTTAATCTAGGGATTGATCCGGCACCGCATCAGAACAAAAATCTCATCATCAGCGTCCGTCACTGGGACGGCGATGTAAAGGACTACAGCTACCCGGAAAGAAGCACAGTAAACCTCGAACTGGATCCCGACCGGGGCTACGACCACCGCGAAAGTCGTGAGCGGCACGACGGTGACGATGACCATGACCGCGATTATGACCGGCGTGAAGACGCGTACGAGCGCCACGAGGAAGGTGTGCGTATTCTGCGCGCGTACTACGGCGCCCAAGGCCAGTTCATAAATGTAACCGAAATCCTGCGCAGCCGCATGGACGACGGCCGTCTCTACCTGCACGTGGACAACTACACCATGGGCGGAGATCCGCTGCCCGGCGCTCACAAATGGCTGCGTATTCTGTATCTCTACGATGGTCAGCGTAGAAACATTGTCGTAGACGAAAAATCTGACCTGCGCCTACCTTGAGGCGGTGTCGAACAGGCTTGTAATCTTCAGTCCACGAAACTTTTGAAATTGCGCCATGTCGTTAGCAAGTTAAAATGTCCGGTTTTCTTAGCACGTGACTTGTCCGGTTTGAGTTAATCCAGCAGCAGTCGGGGCTGTGGGAAAGTGGGAATCCCGCGGGGTGTGCGGGATTTCCAA
>Ga0137391_10004859_pt1 | contig 10306 bp, 10 predicted proteins | sample 15con2h24BmetaG_FD_101399 | JGI IMG/M metagenome (GOLD analysis project Ga0137391, IMG submission 101399) | Vadose zone soil microbial communities from Angelo Coast Range Reserve, California, USA - 15con2h2.4B metaG | ecosystem: Environmental > Terrestrial > Soil > Vadose zone > Saprolite...
CAGATCCACGGCACAACCGCCGAACCGAAATTCGTCCCCGACATCGGCGGTACTGCGGCCAGCCTGCTCGTGTCACAACTTGGCTGCGCCGGCACTACAGCACCCGGCACCACCAAAGCGCAAGGACAAGGGCAAACTCCGGCCGACGCCATCAACGCTCTCGGCGGTTTGTTCCAGAAGAAAAAGCCCTGATGCGTTTCTCCCCGAAAACTCGATGTGCACTTGCATTGTCCGGAGATTATGTGTAGCGGGGCGCGCTGGTTTGCGGTGATCTTTTTCAGGTGTATTGGTTCGAGCGCTTCCCTTTCATTGCGGCGTCCATCGCGGATGCGCCGTAAACAGGCCGTCGACGATGGCGATGTGGTAGGAAAGAAACAGGCCGAAGCCAAGACTTAGCAGGCCGGAAGCCACGCCCATTCCGCGGTTCCACGCGGCGAATTTTCCCGCGGTGAAAGTGAAGGGCATCGCGAGGACACAGGTGATGATCATCATTCCCGCGATCGTGCCGACGCCGAACAGAAGAAGATAAACGATGGCCCACCAAGGATCACGGATGGTAGTCATGACCAAAAGGGCCACCGCAGCCGAGCCGGCGAGACCATGAACGATGCCAATGACCAACGGCCGCAAGATATTGTAAAGCCCCACGGTTCGAAACATGCGATCCAAGGAAACGCGTGACGCAACCGCGGCCGCTTGTGGAGTGACTGACGATTCGAAAACCTGCCGGCCGGCCGGGCCGCCGTTGCCGCGGATGCCGATGGCCGCCGGAACTCGCGCGCCTGGCGTGAATCTTTCCTGAAGCCAGCGGAGAGTTCCCGTCAGATTCAAAACGCCCAGAAGGATCAGCATGGCGGCCACGGCGAACTCCATGGAAAGACCGACGCGCGGGGAGAGGGTGACCTGGAAGAGAATGATGATGGTACCGACGACAAAGATGGTGAACGTATGGCCCAGACCCCAGAGCGCGCCAATCAGTCCCGCTCTGGCGATGCCTGGCTGCTTTGCGACGATGGTGGTGATCGCGACAACATGATCCGGGTCGGTGGCATGACGCATGCCCAGGGCAAATCCCAGAACCAGAATGGCGACAAATGAGAACACTTCCCCTCCTCAAAAGGCGGGGCCAGCCGCGAGCTTTCAGAGACCCGCCAACAAGAAACTAAGACCACGTCCGAATCGGCACGAGCAGCGCGACTCGAGGAGGAACCAACATCGTGTCATTCGACGACGATGCGCTGGTTCCAGGGCTCTTGTGGCTTTGGGCCGGCGGCGGCTTGACTGGTTTCCGAAGAAGGATCTTGGGCCGGGGGCGGCGCAGCACTTGGCGGTACCGTTCCGTCCGCCGGCGGTGCGACGTTACGAGAGTCGATGGGCAAAAGTTCCGAATGCTGCGTGGCCCATTTGGCCGCCAATCCATTCAGCGGGCTCTTGGTGTTGTATTCCTGATAGGCGATCATGCGCCCAATCCGCACGATCAAATCATCCAAGCCTTCCGATGCCGCCCAGAAGTCGCCGATGCACACGCTGCCTTCGTCGAAATTAGGATGGAAGACGGGCGCCATCATCCGGCATTGCGGGGCGCGCCTCGGATAGCCAAGGGAAAGATTCACCTCGAGCTGATGAGTGTCACGCTCCAGGATTTCACCCGCCGGCGAGACGTACAGCCCTTTGATGTTAAAGGTAATTCGATAGACTTCCGGGGGCATCCCCGCGGTGCCACTTACCTGGATCAATGGCCAATTCGCAAAGCGCTGAATCAGAGTATCGTAGTCGAGTTTCAAGCGCCTGATTCGTGGTGAGAGCATGATTCCCCTAAAGCGAACTACCCAGGAAGTTCCGCAGCACGCCAAACGCCGCAGACATCACAAGCAGCGCCGTTAGCCCCATCGCCGGAACGCGAGGCCAAGTGAATACTTCATCCCGTCGCGCTTTCCAGCAGGCAACTGCGAAGTAGGCGAGCAATACGGGAACGAGTAAGACGACCAGAGCGTTGTAGTGGAGAGCCTCTGCGATTCTTAGATGCAGCAGAGCCGCCAAAGCGCGGGTGGCCCCGCAGCCCGGGCAGTACACGTGAAAATACCGGAATACAGGACATTGCGGATAAAAGTCATACCGCTCCGGGGGAAAGCGGTACAAAATTGTGGCGCCGGCGAATGACGCGCAGGCGACGGCACGCATTTTGGTTCTCGCGTTCATGGCGTTCAGGCCATCAGGCCTTGGCTCTTTCGCATCTCATTGATTCGAGTAAAGTGATATTGAAAGTAGAAGACATTAAAGAAAAATGTCATCACGCCATTCAAATCGAGACCAATGGGCTCGGCTGTGTTGTAATGTTCTTCGATGGAATTCTTCATGCTGAAGGAGCCGGCAATCCAAAGAATCGCGCCGCCAAGGCTGGCGATAGCCGCGAGCCCCTTCGTGGTGTTGTCCGGAGACGCGGACAACACGCCTTGTATGAGGGAGAGCAGTATCGCGAAAGACCACAATATCATCCCCTTACTCGCTGGTTGCACTTTCCTCACCCAGTTGGCCTCGACGATGGCCCATACCCATAAAAATATCCCGCAGGTCACAACTCCAAGCAACAGCACGAGAGCCCAGTGAAGCGATGGAGGCGAAGGATACAAAGCGGCGGCAGCGGCGGCCGCGGACGCTGCGGTCGGCGCGGGTGCGGCCGCCGGCACGGGGATATTCCCAATTACCTGAGAGACGGGCACCCACTCACTCACTCCCTCACTGTGGCAGAGATCGGTCAGCAAGACATTTCCGGAGGCCACATAGCGCTGGAGTTCTGAAAGCGTATACGGTCCATATTCCTGGAGATCGCGCTTGATGAAATAATTCATTGCCCCTCCGTTTTCACGTGAACTCCACTCCGTCGCAGTCTTTGCTGATGACGCAGACTTCCACGATGGCCCACACCCAGCTCACCACTGCCCCATAAAAGCAAGTCAGCACGGTAAGACAGAGCTGTGAGACTGCTCTCTGTATATACCCGGCATAGAAATTGTGCACTCCGAAAATCCCCAGAAAAACTCCCAACAGCACGTATACCTGGCGGCTCTTCGACGATGGCGTCCCCTGCAGGAGATCCTGCTGGCGCAATGGTGCGTACACTCCCCGAGTTGGCGGCACAGGAGGAGGCGGCACTCCTGTGCCGGACACCGGCGGTGGCGGAGGCACAGCTGCTTGCAAAGGAGGGTGTTGTGCTCCCGCCGGCTCAGGAGGTCCGGAAAGCTGCAAGATCGAAAAGCCCCCCGTGTACGTCATTCGTCTGACAGGAGCAGGATGTATGGGCGTGGAACCCTGATGCAATTCCGTTCCGGACACGTTGATCTTGGGCTCGTCCAGCGGCGCCTTTGAACAACCGAATACGGTGCACCCGCCATTCTCCGCGAAGCACTCCGGATGATGCGGCGTCCCGCACCCGGGACATTCGAGCCGTTCTTCCGCGGCCGGACCCATTTCTGTCCGGCAATAGGGGCAGACCGGGTTCACTTACGCTGCCTTTCCGAATAGCGAAATGCATATCTCCCGATCTGCACGGAATTTCCGCTCTGCAAGACCTGGAGCCTTGCTGGCTGCCCCGAAACGTAAGCGGGGCCGAGAGCGCGGAGTTGCACCCTCGTTCCCGCGATTTCCACGACCGCGTGCTCCGGCAGAACGTTGGAATCCTTGAACAAATAAATGTCGCACTTCTGGTCGCTGCCGATCATCGTGCGCGCCTTGTACAGGATGAACTGCTTGCCGGCCAACGGTCCGGCCGTGACATAAAGCCAGCGATCTTTCAGCGCGCTCTCGACGAGACCGATGGCGATTCCCGTGGCTATCCCCAGCAGAGCAAATCCGACCGCACGGCTCGGCGCCCCACCCTTCGAAATCATCACAATGGGATCAAAGATCATTCCTCCGATCCCCGCGCCGATGACTCCGCCCAGCGCTCCGTAAAGTGTTTTCTTCGAAGATTGCCCAACGATTCCGTAAACCACGCCCCCCGCGGCTCCAAACACCATCCACGCAACGCCGCGCGCGACCCAAAACGCGGGGTTCCGAAAAGACTGCGCCCCCGCCCCTGCAGCAATGGCAACACCGATGTTGAAGATAATTCCGGCGGCGAAATCGAATAGGAATGCCAGCACGACGCCGAGAGGCAATGCCAGAAGCCCTCGCACCACGGCCTTTTTCACGGAACGCTCCACGATGCTTTCCGCAATCGCAAATCCCACGCATTGGAGAGTTACCACCATGGGTATCATCCATATGTTTCCCCATCGGCGTCCGGCTCCGTCGACGAACGCCGGCTCGGCGAGCGCCCAGGCCAAACTCGCCCCGAGCAGACCGGCCATGCCAAGGTAGAACCACGCCTGCAATAGAATGCTTCCGCGCTCCTCGTGGGTCTCCACGCGCTGGTCCGCTGCCTCACCCACACTCCCGTAAACTTTTGCGTCGCCCGGGCCTCGGCCTGGCGTCGTAGCTGCTCCAGTTGGCGCGGTTGTTGCTACGTGCGCCAGATCATCCAGCGTGATTTTGATAGGTTCGTTATTCTTATCGGGGCACATTCTTTTCCTTGTCGCTCCCGCTCTTCGGTGGTTCAGTTGCACCCTTATCTTTTCCTGGTGCGCCCTCACTCGGAGGTGGCTCCTGCAGTAGCGATCGTGGCTCGATGGGCCGCTCCGTCACCGGGCGCCCCGTTTGTGCATCCACCGGCCAGATCAGGATGCGCGGGAAAATATACCAGGCGATCAGAAAACCGATCATCAGGACGGTGGCGTAGGAAAGCAGAGTAAAGGCGACGCGCAGCCAACGCGGCGCCTCCTGGTCCCTATCGGCATTTTCCGCCTCTAGAACTTCCCCTTCGATGTCTTCGAATCTTCCCAGGGGCTCCGGTTTCCCTGTTTCACCCGCGCCTTCACCGCCTTTCCGGTCTATCACGGCGATCTCGGACAGCCGCTCAAGCCGCTGGCCCACCCACCCGAAGCAGCCCTCCTCGTCAGTATGCGGGTCGTACACCCAGGCGACCTGGAGGGGCGAGGAAAAGAAATTCTTGTGAATGAAGGTATCGTGATCGGAGAGAAAAACGCCGAACCCGGGATGGGAGTGGTACCAACCCACAATGCGATGCTCAGGATACTTGGCGTCCTTGGTCTGGTAGATATGTTCCCAAGTGTCCTGCGTGAAAGTCACATGGGTACCGGCTTGGGCCGCGTTGGCCCCCGCAATGCATGCTTCGATCGCCAGATTGTTATTGTTTTCACTTCCGATCAGCACGCCGCAAACCTCCGTCTTGCTGCAGGAGCGTGCATGCTGCCGGATTTGCCGGATCACTTCGCCGTCGACGGCAACCGCCGGTTGAGGCGTTTTCCCACCTGTCTTGCGCGCCTTCATCCGCGCCTCATGCGGGCTTGTGGTCCCAGGATTTTTTCGCGATCCCCGGCGATCAGATAGCCGATCTCGCTCTCCGCGCTGCGCGCGGTGAAAACATCAAACAGGGGTAATCCCAATTGGTCCAACGTCCGTGCACCATACGGTTCGCTTCCCGAATAATTGTGTATGGCTACGACTGCGCGCATCTGCCCGTCCTTGGTGCATCTTCCTTCCTCAAATGCAATGCTCCCGGCCGGAGCAAACCGTTCTTCCTCGGCGCCGCATTTCGCGCATACGAGTTTATGCACGACGTCCCGGCTGAATTCGATCGTCACTTCCGCCGTTGCCAGGTCGCGTCTTCCGCGCTCCCACAAAGCCGCCAGGGTCAACTGGCTCGCGCGTTCCGGGCATTCCGAGATCCGTTCCAGCGTGTAGTGGCTCATGCAGTCCGCATTTGCGGTGTACTCCACGCGGTACGAACTGTGGTGCAAACCCTCAAACACAAATCCGTGCCCTGCCAGGGTCGGCATCCCATGAATCAGCTTTACTGCTTCTTGCACCTGAATTCCCGCCACAATCGAGGAAATCGTGGGTGTTGTCGCTACTTTGCCTTCCACGTTGGTTTCGCGCGCCAACAAATTACAGGACATCCGTCTCTCCAGCAGTTTCCAATCTGTTTCTCCGAGGGTGCACTCATAACACGGCGCCGCCCCTGCCAAGAAGACGCGCGCGACGCCATTGATGCCTTCGATCGCGCCGTCGATCCACGGGCGGTTTACTTTCCAGGCGCATCGATTGATCCAAAGCCGCGCTTCGCGATTGTCCAAACCCGCCAGGATCACATCACTCCACAAAAAAAGCCCCAGGCCGCAGTCGTGCATGACGTTTCCCACGAGCGCCCGCATGTTGCTCTCTCCGGTGATCGCTTCCACGGCACGCGCCGCGACATCCGCCTTGAACTCACCGACGTTTTCACTCCGGAATAACACCGTCCGTGACAGGTTCGATTCCTCGACGCGGTCCAGATCCACCACCACGATGTCCCGGAAGCCCAGCAAGCCAAGGTTTTTCAGGATTTCGTTGCCGAGGGCCCCCGCGCCGATGACCAGCACTTTGCTTTCGCGGATTTTTTTCTGATCCCACCAGGGAATCAGGCGCAGCCGGCTGTAGCGGTCCTCGCGGACATCCTGCGCGCCCACCGTCACCATGTTCGGCGGATTCATCTTCAGCCCGCGGTGATTTCCGGCTGCAGCCGCAGGATATCTCCCTCGCGCACCGCCGCTTCAGCGAGGGTCTGAGAATCCTGGATCTGGCGTCCCGAATTCTTGTGGTGAAACTTGTAACTGAGGGGCGCGCCATCGGGCCCGTTCGTGGGCAGCCGCAGCTTCTGCACCAGCACCGCCACAATCTTGTTGCACGGGGCGTCGTCCGGCAGTGCCACGGGCACCCGATTGTTCTCGCTCGAATCAAATACCGTCACCTTCATTGTGGCCATCGGTTTTTAACCCCGGGGAAGAATAAAAGAGGGCGGGCGTATTGGAGCGTGAATGCTCGTTGGCTTTCCCGATGTTTCCTGATGCGTGCAGATACTCCTGAAACCGCCGGCGGCCTGCGGGTGTGAAATCCCAGCCGATTTCGTGAAGCAAAGCCTTGGCGGTAACCGCAAAATTAAGATTCTCGGCGTTGGGTTGGGCGCCCTTGTCGAGCGTCGAGCTGACCACTCCCACAAGATTCCCTTGCTCGTCGTACACCGGGCCGCCGCTGTTTCCAGGACTCACGGGGGCCGAGATTTGCAGCAGGTTATTTTGCAATCTGGATATAATCCCGGTACTGAGGGTGAACTTCAGCCCCTCCGGGTGGCCAATCACAAAGATGCCTTCGCCTTCCTTGGCCTCGGCAACCGGCTGCACGAAGTTTCCCTGTCCGGAATGCCGGGGCAGCCAGATCAGTGCCAGGTCCAGGGTCTCGTGCCTGGCGATAACGTCGGCACCGGACCACACTCCAGACGCCAGTGAAACCAGCGCGCGCGGTTTTTTCGCCACGCTCCAGTCACTGGTTCCTATCACGTGTCTTGCCGTTGCAAACAAATAGCCCGCCGAATTTGCTTGCAACAGCATGCCTGCGCCGAACGACGAGGAAAGAATTTCGCGTTTGCCGAAAAAGGACTGTTCCGCGGGAGAAATCACCGCGACGAGGCTCTTCAGTTGTTGTGAAGCATCGCCTCCGGACATCGTGCCATCTTTGGGCAACTGCGGATAGTCTGTTCGCTCATCGAGCTCCGCTAGCCCGCTGCTTACGACGGAGGGCAATGGACCCAGGGAAAATTCGACGACCACGGCCATCGAGGTTAAGATTCCGCTGATCACCAGCAGCGTCGATAGATACGCTGTCCACGCATGTCGCGTTCGCGGAGGCTGGCTGCGCAGCGCCACTCTCAGAATAATCGTGACGAGGCACAGAAGGGGCAGTAACGGCACCAGTAAGATAGGCCCCAGCCGGCCCCACCACGCGATCGCAGGCGGCAGCTTCGGCTCGAGGCGCACGGCTTGCTCCGGTGCCGGTTGGATATCCGCAAGCTCTCCGGAGCTGATTACGATTTTATCCACTGAGTCCAGCTCGCCTTTCGCTTACCGGTCACACCAAATTCCTTGGACTGATGTTCGCGGAGAGAGTTATATACAGTGTTATACCTCAAAGCGCAAGCTGCGGCACTGTTGTCCATAATCCTCGTGTCGCATATCACATTTTCATCTTCTCCACCTTACTTTACTACTGTTTTCAAGAGGTAAGTGCTACCGTTGGCTTAAATTCCAAGAAACTTTTTCCGCGGGGTTGCGTTCCTATAGTCGAACCTCATGCGCACACGTCTGTTCACCACACTCCTCGCACTGATGCTCACCGATGTGGCCTACCCTGCTCGCGCGCAGGAGGCCGAAAAGATTGTGGACCAATATGTGAAGGCTGCGGGGGGCGCCAGGGCGCTGGCCAAGATTCAGACATTGACGCTCGAAGGGACCTTTAGGGCGGACGACGGGAAGACCGGGACGTACACGCTGGATACCAAGCTGCCGAATCGCTACTACTCGGAATTGCTGGTTGGCGAAAAAAATCTGATTGTGGCGTACAACGGGAAGTCGGCGTGGCATGAGAATGCGGCCGGCGAGCTTGGCACGCTGGTGGGTCCCGAAGGGATGCAACTGGAAGCGGCCGCGCAGCATTACAACTCGCGGCTGCTGCATCTCAAGAGAAGTAAAATCGCGCCGGCGTTTGTGGGGCGCGCGCAGGTGCGCGGGAAGGATGCGCTGCAACTTGAGCTGACTACGGCCACCGGCATGAAGCGGCAAGTTTTTTTCGATCCGCAGGCGCACCTGATTGTGAAGGAGGCGGCGACGGTCGGCGGTGTGGAGGAAGAAATCCTCTATGAAGACTACCGAACGGTTGGTGGCGTGAAGTTGCCGCACAAGATCGAAATGCACCGGGGAAACGATAAATACGACATCACGGTGACGCGCGCGGTAATCAATGGAACGGTCGGCGAGCGCGTCTTCGATTTCCCGATCAAATCGCAAGTCAAATTGCCAGACTTGAAAGCGCTGTTCAAAGAGATTGACGACAACCAGAAGGCCATCGACAAAATTCGAGAAAACTATGCCGGGTCGCAGTCCGAGGAGGAAACGGAATTCGAGGGCGATGGAAAGATAAAGAAGCATGAAATCAATGAATACACGTTTTTCTATCTCGGCGGGCAAGAAATCACCACGCTGGTGAAAAAACAAGGCAAGCCCCTGAGTGCAGAGGAGCAGGAGAAAGAAAACGAGAAGACGCAGAAACGCATCGAGGAACACCAGAAGCGCGAGGCCAAGAAGGAAGCCAAAGAGCAAAAGGCCAAGGAAGCAGGGAAGAGCGACGAAAAAGATGAGCCGGGGATCGAGGTATTCCTGCGCGCATGCCAGTTTGTAAATCCGCGCCGCGAACGCTTCCGCGGACAAGATGTGCTGGTCTTCGATTTCGAGCCCAATCCCGAATTCAAAGCCCACAAGATGGTGGAAAAGTTGGCGCAGAAGCTCGCCGGAGTCGTGTGGATCGACGAAAAAGCGCACGACGTGGCGCGGCTGGAAGCATATTTCGTCGGCGACATGAAAATCGGCGGCGGCTTCCTTGCGAATTTGCAAAAGGGTACCAGCTTCGTCTTCGAGCAGGCCTTTGTGAATAACGAGGTGTGGCTGCCGACCTACATGGAGGCGCACGTTGGAGTACGCTTCCTGCTGGTGAAAGGAATCAAGGCCAGCGTGGTCACACGCTATTGGGACTACAAGAAGTTCAACGTGGAAACGCTCTCCACCATCGAAAAGCCCAAAGGGGCGGCCGATTCCCCGGCGAAACCCAGATAAACGCAGCCCAAGTGAACGGCGAGCCGGGACTCTTTCCTTAAGATACAATCCATCGCATGAACTCGGAGCGAAAATCCGGGGGACAACGCAATTTTGGGATGGCCTGGTTCTTGTTGTGTCTAGCGTTTTGCGCGCACGTGGCGGATGAAGCGCTGACGGGTTTTCTGGGCGTATACAATCCTACGGTTCTTGCTGCGCGGGCACGGCTGTCGTGGTTTTCGATGCCCACGTTTGAATTCCGCGAATGGCTGACCGGGCTCATCGTCGCAAATGTTGTCCTCTTGCTGCTGACGCCATTTGCGTTTCGAAATGCGCGGTGGCTGCGGCCGTTGGCGTACCTCTACGCTGGTGTTCATCTTCTGAACGGGATGGGCCACACACTCGCAACGATCTTCGGGCGGACAGTTTCTTCGGTTCAGTTTCCACGGCCAGCGCCGGGCTTCTATTCTTCACCGCTGCTTTTCGCCGGCTCGATTTATCTTCTGCTCCGGTTACGCTCGTCGGTCAGCGAGCCGACAGTCCCGACAGGGCCGGGATCTTCGATCAAA
>Ga0137391_10004862_pt1 | contig 10303 bp, 12 predicted proteins | sample 15con2h24BmetaG_FD_101399 | JGI IMG/M metagenome (GOLD analysis project Ga0137391, IMG submission 101399) | Vadose zone soil microbial communities from Angelo Coast Range Reserve, California, USA - 15con2h2.4B metaG | ecosystem: Environmental > Terrestrial > Soil > Vadose zone > Saprolite...
AAAGACACCACCACGGAGGGCGGAGTCACTGACTGTCACCGGCACGCGACGGTACTCGCTATTGCATCGCTAGTCCAAGCGATAGCCATCGATTCAGCTCAGGCTCACCCACGAGCGCCACCTTGTGACTTTCGGCCAGAATTAAACCCACAACAGGGAGGCAGAGAAGGGAAGGAAATAGGAAGGTGAGCCCATTGCGGTGCGATGTGAGCGCAGGTAAAGTGGTACAATATGACATAACATACGCGCACGAAGGAGCAGTCCTACCCGACCCTATAGATAGCTTCCAGAAACAGGACCCTTCTCGCCAACCGTGATTCCGGAAAGGTAACTATCTTGCGTTAAAATGGGTGGGAATTTGAGACGAGGGCGCTATCCGTTTCCATATCGATGGCACCGCTTGCTCCACCTGGGAGGCTCATTGTAATGGTCTAGGTCTTCTCCGCCGAGCTCCAGTGTTACGCATAGACAAAGAGAGATGATCACACTCCACTCCGGGGATTGGTCCATCCGCCATTCCCAGAGGGTTTCTTCATTGTCGGGCGGCCGAAGGCTGCCAGATCTGGAAGTGCCTCCATCGTGTCACGACAAGCACGGCGGTGATGTCGAGTGAGACCATTTTAGGAGAAATAGACCCAACGCCGTGGTACCGTTGCATATCATCAACCTCTGCCGTCCGTCTTATAGGGGCGATAGACCTGGGCCGTGTCAGAACAATAAAATCGATGGATAAAAAAAACGTAACTTATCAATTGACCAGATCGATGACACACCTCAAAACCCAGGCAAATCGCGCCATCCGAAGAGACCGAGACCGACCCGTTGTGTCGTGTCGCGGCAAAGGGGCCAAACATTTCTTCGATAATCCCGCAGTATTGGACTTTGGCAATCCTGAGTGCAAATTTGGGAAAGAGTCTGCGTGGGCTCTTGGAGACTCGGAGCTAGAGGGCCTGACAAAGCGATTGAGCGCCTGGTCGCCGTCACCCGTTTATCTCGCATGCGCGCTCCCGTTTCCGTGTTTGTTTATGTGCAAGCCGTTGATTGGTGCGCTGGAAGGTGCCACGGTCCGCCTCTTCTCGATGGGGATCATGTCACGGTGAAAGGAAAGGAAGCGGAGAGGAGGTGGTAGCCAGGGTTTCTGCGTAATATCCTCAATTCCGGGGCCGGTAGATGGCCGCTCAGAGGTCGGTCAGGCCTTGTGTTTCGGAACGAGGACGGGCATATACTCTCGCGAGCGCCAGGTTTCTGAGTTTGAACGATGAACTCATACTTGGGAAGCACGAAAGCAGTGGTGCGTTGGATGGACATGACCCATGGCCTACGATACTCGATGCACGACAGAGTTTGTATCCTTGCTCGTTTGTCGACGTTTATCGGGGCCAAATGGACACCAGGGGGAAAAGGAAAAGGAAAAAGACAAGCTGAACCGAATGCTGTGGAAGCGCTGGTATTCAAATGGCTTCATAATCACACGCCACGCCACAAAAAATAATGTGTGTAAATGGGCACTACTCGGGCACTGTTTAATCATCTTCAAATTGAACGCGCGATATGCCCAGGGTGTTTGACGGCATTTGATCCGTTTTCGTCAAGGTGTACTTAGACAAGGATCTCCCAATGACCGCGCGGGCACTGCCAGTGGTAACGACAGCCCAAGAACAACACCGCGTTGAGGATCCTCAGTACAGCGTACGTGGATCATTTTCGGATCAGTGCTGGGGCTATCACGGGTCCGAGATACAAATACCGAGGTGTGGTGGGCGCAGTTGAAAGCGAAGACCAACTTTTTCTTAAGTGATACGGTCACGCTCACGCTCACTAGCAACCCCGGGCCAGCTCCGAGAACTAACCTAGGTAGTTTCCTCAGGCAAACAAACCCGATGCACCAGCAAATGTTGTGATGTCCAATACACCGACTCACATCAACCGCTACTGGTTCTCTGCCGCAATAGCATGAACACCCCAAACTTTAGCTATCATCACTGGCAACTCTCCCGAACACGTCGCTCGCGGGTATATTGTACTCTTCCCCGCAACCGGACCTGTATGCGCATTGGGCGGGCGCCTTCTTGATTGCGCAAAGGTATCTTAGGCACATCGAAGAAAATTCGGCGCTTGGGGTAATAAGTAGATCATGAACAGCCCATGCGCCTGTGAGCTCGATCGAGGTCACATCTCTGTCGTTGCATCAACATCACAGTAATCGCAAATGATCTGTAGACCAAACGACGAAATCAATCTGAGCAATATTGGAATTTTTCAGGGTCCTGGAGGTTGCCAGTGATCTACGTCATCAACTTGAATGCGGTCTGTTGTATGGTATAAGGATAGGCGGGCTGCCAGGAAGCATAGAGGTGAGCCCGGGCCCGACTACCGTAGGGCTGGTGCAGCGCAGTGATCGATTTTCGCGCACTCCCCGGCAGATATTCGGAGTTCTTCTCCAGGACTATTATAACGTTTAGACTCGGCCGGGCAAGCCGCGGACAGAAGAGAAGCGCGCTGTTGACACCTCAACCCGGTCGGCGTAGTGACGAGGGAGATACTAAGTGCTACCAATTCTGTCCGCTTGAGCGCCTGAACCCACCTTGTTCTGCCTGCCACACTTCAAGTCCCTTTTCTCGGCGTTCTGTCTGGGCGTCCTCACCCCCAGCCGCCAGCCGCGGGAAAGTTGGTTATAGTGCCGACTAACTTTTGACAAGTGCAATTGCGTTGATTTGCTTGACCACTCACTTTAAATCTGTTTTCTAAACTGTTCTAGGGATTTGCGATGACCGGGTCTTCCGTCCGTTACTCGGGCATAGTGCACGATTCGAGGCAAGCAACTTAGACTTGCTGCTGAGAAGGGTAGATGCATCGAATGCGGCGCATAAAATGCGAGCCCCGAGGTCAACGTTCAGGGGCGACTAGAATCCTGGTCTATTGGTATCGATGTTGCCTCGTGCTAAAGCGTCTTGTGACCATAACGTAGAACGCTACGGCGATGTCCAAACGGATAAAGATGTCCGCGGGCCATCCAACCATCCAACAAGAATAGGTTTTCCCCAACGTTTTCCCGCGTGTATTCTCGGTTTGGCTGACGCCAATGGTTGAGCGCTCTTTGGAATTTCTTAATCCTCTTCCTCGTCGCCGAGGGGTGTTGCATCTATTTAACGAACATTCTCACTCCCGTCTTAGGAGGGCCCTACCTGTTTGCCCGCCTTTCCTTTCACACATTTGTTCCTCCTTACCCTACCAACTGTTATCTTCCTTCCGACCTAGCCTTGCCAGTGAAGACATGGCTATCTCACCCCATGACCACTCTCTTGGTAATGCTATCCACCGGGGCTCACTATGGAGACACCGTGGTACGTTTTAGATCCTCCGTTGTTATTAATCGCATACTGACATGGCACTGTCTGAGAGGCGTGTTACTTTTGAATTTCTATCTCCTTCTTCCTCTGCTCACAGCTTGTACCAATGGTTACGACTCGTCTCTCGTCAATGGTAGGAACCCAGGCTGCCATATGCGTTGTACACCTTGGACCTGACCTGACCTGACTCCTCGCAGGATTACAGATCCTGCCAGCATGGCAACGCCAGTTCCACAATCCACGTGGAAAGACACTAGGTATTCCCCATTTGTCGTGCATAGTTAAGCGACGGGCTTAGCTACAGTAGGCATAATTACCTCGGCACAGACGATAGGGAGCCTAGCGGTACGTCACAACTTCGATTTCACTGTCTCGGCCAATGATGTGTTTGATTCTACAAGGGTCTCCCTTTCACTCCCTTTTGCTCAGACTGGTTCGGTCGACGAGCCACTCTGGCCGTTGGGGCTGTCTTAATGCTAGGTGGCGTGGCATTACAAGCAGTAGCGTCAACGGTCGGCCAATTTATTGGAGCACGAGCGCTTGGTAAGGTGAACTTGTGTCATGTAGAACATTTCGCGATACTTAGTGATTCTTCCCTCAGTCGGCGCCGGGCTCATATTTGGCATTAATGCCGCGCCTTTACTGATCACGGAGCTTGCCTATCCCACACAGGCGAGTTTTTATAGCCATGATTGCGAAGATGCAACTCACGCAGGTCGAATTCAGCGCGGCAAAGTCACTTCGCTATATAACGCGATGTGGTATGGAGGGAGCATTGCTGGTGCGTTCGTCTGCATTAACGTGAGATTCACCCTTACGTCCTCTAGCCGCCTGGGGTTGTGTCTTGGCCTACAATACTGCTTCCAATTCAATCTGGTCATGGCGAGCTCCAATACTCGTTCAAGCCTTAGGCCCCCTTCTGCAACTATTCTTGATTTGGTAGGAATTCATTTCCCTCTGGGATGTGCACTAGTCTTGCTTACCACCCCTCACGATAGGTTTATTCCTGAGAGCCCTAGATGGCTTATCTCAAAAGGCTTGGTATGTCTTTTTCCCTTCGCCCTCCTGTCTCTAGAGGGATAGCGCCGATCAACACCCAACTGTAGGCAGGCCAGGCCGCGCGAATACTTGCGCGCTTCCACGCCATCGGGTTTGATGAGCGTGACCCTTTTGTCCAGTACGAGATGACACAAATCATAAACGCGCTGAGACTGGAGGAGGCAATCAACGAGAATGCCTCGTTTGCTACCCTCTTTGCTACACCAGCAAACAGAAAGCGCATGCGAATTGTCCTCGGCATCGCACTCTTCTCTCAGTGGAGGTAATTCCTTCACTCCGCTCTCCATAATCGTCATACTCATACGTGTCTTTCGAAAGTGGGAATGGGCTACTGTCACACTATATCAATCTGGTACTGGAGAGCATCTACATCACTGGCGTAGAGAAGAAGGCAATGATCAATGGTGGCCTGCAGGTGTGCTATCGTGCTATTCAATCTTTGCTCAGGATGTAATGTCGGGCTGAACTTCCAGATCTGGAACCTCGCGGCTGCTATAATGGGAGCACTTCTCGTCGATAAACTCGGTCGGAGGCCGCTTTTCTTACTTTCTAATACCGGGATGCTCTTAGGTCATTGTTTCTGAGTATTCGCCGCAGCGATGTGCTAACGAGATCGCAAATAGCATTTTCGTTATGGGTTCTCACCACTTCTCTCTCTCATGAGCCTGCTATGGAAGCGGCCGCTAAAGGTTAGCCAAAGTCACTGTCAGAACCACGCAGTCCTGACAGGTTTCATTGCCCCATAGCTGCCATCCCGTTCATTTTCTTGTTCTATTTCTTCTATAATTTGGTGTATACGCCTATGCTTATCACATACACATTGGAAATACTCCCCTACGCCATCCGCGCGAAAGGGTTTGCACTCATGGTTCGTTATAATCCCATCGTTCTCGTGCCACCGCGACCATTACTCATTTCCCGTCCGCAAAGAATTTGACAGTATCGTTAGCGCTGGCGCTCAACCAGTGCGTGGATCCTTGGGCTCTAAATGCGATCGGTTGGAAATATGTGAGTCTCAGTCTTTTACCGAAACGCCCTGGTCTCATTGTTATAGTATCTTGTTTACTGTGGGTGGTTGGGCTTCGAGTTGGTCTTCGTTGTCCTATTCATAGTGGAGACACGAGGACGGACTCTGGAAGAAACCGCAGCGCTTTTCGATGGTGAGAATAAGCTTGACGGCCTGGTTCAGACGGGCAAGGATGCCACCATCATATCTCCACTAAGTAGGTCAACGTCGGACGGCGAGCACGATATCGGCTACATTTACCCTGGAAAAAGAGGCTCACTCGACTCCTATGGGCTACGACGTCCCCAACTTGTCTTGGATAAGGACCAAATAGGATACGCTAGAAGCGGAGGGGTATTTTCATACGCAGAGCGAGTTTGAGATATACTGTCTAGGGATTTTTTTGTATGTGTCGATGTAGCTATAGTGCTACTACGCTTCGCACGGAATCCATACTTCGAGTGAACCTGGCCTGCATGTGAACCTTCCCCATCCATCGGCATCAATTTTCAGGTGCTTGTCGGTTTCGAACAATCCAACATATTCAGTATTAATGCGGCGCTTTGAACCGTCTTATCAGAAAAGCCATTGCGCATATGTTTGGAAACCTCTTACCTCCCCGACTCTCATTCGAATGGAACACAGAGGATCCGCAACGGCTCTTTAAGGCAGGCCTTCAGCGAAAAGATCGCGCGATCATCGCCCGGACGAACCTGGTACTCCCGTCGCTCTTCGAAATGAGAACGACGCAACCCCCGCGGGAAGTATCACCTGTCCGGACGAACCCAATACACGATGTATGCTCGAAGTAATCTTGCGAGGGACCATATGCGAAATCCTTTCGGGCGCGAATAAGCAGTCGGAGCCCCTCTGCGGTTGATGGATTATAGCATTCCCGATTCGGATAAAGGTCGCCGTAAAAAACGCAGCTGTAGGGTGTCCGTCAGCAGATCATATTTGGGATAAACTAAGGAAACAGACGGGTGGCCACCCGCGCGTAAGAGAATTAGAGCATAAGCTTGTAACTTAAAAGAAGCATCGACCTAGCCGAAGTTGAGTCAATTAGATACTAAGAGTGATGGTTACTTGCCCAACTCTCCAGGGACTGCCCGATTTGCTAGTCGAGAATTAGCATCTTTTCATGTTAAGTTACGTGGATTTTACCGTGCTATGCAAGTGAGTAGATGAACGGTGCATAGGGTGATACCTGCTCACTCATGGTTATCAACAAAGGTCACTGCGTCATTGGGACGGGCCTTCAATAGCGTATTGTCGAGGATACGTCGCAGATCGAATCGTCCTCTACTAGCGTGGTGAAAGTTATCGTGGAGCGGAACGTCGAAGAACGCCGTCTAGGATTTTAAATGTTACGCGAGGTCGAAGTGGAGACTGAACGTAGAATATATACCTGCCCTTGAAACGCGCGGACCCAGGAGAGAACCCGTGGTAGACTGCGCACACAAGAATCAGCATATTCCCATTACGCAGACGCAAATCTATGCTGACACCGGTGACCAGTACTCTGCCACCATGAACGCGCGCGAATGGCCGTCACGCATTCGCACCTGCTTGATCTGCATAACAGATTGCCATGATTACCGCAGGGAGCGCGATGACGTTTTTCATTGCGAAGCCCACCCATTGCAAAAGAAACTTGCGATCCATATGCTTGATGGCGTCAAGGCGGAAACCCGCACCACCTGTGGTCTGCCCCGTTGTCCGTCAGCGGATCAAGGACCTGTCTATGGAGTGTAACGGAGGAAGAATACCTGCAAAACCCAGTCGGACCAATTATGCATGTCTTCCCGGACGTCGGGGTGTCGGAAGTCGACCTGCGGCCTGTGTCAATCCCGGGAAGTCGAGGTCCTGATGAACGATCCCACATCTGCGCCGAGTAGGTAGTCATAGTTCCCCAACTCATCGTCTACATTGGGAGACCAGCCCCTGTGACCCTTCTCTACTATCTTGTACACTCCTTGCTTCCGCGTGCGTTGATCCCAGTCAACACCTGCAAAATGGAGACGATTATGTAGTGCCTTTGGAGAGTCTAAGGAGTTCCCTGCCTGTAAAGTGTTCTTGAGTCCAACGGAAGTCGCTGTACTACAGGTATGTAAGTCGGAGTGTTACCTCTTGCTGTCGAAACCCGCTCACTTTGCCACCTCGAGAGCTGAAGTCGAAGGCTGTCCATCCCTGTGACGATACAGCTTCAACAGAACTATTACTGCATAATGGGATTTACCTCAATTTTCTGTGCTGGTCCAATTTCTCTTAATCGGTTGGTTTTATCAACAGGGATAACATTGAATGTTTCGATCCTATCAGCACCAGCTTTATGCTTGGAGGTGTTGAAGGACTATATTTATTCACGCTGAACAGACTTACGTTCATTACTGCATCGATCAAGACATCGATGCCGCGTTGCTTTGCGCAAGATATCGCTCGGAGGAGCTCATCCTTGGAACCCCATCGTGTACTGGTCGTCCCTTTCTGATGAAATTCACCTAAATCCCACTGCGATGAAATATTTCGCTAAGAAGGCCGGCTCAAGTAAACATGGATGAGATTTACTAAGTCATAGGCATCATAACCCTGCGATTTCTAGTGGAGGCTGTCTGAAGCTAGAGCTTGGAGTCATATTGAGAAAGTACACACGTTACTGTTCGCTTTGTTGGGCGGTGGTAACCAAACCTGGGTAACACCAAGTTCGGCGAGCTGTGGGACCTCGCTTTCGAAGTGCTTCCACCAGCTCATGTGAGGGTGAGCGCTATCCCACGTGAAGAATTGGATCTTTGGAGGTCAGGTAAGAGAGCACATTCCGAGTCTGACAGCTTTACCATGAGAGCATTTCCTGAGGTTCCGTCGGGGCCCAGAGACATCCATGTCAGGGCACCAGGGTTGTCTTGGCCCACTTGCAACCACGCGAGGAGCTTTGAAAGCATTTTTAAGACGGTTCAATGAATACAATGGTTCGTAGGTTCAGTTGTTTGGTTGGTTGGTGTTCAAGCTCCGCCGGCTGTCACCGTTGTACGGTTAAGCTGGTGGCAACTTTTCTCTTTTTTACTTATTACGTGCACCAAAGACAGCATTATTGGGACTTCTTGCTAGCGATTTTAGCTAGTTCATGGGATGTTTCAATCTGAAGTGCACGATATAAACAAGCCTCCTTAATCGCTCTAGTCACGCTAATCTACGTAGACGCAGAGTTTCATGATGTGGCCATATTACATGAATGAATGGATAACTACTGCGACTGTGATTGTACACGTAAATAGACCCAAACAAAGCCTAGTCACCTTGGTGTGTCTCGAAATTGCAACCGTAACGTGTTCTTCCACTCTCCGCTGGTCTCTTTGTCATGGAAGAAAGCATCAGTCTCGAGGAGACCAATAAGATTCGTATTTCGCTCGGCCTCAAACCTCTCACAGATGACTCAGCACCGACCGATGACAAGGAGAAGCAGGCTGAGACCAATTATGTCAAGCGTCGAGAGGAGGAAGCGAAACAGCGCGAGACAAAGTATGTCCTTGCCCCTCTTGTAACTAATTGTCGAATTAATTGGACTCCCTGTACTCAAGACGAATCCAGGATCGCATTGCCAAGTGAGTGTTATTTCTCTGGACTGCCCTGCCGTTACTTCTACCACTTTCTTTGGGCTTTCAGGGGGCCTGCTATTTGATGATGGGCTTGCTCATGCAATATTGGCAGGGTGAGAAACAAGAAAGAGCTCAATGCGTCTCTCCAAGGAGCTACTTTGGGTGACGCCGATGCGGACACAGACGATACCCTGAAATGGATTAAAAAGAGCAAGAAGAGGGAGAAGGAGCTAGCGAAGAAGCGGCAGGCTGAGCTTGAGAACATGGACAAGGTCTTCCAGGAGGAATACACCGAGAGCAAGTCTAATTCTTGTTTGGTTTTCATCATCATTCCACTGACATTGTTTCTCTGCAGAGGATTTGCAGGGTTTGAAAGTCAGCCACGACCTTGGTCAACTGGAGGATGGTGAATCCCACGTACTCACCTTGAAAGACAGCCGCATTCTTGACAATGAAGGTAACTCGTGCTGTCAATTCCCCCACCCCCTCAATTGCCCCGCTTACTCTTGTCTTGTAGACGATGAGCTCCAGAACGTGGAGATGGCTGAGGCTGAGCGAACGAAAGAGCGGAACGAGCTCAAGATTAAGAGGAGGGATTACACCGGTTACGATGATGAGGAATTCGTCGAGGGTAGGGAAGGCATGAAGAGGCACATTTTATCGAAGTACGATGAATTTTTAGAAGGTCCCAAGGAGACAGTGAGTCATAATCAGGTTAATTCCTCTCTCTCTGTTTACCTGGAGCTTCAGGGCTTTCGACTCGGTAGTTCACTCCCTTCAAATGTAGTGTTCTCCGACACACGAATAGAGGAGCAAACTGCTGCGCCAGTTAACAAGGCGTTACTCTCCATAGATTACACCAGTACGTCTCCATCAAGTCTGAAAACATCGGCCCTCAGTAGCTTTTTAGAAAACATTGAATCTTCTGACTATGTTCAAAGAGGCGACGCAGGTTTTAAGAAACCGAAGGTACGATCTTTTCTATCATCGCCTCCCGGCGTCTGAACAAGTTCTTTAGACCAAAAAAAAGCGTCAAACACGAAAGCTCGCGGAGGATCCCGACATTATACCCGTTGACGACCAAATGGAAATAGACGTTAAACCTATTGTCCCTCGCGTTCGTAATCTCGACGTAAATTTTGTCGATGACGATGAATTGCAAGCTGCACTTGCTAGTTCTCGCCGGGCCAAAGTCAAGGCGAAAAAAATATCCCCGGAGGAGATAGCCCAACGAAGTCAGTTCTTTTCGTTGTTGTTTGTCCTTCTATCAATCGCTAACTTTATCAGTTGCCGAG
>Ga0137391_10004875_pt1 | contig 10285 bp, 8 predicted proteins | sample 15con2h24BmetaG_FD_101399 | JGI IMG/M metagenome (GOLD analysis project Ga0137391, IMG submission 101399) | Vadose zone soil microbial communities from Angelo Coast Range Reserve, California, USA - 15con2h2.4B metaG | ecosystem: Environmental > Terrestrial > Soil > Vadose zone > Saprolite...
ATGAAGCTCGATGCGTTTCGGGTCAGTGGCCACGAGTGTCCGCAAGGGTGACGTCGCAAGCTTCGCGGCAGTCCGGGCAATAATAAAGGCCATCCATGCAAAGACGAACGTTAAGCATGCTCTTGCAGATAGTGCAGTACTTGTCGCAAGTGCATTGATACTCGGGCTTGTCGCACTGAACGCAGAGCACCGGGCCGGCGGGCATTGGCTGCCTCCTAGAAGAAACTTTACCTGAGCACGGAGCGTTGCGGCAAGACGAGGCACGCGGCGGACACGGGCGGAAGTTTCGAACGAGGGAACAACTTTCGTTCCAGGCTTACGGAAGGCCAGGCTCAACCATGATAGAGGCCGAAGTCGCGGAACCTGCGGTCCATTGGACCGGTTCAAGCTTCTCGATAACTAAGATGTAGGAAAGAGCTCCCGCGACCGAGAACAGCGCCGTGACAATGAATCTGCAATCCAACCCACCTTCCAGCAAGGGCCGGGCCGGCCAGAATCTGCGGAAAGACAAATGCCGGAACTCGTGGCTCCATTTGCGACGGCACTCGCAAACAGAGCGATCAGGTACGTGCGAGGGCCGGCGCAAGCGCAGCCGGCGAACGCCAGGGCGCCGAGCACGAAGCCGCAAGCCATTGCCGATTTGCGAACTATGGTGCGACTGAGACCGCGCCGAATGAAAGAGTCGGTCAACCAGCCAGTGCTAAGAGCCGCAAGGGAAACGACCGTGTAATAGAAGGATGCGATCTTTACGGTTTGCGGCATCGAAAGGTGGCGACCCTCCTTCAAGTAAATAGGCAGCCAAGTGACCATGAAATCGCGCGTGTAGTTTCAGCAGAAGTGGCCAAGGGTCGAACCCCAAAATGGGCGTTGCAGCAGAATCTCAAGAACCCCCGTGACCGGCGCGGTTGCAGCTTCGGAAGGCGCCGCCGGAGGTTTTGGCATCCACTTCCACCAGGCGGGAATCCACAGAAGGCTCACCAATCCAATTCCAAGAAATACATAACGCCATCCATAGGCAACGATAAGCAGGCCAGCGCCGAGAGTTCCAACGGCAGGCCCGGCGTTCATCCCGCAGGAAACCAGACCATTGGCGAAACCGCGATGCACTTCAGAAACATGGCGAGACAGGTTTTGGAGACTGAGGGAAAAGCGACGGATTCTCCAATGCTCAGCAGCAGCCGGAAAGCAAAGAGCGCTGCGAAACCGCGAGCCAACCCTGTGGCTGCGGTGGCGAGTGACCAAACCAGGAATCCGCCGGCTAGGATCAGATTTACGTTGAAGCGATCGACCAACCAGCCGCTGAGAAAAATGAAGGCGATGTACCGGTGGCACGGTTCTTTGACGGGTTTGGGAGCGCGTGCTAGTATGCTTTTCTGCCCGAGAAACGGAATGGAATCCGTCACAACTCCAAATACAAATTCAGGCACGGCGGAGAACTCGTCAGGTTCTCCGGTAACCGCACTGCGGAAAACACCGCTGAATGCGCTGCATCGCAAGTTGGGCGCGCGGATGGTGAATTTCGGCGGCTGGGATATGCCGGTGGAGTATCCTGCGAACGGCGGGCTGATCGTCGAACATAGAGCAGTGCGCAACGGGGTTGGTGTTTTCGACGTGAGCCATATGGGCGATATCCGGATTCGAACCGGAAAGACGCCGGGCGGCGCGCTGACGGCGGTGCAGCATTTGAGCATGAACGACGCTTCGAAGCTGGCGATCGGGCAGGCGCACTATTCGGCGATGCTCTATCCGCAAGGCACGTTTGTGGACGACGTGATCGTGCACCGCATGGGCGAAGACGATTTTCTGTTTGTGATCAATGCCGGGACGCGGGAAAAAGATATTTCGTGGGTGCGGGAAAATACCGAGGAAATGGATTGCGTAGTCGAAGACTATAGCGACGCGTACACGCAACTGGCGATACAAGGACCGCGAGCGGTTGACGTGGTGAAAAAACTCACGGACGCGAACGTCGACGGCATCAAGAATTATTGGTTTACGCACGGAACGATTTGCGATTTGCCGTGTCGGCTGATTGCGCGGACCGGCTATACGGGCGAAGATGGATTTGAGATTTATGTCCCCGGCGACGTAGCGACGAGCGAAATGGTGTGGAACGCGGTGATAACAGAGGGGACGGAATTTGGGATTTTGCCGTGCGGACTGGGTGCGCGGAACACACTAAGACTAGAAGCGAAGATGGCGCTGTACGGGCACGAGATCAGCGAGACGATCAATGTGTGGGAAGCTGGACTGGACCGCTATTGCAAAATGGAAAAAAGGGATTTTGTTGGACGAGCAGCGCTGGCGAAGGCTTCGGCGGCTGGGCTGAAGCGCGAGCTGGTGGGATTGCAAATGATGGAGCGCGGGATCGCGCGCGACGAGTATAAGGTTTTTGATGCGGCGGGCGAAGAGGTGGGAGTGGTCACAAGCGGTTCGCCTTCGCCGACGTTGGGAGTAAACATTGCGCTAGCGTATATTCCGCCGGGATTGGCGGCTCTGGGAACGCATCTTTTTGTGGAAGTGCGCACGCAGCGGGTGAAAGCTTTAGTAGTGCCGACGCCATTTTACAAGCGCGTAAGAAAATCAGCGCCGCAAGCAGTTTCCGGTTCGAACTGACTTACAAATTTCAGCGAGAGGTGCACAGATGGGATATCCAGCAAACTATCGCTACACGAAAGAACACGAATGGGTGAACGCGAAAGACGGTGTGGCCACGATCGGTATCACGGACTATGCGCAGAGCGAACTGGGTGATGTGGTATTCGTGGAACTGCCCGAAGCTGGCAAGAAACTTGAAACCGGAAAATCATTTGGAACCGTGGAATCGGTGAAAGCGGTCAGCGAAATTTATGCGCCGGTTTCCGGCGAAGTGCTGGAAGCAAATCCCGGGCTGCATGACAAGCCGGAAACGATCAATAGTGATCCGCACGGGGCGGCGTGGATGGTAAAAATCAAGCTTTCGAATCCGGCGGAGCTGGAGAAATTGATGGACGGCGCGGCGTACGAAGCATATGTCGCGGCGAAAGGCAAGGAAGCCTCGGCCTGATGCGCTACCTTCCGAAGAGTCCCGCCGAGCGGCAGGAAATGCTGGCCGCGATTGGCGCAAAGTCGATTGAAGAGCTGTTCGAAACAATTCCCGAAAAATACCGGCTGCGCGATGCGTTGAAACTGCCTGGGCCATTTTCCGAAGCCGAGGTGATTGATTATTTCAAACAACGTGCCGGAGAAAATTCGCTTGGCTACACAAGCTTTCTGGGCGCAGGCGTTTACCAGCATTTGCGTTCAGTGATTACCGATACGATTTTGCTGCGCGGGGAATTTCTGACTTCCTATACGCCGTATCAAGCGGAAATCACGCAGGGTACACTGCAAGCCATTTTTGAATTTCAGACGCTGATGTGCCAGTTGACGGGCCAGGAAGTGGCAAACGCTTCGATGTACGACGGATCGACGGCGACAACGGAAGCGGTACTGATGGCGGAACGGTTGACTGGGCGCGGCCGGGTGCTGGTGGCGCGATCGGTGCATCCGGAATATCGTGAAGTAATGCGGACTTACGCAAAGAATTCCGGGTTGCACGTGGACGAGATCGGCTACACGAAGAGTGGAACCGTGGACGGAGCGTCGATCAAACGCGCATTAAGAGATGATGTAGCTGCAGTGGTGGTGCAATCACCGAACTTTCTTGGCGTGTTGGAAACATTGTCGGGAATCGCGGACGCGGCGCACGGAGTTGGTGCCTTGCTGGTCGTTGCGATTGCGGAAGGCATTTCACTGGGCGCGGTGAAGCCACCTGCGGAAGCAGACATTGTGGCGATGGAAGCGCAGAGCTTCGGATTGCCCCCGAGCTATGGCGGGCCGTACGCGGGAGTCATCGCTTCGCGCGACAAATTTGTGCGCCAGATGCCGGGGCGGCTTGCCGGAGAAGCTACCGACACGGAAGGCAAGCGTGGGTTTGTGCTGACACTTGCTACGCGCGAACAGCACATCCGGCGCGAGAAGGCGACATCGAATATTTGCACTAACCAGGCGCTATGCGCGCTGGCGGCGACTGTGCACTTGACGCTGCTAGGCAAAGAAGGTTTGCGCGAAATGGCCGAACAGAATGTGTCCAAGGCGCAATTTGCGATGAGCGAGTTGGAGAAAATTCCCGGAGTGAAGCGAGCGTTCGACGGGCCGTTCTTCAACGAGTTCACACTGGAGTTTCCGCGATCGGTGCGCATCATTAACGGAGAGTTGCTGAAGGAGAAAATCGCAGGGCCGCTGGCGTTGGGGACGGCGTATCCGGAGCTGTCCAAGCACGGCCTGGTGTGCGTGACGGAGACGACTCCGCGCGCGGAGATTGAGCGGTTTGCCGCGGCAGTGAAGAACATTCTTTCGAAGCCGCTGTAAGTTTGTACGGTGAATAAAGCGGAATCGGAAATGGATTTGTGGAGAAGATGAACGAAAAAATCAAAAAAGCGACGCGGCATACGAATCAAAACGAAGGGCTGGTCTTCGAGAAGTCGTCGCCGGGAAAACGGGCGTTCGAACTGCCGCCGCTGGACGTGCCGAAAGTGGACGTTGCGAAAACGCTCGGGGCTCAACATCGTCACGAAGGCGTGGAAGGATTCCCGGAAGTCAGCGAAATTGAAGTAATCCGGCACTTCACGCGGCTTTCGACCTGGAATTACGCGATCGATCTCGGCATGTATCCCCTAGGTTCCTGCACCATGAAGTACAACCCGCGTGTAAACGAATTCGTGGCGCGACTAGATGGGATTGCCACGGAACATCCTTATCAACCACAGGAACTTTCCCAAGGATGCCTGAAGATTCTGCACTTATTGGAGAAATGCCTGCTGGAAATTACCGGCATGGACTCCATCACGCTGCAACCTGCCGCGGGCGCGCAGGGTGAACTGACGGGACTGCTGCTGATTCGCGCATATCTGGAGAAACAAGGCAATGCGCGCAAGAAAGTCTTGATTCCGGATTCGGCCCACGGCACAAATCCGGCAACTGCCGTGATTGCTGGCTACGAAGTGCAAAACATCAAGTCCGAATCACACGGGCAGATTGACGTGGATAAGCTGCACGACCTGGTGACGGACGATGTTGCCGCGCTGATGATCACCAATCCCTCGACCCTGGGAATTTTCGAAGAGCGGATCCCCGAAATTGCCGAAATTCTGCATGCCAAAGGCGCATTGTTGTACATGGATGGCGCGAACATGAACGCACTTACCGGCGTGACGCGGCCGGGCGATTTGGGCGTGGACGTGATGCACCTGAATCTGCACAAGACCTTCAGCACGCCGCATGGCGGAGGCGGTCCGGGCGCTGGACCGGTGGCAATGAAGAAAATTCTGGAGCCGTTCCGTCCGGTTCCGATTTTGGTGGAGCGCGAAGGCGGAAAACTGGCGCTCGAACAAGTCCGTCCGGATTCCATCGGCAAGGTTCGCGCGTTCGGCGGAAATTTTGGCGTACTGGTGCGCGCTCTGGCGTACATCCTGGCGTACGGTCCGGGAGTGCGGCAGGCAACGGAAGACGCGGTGCTCAACGCAAATTACATTCGCAAACATCTCGAAGGCGTTTACGATTTGCCCTATTCCCTGCCCTCGATGCACGAAGTGGTGTTCAGCGACGCGAAACAAAAACGCAACGGCGTGAACACGATGGATATCGCCAAGCGGCTGATCGACTACGGATTTCATCCGTACACAACGGCGTTTCCGCTGATTGTTCCTGGCGCGTTGATGATTGAACCGACGGAATCGGAATCGAAAGAGGAATGCGATCTGTTTATTGACGCGATGAAGAGCATCGCTGAAGAAGCTGCGGCCACGCCGGAATGGGTAAAGACAGCACCGCATACGACGCGCGTGAAACGGCTTGATGAAGTTGGCGCGGCGCGGAAGCCTGTGCTGCGCTGGAAGTCGGCTTCGCGCAGCAAGGCAGCGGACTAAGTACGACTTGCGCGATCGCCATTTCTAACCCGACACACGGCGCGCAGGAAACGCGAGCTGCAATAAACGCGCTTGCTATGATTTGTGTAGTCCCTTCTTCCAGCTGGACCTGAAAGCTGATGTCAGCCGCAATCGATGCGTGGTTACCAAAGTCCGTAATTCTCCTCAGAAATTACGACCGCCACAAATTTGTCTCGGATCTGGCAGCTGGCGTCACGGTCGGCCTAGTGGCGCTGCCGCTGGCCATGGCGTTTGCGATTTCGTCGGGCGTGTCCCCGCAAGCAGGACTGTACTGCGCAATCGTGACGGGGTTTGTGATCTCCGCATTCGGCGGATCGAAGACGCAAATCGGTGGACCGACTGGCGCGTTCGTAGTTGTGGTCGCGGGAATTATCGCCAAGCACGGCCTCGATGGCCTATTCGTATGCACAATGATGGCTGGGGTCTTGCTCGTCCTGCTGGGCGTAACAGGAATGGGCACCGCGGTGAAATATTTTCCGCGCCCGGTGATTGTTGGGTTCACCAATGGAATCGCAATACTCATCGCCAGTACGCAAATAAAAGACTTTTTCGGGCTGCGGCTGGATCAAGTCCCTGGCGACTTCTTTCATCGTATGAAAGCGCTTGGCGGTTCGTTCGGAACTTTAAATTGGGAAGCGACGCTTCTTGCAGTGATCTCGCTGGTGGTGATGATTCTTTGCCAGAAATACGCGAGGCGAGTGCCAGGCGCGATTTTGGTTTGCTTCGGTGCGACGGCGGCGGTCGCACTGATTCATCTTGGAGTGGAGACCATCGGCACACGTTTCGGCGGAATCCCTAAAGGGCTGCCGCATTTCGTGATACCGCAATTCAGCTACGACACTGCGCGGCAACTGCTTTCTCCAGCACTTACAGTGGCGATGCTGGGTGCGATTGAGTCGCTGATGTCGGCCGTGGTTTCGGACAAAATGGGCCACGACAAACACAATCCCAACGTCGAACTGGTCGCGCAGGGCGTCGCCAACATTCTGTCGCCGCTGGTTGGCGGTTTGCCGGCGACCGGCGCAATCGCGCGGACAGCGACGAACGTACGCGCGGGCGCAAAAACTCCTGTGGCAGGAATGATTCACGCGCTGACACTGCTGGCGATCATTTTATTTGCCGCGCCGCTGGTGAATAATGTGCCACTGGCCGCGCTGGCCGCGATCCTGATGATGGTCGCCTACAACATGGGCGACTGGGAGGAAATCCCGGAGATCCTGAAACTCTCGGCTGCGGATATCGCCATCTGGCTGGTCACCTTGACGCTGACGGTCGTGACAGACCTGTCATTCGCGGTGGAATTCGGAATGATCCTCGCGGCGCTGACGTTTATTCGAAAGGTGTCGCGCACGACGACTGTAACGCGCGTAACCCGCGATTACGTGGCCGATAGCCGCGTACATGTTTTGCAGGGCAAAGACATTCCCGAATACGCCGTGGTGTACCGGGTGCACGGGCCGTTCCTTTTTGGTGCGACGGATAAGTTTGCGGACATTTTGGAAGAGCTCGATACTCTGCCGCCGATCGTGATTTTACGTTTGCGGAATATGACTGCCATCGATGCAACCGGGCTTGGTGCAATTCGCGAACTCGCGGACCGGCTTCACGATTCGGGCCGGCAACTGTTGTTATGCGGCGCGCGCGAGCAGCCCGCGCAGTTGATGAAACAAGCCGAGTTTGCACGACACGTCGGTGCACAAAATATTTGTCCAAGCATTACGGCGGCGCTGGTAAGGGCCGCAGATTTGCACGACGCACAGCCCGAACCTGAGCCATCGCCCGTTGCCTAACAGTATTTGCCAGAACATTTTCGTCGCCGAGCAAAATGTACGGTATGCCGCAACAGTAGCTGAAGCCTGAAAACTCCTGGTACTTCCATCGCGATAATTTTCCGCGGATTCATTTTCCAGCCATCGAGCGTTCCCCGTCCTGTAACAACCACTCTCTACCGTAAGACCTCGTGCTGGCACTCATTCGGTTGGTGTGTCCACCGGTTGTGTCCACAAAAGGAGAATTTTCTTGAGAAAAAGCATCGCAGCATTGGCACTTGGTGTCGGTCTGCTCGGAGCGTCGCTTGCAACGCGCGCCGACGACGAACTGCACGGAAAGAAAATTAAGCATGTTTTATTGATCAGCGTGGACGGACTGCATGCGCTCGACGTGGCGAATTATGTCGCCGCGCATCCGGGCTCTGCGCTGGCGGAGCTTAGCAATCATGGTGTTACCTTCAGCAACGCTCGCACCCCGGCCAATTCCGACTCTTTCCCGGGACTGCTGGCGCTGATTACCGGCGGCTCCCCCGTCAGTCACGGTCTGTTCTATGACGTCAGCTATAACCGCGCCATTTTTGATCCGAGCAACACCACCTGCTCCGGCGGCCCCGGCAACATGCAGGTCTTCGACGAATCCATCGACAAGTACGCCGGTACTCCGCCGGTTTCGCTCAATATGATCGATCCGAACGCTCTGCCCAACCACATCAATGCCGAGGGCAAGTGCGTCCGCTTCTTTCCGCACGACGCCATGGAGAGCAACACCATTTTCGAAGTAGTGCTCGCAGCGGGCGGTCACACGGCTTGGGCGGACAAGCACCCCGCGTACGACATCGCGAATGGCCCATCGGGCAAGGGCGTCGAAGATCTCTATACCCCGGAACTCACCAATTTCGGCGGGTTCGACAACACCGTCAGCGTGGTCTGCACGGCACAGAACGATCAGCTCAAAGTGAACGCGATTTTGAATGAAATAAAGGGGCTGCGTCACGACGGCACTCCGGGCACGGGCGTTCCGACCGTGTTTGGAATGAACTTCCAGGAAGTCAGCGTCGGCCAGAAACTCGAAAAGGACAACTCTGCTGGAGGCTGCGCGGGCGATGCCTTTACCGGCCAGCCGGGCGGTTACACGGACGGAGCAGGCACGCCGACGGCAGTGCTTGCTTATGGATTGCAACAGGCCGACGTGGCCCTCGCGAGCTTCATCAAAGCGCTGAAAGCTCAGGGCATTTACGACTCGACGCTGATCATCGTGACTGCGAAACACGGTCAGTCGCCGATCAATCCGGTACTGACCAACAAGCCCGGCCATTTCGCCGATCTCGTCGCCGCTCTTCCCGATTCCTCGACCGATCCCGGCGGCATCGCTATCGCCAATGCCAATGCCTGCACCACCGGACCCTGCGGCTTCGTTCAAGACGACGACATCGCGCTGATTTGGCTGTCCCCGGCGGACCAGACTGCTGGCAAAGGCGAGGCGGTTCGCAGCTACCTCAACAAAAACGCGAAGGCGCTCTTCATCGAACAGGTGATGGGTGGCGCGGAAATCAACGCCCGCTTCAACAATCCGCTGCATGACAGCCGCACGCCGGACGTCATCGTTCAGCCAATCTACGGCACCATCTACACAGGGTCCACCACCAAGAATGCGGAGCACGGCGGGTTCAGTTATGGCGATACGAACGTTGGTTTGATCGTGTCGAATCCGTCGCTGGATGCGCGCCAAGTCAAGACGCCTGTCGCCACTTCTCAAGTCGCAGCAACAATTCTGCAAGCTCTCGGCATTGACGGCACCAGGCTTGACGCTGTTCGCAAAGAGCAGACTGGCGTGTTGCCCTTCATTTTCACGGAGGGCGACCGGAGCGATAAGAACTAGCTCCATGTCGCTGGGAGAAGACTCGAAGGGCGGCCGTCGAGGCCGCCCTTTGCCCTTTTCGGTTTTGAATCCCGCTTCTCGCCTTTCAATTTCGTACCGGGATTTTGAAAGATCCGTTCTCGCGCTTTAGAAGCCTACGTCCTGCGATGGTCGTCCGGCGCGGTCTGCACGCCCATCCGGCGCATCTCTTCGGTATAATATTTTCTATACAGCACATCCCACTCTTCGCTGCCTTCGAGTATTTCCTTTTTCTGCGAAGTAATTTTCTTGCGCACCTCGGCGTCAGCCTTTTCCTCTTCGCGCAATGAATCCGTGAGCAGTTTCACAATATTTTGCCGGATGGTATCGCGGTCCTCGATAAATTCGACGTCGTCGCTGGCTACCAGCACGTCCATGATCGAATGCGATAGGCGCACTATCTTTTCCCTGCTGATCCTCATGCTTTAAATTTCCCGGCCTTTCCGAATTTCTTCAATTTCGCGGACCAATTCTATTAGCGCAGGACAAGCTTGCGGTCGCGCGCCAGCTGTGACTTCACCTTCTTAAACATCTCCTGGTAGGAAACACCCGTGCTGCGCATCTGGTCCTGATGCTGCGTTAAAATCTGGCGAGCCTCTTCGCTGATGCGGTCTTCCACGGTGATTTCGTCCATCATGGCCTGCCGGACG
>Ga0137391_10004882_pt1 | contig 10278 bp, 9 predicted proteins | sample 15con2h24BmetaG_FD_101399 | JGI IMG/M metagenome (GOLD analysis project Ga0137391, IMG submission 101399) | Vadose zone soil microbial communities from Angelo Coast Range Reserve, California, USA - 15con2h2.4B metaG | ecosystem: Environmental > Terrestrial > Soil > Vadose zone > Saprolite...
CCGCTGTCGTTCAGTCTCGACCATGCCGGCCCGCTGACCTGGACGGTGGAGGATGCGGCAATCATGCTGCAGGCGGTAGCCGGGCATGATCCGCGCGATCCCGCCTCGGCGGATCGCCCCGTCCCCGATTTTCGGGCGGCCCTGGCCGCGCCGGAGTTGCGCGGCATTCGCCTCGGCGTCGCCCGCTCGATGTTCGAACGCGATTGTGTCGCCTCGGACGAGACGCGGGCGGCCTTCGACCGTAGCGTCGAGGTTTTGCGCGGGCTCGGCGCCAGCGTCACCGAGGTCGAATTGCCGCCGCTCGCCCTCTACGGCGCCGCCGCCTACCTGATCGCGCGGGGCGAGGGGTTCGCCATTCACGAGAAGACCCTGCGCGCGCGGCCAGAGGATTATGGGGCGCTCGCCCGCGACCGGCTGATGATCGGCGCCTATGTCCGCGCCTCGGACATGGTGCAGGCGATGCGGCGGCGCCGGATGCTGGCGGAAGCCACGGCGGCGGCGATGGCTGAATTCGACGCGATCCTGCTGCCGACGGTGCCCGACGCGGCGCCGCTGCTCGCCGAGCTCGGCCCCTATTTCAGCAGCGAGCGGCCGCCCTATATGCGCCCGTTCAACCTGACCGGACAGCCGGCGCTATCGGTGTGCAACGGGTTCGATCGGCTCGGCTTGCCGCTGTCGTTGCAGATCGTCGGCCGATGCTTTGACGACGCCACGGTGTTGCGCATCGGCCATGCTTATGAGCGCGCCACTCCCTGGCGCGAGCGGCGGCCGCAGCTTCAGTAAGGGTATCGCGCGCCGCTCCACCAGCGACGGAGCCGGGGAAATTTCCGCGGCAACCAAGCAACAAGCGCCCTTCCGGGGTCAGCTTGCCGGTTGGCCCGCCATTTGCCACGGATTCAGAAAATACGGTGTGAGGCTGGTTGCACAGGCGGGGAGACCTATCATGTCGCAGCGGAAACTGGCGGGGCTTTGGTTCCTAGGAGCGACAGCCGCCGCGCTGCTCTCTCTCGCTACCGCCGCGCAAGCCGGCGGCACGCTGCGGATCGCGATGACTGCCTCCGACGTACCCACCACGACCGGTGCGCCGGACAATGGCTTTGAGGGCATGCGGTTTCTCGGCTACCCGATATACGAGGGGCTGGTGCTGTGGGACCTGTCGCGCGCCGACAAGCTCGCCGAGATCCGGCCGGGACTGGCCGAGAGCTGGGAGCAGGACGAGAACGACAAGACCAAATGGATCTTCCATCTTCGCCGCGGGGTGAAATTCCACGATGGTAGCGACTTCAACGCCGATGCGGCGATCTGGAACCTTGATCGCTATTTCAAGGCGGGCGCCCCGCAATTCGACCCGACCGGAGCGGCCATCGCGCGCGGCCGCAATCCCTGGCTCACCGGCTATCGCAAGATCGACGATCAGACCATCGAGCTCGCCAATCCGCGCCCGCTGAGCTATTTTCCTGGCGCCCTCGCCTACATGCTCTATTCGAGCCCGGCGCAGTTCAAAAAATTCGGCTCATGGGCGGAGTTCGCCAAGGCGCCGTCGGGCACCGGCCCGTTCAAGATCACCGAGTTCAAGCCGCGCGTCAGCGTCACGCTGAGCCGCAACGAGGCCTATTGGGAGCCGAAGCGGGTCCCCAAGCTCGACAAGATGGTGCTGTTCCCGATGCCGGAGCCGACCACCCGGCTCGCTGCGCTGCGCTCCGGTCAGGTCGATTGGATCGAGGTGCCGCCGCCCGACGCGGTGCCCAGCCTCAAGGCGGCGGGTTTCGAGATCGTCACCAACAGCTACCCCCACGTTTGGCCGTGGGTGATGAACTTCGGCAAACCCGACACGCCGTGGAAAGATGTGCGGGTGCGCCGGGCGATCAATTACTGCGTCAATCGCGACGGGCTCGTCACGTTGCTGAACGGACTCGCCGAGCCCGCTGTCGGTGTCTACAACAAAAGCGACAAGCTGTTCGGCAACCCCAAGCAGCAGTACGGCTACGACCCGGCAAAGGCCAAGGCACTGCTGAAGGAGGCCGGGTACGGCCCGGACAAGCCGGTCAAGGCCAAGATCATGATCTCGACCAGCGGCTCGGGGCAGATGCTGCCGCTGCCGATGAACGAGTTCTTGCAGCAGAACCTGAAGGAGTGCCATTTCGACATCTCGTTCGAAGTGGTCGACTGGGGCACCATGCTGGTTGCGCTGCGCAACCCGCCCACCGCGCCGCAGGCGCTAAACTCAGACGCGATGAACATCAGCCTGGCGCACCCGACCGAGTTCTCGCGGTTCACGACCTTTTTCTTGTCCAGCACGTTTCCGCCGAACGGCTTCAACTGGGCAAACTGGAAGAATCCGGAATACGACGCGCTCGTCGACAAGATCGAAAAATCATCCGATCCGGAAGAGATCACGGCCAATATCCGCAAGTCGCACGAGGTGCTCGTCGACGAGGCCGTCTGGCTGTTCATCGTGCACGACCGCAACCCGCGGGCAATGACGAAGCACGTCAAGGGGTTCACCAGTGCGCAGAGCTGGTTTCAGGACTTCACCACGGTCGACATGCAATAGGAGGACAGCGGTGCTCCTCAAACAGACGACGACGCTCGGGCTGGCTACAGCGGCAGTCCTGGCGCTTGCCGGCTCGGCCTGGGCCGGCGGCACCTTGCGGGTCGCGATGACGGCGTCCGACGTGCCGACCACGACCGGATCCCCCGACAATGGCGGCGAGGGCCTGCGCTTTCTCGGCTTTCCGGTGTTCGAAAGCCTTGTGGCGTGGGATCTGACGCGCGCCGACAAGCTCGCCGACATCCGTTCCGGCTTGGCCGAGAGCTGGGAACAGGACAAAGCGGACAGGACCAAATGGATCTTCCACCTGCGCAAGGGCGTCAAATTCCACGACGGCACCGATTGGAACGCCGATGCCGCGATCTGGAACCTCGACCGCTATTTCAAGCAGGACGCGCCGCAATTCGATCCGCCCAACGCGGCGGTTGCGGTAGCCCGCGACCCCTATGTCGCCGGGTATCGCAAGATCGACGACTGGACGATCGAGATCGCCAATCCGCGACCGATCAGCTATTTCCCGAACATGGCGACCTGGATACTCCATGTGAGCCCGACACAGTTCGCCAAGACCGGATCATGGGCCGAGTTCGCCAAGGCGCCGGCGGGCAGCGGCCCGTTCAAGATCACCGAGTTCAAGCCGCGCGTCAGCGCCACGCTAAGCCGCAATGACGGCTATTGGGACAAGACGCGGATCGCCAAGCTCGACAAGATCGTCGTGTTTCCAATCCCCGAGCCGACCACTCGGCTGTCGGCGTTGCGCTCCGGCCAGGTCGACTGGATCGAGGTGCCGCCGCCCGACGCCGTGCCGAGCCTCAAAGCCGCCGGGTTCGAGATCGTCACCAACAGCTATCCGCACTCCTGGCCGTGGGTTGTGAACCTGGCGAAGGAGGATTCGCCATGGCGCGACGTCCGGGTGCGCCACGCGATCAATTATTGCGTCAACCGCGACGGGCTGGTGACGTTGCTGAACGGCCTGGCGGAACCCGCCTACGGTCTGTTCAAGCGCAGCGACGAGTTCTTTGGGCATCCCAAGCAGGAATACAAGTACGACCCGGCAAAAGCCAAGGCGCTGCTGAAAGAGGCGGGCTACAGCCCCGACAAACCGGTCAAGGCCAAGATCATGATCACGACGAGCGGCTCGGGCCAGATGCTGCCGCTGCCGATGAACGAGTTCCTCCAGCAGAACCTGAAGGAGTGCCATTTCGACATCTCGTTCGAGGTCGTCGATTGGGGGACGATGCTGGTCGCGATGCGCAACCCGCCCTCGGCACCGCAGGGGCTCGGCGTCGACGCGATCAACAACAGCCTGCACATCTCGATGGACATCTCGCAATTCGCGCTGTTCAACCTGTCGGCCAACGTGCCGCCAAAGGGCCGCAACTGGCCGAATTGGAAGAACCCGCAATACGACGCACTGATCGACCGGATCGAAAAATCGACCGACCCGGAGCAGTACATCGCCGATATCCAGAAGGCGCACGATATTTTCTTCGTCGTCCCGCCCTGGTTGTTCATCGTCCATTACCGCAACGCCCGATCCATGACGAATCACGTCAAGGGCTTTGTAAGCGCGCAGAGCTGGTTCCAGGACTTCACCCCGGTTTACATGGAGTAGCGCGCAAGTGGTTGAGGAGTACGCCCGCGTGCGGGCCTCTGGCCGGCATGGCGGCGGGGCTCCCACAGCCCCGGCCAGGTAAGCCGCCGTGTGGGCCTATATCGTCCGCCGTCTGCTTTACGCCGTGCCGATCCTGCTCGGCGTGTCGATGCTGGTGTTCGCGCTGATCCATCTGGCTCCGGGCGATGTCGTCGACCTGCTGGTGCCGCCCGAGGTGCCGAAGGAGATTGCCGACTCGCTGCGCGCCCGCTTTGCCCTCGACCAGCCGGTCTATATCCAATATTTCGCATGGCTCGGGCGGCTGCTGGTCGGCGATCTTGGGATATCGTTCTTTACCAATCGGCCGGTAGCGGACGAGCTGTTCAGCGCCCTCGACAATACCCTGATGCTGGCCTTGCCCGCGGCGCTGCTCGGTTTCAGCCTCGGGGTGGTGCTCGGCGCGCTCGCCGCGTTCAATCGCGGCACCTGGCTCGACAAGGCGTTTTCGGCGACGGCGATCACCGGGGTAAGCCTGCCGCATTACTGGGTCGGCATCGTCCTCGTCGCGATTTTCTCCGTGATCCTCAACGTCTTGCCGGCGCAGGGCATGGGCGGTAGCGGGTTTCCGACCAGCTGGGAGCAGGCGAGGCATCTGATCCTGCCGGTCGTCACCCTGTCGCTGATCCCGATGGGCGTCATCAGCCGGCTGGTGCGCGCCAACGTGCTCGAGATCCTCAGCCACGAGTTCGTCGGCACGCTGCATGCCAAGGGCCTGCTGAGCCGCCGCGTGCTGTATCACGTGATGAAAAATGCCGCGCCCTCGGCACTGGCGCTGATGGGGCTGCAATTCGGCTATCTGCTCGGCGGCTCGATCCTGGTGGAGACCGTGTTCAACTGGCCGGGGTCCGGCGGGCTGATGAATTTGGCGATCTTCCGCCGCGACGTTCCGGTGCTGTCGGCGACGATCCTCGTGCTGGCGACGATCTTCGTCGTGATCAATATCCTCGTCGACGTGCTGCAAGCGCTGATTGACGCGCGCATGCGGCGCTGAGCCATGACAGACACCCCCGCCATCGCGATTGCCGAGCCGGTCGAAGCGCTGCGTCGCGCGCAGCAGGGCAAGAGCTATTGGAAGCGGGTCTGGGAGAGGCTGCGCCGCGACAAGGTGACCCTGGCGATGGCCGCGATCCTGATCGCCCTGCTGACCATGGTCATCTTCGCGCCGTGGTTCACCGCTCATGACCCCTATCAGGGCTCGGTGCTGCGCCGGCTGAAGCCGATCGGCTTTCCCGGTCATTGGCTCGGCACCGACGAGGTCGGCCGCGATCTGTGGTCGCGGATGGTCTACGGCGGACGGCTGTCATTGCTCGCCGGCGTGATGCCGGTCTTTCTTGCCCTGTTGGTCGGCGGATTTCTGGGAATTCTCGCCGGCTATACCGGCGGCCTGGTCAACAGCGCGATCATGCGTCTCGCCGACGTGCTCTACGCCTTCCCATCGATCCTGCTGGCGATCGCGATCACCGGCATCCTCGGCGCCGGGCTCAGGAACACGATCCTGGCGCTGACCATCGCCTTCGTGCCGCCGCTCGTGCGCATCTCGGAGGCGGTCACGACGCAGGCGCGGCATCTCGACTTTGTCGAGGCGGCGCGGGCGAGCGGCGCCGGCACGCTGAGGATCCTGCAGTATCACATCCTCAGCAATGTTCTCGGACCGATCCTCGTCTATGCGACGAGCCTGATCAGCATCGGCATCATCCTCGCCGCCGGGCTGTCGTTTCTCGGGCTTGGCGTCACCCCGCCGAACGCCGAATGGGGGCTGATGCTCAACAATCTGCGTCAGGCGCTGTGGGTCGACCCGGTCATCTGCGCGTTGCCCGGGGTGATGATCTTCATCACCTCGATGTGCTTCAACCTGCTCAGCGACGGCCTGCGCCAGGCCATGGACGTGCGGCTGTGAGGCCGCTCCTCGCGGTCGACGGGCTGACCAAGCATTTCCCGCTGCGCGGCGGCCTATTGAACCGCACCAAGGCGGTGGTGCGGGCGGTCGACGATGTTTCCTTCGAGGTCGGTGCCGGAGAAACTCTCGGCATCGTCGGCGAGTCGGGCTGCGGCAAGTCGACGACAGCACGGCTCTTGATGCATCTGGTGCCGCTCGACCACGGAACGATCGCCTTCGATGGCAAGGCGGTCGGCGCCGGCGCAGAGCTGTCGCGCCGCGATCTGCACCGGCAGATGCAGATGGTGTTTCAGGATTCATACGCCTCGCTGAACCCGCGCCTGCCGGTCGCAATGTCGATCGCCTTCGGCCCGCTGGTGCATGGGTTGGCCAAATCGGCTTCGCTCGCCCGGGCAAGGGATTTGCTGCAGGCGGTCGGCCTTGATCCGATGCTGTTCGCAAACCGCTATCCGCACGAGCTGTCGGGCGGGCAGCGCCAGCGCATCAACGTCGCCCGCGCCCTCGCCCTCGAGCCGCGTCTGGTGATCCTCGACGAGGCGGTGTCGGCGCTCGACAAATCGATCGAGGCGCAGGTCCTGAACCTGCTGATCGACATCAAGGAGCGGTTCGACCTGACCTACATCTTCATCTCGCACGATCTGAACGTGGTGCGCTTCATCAGCGATCGCGTCCTAGTCATGTATCTCGGCAAGGTCGTCGAGCTGGGACCGGTCGATCGGATCTACCGCGAGCCGAGGCATCCCTATACAAAGGCGCTGTTGTCGGCGATGCCGTCGATGGACCCACGACGCCGGACGATGGACGCGCCGCTCAGCGGCGACCCGCCGAACCCGATCAACCCGCCTTCGGGCTGCCGCTTCCGCACCCGCTGTCCGTTCGCCGAAGCGGTTTGCGCTGACGTGCCCCCGACCCTCACGATGGGCCACGACGGACGGGCGGTCGCCTGCCACATGCTGGTGTCCGGCTCCGGGCACAGCCGCGCGTGAGCAGCATGGTCCCTGTGGTGTCGGTCGAGGGTCTGCGGGTCCGCTTTACCACCCCCGATGCGACCGTAAGCGCCGTCAATGGCGTCGACTTCGCTCTCGAGCCGGGCCGTGTGCTTGGCATCCTCGGTGAATCCGGTTCGGGGAAGACCGTCACGCTGCGCGCGCTGATCGGCCTGCTGCCGCGGGGCCACAGCCATGTCGAGGGCCGGATCACCGTGGCCGGCCACGAGATCACGAAAATGAGCGAGGCGGAACTGCGCGAGGTGCGCGGGACCAAGATCGCGATGATCTTTCAGGAGCCGATGACGGCGCTCGACCCGGTCTTCACAATTGGCGAGCAGATCGCCGAGACGATCGTCCGGCATGAGGGCGTTTCTCGCGCCGACGCGTACCGCCGCGCCCTCGATCTACTGGAGATGGTGCAGATCCCGTCGGCGGCGCGACGCCTCAAATCCTATCCCCACGAGATGTCCGGAGGCATGCGGCAGCGCGCAATGATCGCGGTAGCCCTGTCCTGCCGCCCCGCGGTGCTGCTGGCCGACGAGCCGACGACCGCGCTCGACGTGACCGTGCAGATCCAGATCATCGTGCTGCTACGGCAATTGCAGCGGGAGCTGGGGATGGCGGTCGTGTTCGTAACCCACGACGTCGGCGTCGCGGTCGAGGTCGCCGACCGCATCGCCGTCATGTATGCCGGCCGCTTTGTCGAGACCGGACCGACGGAGACCGTGATCTGCTCTCCGGCCCACCCCTATACGGCGGGATTACTTGCCTCAACGGTGCTGGGTGCGGCGCAAGGGCAGCGGCTGGACACGATCCCGGGGACCCCGCCCGACATGACCTCGCTGCCTCCGGGCTGCAGCTTCGCGCCACGCTGCCGCTTCGCCGAGACCGGTTGCCATCATGCCCTGCCGCCTGAATTCGCACTGGCGTCAGACCACGCGGTACGCTGCCTCCGGGTTGCCGCCGGTGAGATTGCAGTCGCCGAGCCAAAGCTGGCCGAGCAGGCGGTTTGGTGAGGCCGCAGACGCGAGTAGCTAATGGGCGCCCGCCGTCGAGGGTGGCGGATGCAATCGGTGCTGTTCGATCGCCGGCACCGCAGGACTGCTATCGACTGCCCACTCTCGACAGCGTCCAATGGACGATCATAGCGAGGGTCCGCAGGCGTGGCCCGCGCGCGAAGGGCGACCCTCTCTGACCTTTCTGCTATGCGCTCGCCCACAAGGGCGTGCCGGTCGAATTCCGCCTCGTCGACCCGCTCGAACGGACCCTCGCGGAGCCCTATTCTAGCGGTGCCGCCCGAACCTATACCAATTACCTGCTGTTTTCGGTTTTCCAATATGCTCGGCTCGGGTGCCCGGACGAGTTCCTCGCAGAGGGCACGGCTCTGCGCCGCTGGCGCGATGACCTGGCCTTGGCGTTCGACGGGCTGGGGAACCGCTATCTGGCATATCCGGCAAGCCTAGCGTGACCCTGCGGGCGGCCGCTGAGCGCCACAAACCGTTGTTCGCGGTCCCGGCAACATACGGCTGGGTTCGACCCAAGGGCGACCTTCGCAGTGTAAAATCACGGGGCGGCTAGCCCGCACGCTCATAGTGATGAGGAACGATCAGGTGGAACAAGACCAGTTATTCGAGCGACTCTGGACTGGCGACGCGGCAATGGAGGAGTGGACGGCAGCGGTGTCCGGAGGGTCAGCGAGACCGATCACGGACAGGGTGATCGCCATCCACACGGGCTATCTGTTCGGCAACGCCAGCGCCGTCCGCACCGATGCCGGGCTGGTGCTTGTGGACACGGGCAGCCGGGAGACCGCGAGCCAGACATTCGCCGCTTTGCGCCGCTGGGACGATAGCCCGGTTCATACGGTCGTCTACACGCACGGCCATATCGACCATAGTTGGGGAGCCAGGCTCCTCGACCAGGAAGCCGATGCAAGAGGGATCGCGCGGCCTCGCATCGTCGCCCATCGCAACGTCCTGAATCGGTTCGACCGCTACGACGCGACGCACGGGCTGAACAGCCTGGTGATGGGCCGTCAGTTCAACCAGCCTGGCTATACCTTCCCGAAGGAGCATCGCCGCCCCGACCAGGTTTACGACGATCATCTCGCCCTGATGGTCGGCGGCGTGCGGATCGAGTTGTTTCACGGGCGCGGGGAGACCGACGACGCCACCTTCGTCTGGTTGCCGGAGCAGCGCATCTTAGTGAGCGGCGATTTCGTGATCTGGGTTTTCCCGAATGCCGGCAATCCGCGTAAGGTCCAGCGGTTTGCGCCGGATTGGGCGGCAGCCCTGCGCCGGATGGAGGCTTTGAAGCCGGAGGTGCTGATCCCTGGCCACGGCCCCGTCATCTTTGGCGAGGCGAGGGCGGCTCAGGTTCTGCGGGATGGTGCCGAGGTGCTGGAAAGCCTGACCCGCCAGACGCTGGAACTCATGAACAAGGGGAGTTCACTGGACGAAATCCTGCATTCTGTATCCGCTCCCGCCGACCTCCTGGCGAAGCCGCACCTGCTGCCGAAATACGACGACCCGGAGTTCGTCGTCCGCAACATCTGGCATCTCTATGCCGGGTGGTTCGACGGGAACCCCGCCCATCTCAAACCTGCCCCCGCGACCGAACTGGCGACCGAGTTAGCTTCCCTCGCGGGCGGGGCCGACAAGCTGGCCCGCCGCGCCGCATTGCTGGCCCAAGGCGGTCGGACCCGGCTGGCGGCCCACCTCGCTGAACTTGCCGCCGCCGCCTCGCCGCAGGACAGGGCAATCCAGGCTACGCGGGCCAGCATCTACGAACGGTGCGCCGCGGTCGAACATCGCTGATTGGAAAGGCCCTTTTCGCCGTTTACCAGCGTGAAGCAAAGGCGAAATCAATCTTCTAAAGGACCCGCCGAATGTGGGCCTTTCACGCATCTCAGCCTATCTTTGGCGGCACCGGCGAGGTCGGCTATGGGGCGCTATACCGCCGGGTCTCCTCGCCCAGGCCGATGACGTGATAGAATGACAAATCGTGAGGGAGGACCAGATGAGTGTCGAACTCAATCACACGATCATCCCGGCGAAGGATAAATGGGTCTCGGCCAAGTTCCTCGCCGATATCCTCAATCTCGAGGCGGGGCCGGAATGGGGCCATTTCGTCCCGGTCAAGACAGCGAACGGCGTGACCCTGGATTTCGATACGCGCGAAGAGTTCC
>Ga0137391_10004884_pt1 | contig 10277 bp, 7 predicted proteins | sample 15con2h24BmetaG_FD_101399 | JGI IMG/M metagenome (GOLD analysis project Ga0137391, IMG submission 101399) | Vadose zone soil microbial communities from Angelo Coast Range Reserve, California, USA - 15con2h2.4B metaG | ecosystem: Environmental > Terrestrial > Soil > Vadose zone > Saprolite...
AAAAAGAGCGGAGGTAAGATTCTCTCAGCCCACACCCGCAGGACCGCGAACCGGGTGAATCGCGCCCTGCGCTTGGCCGCCCAGACCCTGGAAAGGAGAACCTCTTAATGCTCAGAATGACAAGCCTTAAGATTCTGGCGATCTTACTGGAATCTCTGGGCCGCAGAATCAGGGCCGGACGATAAGCAGACTCGCGGAAGTTGCCATCGTCAGGGCGGTGGTGGCCGACCGGGCCAGGCTGTGGCCGCTGGGGACGAACAGGATGTCGTTGGCTTCGAGCGGGATGTCCTCAGCTTTGGCCTTCATAAGGTTTTTCAGAGGGACTGGAACTTCGATCAGTCCGGCGGGGCCTTTGCGGATGATGCGGGCACCGCTCAGTTTGGCGGTTGGCGTGGTACCACCGGCGAGAGCAATGGCCTGCAGAACGCTTAGGTGTCCGCCATCACCCATCAGCACGCCGCTGGGACGGCTGACGTCGCCGACTACGAAGATGATGTCGGCGCGGCGGACGATGATGGTGTCGCCAGGATACACCGGAACATTGGTTTCCGGATGATCTTGCGGGTTGAGCGAGAGCGGCAGAGTAATTGGAGCGGACTGGTCGTGGCGAGTGATGGTTATGCTCTTACCGGCTCGATCGGTAAAACCGCCAGCGGCTGAAATCACGGTAAACAACTTCTGATCGCCAAGTACCGGATAAATTCCGGGTTTGGAAACTTCTCCCAGAACGTTGGCTCCCGCCGATGCATACTCGTCCACGAAAAGCTGAACGTGCGGGCTCTTGACGAATCCTCCTTGATCGAGGCGCTTTTCGATCACCGTCGCAGCTTCATCGAGGGTGAGTCCGTCCACGTGAACGTAATCGACTAAGGGAAGGTAAACATCGCCGCTGTTGCTGACCCGGGTTTTGGTGCTCATCTCGGGGACGTTATAGACGCTCAACTCAATCAGATCGCCGGCACCCAGACGCACGCTGGAGTCGCCGCCGGGGAGCGGGGCGGGAGTCGGCATTGCAGCGGCGGCAGTCGTGGCATCGGGAAATACCGCGCCAGCGTTTACAGAGGCTGCCGGGGGCGTTGTCTGCGCCATACTCGCTGCGGCGCAGAGCGCAAGGCCAAAGAGTGCGAGAGGCCACCTTCTGAGGGTCGAGATGCTGGACGGGCGGGAACAAAAGATTCGCATTTCGAGCCGGAGTCTAGCACATTGAGTTGTGGATGAGGGGCGCGTTTTGGATGGCGTACACAAGTCGGAAACATTGCTCGACGGGCCGCTGCACATAGGGCCGGTATCTACAAAGAGAATAGTTTCGGGAGGGTAGGCGTCATATAGTGACGAATTGCAGAGCATTCCTGAAGGCGGAGTTCAACGCTTGCGAGTCAGGTGGATCCGGTTGCGTTCGGGACACGGAGAACTGGCTTGACGATTCTCTATCTGGCAACCTTCGCCGGGTCTCTGCTGCTGTCTTTCATTGCCACCAAACTGGTGCGTGATCTTGCGGTGCGCAAGGGATGGGTCGCGGCACCGGCACAAGAGCGCGATCTGCACAACAAAGCGCTGCCCCGATTGGGTGGCATCGCGATTGTATTTTCATTCCTGGTGGCAACTGGAATTGCGTTGCTGGTGGATCGATTTCTGGTCCGGTCGAACGCGATATTTTCGATGCATCCGCTGGTCACCATTCTGCCGCCTGCCATCCTGATCTTTCTGCTAGGAGTCTATGACGATATTTGGACTGCAGGCCCTTATCTGAAATTCTTGGTGCAGGCGATTGCGGGGGCAATGCTTTTTGCCGGAGGGCTGCGAATCCTGGATTTGCCGCTGTTGTTCGGCAACCATCAGTTTTCGTGGATCACCGGGCTTCCGCTCACCATTCTTTGGGTGATGGCGATTACGAATGCGTTCAATTTGATTGATGGGCTGGACGGGCTGGCGGCGGGATCGGCGCTATTCTCGACGTTGGTTATGTTCGTGATTGCGCTTATGGGCAATCTGTCGCTGGTGTCGCTGATCACGCTGGCGCTGGCGGGCGCGATCCTGGGATTTTTGCGCTACAACTTCAATCCGGCGACGATTTTTCTGGGAGATTGCGGCAGTCTTTTTATTGGATTCATGCTGAGCGCGCTGGCGCTGAATGGAGCACAGAAGGCCCCGACGATTATTGCGGTCGCGATTCCGGTGGTTTCGTTTGGGCTGCCTATTCTTGAGACTTCGCTTTCGGTGGTACGCAGATTCATCAGCGGCAGGCCGGTGTTCACGGCTGACCGCGAGCACATTCATCACAAACTGCTGCAACTTGGGATGTCGCATAGGCAGGTGGTGATTGTCCTTTATGGAGTCTCGGCGCTGTTTGCTTTGCTCAGTCTTTTTCTGCTGTGGCCGACCGGGAGCACGCTGGGGTTGGTGCTGGCGGTGCTGGGGACCGGGATATGGATTGGGGTGCAGCATCTGGGATATTTGGAGTTTGGCGAGATTCGACGGGTGGCGCAGAGGACCATGGAGCAGCGGCACATCTTCGTGAATAATCTGGCGATCCGGCGCGCAACTGAGGAACTGAAAGTCGCGGAGACGTTTCAGCAAGTGTCACGGATTCTTACTGCTGCCTTCGATGCCAACGATTTCGATGCCTTTGAATTGCGGACGGAAGTTGTCGATCGCGGATTTCATCTGGTAGAGCCGGAGGATTTGCCTCATCTGCGCTGGAGCAAGCCGGGGAGTTTCGCCAAGCCGGATTCGGGGAATGCGTGGAGCTTGAGTCTCGACCTGGTCAGCGCGGGGAACCGGCATTGCGGAAGGCTGACAATCTATCGCTGTTATAGCGGCCGCGATTTGCAACTGGACATCAATCTGCTTACTTCGGCGTTTGCCTCGACCCTGGCGGAGGCGGTGCAGCGGACGGCGGTGCAGAATGTTGAGTTTATTCCTGCGGCTCAGGATGCGGCGATGCTGGCGGCGCAGGCGGGGTAGAAGCATTCCACAAAATGGGCACAACCAGCGTGGTTGGTGAAACGGCGATAGTACAAGAGCTATTCCGCAATCAAGGGAATCGAAGACAACGAACCGCGTAAATGTACAGCACGGGTGGCTGTGATGAACTCCCCGCCGGACAGTATGAAAGCTCGCGTGAGAACCATGCTGAGGTCGGCACTTGCGATTTCAATTCTGCTAGTCGCGGGCCTACGAACCGATGCCTCATCGAGAGTCCTACCTTCTGCCAAGTTGTTAGGTACTTGGAAGCTCAAGGCAGTCGGCGGTAAGGATCCGGCAACTATAGCCATAAAGTCGTGGCAAGTGGAGTTTCGGGAGCAGGGGAATTGGATCTATTCGGGATCCATGACCGGTAAATGGGAAGGAATGAAACTGAGCGGATCGGGGACATGGCCGCTGCAGGGGAATCACCTTGAATCCACCGCCGGTGTCAACACAGGCAAAGCGACGGTGCACATTGACAACGACTCACTCGTTCTGTCGCCAGACCCAGTGGTGCGTTTGAACGGGAAAGAAGCAGTCGAGACTCAATACGTAAGGCTCGTTTCGCCATAATACGTCTCTGGAAGTGAAGTCGAAAGTGAATTTTTCGAAGTCTGGTCGTCCGCATCGAACGGACGGTTTCGGAACCAGCCGCGATACTTTCTGCACAGGGGCTTCGTCCTTTACCTTGAGTCGTTCGTTTGGTTCGGAGGTAATTTGCCGGATGTCCGCTCGAGTATCGAGTTCTCAGATTCACTTTCTTTCGTTGCAGACTGCCATTTTTTGCGTGCAATGCGAACTTGTCAGCGCCAACTCTACGCCGTCCTGTCTGGCTTGCGGAAGTAAAGCGGTTCTTGGTTTGTCGCGATTGCTGGGCGGGTCTCTGCGCTCGAAGCCAGCAGCGCGATTGATTGAAGACGCGGAACTTGACCGGTTGGTGCGCGAATTATTACACACCGTGCCTTCTTCCGAGGGCGAAGGCGAATCCGAGTATGAGCCGTCTGTGGCAGGAGGCGGTTATCTTCCGCAACGTCATCATGCGCGGCAGCCGCAGGAATCTGGTGCGTGGCACGAACGTCCTATTACGACCGAACAGATTGACCTGGAGCCTGCAATCGGAGTCATCACCGAGCGGGCACAGGTTCTGACCGGGGCCACCGGTGCGGCCATAGCCTTGCGCAAAGGAAACGAAGTGATCTGCCGGGCGCGTGCGGGGCGCACTGCCCCTGACCTAGGGGTACGGCTGCAAACTGATTCCGGAATATCGGCCGAATGCCTGCGCACTGGAGAAGTAGTTCTGTGCAACGATGCGGAAGATCATCCGGATGTGGACCTGGCGAGCTGCCGGCGGTTGGGAGCGCGGTCGATCCTTGCGGCGCCGCTGCGGCAGTTTCAAAAGACGTTGGGCATTTTCGAAGTGCTATCCGCTGCTCCGAACGCCTTCAGTTACCGGGATGCGGCTACCATGCAGATGCTATCCAGCATGATGGTTGCGGCAATGGCCCGGATTCCGCGGCTGGGGGCGATGCCTGTCCCGCGGTAAGAGTTACCAAGAGCAGCCAGCAGCCATCAGGAAGGTTCTTCGCTGCTTGGGGAACTGGTGTTTCCCGGCAGCACGGCGCTGCGGAGGACAGCAGGTTCCTCTGCGGTTGCGCCGCTTCGGAATGACGTCGCTTTAGGGCTTGGAATGACATCACGGAAGGCGAGAAGGTTTTCCTGATGGCTGACGGCTGAGGGCCATCTGCCCTTTCGGCGGTGAGGAAGACTTGGCGGCTGGGGTAAGATGTAAGCAATTTCAGTATGGATAACCCAGACGCAGGCCCGGCGGACGACACACCGGAAAGTGCCGGCATTCCACGCGAGCGCCGTCGCGCGCGCCGGCACAAAGTGTTTACTCCTGCCTACGCAAATCTGAGCGGAAGCTCTCAAGGCGCGATTCTCGAACTCAGCGAAATCCTCAATATCAGCGAGAGTGGGATGTGCATTCAGGCGTCTTCGCAGATGAAGGTAAACCGATTGCTGCCGCTGGGGATTGATTTGTCCGAAACTGGAGTGCAGATTCGGACGGTGGGCCACGTGGTGTGGTCGGAGCCGTCGGGAAGGACCGGCATTCGCTTTCCTGACATGGCGGCGGCTTCGCTGGGTCAACTGCAGGAGTGGCTGGCGGCAAACGCCAAGGCGGGGTCGGGAGCGAGTGTGGAGGGCGGGAGTGCTCCGGACGACAGGGACGATTTAGCGCGGCGGCCAGTGCAGGCCACACCGGGGTCAGCGTCGGGATACACTTCGCTGGTTACTGAGTGGGCGGAGATTGAGAAGGAAGTGGAACTATGCGGGCCGGACCTGGAGCCGGCGCTGCATCTGATCGCGCAACGCGCTCTGACGCTGACGTGGGCGAGCGGCACGGCGATTGCGCTGATCAACAAACTGAATCCGGCGGAAATGATTTGCCGGGCGCGGGCGGGAACCGATTCTCCGGAAATGGGGGCGCGGCTGGAGACAGCCTCGGGATTTTCGGGGCAATGCGTGCGCAGCGCCGCGACGCTGAAGTGTGACGATTCGGAGTACGATTCGCGGGTGGACCGCAAGAGCTGCCGGGGTCTGGGGATCCGGTCGATTGTGGCGTGTCCGGTGAGGCGTAAGGATGAGGTGATTGGGATTCTGGAAGTGTTTTCTCCGGAGCCGGCAGCGTTCTGGGAAAACGACATCACGGTGCTGGAGCGGCTGACGGGGGTAATTGAACGTGCGGTGCGGCGTGCGGAGCATACGCGAGCGGATGTGCTGGCTTTTCCGCTGTCGGGTGACTCGGTGCCGAATTCCGGATCGCGTGCGCTGCTATCATTCGATAACCCGGCGCTTTTCCCGGCGCCGCTGCCGCTGGGCCGAAAAATACTGTTGTTGTTTACGGCAATCGTGTGCCTTACCGCCGTGGTCTGGTTGGGCGCTCCCTGGATGGCAAGCTGGATGGAAAATTTGGGATCCACGACGTCGAGCGTGGCATCGGCATCGCCGGCTGAGGCCGGTTCCTCGCGCGAGAGTTACGTCGGAACGGACCTCAAGGATCTGAAAAAGCTTGCTGCCACGGGGAATACCGCTGCGGAGTACCAGTTGGGCATGCGCTATGCCAGTGGCGAGCATGTGAAGCAGGACTATTTCGAGGCAGTGCACTGGTTTCGGCTGGCGGCGGAACAGGGCAACATCCGCGCTCAATCCAAAGTTGCAGCCTGCTTTTGGGCGGGAAAAGGCGTGCCCAGGGATTACAGCAAAGCTTACTACTGGGGCTTGCTGGCCCAAGCTGGAGGAGACCGAGACGCTAGTCTTTACGTCTCCCAGAGCGCCCCTTACCTGAGTCCGGCGCAGATCAATGCGCAACATATTCAGGCTGAGAACTGGCTGCATGCGCATCACATCGGGCAGACGTCCTCGGAGTAGAGTCGGAATCCTCGCAGTAGGACTAAAATGGAAGTAGAGGTGCCCGCCTTGCCATCCCTGCGCGAAATCCTCAATCAGCACGTCCGTGAAGGCGATTTGTACGAGAAAGTCGATCGCAATCGCGTACGCTGCTTTGCCTGCGGACACTGCTGTCCGATTCTCGAAGGCCAGCCGGGCGTATGCAAAGTCCGCTACAACCAGGGCGGAAAGCTCTACGTGCCCTGGGGATATGTAGGTGGAGTGCAGTGCGATCCGATTGAGAAGAAACCGTTTTTCCATGCTTATCCGGGAGCGCTGGCTTACAGCTTTGGCATGCTGGGATGCGATCTGCACTGCGGTTATTGCCAGAACTGGGTGACGTCGCAGGCCTTGCGGGATCCGAATGCGGTTTCGCCGCCGTTGGAAGCCTCGCCGGAGTTGCTGGTGCGAGACGCTTTACGGCAGGGCGCGAAGTTGCTGGTAAGCACTTACAACGAGCCGCTGATTACGGCCGAATGGGCGATCGCAATCTTTAAAGAAGCGAAAGCAGCGGGTCTAAAGACTGCGTTCGTTTCGAATGGGAACGGCACGCCGCAGGTTCTGGAATATTTGCGGCCGTGGGTTGATCTCTACAAAGTTGATCTGAAGAGCTTCGACGACCGCCACTATCATGAGCTCGGCGGGCGGATTGGGCCGATTCTCGATACTATCCGCCGGTTGCACGACATGGGCATCTGGCTGGAAATTGTGACGCTGCTGATTCCGGGATTCAATGACTCGGATGATGAGCTGCGCAGGTTGGCGGAATTTCTGGTGAGTGTTTCGCCGGACATTCCGTGGCACGTGACGGCGTTTCACAAAGACTACAAGATGCCCGATCCGGATGACACCAAGCCGAAAGACCTGATGCGGGCGGCGGAGATTGGGAAGAACGCGGGACTGCGCTACATTTATGCGGGGAATCTGCCGGGAAGAGTCGGAGACTTGGAGAATACACGCTGCGCGAATTGCGGTGGCTTGCTTATTCGGCGATATGGATATTTTGTTGAGGAGTACCGGGTGACGGCGAGTGGGAGTTGTCGGAATTGCGGGAGAGTGGTGCCGGGGCGATGGGCGGAGAAGTTTGAGGGACAGATTGCGGACCGGCCGTTTGTGCCGGGACGGTTGGTGGAGATTGCGTGACCAGCGTCGGGTTTCCCAGGGCTTACGCGGTGGGTTGATTAAATGGCGTCGCTTCGCGACTCCCAGCGGCTTCCGGGTTTCGCTATTTTCCGCGCGTCAGGGCTTGGAGAGAATTCCCTGAAGCTGCATTGGGACGGTTGGAGGGCAAAGGGAGCCTTCGACTTCGCAGCTGCTTCGCATTCGCGAAGCAGCTACTTCGCTCGGGATGACAGGATTGTTTATGGTCGCGGGGATTTCTGGACGCTGGCTACTTTGGTGTGGGCGATTTCTTCACGATATTTGGCTACGCCTTTGTAGAGGGCTTCAGCGATTTGCTGGCGGTAGGAAGAGCTTTGTAACTGATCCTCATCGGCGGGGCTGCTGACGAAGGAGACTTCGGCCAGGACTGCAGGCATCTGGGTGCCGGTCAGGACCACGTACTGGGCTTCTTTTACGCCGCGGTTGCGGAGATCGGGAGTTCTGACGGCGAGGCCGCCGTAGAGCGACTGCTGAACGTCGGCGGCGAGACGGTGCGAACCAGTCACCTTTTCGCGGATGTCAACGCCGGTCCAGTTCACATCTTTCAATGAAGGGCGATCGTCGTCAACCCGCGCCTTGATGGACGAGTAGGTCGTCGTGTAATAGGTTTCAACTCCGCGTGCGGTTGACAGGTCACTGTAATTCGCGTGCACGGACAGAAAGAGGTTGGCTTTGGCCATGTTCGCAATTTCCGCGCGCTTCTCCAGGGGAAGATAGGAATCATCCTGACGGGTGTAGATGACCTGGGCGCCGAGCTTGGTTTCGATTAGTTTTCCCAGGCGCTGCACGATGTCGAGTACCAGGTCTTTTTCCAGTAGGCCCTTCTTGCCGACCGTGCCAAGGTCCCAGCCGCCGTGGCCGGCGTCGAGCACGATCTGGAAGTCGGCGGGGTTAAGGCTCGACTCATTCACCTTGGATTCACTGGTCTTCTTCTTTGGGGCGACGGTTACAACGGGAGACGGCTTGGAGACAGTCGCGGGGCTTGCCATCACTCCGATGGTCGCCGCCGGCTTGTGTACCTCGATGGTGAGCCGGTAAGGATTGTGGTCGAGGCTGACGGAAAACCCCGAATCGTTCTTAGTCTCAAGCACTACGCGAGTGACACCGTCGGTAGGTTGCGCCATGCGGACTTGTTTCAGGAAAGTGTCGTTGACGTCAATGCTCTGGTTCACCAGCCCTGGGGCCATCTTGGTGTCATGCAGGTCGAAATAAATTCTGGCGGGATTGTCCAGAGAGTGGGCTTCGTACTGCACCTGGTCCTGTAGGTCAACCACAACCGTACTGGAGTTCGCAGAAGACCAGTGGCGAATGCCGGTGACTTCGGGAAGAGCTCCGGCTTTCGGGGGCACAGGTTGCGGTTGGCCGGCCACAGTAGGATTCAAATCTGTTTTCCTGGGACTGGCGATGGGCCGGGTGCTTGCGCTGATGGACTGCTCGACGTGCTTTGCCTTCCAGACGACGGCCCAGCCGAGTCCGAGAACGATGAGCACGAGGCCGGAGGTAAGCAGGATGCCGGAAACGGAGCGGCTTTCTCTAGGCAGCGATCCGGGCGCTTCGATCGGCACCGGCTTGGGGTTCAGCAGCAGATCAGGCAACGCTGGAATCTCGATGACAGGCTTTGCGACCGCGCTTGCTTTGGCTACGACGGGCGGGACAATGTGGGGCGGAATGACGACCGGGGGAGTCACGACCGGCGGAACAAATTTTTCATCAACGATAATTTTTGCCGGCACGTGAGGCGCCGCAGCTGGGGCTTGGCTGGGGCGTGAGTCGGGCGGCAGAGCGGTTTCGGGAACGACGATATGCTCTGCCAGCTCCGCCAGGCGATCTTCTTCTTCTGGACGAATCGCGGCTAGAATCAGCTCGCCGAGAAGATTTAAGCTGCGCTCATCGCTGTCGTTAAAACCGAAGGTTTCGGTGGAGAAGGCTTCGATCAATCCCACAACGCGTTTTTTCGCTGAGAGTGGAACAGCGATCATGGAGCGGGTCCCCAGAGCGCGGCAGGCTTGGGCGTTCACGCGGGAGTCAGTATCGGAGTCGTCGCAGCGAACACTCTGGCCGCTGCGCAGACAGGCTCCGGAGAATCCGGAGTTAGGATCCAACTTAATTCCGGGATCGGGAGCGATGCTGCCGGCGGAGGCGCGGCAGACAATGGCATTTTCTTCGGCTATTCCAATCGCAACGCCATCGGCGCCAGTGATGGAGATGGCGCGGGCGGCAACCAACTGAAGAACTTCATCCAGACGGAATTCTTCTTCTGAAGATCGCAAAGAGGTTTCCCGAAAAGATCCGGAATTCTTCGCGGCACGGCGCTTTGCGGCTTGCTCATGGACACAAGCAAAGGCCAACAGAGCCTGAAGGGCGTTGCGTTCATCGTGTCCAGGGTCAGGCGCTTGACCAGGGCCCGCGGGAGGCACTTCGACGGGCGGGCCGTTCCACCCCGCTCCAGCGTTATTAGGTGTTGCACTCATTCCAGGTGTTTAGCATTTAGCATTCAGCATTCGATACCACGGCGTGTCGCAACGCTGGCTTCGGGCTAACATTCAATTCTAATTTTCCGACGGCTGGCCTGGCCGAAGTTTGCCACTTTGTACGTTACCGTGGTTTACCCCTTGACCGCAATAATTCTCTTTATATCCTCAGCTACCGATGTGACCTTTGTGTCTTGCTTTAACCCGTCGGTAGCCGCGCGCGAGGCTGAT
>Ga0137391_10004894_pt1 | contig 10268 bp, 9 predicted proteins | sample 15con2h24BmetaG_FD_101399 | JGI IMG/M metagenome (GOLD analysis project Ga0137391, IMG submission 101399) | Vadose zone soil microbial communities from Angelo Coast Range Reserve, California, USA - 15con2h2.4B metaG | ecosystem: Environmental > Terrestrial > Soil > Vadose zone > Saprolite...
GAAATCATCGAATAGCGCCTGGCGCTCGATGTCCGTGAGTTGAGGAGACCGTTTTTCATTCTTTTCAGTGTTTCCTTGCGGCGGTAATTGATCCTGTCGCTCGGTGCTGGCGACGCCGCTCGTCGCGGGAGGCGGCTCGGTCTGTGACCGCTCGCGACTCGCCATTTTGTTGGTCCTGGAATGCTTCGGCGAAGTGAGCTTCGTTGCTGTGCTTGAATTGTCCGGTATACTGTTTTGCGGCGGTTCCGACGAAAAGGCCGATATACTGCTTTGCTGCGGTTCTGAGGAAAAGGTTTTTGCTACGTCCGCGGCGAAACGCGAAAACCAGGATTGTTGGGAATCCGTGTTCGGGGCCGGCACGCGATCGGCGGACGAGGGCGGACTGACTGTCGCTTTCGATGGTTCAAAAAACCAGCATCGTCGATGCTGCACACGGTCAACGTAATAGTACCAGTGGCCGGCTTGATTGACCTCTTGATCTGGCTTTGCAATGCATTCGCCGGCCGCCCGCGCCGCCCAATTCGGGCAAAGGAACATCGCTGCCGCGAGCGAACCGGTAAAAACCGCGGACACCAATGGATTGACTCGATGTGGCATTACACCCTCCGAGCCCCCCAGCAATCCAACGAGATACAGCTGCGGAGGCATAAGTGAGTGGATAACTTGACAATTTTGTGCGAAGTTTACAAGCGCGGCATTGACTTTCATATTTTTACGATCGCCTTCGCCGCTCGCTATGATTCAGCTGCTATCCCGGGTAGCATGAGGATCAAACGAACGATCGGCTTTAGGTTCGCTCGCGTACTTCGAGCCAAGCAAACAACCGGATGCCCGGGTGTCCGGCATGCAAGTCCGGATGCACCCGGTAATGTCAATTACACACGGGAGGACGATCATGAAGCACGCAATCAAGCTCATCCTGATGGTTGGGGTCGCCGCTGGCGCGGTGATGACAGTTTCCGGAAACTGGGGCCACGCCCAGGGCGCCGATCCTAATGCGGCGCCGAATCCCTACAAGGTGCAGGAAAACTGGGCGCAGCTCACCGAGGGCCGGAAATTTGGCCAGGCCATCAAGGTCCAGGTTGACCACAGCGACGGCAAGAGCATCTGGGTGTTCGACCGTTGCGGGACGAACGACTGCTCCAATTCGATGATTCCGCCCATCCAGAAGTTCGATGCCTCAGGCAAGCTCGTGAGGGCGTTCGGCGCCAACATGTTCAACCAGCCCCACGGCTTCTATGTCGACAGCGAGGGAAATGTGTGGGTGGCCGACGAGCGGGCGCAGAATGGCAAGGGCAACGTGGTCGTCAAATTCAGCCCGCAGGGCCAAGTGTTGATGACCCTGGGCAAGCCCGGAATGCCCGGCAATGGTCCCGGCTTTTTGGACAGGCCGAGCGGCGTGGTCGTTGCCCCCAATGGCGACATCTATGTCGCTGATGGCCATGGCGGAACCAGCAATGACCGCATCGTGAAGTTCGCCAAGGACGGCAAATTTATCACGGCGTGGGGCAAGCACGGCAAGGCTGCTGGCGAATTCGACACGCCCCACGGCATCGCGCTCGATTCGGCCGGACGCGTCTTCGTCGCCGACCGCGCTAACAGCCGTATCCAGATTTTCGAGCCGGACGGCAAGTTCGTCGCCGAATGGAAGCAGTTCGGCCGGCCAAGTGACATTGCGATCGACAAGAACGACGTGATCTACGTCGCCGATTCGCAATCAAACCCGACCAACAATCCGGGCTTCAAGCAGGGCGTCCGCATCGGCAGCGCCAAGGACGGCAAGGTTACGGCTTTCATTGCGGAGCCCTCGGCCGAGGCCGGAACGCCGGAAGGTGTCGGAGTGGATGATGCCGGTAACGTCTACGGCGGGTACACGGCGAAGATGACCGTGCGGCGTTTCGTGAAGGGCTGACGCGCCGCGCTGCCCCAAAGCTAGAGCGGATTTCGATCACATTCTGCTCCCTCTCCCCGCAAGCGGGGAGAGGTAAAACCCCGACCCGCTCGCGATCACCTGCAACGCTCACGATGGCGGTGCGCGCTGATTGCGCAACGCCACCAGGGCCGTGTTTGCGCAACGTGCGAAATGCATTAGCATCAACCGAAACGCAAAATCCAAGCACAAAACTCGGGAGGTTCTCATGAACAAGCTGATCATTCCGGCTGCCGTCGTCGCCATCGGTGCAGCAAGTGCCGTTGCGTGGTCGCAGGCGCCGGCGCCCAATCCGAATGTGAAGATCTACTACACCACGCCGCTTGAGAACGATGCCTCGCGCATCGTGCGGCTGCAGTCGATCACCATACCGCCGAAAGAGGGTAACAATTTTCACCGGCATCCGGGCGATCAATGGTCGGCCGTTCAGGAGGGAGAGGTCACCTTGACCATCAAGGGTGAGGCGCCGCGTACCCTCAAGGTCGGCGACAGCGCCTATATCCCGCGCGGTACCGTGCACCGCAATCAGAACCTTACCGACAAGCCGGCGCGCACAATCGAACTCAATATCATGGACAAGGACAAGCCGCTCCTTGAGCCGGTGACCGAGTAGTCGGCGGATTTCCGAAGAAGGGAGGAGTTCATGAACAAGTTGATAGTCCCGGCCATCATCATGGCAGCCGCGGTGGCGACGCCGGCGTGGTCGCAGACGCCGCAGCCTCAAGAGCCGCGGTTTCAACCGAAGGCCTATTTCGAGATGCCGCTAGAGAAGGACCCGAGCCGCCAGGTGCGGCTGCAATCGGTCATCATTCCGGCGGGCGCCGGCAACCAATTCCACCGCCACCCGGGCGACCAATGGTGGGCGGTGCAAGAGGGCGAGGTCACCTTCACCGTAAAGGGCCAGCCGCCGCGCACGCTCAAGACCGGCGACTTCGTTTATGTTCCCCGCGGTACCATTCATCGCAACCAGAACGTTTCGGCCAATTCGGCGCGCGCGATCGAACTCAACATCACCGACAAGGACAAGCCGCAAACCGAGCAGGTGGCGGAATAAGCGGATTTCGGTCGCTTTGAATCACCTATCGGCGTCGTCGCCGGCCTTGTCCCGGCGACCTCGAACGTTAATGCGCTGAGCAAGAATAATCGGGGATGGGTTGAGCTTCTTGCGAAACCCACTGTCGGCTTCGACCGCCGGAAGGCCCGATGGGTTTCGCTTTTCGCTCAACCCATCCTACGCACTACGCACCGGATATGGAGCAAGACATGCGCAGCGTTTGCCCAAGGTGGCTGGGACTGGTCGGGATGGTCAGCTTGGCGCTTTCATGTTTGAGTTTTGCGCCGCGCGGGCACGCGGCCGAAGCGCCTGCGGCCGGCCGCTACGCGGAGCTTCCGGGCGTAAAGCTCTGGTTCACCGACAGCGGAGGCGCCGGCACGCCGATCGTGCTCTTACATGCCAACACCGGCACCAGCGAAAGCTGGGAAGCCCAGGCGGCGGCCTTTGCACGGCAAGGCTATCGCGTCATCGCCTTCGACCGCCGCGGCTGGGGCAAGAGCCTGGCCGATCCGACGACCGGCCCCCAACCCGGCACAGTTGCGGGCGATCTCGATGCGCTCGCAGATCGCCTCCAGCTCGACAAATTCCACTTGGTCGGAGTAGCCGGCGGCGGCTTCGTTTCAATTGACTATGCGGCCTGGCGCCCGGAACGTCTGCGCAGTCTGGTGGTCGCCGCCAGCACCGGACAGTTTGCCGAAAAGGAAATGCGAGATTTCACCGCCCGGGTCGAAATCCCCGAGCTTCGCAAGCAGGCCGCCGTGTATCGGGAGGTTGGCCCTTCATACCGGGGCGCCAATCCGGACGGCACAAGGCGTTGGATCGAAATCGACGAGCATGCCCAGCAACCGGGCGCCCCCTCCCAACCGCTGCGCACGCCGAACACCTTCGCCAAGCTCGCCGCCGTCACGATGCCGGTGCTCGTCATGGCGGCGGACGCCGATCTCCTTTCGCCGCCGGCGCTGATGCGCGCCTGGGCCGCCCACCTGAAGAACTACGAATGGGCCGCGGTGCCGGATTCCGGCCACGCGATCTCCTGGGAGCATCCCGATGTTTTCAACGAGAGCGTTCTGGCTTTCGTGAAGCGGCATTGAGATAGCCTCGAGTTAGTGGGCGTAGGGCGGGTTCTCTTTAACCCGCCATTCCACGAAAGAAGGCGGGTTAAAGAGAACCCGCCCTACGCAGGTCTCGCCGAAGCGATCTATCAATCCGAAACAGGAATGGCAGTCCTCGCGCTGTCCTGAGGAGCGGTCGCGCCAGCATCCGTCGTTGTTCTGAGTTCCTGCAGGATCATGATCTTCTGCCATATCTTTTGCGAAAGCCCGGCGCTGACGCGCTCGATATCGCTGACCACTTCGGCGACCGCCTGGTCCTCAAGACTCTGGCCGAACAGCACCGCGACCTTCGAGGTCAGCGACAGCATTTCCGAGCAATAGTCGAGATATCGCGTCATTTGAAATTCGTTGAGCACAAGGGGCGGAGACGATGGCGTATTCGCGCGGACGATAAACTTGCTTGGGTCCTTCGTCAGCTGATGCATGTCAATCACATGGACGATGGAGCGAAGCTCGTGCAACGCGGCCAGAGCGCGGCGACGCTTGAGGCGTTCTTCCAGCTTGAGCAGGGAGAACATCGCGGCCCCTGTGAGGACCGTGAGATTGGCTGCTGCCTCGATGCCCTGCGCGACTGAGTAAATATTATCCGCCGCCGTCTTGGTGAAGTCGATCAGCGTCAGCATCCATCCCAGGACCGCAATGCCCGCGGCCAGCAGGCCGAAAACGAGGGCGCGCAACCACATGTAGCTGCGTCCGATGCTGACTGCGCGCCGCGTATCTACCTTCGCGATTGCGTGGAGCTGGGCGCACACTCGGTAAAGCCCGCAATCCCCGAATCGCTCGAAGATCCGCGCCACCAGCCTCTCAATCGTCTCGACCACCGGGCCGGGTCTCAGGATCAACTTTTCACGATCGAATGACACAGGCGCAGCCTCCTTTTGATAGGCAGCACGTTCCGGTGAAACGGACGCGGCGGCTTGTTTAGCGGTCCCGCCGAATGGCGAGAAGGAGCAACCCGTGCACCGACAGCCGGCGATTCCCTTTCATCGAACTAAATAAGGTCTGGTTGACGAGGCACGCAGAGCATCGCGGGAGCATTTTAATATCGCGCCTGAACGCCGGCGCGCGCAGTCGACGCCACGTAGCCCAAGAGCGCACAGTGGAACCCACGCCGGGGGCGTTCAGCCGAATGGGAGCACAGGGGTACGACAGTTCCGTGACACCTTCCGCCGCCGGCGTCGCGCGATGTATATTTGCTTCGAGCGTCGCCAACGCGAACAAACAACGCGACACTGGGGAGGAAGGTATGGCTTTTCTTGCTTCGTCTGGTCCCGCAATACCTGTGGCCGTGTTGTTCGCAGCGCTTTCGGTTGCGACCGGCGCATCCGCATTCGACGAGAGCAAGTATCCGGACTTTTCCGGGGTCTGGCGCAAGCCGGTCGGGATCGGCAATCAATGGGACCAGACGAAGCCCCTGGGCCGCGCTCAGGAGCCGCCGTTCACGCCCGAGTACCAGGCGATCTTCGAGGCAAGTCTTGCGGACCAGAAGGCCGGCGGACAGGGCAACGACGCGCCGTCGCGCTGCGTGCCGTTCGCCATGCCGCGCGTCATGACGGTGGTGTTCGACATGGAGATCGTCGTCACGCCCGCCACCACCTACATGCTGTTCGCCCATTCCATGCCCAGGCGCATTCTCACCGACCGGCGCGACTGGCCGAAGGAGATCGAGCCGACGTTTCTCGGGCTTTCGATCGGCAGGTGGATCGATACCGATGGCGACGGCCGGCTCGACGTGCTGGAGATCGAGACCCGCGGCCTGAAGGGTCCGCGAACCTACGAGGGCACGGGCATGCCGTTTCACGCCGACAACCAGACGGTGGTGAAGGAGCGCCTTTTTCTCGACAAGGGCAATCCGGATGCGCTTCACGACGAGATCACCGTCATCGACCACGCCTTGACGCGGCCTTGGACCGTCATGAAGCGATATCGCCGCGACTCCAGCGCGGTCCGGCTGGAGTACAACTGCTCCGAGGACAATCATCATGTTCTGATCGGCGGCCAGGATTATTTCCTGAGCGGAGACGACATGCTGATGCCGTCCAAGAAGGACCAGCCGCCGCCGGATCTTCGTTATTTCGCGCCGACGCGGAAGTGATGTCGGATTGAGGGGTTCGAGAGCGCGTTCCGATGTGATCGAATCACCCATCCACCGTCATGCCCGCGCTTGTCGCGGGCATCCACGTCTTTCTTGCGGGGCTTCAGCAGGCAAGACGTAGATGGCCGGGACAAGCCCGGCCATGACTCCGGAGAAGATGGCTCAAAATGATCGGGGTCCCTCACTTCAGCGGCACCATTGCGGTGACGTCGACCTCGACCATCATTCCGGGCCATGCCAGTTGCACGATGTTGAGGAGCGTATGGGCTGGCGGCGGCGTCGCGCCGAAAATTTCCGAACGGCACCTGCCATAGTCGGCCTGGGAGCGCATGTCGGTGACATAGCTCACGATCTTGACGATATCGCCGAACCCGGCGCCGTTCTTCTCCAAGGCGCGCCTGATCTTGTCGTAGGCGTATCGGCACTGGGCAACAAAGTCGTCCTTGTGGCGGATGTCGCCGGGCTTGCCGTTTTCGTCCTCGGCCCCGACGCCGGCCAAAAAGATCATCCTGGCTGGTCCGGAGAAACTCACGGTGACGGCTTCGGAGAAACGGCCCTTGGCCCATTCGGAATAGTTGTAGTTCTTCTTCTCGAAGGTTGGGGTCTGGGCCGAAGCGGTCGCTGAACAGCCAAGGATCAAGGCGGCGAGCAATGCGGCGAATGTCGTGGTCCTTGTCATAGTGGGGCTCCTTCTGAAATACAGGTCCGGCGAACGTAGCGCAATTCGGGGAGACCACCACTTGCAATACGACGACAACCTGACGACCGAGCGGCCGACCTTCGTGACCCATCTGGAATGCGCCTTGACGGGCGAGCGCCACGCTGCGGACGAGGTGCACAACCTGTCGCGGGCCGGCAAGCCGCTGCTGGTGCACTATGATCTTGCCGGGGTCGCCAAAGCGCTGAGCAAGGAGGCATTGGGGCGGCGGGCGCCCGACCTGTGGCGCTACCGTGAGCTCTTGCCGGTCCGCCGCGCGCAGGACATTGTCAGCCTTGGCGAGGCCATGACGCCGCTTGTCGGGCTGCCGCGGCTCGCGGCCAAGCTCGGCAGCGCCGAGCTTCTGGTCAAGGACGAAGGACGGCTGCCGACCGGCTCGTTCAAGGCCCGCGGCGTGGTGATGGCGGTTTCCATGGCCAAGGCCTTCGGCATCAAGCACATGGCGATGCCGACCAACGGCAATGCGGGCGCAGCGCTCGCCGCTTATGCCAGCCGCACCGGCATCAAGACCACGATCTTCTGTCCGGAAGATACGCCGGAGGTGAACGTCAGCGAGATCGCGCTGCAGGGCGCGACGGTCTATCGGGTCAATGGCCTGATCGACGACTGCGGCAAGATCGTCGGCGCCGGAAAGGAGAAGGTGGGCTGGTTCGACGTCTCGACCCTCAAGGAGCCCTATCGCATCGAGGGCAAGAAGACCATGGGCCTGGAGCTGGCCGAGCAATTGGGCTGGGAGCTGCCGGACGCCATCTTCTATCCGACCGGCGGCGGCACCGGGTTGATCGGCATGTGGAAGGCCTTCGCGGAGCTTGAAGCGATCGGCTTCATCGGCGCCAAACGTCCCCGCATGATCGCCGTGCAGGCCGCCGGCTGCGCCCCGATGGTGCGGGCGTTCGAGGCCGGCGTGGAGCATGCGCCGCGCTTCGAGAATGCCCACACCATCGCAAGCGGCATCCGGGTGCCGCAGGCGATCGGGGATTTTCTGATCCTGCGCGCCGTGCGCGAAAGCAGCGGCTTCGCCATCGCGGTGACGGACGACGCCATCGCCGACGCCGTAGACGAGGTCGCGCGCGATGAAGGCTTCCTGATGTGCCCTGAAGGGGGCGCCACCTATGCGGCGTATAAGCAGAGCCTCAGCGATGGCCGCATCGGCCGCCACGAGCGCGCTGTATTGTTCAATTGCGCAACCGGCCTCAAATATCCGCTCCCCCCGGTGCAGCGGACGCTCGACATCAACAAGGAGATCGATTTTGCAGCGCTGTGACGGGGCTGTGATGGGAGGCGAGCCCACTTGCCGCGATTGTAGGATGGGTTGAGCGATAGCGAAACCCATCAGGGCCTAGCAGCGGTGAGGCTGATGGCGGGTTTCGCTGCGCTCAACCCACCCTACGCTCACCCGAGTTTCCGCTTCACCAGCCGCTCCGCATTCCCCACGTAAATCTTCCGCCGCGCGTCGTCGTCGATGTCGAGGCCGTCGATCACCGCGATGGTCGGCGCAATCGGCCCGAGCGGCGTGTCAGTGGCGAAGACGATGTGATCCGCCCCGAAGAATTCGAGGCCGCACGGAATGCCGTATCTGCCGCCAAACATCGCGGTGTCGCCGTAGAACTCCTTGAAATATTCGAGGTGGGGACGCTGCAGCGATGTCAGCACCGCGGAGTAGTCCTCGCCGCTGGTGCGGGCGCCGAGCACATCGAGGCCGGGGCCGACGCGGCCGTCGAAATACGGGATCATGCCGCCGCAGTGGTGAGTGACGATCTTGATGCCCGGATGGCGATCGAACAGGCCGGCGAATACGAGGCGGCTCATCGCCACTGAGGTGTCGTAGGGCCACCCGAAGCACCACCACATCTCATAGCGGGATTTCGCCTCAGCGGCGTAGTCCGTCATCGCCGCGGTGCGGGCCGGGCGCAGCCAGATCGGCAGGTCGAAGCCTGCCATGGCGGCGAACACCGGAGCGAACGCCGGGTCGTCGAGCGGCCGGCCCGCGAGCGGGGTGAACACCTGGATGCCGCACGCCCCCAGCTGCGTGATGGCCCGCGCCGCCTCGGCGACCGAGCCCTCGATGTCGGTAAGCGACACCGCCGCCACGAAGCCGGCAAACCGCTGCGGATGCCGCGCGCACAAATCAGCCATGGCGTCATTGCCGATGCGGGCGAGTTGCAACCCGGCCTCGCCTGTTGCGATTTCTTCAATCGGCGGATTGGGCAATGAAATGATCTGCCGGTAGTCGCCGAATTGATCCATCTCGCGGAACCGCTCGTTAAGGTCGAAAAGCTTGGTGATGGTGCGCAACCGTTTGCCCAGATTCTGGGTCTGCGGCGACAACTTGGTCATTTCCTCGAAGAATTTCTCCGGGTAGATGTGGCAATAGATGTCGATCAACGGATAGCTCGCCATCGTCCCCTCGCTCGGCATCATGGGCCGCCCGGAGCGTATCCCGATGAAGTTGATCCACCCCTTGCCCGTCACCCGCGGGCTTGACCCGCGGGTCCATCGATGATGATGGATTGCCGGGTCAAGCCCGGCAATGACGTTGGATGAATGTCAGCGGGCCGCGCTCAGACCTCCGAAAACAGTAGCACCACTCCCTCGCAACGGATCAAGATGCTTCCATCCCTCAACGGCGAGACACGCCTTCATCTCATTCTCGGCGACCCGGTCGGCCAGACCAAGTCGCCTTCCGGCCTCACCGGCGAATTCCTCGCGCGCGGCGCCAATGCGATCTGCATTCCGGTGCACGTCGCGCCGGCGGATTTCGATGCCTTCGTGGCGGCGGCGAAACGCGGGCAGAACATCGACGGCATCGTCATCACCATGCCGCACAAGTTCGCCGCCCTGCGCCATTGCGACGAAGCATCCGATCGCGCCCGTTTCCTCGGCGCCGCGAATGTGCTGCACCGCATCGCCGCCGACCGCTGGCGCGGCGACATGACCGACGGCGCCGCCATGGTGGCGGCGCTGCGCCGCGCCGGCTTTAAGCCCGCCGGAAAGCGCGCGCTCGTCATTGGCGCAGGCGGGGCCGGCTCGGCGGTGGCCTTGGCTCTGATCGAGGCCGAGGTGGCGGCGCTCGCCGTGGCGGACATGGACACGGAGCGACGCTTGAGCCTCATTGAACGCCTCGCCGCCAGAGCGTCCGCGGCAGTGCGAACCGGAACGGCCGACGCCGCCGGGTTCGACCTCGTGGTGAATGCGACGCCGGCCGGAATGCGGCCGACCGATCCGTTGCCCGTCGATGCAGCGCGGCTTGAGCCGTCCGCATATGTTGCGGATCTCATCACCAGGCCCGCCCTTACGCCGCTCCTCGAAGCGGCGCGCCGACGCGGCTGCGTCGTCGTCACCGGCGAAGACATGTTCGC
>Ga0137391_10004898_pt1 | contig 10264 bp, 10 predicted proteins | sample 15con2h24BmetaG_FD_101399 | JGI IMG/M metagenome (GOLD analysis project Ga0137391, IMG submission 101399) | Vadose zone soil microbial communities from Angelo Coast Range Reserve, California, USA - 15con2h2.4B metaG | ecosystem: Environmental > Terrestrial > Soil > Vadose zone > Saprolite...
GACCTGGGTGATACCTTGCAATTCTTGCAGCAGCTCGCGCTGCCGTTTGCTGAGCTTGCTTGGTGTCTGGACGCGGACCTCAACAAAAAGGTCTCCCTTACCGTGACCATTGAGCACGGGAACGCCCTTGCCGCGAATCTTCAAAACAGCCCCAGATTGCGTTCCTTCAGGAATCTTCAGCGCGTGCTCGGATTCCAGCGTGGGAACCTGAATCTCAGTTCCCAGTGCCGCCTGGGTAAAGGATATCGGAACCACACAGTGCAGATCGTTTCCCCGGCGCTCGAAAAACGGGTGCTCCTTTACGTGAAGAACAACGTAGAGGTCGCCGTGAGGGCCGCCGTGGACGCCCGCCTCGCCCAGTCCGGAAAACCGAATGCGAGTTTCGTCCTCGACACCGGCGGGGACCTTGGCGTCAATTGTTTTCTGGGCCACCATCCGTCCTTCGCCTCTGCACTTGGTGCAGGGATCGCTGATCACGCTTCCCGCGCCCTGGCAGGACGGACAAGTGCGGGCAACGCTGAAGAAACCCTGCTGATATCGCACCTGACCGCGGCCTCCGCAGTTCCGGCAGGTCGTAGGCGCTTTGCCCTGCGCGCTGCCTGAACCACGGCAAGAGTCACAATTCTCATGCCGTCGGTAAGTGACCTTGGTCTCGGTGCCAAACACGGCCTCTTCGAATTCGATGGTGATATCTTCGCGAAGGTCGGCTCCCCGCTGAGCGCGAGTGCGTCGCCGGCCGCCGCCACCTCCAAAGATGTCGCTGAAGCCGAAGAACTCGCCGAAAATGTCGTTGAAATCCTGGAATACAGTGGCGTCGAAGCCTCCGCCGGCTCCACTCCCACCTAGGCCGGCGTGGCCAAAGCGGTCATACACGCCGCGCTTCTCAGAGTCGGCGAGTACAGCATACGCCTCGCTCGCTTCCTTGAATTTTTCTTCCGCGTCGGGGTTGTTGGGATTGCGGTCAGGATGATACTGCAGCGCCAGCTTGCGGTAGGCGCTCTTAATCTCCTGGTCGGCTGCCCCACGCTGCACTCCCAGTATCTCGTAGTAATCTCGCTTCACTTGGCTGGCCAGAGTTCCCTCTTAATTCTAGATTCTAATGACTAGCGGTTTGGATTTTTCGCCACGCGTACCATCGCCGGACGCAGCAGCCGGTCTTTCAGTTGGTATCCGCGCTGCAACTCTTCGAGCACGTGATGATCTTCAACGTCGGTGGTCTCGACCATTTCGACCGCTTCGTGAAAACGCGGATCAAACGGTTCGCCCTTAGCCGAAATCGGCCGCACCCCAAGCTTCGCCAGCGCATCCTGCAACTGCTTATGGATGAGCTCGACACCAACGTGGAACTCTGATTTTTCCGGAGACGTCCGCAGCGCCCGCTCAAAGCTGTCCAGCACCGGAATGATTGCTTTCACCGTGTCCACCAGTGCGTAGTCGCGAAAGTCCTGCTGCTCTTTGGCGGCACGCTTGCGAGCGTTGTCGAACTCTGCCTGACTGCGGGCAAGGCGATCCAGCAGCGTGTCACGCTCGGCGCGCAGTTTTTCGATTTCCGGGAGCGTAGGCGCAGCAACATTTCCCGAGACTTCTTCTTCTGCCGCCGGCAGTTCGCGCTCGGCATCGAGTTGCTGTTCTTCCACTTCTGTTTTTCCGTTCCGTCTAGTCATAACTGATTACTCAGATTCGTTCAAAACTTTGTCAAACAGTCGCGCGATGTAGGAGACGGCCGTAATCGTGTGCTGATAGTCCATCCGCGGCGGCCCCAGCACCGCCAGCGATCCCATCACTTCGCCTCCAACCCGCGCCGGAGTTCCAATCAGCACCAGATTCCTCATCGAAGGCGACGCCTCGTCCAGCCCAATCACCACCCGTACCGCTTCCTGCCGGGCATCAAGATATGCCCCGAGCAGTTCGACCAGCTTTTGTTTTTCCTCGAGCGCCTGCAGCAATTCTTGCAGCCGCGTTCGGTCCTGCTCACCCGCCACCAGATTCGCCGCACCCTCCACGAAAACCACCTGCGCCGAATCCTCGGCGGAGAGCACGCCCTGTCGATAAAGCTGCTCTACCGAGGCCATCAGACGGTCGTACTCGCTCCGCTCCTGGTCCAACCTGCGCGCAATCTCCGCGCGCACAGCTTCCAAGGTCCAGCCATGAAAATTGTCATTGATGAAGCGCGCAGCCGCGTCCAAATCAGCCTGCGGCAAGTCGAGACGCATCACCCGGTCGCGCACCACACCCGATCTTGTAACAACGACCGCCAGCACTTTCTGATCGCCGAGGCGCGAAAAGTAAACGTGCTCCAGCGCGTTCTTAGGCCCGCTGGCCGCAACCGCTACTCCGACATTGCGTGAAATCAGAGACAGCACATGCGAGGTGCGCTCCATGAACTCCTGCACATCGGTCACGCCCTGCAGCGAATCCTGTATCATCCCTTCGTCAGCCTGCGAAAGCCGTGCTTTTCCGCTGAGCTGCTCGACGTAATACCGGTACGCGGCGGAACTCGGCACCCGGCCCGCGGATGTATGCGGCTGCTCCAGGAATCCGGCGTCGGCCAGATCCGCCATTACATTGCGAATGGTGGCGGGGCTTAAGCCTTCCCGGCTGGCGCGCGAAATCATCCGCGACCCCACCGGCTCGCCCGTAGAAATAAACGTTTCCACGATCGCTGTGAGGATTTCGCGTTCCCGGTCACCTATGGGTTGGCCTGCCGCCATACTCCTCTATATATACCGCTCTGCCTGAGATTCCTATGCGCCAAAGTAACAGCTTTGGAAGCAATGGGTTAGACCTAGCTTCTAGCTGCTAACGAACAAACGTTGGCCTTGGGACTGCCCCCGGCTTCAATTCTAGTGGCTGTGACTCTTCCCTGCTAGTACCCGAAGTCTGAGCCATCGCTGGACCTGATACTTAGATGATTGCCGGGGCTTATTGGATTTGGACGACGCTCTCCGGCGCGCTGGATCTGATCTGCTCTACCCTGGCCGCAACCTTCCGGGCGAACTCGTACAGTGGCTTGGCGTGAGGAGAGGCCTCGCCCTCCAGCACCGCAGGTTTCCCTTCGTCTCCGGACTTGCGAATCTCGGGATCCAGTTGCACGCTGCCAAGGAAGTCCACCCCAAACTGTTTCGCCGTCTTCTCCGCCCCGCCGCGCGAGAAGATGTCAATTTCGTGCTGGCAATGCGGGCATACGAAGTAGCTCATATTCTCGACCATGCCGACGAGATCAACTTTCATCTGACGGAACATCTCGATGGCTTTGCGCGCGTCTTGCAGCGAAACGTCGGACGGCGTCGAAACCACGATGGCGCCAGTCAGAGGAACGGTCTGGATCAGAGACAGAGCAACGTCACCCGTCCCAGGAGGAAGATCAACAATCAGATAGTCCAGCGTCCCCCATTCCACCGAGCCGAGAAACTGCTTGATGATCGAGTGCAGCATGGGCCCGCGCCAAATCAGCGGCTTGTCCCCAGGATTGAGAAGGCCGACCGAGATCACCTTCAGGCCATGCACATCAAGCGGTTCAATGCGATTCTCGGCCAACACTCTCGGCTGTGCACTGGTTCCCAGCATCAGCGGAACGTTGGGGCCATAGACATCGGCATCGAGCAGTCCGGTCTTATGACCTAGCTTGGCCAACGCCAGGGCCAGATTCACGGCTAGCGTGGTCTTGCCCACGCCTCCCTTCCCCGAACCGACAGCAACAATGGCGTCAACTCCGGGCAGAGGCTGAGGCCCCGGCGGCGGCGGCCCGGGACGTGGAGGCATTTGTGCGCTCAAAAGATCACCTTAGAGGAAGAGTCCAGGATTGATTATACGGGGATGGTTCGCAGGGGCGGGTGCCCTCACCTGTCCGACCCTGGGTGATGTCGTCAAGGGCTACACGACGGCAACGACGATGAGTTCACGGCGTGTTACTCCGTCTCCGCTCGCGCTCCGCTCTCCGAATCTCCCGCCTTCGCCCTGCATCTTCATACCGCCGTCTCTGCTCTTCGGTTTCCGGAATCACCGGTGGAACCTTCACGTGGCGCCCTGCCGAGTCCACCGCGACAAAAGTGAGATACGCCGAGCTGAGGTTTTTGCACTCCTCCAAAAGATAGTTCTCCACCATGACCTGAACTCCAACCTCCATGGAAGTCGTGAACACGCGGTTGACCGACGACCGCAGAATTACCAGGTCGCCGACATGCGCCGGCGTCCAGAAATCCAGGTGGTCAATCGAGGCCGTGACCACATAATGTCGAGAGTGCCGATGTGCGGCCATCGCGCCTGCCATGTCAATCCAATGCATCAGGCGTCCGCCAAGCAAGGCGCCCAGAGGGTTGGTGTCATTAGGCAGCACAATTTCGTTCATCTCAGATTGCGAGTCGCGCACTGGGCGCGGCATGAGGGGGTCGCGGTTTTCGTCCATAAGTTATGCGCTCGGGTTCAAAATCGAGATCGAACTTCTCCGTTCCAGATAAGATTGCAGAAAGGTTTCCGCCAGTCTTTGTGTTCGTGGCTCGGGATGCTGCGCAGTCCAAGCTTTCATCAGCCGATCGTATTCCAACAGTCCGTGACCAGTCGGTAAGTGGTCAGACTCAAGAACAAAATGCAACGAAATCCTCTCGCCGGACTCTTTCGCGATGGCGAAGCGAATCGCATCGCACGCCCGTTCCTCGGGCAGCCGCGGACAGGACTTCGCATATCCCAGATTGCAGGATTCCAGCTCCTGATTGTTCAGGACGGCGGATTCATGTCCTACAGCCGAGCACGTTCCGCGCCAGGCAGCCCCCAGCGGCAACCGCGCCGGATGCGGCAACGCCAGATCGTCGGCACGCTCAGTAGGGATGAAAAATGGACAGGCCAAACTAGTCGCTCCTGTTGTGGCAAGATTGCAATGATTGTAATCACCGACAGCGCGCACGCCAACAACTGTCTATTCTCAGATGAAAAATTAGAGCGATGTCATTTCGAAGCGCCGTAGTACAGAGGAACCTGCTTTCGCCGGCGACACCGATACTGCCGACCAACAGCAGGTTCCTCTTCGGCTTCGCCGATTCGGAATGACAATTCTTGGAGGGGTGACAATGATGTGCAGGTAAAGTACAAATAAAAGCATGGATCGCACCGCCATGCTCGCCGAACTCCTCACCCAGGATCCCAACAACGTCCTCGCCCGCTACGGTCTGGCCATGGAATACTCCAATTCCGGAGACTTCGCCCGCGGCCTCGAAGAATTCAAAAAACTCCTCACCGCCAATCCCGATTACGCCGCCGGTTATTTTATGGCTGCACAAACACTAGTAAAGGCGAAGCGGCCCGAGGAAGCACAAAAGATGCTGCACGATGGAATCGCCGCCGCCCAGCGCAAAGGCGACAATCACGCTAGATCAGAAATGCAGGCGATGCTGGAAGAACTCGGCTCTTAGCTCTTGGTTCTTGGTTCTTAAATACAAGCTCCTCGCTAGTGTTCTTGCCAAGAACCAAGAGCTAACAGCCGAGAGCTGCCTTCTAAGAGCTGCTCTTCTTCGCGATCCTCGTCATCACCGCGTCAATCACTCCCGGAAACATCTGATAAATCTTGATTGCTGGATGCATCGTCCACGGCACCACCACTTCCCTCTTTTGCTTCTGTATGCCGTGCAAAACCGCCCGCGCCACTCGTTCCACGCTGATTCCTCGAGCCGTCTCAGGGCGCACCCGTATCGGCTCGCTCCCCCGCACTGCGTTCGCGGCGAAGTCGGTCTTCACGTATCCCGGACACACGGTGAGCACATTGATGCCCGCGCTTGCCAGCTCCATCCGCGCCGCCTTGCCAATCGCGTTCATGGCGAATTTGGTCGCGCTGTAAGACCCGTGAAACGGTATCGGAATATGCCCGGCCACGCTCGATATGTTGACGATTGTCCCCGAGCCTTGTTGCTTCATGATCGGGATCACCGCCTGCATACCATCCACGGCGCCGAAGAGATTGGTTTCGAACAGTTCTCGGAAGTCGGACATCTTCACACTGGCGATTGAGTCCAGCAATCCGTGGCCGGCATTGTTCACCCAAAGATCAATGCGCTTGAAGTGATGCACGGTGAGCCCGACGACGCGATCAATTTCTTCGCGGTGGCGCACATCACACGCCAGAGCCAGGGTTTGCTCAGGATGGCCGATTCGCGCGCGGGCAGCTTCCGCGCGGCCAGCATCGCGAGACAGCATTACCACCTGCGCTCCATGATCCGCAAATAGTTTTGCGATCGCTTCCCCAATCCCCATGGACGCGCCTGTAATCACCGCAACTTTGCCAGAAATATCCATTCGGGGTTTGTATCCTGATGGCCAGTGCAAGTCAAGGCGCGGCGTACAATCAGGGAATCGCCTTCGAGAAATCGTTTTAGATGGAAAGCCATTGAACACTCTCTTGCCATTGTTCCCGCTCGATCTGGTACTGCTGCCGGGCGTCCCCCTGCCGCTGCACATTTTTGAGCCGCGTTACAAAGAGATGATCAAGGAATGCCTCGACCAGAAAACCGTTTTCGGAATTATTCGCAGCAAGGAAGAGTCACTGGCAAACATCGGATGTACCGCGGAGATTATGAACGTGCTCAAAAAGTACCCCGATGGCCGGATGAATATTCTGGCGGAGGGTAAGAAGCGTTTTGAAGTGCTGCAAGTCAATCAGGAGCGGGCCTTCCTGCAGGCAGACGTTTTCTATCCCGAAGACGAAAACGATCCAGCGGCGGCGGCTGACGTTCAAAAGGCGATCCGTCTGCATCAGGAAATCATGGCGTTGGCCGGGGCGCAGCCGGAAGACATTGAGCAATCTGAAACCGCACAACTGGCCTATCGCCTTGCCGGCTCGCTGCCTTTCGATCCCGACTTTCAGCAAGCGATTCTGGAAATGAGTTCGGAAGCGGAGCGCACCCGCTCCATAATTTTGTTCTTTGAGCGCATCTTACCGGTATTGCATCGCAGTGCCAGCGCCAAGCGGAAAGCCGGTGGCAACGGTCACGTGAGCTGACAAGTCAGGCTCAGGCTTTAGGCTTTAGGCTTTAGGCTTTAGGCCTCAAGCGCAGGCACAAAGCCCAGCACGATGCGGCGTATAATCAGAGCCATTCGGCTGAACTGCCCTAGCTTTTCTTGACGGCTGATGGCTGACGGCTGAGAGCTTCTTGGAGTTGCTGCGATGACTTTCCCCCGGGTCCTTGGCGAGTTGCGCCGAAGCCTCTTTTCCGAAGAAAAACTACGCGCCCGGCGCGTCAAGGATGAACTGCGCGAAAACCTGACGGCCAGGCTCCACGATGACAGTCCGATTTTTCCAGGGATTGTAGGCTATGACGACACCGTCGTTCCGCAGATCGTAAACGCGATTCTCTCGCGACACCATTTCATTCTGCTCGGGCTGCGCGGACAAGCCAAAAGCCGCATCCTGCGCGCTCTGACGTCGTTGCTCGATCCGCAAATGCCTTACGTGGCCGGTTGCGAGATTCACGACAATCCCTACTCGCCGATTTGCCGGCGCTGCCGCGATCTGATCGCTGAGTGTGGCGAGAGCACTGCCATTGCCTATCTCACGCCCGAAGACCGCTTTGTCGAAAAACTCGCCACCCCCGACGTCACTATCGCCGACCTGATTGGCGACATTGATCCCATCAAGGCCGCGCGCGGCGGGCATGAACTCTCCAGCGAACTTACCGTGCATTACGGGTTGCTGCCACGCGCCAACCGCTGCATTTTCGCGGTCAACGAGTTGCCGGACCTGGCCGGCAAAATTCAGGTTGGCCTTTTTAACATCATGCAGGAAGGTGATGTACAGATTAAGGGTTACCCGGTGCGCCTTCCGCTGGATGTAGCGCTGGTGTTCACCGCGAATCCCGAGGACTACACCGCGCGCGGGAAAATTATCACGCCGCTGAAAGACCGCATCGGATCAGAGATTCGCACCCACTATCCGGCGACGGTGGACGAGGGTATCGCGATCACCACCCAGGAAGCCTGGGCCGCGCGCAACGGCACTAAACTAATCATCCCGAAGTACGTGCGAGAAGTGATCGAACGCATCGCGTTTGCTGCCCGCGAAGACAAGAAAATTGACAAGCGTTCGGGAGTAAGCCAGCGCCTTCCTATCTCCAGCATGGAGAACGTGATTTCGAACGCCGAGCGCCGGGCGATCCGTCACCGGGAGAGCGTAGTCGTCCCCCGCATTGGCGATATCTATGCCGCGCTGCCCGCGATCACCGGCAAGCTGGAACTGGAATATGAAGGTGAAATGAAAGGCGCTGACTACGTGGGGCGCGAGCTGATCCGCAACGCCATTGCCAAGACTTACGATCAACACTTCAGCGGAATCAACATGCAGCAGGTCATTCAGTGGTTTGATCTGGGCGGCGAGATTCGGGTGGCTGAGGGCGCGGCCGCCGCTGAAGTCCTGCAATCTTTGCGCAATATCCAGGGCTTAATGGACAAGTTAACTCGGGTCAACGTCGGACCAAAAGATACTCCAGAAGCACAGGTTTCCGCAGCGGAGTTTGCTCTGGAGGGTCTGCACGCGCACAAGCGCATAGGCCGCAACGAGGAACGTGTTTTCACCGCCGGAGAGAAACCGCCGAAGGTGGCAGAAAAACCCTTTGAACGCGAAGAGGGACCGTATCGGCCGAGGAGGCCGTTGAATTAGCCATCAGCCGTCAGGAAAATCGGCCCATGGCGATTTCGCATACGCGTTGGAGCCTTCGGCGTCGCCGATCGGTTTACCTGATGGCTGATGGCTGACGGCTGAGAGCTGTTTTTATGCGTCGCATCCGTTACAGCAAGTACGTTCCCGATCCGGCCGGCGAAATGAGCATGGAAGACCTGCTCAGTGCGCTCTCGGACTACCTTCTGCAGAGCGGCTTTCAAGACTATCTGTCCTATTACGACCAGCCCAACGGCGAGCACACATTGGAAGAGCTGCGCCGGGCCATTGAGCGGGCGCTGCTGGAAGGTGATCTGCTGAGCGACGAGCTACGCGAACAGTTACAGGAAATGCAAGCCCAGGGTTCGCTCGAAGAGTTGATCGAGCAACTGATCGAGCGCATGCAGCAAGAGGATTACATCAGCATTGACCAGCCTCACGATCCTGCGAAACGCTCCAGCGTCGGGGGCCAAGTCGGCGATGCGCAGCAGGCGCGGTTTGAAATCACCGACAAGAGCCTCGACTTTCTCGGGTACAAGACTCTGCGTGACCTGCTTGGTTCGCTCGGCAAATCGAGCTTCGGCCGTCACGACACGCGAGATATGGCTACTGGCATCGAGGCCAGCGGCGCGTCTCGGCAGTATGAGTTCGGAGACACCCTGAACCTGGGCATCACGGCAACACTTTCGAGCGCCATCCAGCGTGAAGGCATGTCCGTACCGCTGAACATTGAGTATTCCGACTTGCAGGTCCATCAGTGTGAGTACCAATCTTCCTGCGCAACGGTGCTCATGCTCGACTGCTCGCACTCCATGATTTTGTACGGTGAAGACCGCTTCACTCCGGCGAAAAAAGTCGCTATGGCGCTCTCTCACCTGCTGCGCACCCAGTATCCGGGAGACTCGCTCTCGCTGATCCTGTTTCACGATTCCGCCGAAGAAGTTCCACTCTCTCAACTCGCGCGGGTGAAAGTCGGTCCCTATTACACCAATACCCGCGAGGGCCTGCGCCTCGCCCAGCGTATTCTACAGCGCCAGCGCAAGGACATGAAGCAGATCGTGATGATCACCGATGGCAAGCCCTCCGCTCTGACTCTCGAAGACGGCCGCATTTATAAGAATGCTTTTGGACTCGATCCGCTGGTGGTTAGTCAGACGCTGGAAGAAGTTTCGAAATGCAAGCGCGCCGGAATTCTGATCAACACCTTCATGCTGGCATCGGACTACGGCCTGGTGCAGTTCGTGCAGAAAGTGACCGAGATGTGCCGCGGCAAGGCGTACTTCACCACGCCCTACACTCTCGGTCAATATCTGCTGATGGATTACATGTCGCGGAAGACCAAGACGATCCACTGAGGGACCCGGCTCAGGCTTCGGGCTTCGGAGGCCGTTTCTTTTCCCTTCCCCAATTCTCCTGAAGCATGGCAAACTGCTGGTGCTCTCCCGCTCCAGACATGGCGAAGTGCATCCAATGCGGTCGCACGCTCCCTGCGTTCTCTTTCGGTAAGAGGGCCTGTCAGTGGTGCGTGCAGCACGAAGCCGCCCAGCGCGGCGAAATAGGTGAAGACGCAATCCAGCAGGTCATGCCGGCGCCCTGGGTCCGCCGCAGTGCAGTCCCTACCGTCACCCA
>Ga0137391_10004908_pt1 | contig 10256 bp, 7 predicted proteins | sample 15con2h24BmetaG_FD_101399 | JGI IMG/M metagenome (GOLD analysis project Ga0137391, IMG submission 101399) | Vadose zone soil microbial communities from Angelo Coast Range Reserve, California, USA - 15con2h2.4B metaG | ecosystem: Environmental > Terrestrial > Soil > Vadose zone > Saprolite...
CGCAAGCCGCCGTTCGGGTGGGCCAGGCCGTCCTCCTCGATCAGCGGGTGCACCGGGACACTCGTAACCACGAACCCTGGCGTGAACAGTAGCGACAACTTCAGGAACTGCGCTGCCTGGCCGTGCAGCAGGTGCTGCCAGATGCTGTCGGGCACGTACTCGGGCAGGACCACGGTGACCGTCTCGGCGTGCTCGTGGCGCTTCAGCTCCGACAGGTACTGCAGCAGCGGCCGGGTCAAGCTGCGGTAGGGCGATTCGACGATGGTCAGCGGGATGCCGCGGCCCCACTTCGGCCACTCCGCCTCCATCTGCTCGGCCTTCTCCGGATCGGTCGCCACGTGCACCGCGGTGACGTCGTCCGACAGCGCCTGCGCGTAGCGCAACGCCTGCACCGCGGGCAGGTTCAGGCGCGCAATCGGCACCACCACCACGTGCCGCAGGGGCTGTTCGGGGATCATGCTCGGATCGGGCGGTAGCGCCGTGTTGCGTTCGGCTTCGCGGTAGTGCGTCTTGATCGTCAGCAGTAGCCAGATAAAGAGCGGCACGATGACCAGCACCAGCCAGGAGCCCCAGCCGATCGGGAAACCGGGCACGATCGGCAGCTTGGGATCCATGAAGTTGGTGGTGGCGGCGATGATCGTCACCAGGCCTGTCGCGGTCGCACCGATGCCGTTGACGATCGATTTCGGCAGCCAGTGCCGACCCTTCAAGCGCCGCCAGTGCTGGACCATACCGCCTTGAGACAAGGTGAACGCGGTGAAAACGGCAACGGCGTACAGCGGCAGCAGGGCGCCGGTATCACCGCCGAACACGACGATCAGCAGCGCGCTCAGCGCGCCCAACACCAGGATGCCGTTGGAAAAGGCCAACCGCTCACCGCGGAAGGCGAGCTGCTTCGGGGCGTAGTCGTCGCGCGCCAGCAGCGACGCCAGGCGCGGGAAATCGGCGTACGCGGTGTTCGCCGCGAGCACCAGGATCAGGACCGCCGAGTATTCGACCACGTAGTACATCGGCCCCCGGCCAAAGACCGCGTGCGCGAGCAGGGAGACGACCGTCTCCTCCGGTCGCGGGATGATCTGACCGCCGACGATGAGAAACGCCAGGCCGAGGAACATCAGCGCCAGGATCGTGGCCATGATGACGATCGTCTGGGCTGCGTTCTTGGATTCGGGCGGCTTGAACGCGGGGATGCCGTTCGAGATGGCTTCGGTGCCGGTCATGACCGCTGAGCCGACGGCAAAGGCGCGCAATAAGACAAACAGCGTCAGCGGCTCAATAACTGGCGGCAGATTCGCCGGTGGTGGGACGAAAAACTGACCAGTGAAGTACAGGTACAGCCCAATGCCGACCATGCTGAACATGGCCGCCAGGAACACGTAGGTCGGCGCGCTGAAGATGCTGCCCGACTCGCGAATGCCGCGCAGGTTGGCCATGGTTACGAGCGCCACCGCGCCCACGCCGAGCAAGATGCGGAATGGAATCAGGCTCGGAGCCGTGGACACCAGCTGGTCGACCGCTGAAGCGATCGACACCGAGACGGTCAGGATGTAGCCGACTGACAGCGCCGCCGCGGCGATGAGGCCGGGAATCTCACCCAGATTTTCATGGGCGACAATGTAGCTGCCCCCGCCGGACGGGTAGGCGTAGATCGTCTGGCGATAGCTGAAGACGACCGCCGCCAACAACAGCACGACGGCGATGGAGATGGGCAGTGACCAGAAGATCGCCGCCGTACCCGCCGCGAGCAGGACGACCAGCGTCTCCTGCGGCGCGTACGCCACAGACGACAGCGCGTCGGACGAAAAAACGGCGAGCGCCTTTTTCTTGGTCAGCCGCTCGTTGATCTCGAGCTCGCTGTGGATCGGCGAGCCGACCAGGACCCGCCACAGCTTGCCCCAGGCGCCGCGTGGCTCCTCGAGGGTCAGGCTAGCCTCGAGCCGTCCCGCGCCGCGGCGGGCGAAGCCAGTGAACTTGGGGCGGGTGACGCGGACTACCGCGTCGCCGGGGCGAAAGCGTCGGACTTGTTCGACGACGCGCCGATCGGCCGGGCCCTGGCGCGGAGCCGATGGACCGACACCTCGTGGCGGTGGGGGTTGATCCATTGCGATGGTGGTCTGACCAGTTACCTTAGCAGAGTAATGAGCGCAGACCGCGTGCCTATTGAAGCCTCCGCGGAGTGGCGGCGTACGTTCCCTGACGCGTCGGTCGGATGCCTGCAGATGCGTGGCGTGAGCAACCTTGAGCGGCACCCCGCATTGGATCAGCGGCTCGTGGAGCTGCAGTCCGAGCTGCGCAGCCGCTACGCGTCGGCCGATCGAGCGACGCTGGCGAGCTTGCCCGTCGTCCAGGCGTATCAGGCCCACTACCGGCCATTCAGCCAGACGTATCACGTGCTGCGTCAGCTCGAGTCAGTAGCCCTCAAAGGGCGTGACATGGCCAGCCCGGGCGGCGCACTGGTCAGCGCGATGTTCGCGGCCGAGTTGAACAATGTGCTGCTCACCGCCGGGCACGACGTCGACGCACTGGCGGCGCCGCTACTGGTGGATTGCTCGCACGCGGGCGATCGGTTCGTCGGTATCAACGGCCAGGAACGGGAGCTGAAGCCCGGCGACATGCTAATGCGCGATAGCCTCGGGATCATTTCGGCCGTGCTGCACGGACCCGATCAGCGCACCCGTTTTTCTGAGACCACCACCAGAGCGCTGTTTGTCACCTACGCGCCGAAGGGCATCGCGCGCGCCGATGTGCAGCGCCACCTGGAGCAAATCGCCGCGAACTTCCGCCTGACTGACCCGGGCGCCGAGGTGGTGGACACAGTCATCCTCTGAGCGACGGCACCACTGCAACACGGGCCAGTCGGCGTGCGCGCGCCGTGTCGGGAATCATGAAGGTCAACGGCACCGTGGTCAGCAACAGGACCGCCAAGACCCCGTAGATGGTGCGCATCCCGGCTGCCTTATCTGGCGATAGTTCCAGCGCCAGGACGATGAACGCCGTGCCGATCACGCCACCGGTCGAGCGGAAGACACCGCGAATGCCGGTGATCACCGCGGCACGCTCGGGCAGCAGGTCGAGCAAAGCGTTGCTCGACGATGGCGCCGCCAGGCCCATCCCGACGCCGCCCAGGGCCACCTCGGCCGCCAACAACGGGAACGTGCCGATGAGCAGGCCACCGAAGGTCAGCTCGTTCCAGCCCTGGCTCAGCAGCAGCATGGTACCGACGATGCACGCCATGCCGGCCAGCATCGGCCAGCGATACCCGCGGCGGAGCACGTAAATACTGACGATGGTCGACGTCGCGGTCATCGCGATCGAACGGGGCGTCAGGATGGCGCCGCTCTCGGCCGGCGTCATCCCGTATTGGGTCACCGCGTAGTACGGGATGAACGTGAAGAAGCCGAAGACGGACGCGCCGAAGATGAAGTTGTAGGCATTGGCCGCCAGAAACGGATGCCGAAAAACGAGGCGGAGGTCGAGCACCGGCTCGGGCGTGCGCAGCTCCTGGCGGGCGAACAGCACCAGCAGCGCGGCCGAGCCGACGACTAGCACCCAGAAGGCCGGCGATCGGATAAAGCGCGGGTCGTTGCCGAGGAGGCTGAGTCCGGCCAGCAGCGACGTGATCGCCGCGGCGAACAGCAGCGCGCCGGGAACGTCGACGCGTCGCTCGGTGGCGTCCTCAGGTGGGCCGGCCTGGCGCCACAGGATGATCAGCACCACGATGCCGATCGGGACGTTGATCAGGAACACCTCGCGCCACGACCAGTGCTCGACGATGAATCCGCCCAGGTTTGGTCCGATGATCCCGCCGAGCGGGAAGATGCTGCTGAACATCCCGATCATGCGGTTGCGGTTCTCCGGGAATGCATGGGCGACGATCCCCGCGGCGATCGGCAGAAAGCCGCCGCCACCGAGGGCTTGCAGCACGCGGCAGGCGATCAGGACATAGATGTTGGGCGCCAGGCCGCACAGCAGCGAGCCGAGCGTGAAGACAAACACGCACACCAGAAAGAGGCGCATGCGGCCGAACGATTCGCTCAACTTGCCTGCGAGCGGCATGACCGCGGTCTGGGTGAGCATGTAGCCGGTCAGAGTCCAGCCCAGCCAGACGAGCGAGGTTTGCAGGTCGGCCTGCATATTGGGCAGGGCGACCGAGACGACCGTGCTGTCGATCGAGAACATCAGCAAGCTCACCCCCGCCAGCGCGAAGAAGAGGTACGGTCGCCGACGCATCCACGTCAGGTTAAGCCTCTCCCTCTGGGAGAGGCCGCGCGCAGCGCGGGTGAGGGGTGGCCATCCGCAGGGAAGCTTGTCAGCTGATGCGCATCCCTCACCCCCCGCCCTCTCCCAAAGGTAGAGGGAGCCCGTGCTGTGAGTTACGATCTCGCCAACAGGAGGGCAACTGCCATGGCCATTGAGACACCCGCGCGCAAGCGCACCGGCCCAGGGAGCCAGAACACCGCCGGTCTGGACCTCGACGAGCTGCGCCAGTTGTGGCTCAAGCCGCTCTGGCTGGTCCTTGGCGATGCCTTCACCGCCGAGCCGAAGACCGAGATCGTGCCGCACATCTGGAAGTGGTCGGACGTGCGCCCGCGCATCCTCGAAGCCGGCCGACGTATTTCGGCCGAAGAAGCCGAGCGGCGCGTGCTGATGTACCTGAACCCGGGCCTGAACGGCAGTCCCGGCGCGACCCAGACCCTCTTCAGCGGTATCCAGCTGATCATGCCCGGCGAGATCGCGCCGACCCATCGGCACGTGCCATCGGCGCTGCGCGTGGTCGTCGAGGGCCGCGGGGCCTACACCACTGTTTCAGGTGAAAAGACGCTGATGCGGCCAGGCGATTTCGTCACCACGCCCAACTGGGCCTGGCACGACCACGGCAACGAGACTGACGAGCCGATGCTGTGGCTCGACGGACTCGACATGCCCTTCGTGCTGGCGTTGAACGCCATGTTCTACGAGGAGATGGGCGACGGCTCACAGATCCAGCCCGTCACCCGTGAGCTCGACGATTCGCAGGGCCGCTACAACCGCGGTTTCCGTCCGCACCGCGATGGTTTCGCGGGCAATTACTCGCCCGTCCTGAACTATCGCTACGACGACGTGCGCGAAACGCTTGATCTGATGGATCGCGCCGGCGATTCCACTGCCGAGGAAGAAGGTGTCATGCTCGACTACGTCAACCCGCTCACGGGCGGGCCGACGCTGCCGACTATCGGCGCGCACGCCCAGTTGATCCGCCCGGGCGAGCACACTCGCGCAGTCCGCGATACCGCTAGCCGCATCTACCACGTGCTTGAGGGCCAGGGCACAAGCATCATCTCTGGAAAACGCCTGGACTGGGCGAAGGGCGACACGTTCTGTGCGCCGACCTGGGCCTGGCGCGAGCACCTGGTTGATAGCGCCGACGCGCCGGGCGTGCTCTTCTCATTCGACGACGCGCCGATCCAGCTGCCGTTCGCCCTGTACCGCCGCCAGGTGCTGGTCGAGGGCAACGGCCGCCAGGCCGCGCTCTGAGGCGCGCTTAGACTGACGCGACCAGCTGCGCCGCGCTCTGACTCGAACTTGTGCTCGCGCCACGGACGGCCGCCAGGTGCTCGAGCATGCGCTGGCGCGCCAGGTCGGGATCGCGCGCGGCGATCGCCTGCAGGATGCCATCGTGCAAGCGCGCCACGCGCTCGGCCACCGGCCGCGTGGTCGGCGGCCCCATGTGTTCGAGCTGCGTTGATCGCAGCGCCGCCAGCGACGCGCGCAGCGCCCGATTGCCCGACATATCGGCCAGTGCCTGATGAAAACCGACGGCCAGTTGGGCGAACTGCGCTGGGTCGTCGAACGCCGCGCGCGACTGCTCGACCAGCTCGCGTAGCTCACCCAGCTGCTCGTCCGTGGCGCGTTCGGCTGTCAGCGCAGCGGTCACCGGCTCGATGGCGAGCATGGCTTCGAATAGCTCATCGCGGGTCAGGCCCATGAGTCGCATCTGAATCGAAAACGCGTCGATCAATCGCTCGGGGTCGCTGGCCGCAACGCGCAGCCCGCCGCGAGCGCCAACCCGCACGTCGATCAACCCGCGCGCGGCCAGGGCGCTGACCGCGTCACGGATGGTGACGCGACTGACGTTGAACCGCTCCGCCAGCTCGGCCTCTGTCCCGAGCCATTCACCCGGCTTGAGCCCAGCGATATGGAACGTGTCCAGGATCTGGGCCACCACGTCCTCGGACGCGCGCACCGAGCGCCCGCCATTGCGCTGCACAGACGTCACGCGCGCGCCTGCGGGGCCCACCAACCCCCGCCGCCGCCCAAAGCATAACGACGAGGCGTCACGCCACCGTCACGCGAGCGTCACGCGCTCTCGAATGTTCGGCTTGCCGTCGGCAGCATGCCCATCGCCTCGCGATACGCCTGGGTGATCTCCTCGGGTTGGCCTGCCTGGAAGATGAAATTCTTCGGATAACGGAACGGGCTGCCGTTGGCCACGTCGCGCATCGAGTAGCCCGCCAGGAAGAAGTCGCGGCCGATGATCGGCAGCTGCACGAATCGGGCGGCCTGCGGGTCGCGGATCGTCCCCTTGGCCTCGCCGCCGGCTCTGACCTTCTCTGCCTCCTCGAGCATGCGCTTGCGCATCAAAATGACGCCGCGGTCGCTTTCGCCCAGATGCTCCTGGGTGCGGTCGGCCACGCCACCCTGGCCGACCCACGCGACGAAGTCCTGGTTCATCACGTGCGACTCGATCCAGCGGCCGGTGTGCTCGTCTTTGATCGGCCCGTACCAGTACGGCATGCGCTCCTGGCGGAACGGCTCCATCTCCTCGGGCACGCGATCGAAAAACCAGCCGATGCTCAGCGTGTGGCCGTCGTCAATCGGCACGCGCCACTCGAAGTGGTTGCCAGTGAAGAGGCAGTTCGGCCACAAGCAGACGCGGCCCACCGTCCACAGCTCGTCATTTTCAGATTGGCCTTCGCGGATGCGGCGGTACGCGAAGCCGTATTCGAACTCCTCAAAAGCAATTCGGAGGTGCGTCGGCGGCTTCTGGCTGTTCGTCTGGCCGCGCAACCGCTGGCCCCAGTTGTCGTGCAGCCACTCGAAGTGGACCGGGTCGATCGAATTCTCCTGACACTGGAACCAGTTGCAGGGAATCTCGCTCATCACGATCTGGACGAAGCCATTGCCCCAGGTGAACGGTTCCCAAACGGGCACTTCCGGCGCCGGCAGCGGACCCATGTACGCCCACAACAGCCCGGCCCGCTCTTCGACCGGATACGACTTGATCGTGATGCGGTCCTTGAAGTGCGCGTCTGGATGGGCGATCTCTTCGAACGGCTGATCGATGCACTTGCCGGTGTGGTCGAACTTCCAGCCGTGATAGTTGCAGCGCAGTCCGCACTCCTCGACCCAGCCGTACGACAAATCAGCGCGGCGGTGCGGACAGTGTCGGTCCACCAGGCCATAGTTGCCGCTGCCATCCTTATAGAGGACGAGGTCCTCGCCCATCAGCCGGACGGGTTTGGTCGACTGCTTGTCCATCTCGCCGGCGGCGGCGAACGGGGTCCAGTAGCGGCGCAACAGGTCGCCCATCAGCGTGCCCGGGCCGACCTCCATCAGAGCCTGGTTTTGTTCTGGCTTTAGCATGGGCTTACTGCCAGCGACCGAATGCCCAGCCGCCCCCCGTGTTGGCTGGAGTGCGATAGACGGGCACGTAGTCGACCACCTCGAACTGCAGTGGCTCCTTCTCCATCACGCCGCCCAGGGCGACCCAATTCAGCGACTCGGACGTTGCCGAGTACAGCCGTTCCTTGGGTAGTGAAGTGAGGGTCGCGGCGTCCTTCTGCTCGAGTCCCTTGAGAATCTTGCGATCGAGCTCCTCGTCGACGACGAAGTGGCTCAGCCCACCCGACGCAATGACCGCGACGCGCGCGGGTGCATCCCAGGCCTTGATCGCCGCGGCGATCTGCAGACCCAGCTGGTACGAGCGCTTGGCGCTGGGCTGGTTGGGCGGGTAGCACGTGTTCTGAAAGACCGGCAGGATCGGCCGCGGCTGGTTATTGAACAACCGCTTGACCACGAACGCGAAGCCGTGCGGCAAGCCCTGATCGTGCGACGGCGTTTCGCGCACCGAATTGAGCTCACCATCGGGCGTCGGATAACGCCGCGCCACGCGGCCGCCGTAGGGCTGCTGGATGTGGTTGAAGTGCGCGACGTCGAAGTCGTGATCGCTCAGGTATTCGACCAGGTAACGGCCGAACTTGCTGGCGATCGGCACGTCCATCGGAATGTCGCCGTAGCCCGCGGCGATGCGCTTGGCCATATCGCCGGCGCCCGGCACCAGCGAGCGCGGGATGAGCGGCGCACTCTCGCCCCAGTAGATGGCAAAGCGCGGCATGTTGTGCTCGTAGAACCACTCGTCCTGGTCGTCGCTGATGATGACGGTGACATCGGGATCGGCGGCCTGGAGGGTGCTGGAGAGCGTGTCCAGCGCGGCCTTGAACTTCTTTGATTGGTCGACGAACGGCTCGGGTCCGTCGTAGCGCGCCTTGCCTTCGGCCTTGAGGGTCTCGACGGCTTGCGGAAAGGACATCACGTGTCCGTGCGGCGGATAGGACAGTTCGGGGTTGCGCTCGTCGCCTTTGGCGTATTCGGGCCACATTTCGGGCGGCAGCGACAGCAGCGGGGTGTGGGAGGTTCCGATGCCCAGCACGATTTTGGCCATGGGTAATTAGACTCCTTCGAGCGCAGCGCGAGGTCGAATCATCTATTGTGATACATTACCGCGCCGCGCGAAAGCGAGCAGTGAAGCTGACCGTCGTGCCGCCCGGTCCGCCCGGTGCTACACCTGACCCCTAGAATTGAACCGTGGGTCAAGCTGTGCGCCCGGTTTCGCCAGCCCGGGTGGGTGCGCTGCCCACCCCGCGCGCGCTCATCGTCGCACTCCGTCCGCGGCAGTGGCCGAAGAACGGCCTGGTCTTCATCGCCCTGGCGTTCACGCTCAATTTGCAGGAGCCGGGGCTGCTGGTCCGCTCGGTGGCGGCGTTCGCCTGCTTCTGTGCGCTGTCGAGCGCGGGCTACCTGCTCAACGACGTCGTCGACGTCGAGGCGGATCGCGGCCACCCGACCAAACGCTTGCGGCCCATTGCCGCGGGCCAGATGCCGGTGCAGTTCGCGCTTGGTCTTGGGCTCGGGCTGGCGCTCGTTGGCCTGGCCGGCGCGTTCGTCATCACTCCGCTGCTGGGCGTCCTGGCCCTGGCCTACGCGCTGTTGACCGCCGTGTACAGCACGACGCTAAAGCACCTGGTGCTACTGGATATCTTCGGCATCGCCGGCGGTTTCGTCTTACGCGCCGCCGCGGGCGCGGTGGCCATCGACGTACCGATCTCACCCTGGCTGTACATCGCGACGCTGCTCGGCGCACTGCTCATCGCGCTCGGTAAACGGCGGACGGAGTTGGAAACGCTCGGCGTCGAGGCGGCCATCGGCCACCGCCGCAACCTCGAGTCCTACTCGCTCGACTTCATCGACCAGTTGATCCTGGTCGTCAGCAGCGCCGCGCTGATGACGTACGCGCTGTACACGTTCTCGGCCGAAAACCTGCCGCGCAACCACTCGATGATGCTCACCATCCCAGTGGTCCTGTACGGCCTGTTCCGCTACCTGTTTCTGGTGCGCGAGGGCGACATCGGCGCCTCGCCCGAAGAGCTGCTCTTCCGCGATCGGCCACTTTTGGCGGCGGTGGCGGTGTGGGCGCTGTTGGCGGTTACGATTTTGTACCTGGGCCGCTACTCGCCGTAGCGCCGGCGCCTGGAACGCACAGCGCCAGGAGTGCGCAGATGGCCGTGCATGCCGCGCCGGCTTCCAGGAGCGCAGGGCCTGACCACGTCGCGGGATCGGCGCCGAGTAGCACGACGAAGGACGGCTCCAGCGCGGCGAGCGTCAGCCCGAAGAGTCCGCCGGCGAGTGACGCGCGGGATCGTCCTGGCTGACGCGGGGTGGTGTTGCGCTTGCGCCACGGTTTTCGGCGACCCGGCCAGAGGTTGCGCAGGTTCGCCATGTCGCCGGCGGCAATCCACAGGCTGAGGTCGAACACCAGCGCAGGCACCAGCAGCAGCGGCGGCGGCTCGAGTGCTGGATAGAGCAAGCTGAGCAGGCTGCGCGGTAGCAAGTAGGCGCCGCAGACGGCCGCGGCCGCGCCCGGGATGCGCGTCAGCCGCGTTGCCAGTGCGAGCGGCGCAAACGCGCACGCCGCCAGGACGGGCAGATCAGGGATCGGC
>Ga0137391_10004910_pt1 | contig 10255 bp, 8 predicted proteins | sample 15con2h24BmetaG_FD_101399 | JGI IMG/M metagenome (GOLD analysis project Ga0137391, IMG submission 101399) | Vadose zone soil microbial communities from Angelo Coast Range Reserve, California, USA - 15con2h2.4B metaG | ecosystem: Environmental > Terrestrial > Soil > Vadose zone > Saprolite...
GCTGTGGTGCTCCCAGCGGTCCAGTTCAGCACGCCGGATCCGGCGTTCCGGACCTGAATCAATTGACCCGGCGGTGTGCCCCCACCTGTTGCGAGCGAAAAGCTCAACTGGCCGGGCATATTGTCAAAGAATGCCGAGGCTGCGGCACCGACGGTCAGAGTGACCGGAACGGTGATAGCGTTGGTTGCGCTAAAGAATTTGACTTGTCCGGTGTACGTCCCTGCCGCCAGAGTGACAGCTGGGTTCACGCTCACGGTGACTGAACGCGGCGTAGTGCAACAGAAGCCGCTGGGCGAGACCGAAAGCCAGTTGCCCCCTGTAGCGGTGAATGCCGTAGCGGTAAAGGCGAACGCGGAACCGGTACTGCTGATCTCCAGTGTCTGTGGCAGTGGGTTGGCTCCTCCAAACGGCTTAGTGAAGCTGAGGCCATTTTGCTGCGTGAAGACACTATCTCCCACGGTGACGCTCACCGGAACGGTGACACGGCTGCCGTTTGTCTCAAACAAGAGCTGACCGGTAAAGACCCCTGCGACCAGCCCGCTGCCCGGCAAATTCGCAAGCGATATCTGGACAGTTGCGAGCGACGGCGCCGCGCCGTTTGTTGGCGTGACACTCAGCCAGTTGGCGTTATCAAACGTGCTAGTGGTGGCCGTCCAGTTCAAGCTGCCAGTTCCCCCATCCCGGACCTCAACCACTTGTTCCGGCGGGGGCGTGCTGGCGCCGGTTTTGAGCGTGAAACTCAACTGGCCTGGCATGTTATCCAGGAACGAGCTCGCGTCTGGAGCAATGGTCAGAGTGACCGGTACGACAATGGCGCTAGTTGCGGTAAAGAATTCAACTTGCGCCGTGTAGGTCCCCGCAGCCAATGTTACCGACGGGCTGACACTGACAGTCAACGGTGCTGGTGTGGTGCAGCAGAATCCGGATGGGGAAACCTGCAGCCAGTTACCGCCCGTGGCGGACACCGCCGCAGCTGAGAATGCAAATGCTGAACCGGTGCCGGCAATCGCCAGGGTCTGGGGCAACGGATCAAGTCCTCCAAACGGCTTCGTAAAGCTGAGGGGGTTGACCTGCTCGAAGACGTCAGCCCCAATCGTCACGCTGACCGGAACGGTGATGCTGTCGCCCGCGGTTTGGAACAGAAGCTGGCCCGTGAAGACGCCCGCCGTTAGACCTCCGTTGGGCAGATTCGCGGTCACGATTCCGACGGTGACGAACGAGGGTGCAGTACCGCTTGGCGCCGAGATACTCAGCCACTTGCCGCCATTGAAGGTGCTCCCCGACAGCGTCCAGTTCAGAGTCCCGGTCCCCGCGTTGCGGACCTCCAGCGTCTGGCTGGAGAAGCTCGTGCCGCCCGTCTTGGTCGTAAAGCTCAACTGCCCGGGCATATTGTCGAAGAACGCGTTCCCCGCGGCCCCGACGATCAAAGTGACAGGAACCGTCAATGGGGTTGCAGCACCTGAGGTGAATACGACTTGTCCGGAGTAAGTTCCCGCCGCCAGCGTGACGTCGGCGTTAACGATGACACTGACCGGCGCAGGCGTGGTACAGCAGAACCCCGAGGGAGAGACGCTCAGCCAGCTGCCGCCCGTGGAAGTGCTGGCCGTCGCGGTAAAAGCGAGCGCAGTGCCTGTGCCCGCAACCGAAAGGACCTGCGGCAGCGGATTGGCACCGGCAAACGGCTTGGTGAAAACCAGCGGATCGATATGAGCAAATTGTTGGGCACGGAGCGGAGTCGAGAAGAAAGCTATCAATGCCAACGCGGCAAGGATATTCGTAGCCAGACGATGTGCCAGTTCAGTCGGCGTGAGTAAACTTGATTTCACATTTACCGCCGTTGCCTTTCCACCGCGGATCCCATGTTTGTCAGAAAAAGATTTGTCAAGTGGCATCTCATGAGCTGCCTTCCGTGACCGAGCAGCCAAGTCGGCTTGTCTGCTACGCCTCCGTTCGATTGCATCACCGGCGCCAGCTAGGTCTATACAACAACAATGGGGATAGCAAAGCGTTTCTTTCAGAATTCTTTCAGAACAGTGGTGCGAGCCTAAATCCGAATACGCCACAGCAAACATGTCGACGGGCGTAGAATGCTCAACGACAAATCCACACTGCCCACTTCGTCATCCACCCAGCAACTCCCTCAGCCGGATCTTCAGCGCCTGTTCGCTTGGACTCTTTCTTCCACTCGGCCGTTAACGTTCCGTGACGTTATGAGCCCGTATCGCTGGCACCCTGCCCTGATCCTGCTGGCGGCGCTGCCGCGCTCGCGGTAACGATTTTCCATCAGCTCGGAAAGGACGTGCATTTATCGTTCGACTATTTTTTCCAAGCTAGCTCTTGTTCACGCGCTCCTGCCGCGAAGGAAGACGTCCGGGTATGCATGTCCCTCGGCCAGGCCCGCGGGGAAGCCGTGGATCGGGCAGGCTGGAGACGTCGGCCGATTCACACGGGCTCAATGTCCTGCTACACTTACGGCTATGTTCACTGATTCGTAACGTAATTGAAACGAATTGGTAACATAAAGTGATGAGGGCTACTGCCTCGCGCCATGGATGGGCACCTTTCAGCTTGCAATTGGTCCGCTCGGTTGATTGCCGACGTTGCCCTGGGAGTCCTCGCAGCAGCGGTTTGCGTTGCTGCCGTCAAGGCACAGGACAAAGCCTTGAGGCAATTGGTCGACGCAGGGCAGCAACTCCAGGCCGAGGGTCGCTATGTTGAGGCCGAGTCCCTTCTCCAGTCCGCACTGAATCAGGCCAAAGCGTCTTCCGAACCGCTGGCGATAGCAAGAACCATGAATTATCTAGGGGTGGTGAAGCATACTCGCGGCGACTACTCTGCCGCTGAGGCTCTCTACCGCAGCGCAACAGAGACCTGTGAGCGGAACCCAGCCCCTCTGGACTTGGCCGCCGTGCTGCTCAACCAAGCCCGTCTTGCCGGAGCTGAGGGCAAGTTCGACCAAGCAGAAGCCCTCTGCAAAAAAACGCTGGACATCTATCGGGCGCGTCTCGGTCCGGACCATTCCAACGTTGCCGACACGCTCGACGTTTTGGGCTGGATTGAAATGCGGCTAGGGCACTACCAGGATGCGGAGTCAACTTATCTTCAATCTGTCGCGATTCGCAGAAAGACTGAGCCGCCGGAGGAATTAGCCGCGTCGGGAACGCTGAATGACCTGGGTTTTCTGCAGTACTCACTGGGCCGTTATGCGCAGGCGGAGGAAACATATAGGCGGGCGCTGATCATCCGCCAAAATGTTTTGGGAAGCGGCCATCCGGACGTAGCCGACACCATGGTCAGACTCGCCGACCTATACCGTGCCACGCACCAGTTCAGCAAGGCCGAGCGGCTTCTGGAGAAGGCCATGTTAATTCTTCAAGAAGCGCTTGGGCCGGAACATACCCGAGTGGCCAACGCCAGTAATAACCTGGGAGTTCTGTATTGCGATGAACGGCGGCTGGATGAAGCAGCCCCCCTTTTTCGACGCGCTCTGGATATTTATCAGAACGCCTTCGGCCGGGATCATTTTCAGGTGGCTGCCGTGCTGAGCAACCTGGCGCTTGTCCAGACCGAAAAGCGCGCTTATCAGGATGCTAAGGATTTGTACTCGCGGGCGCTCGCCATCATGGAGAGGAGCGGTGGACCGGACCACCCCGACATTGCAGCCGTAGCCAATAACCTGGGGCAGATCAATAGTTTCGAAGGTCGCTACGAAGATGCAGAAAAGCTATATCTCCGCGCAATCGGCATCTGGGAGCGCTCATTAGGTCCGGCTCATCCCGACGTCGCCGGCTGCCTGTTCAACTATGCCGCAACCTTACGAAAAGTTCATCGCAAGCAGGAAGCCACCCAACTGGAGGCACGAGCGAGACAATCGCTCGCATTGCACGATCGGGAGAACCCGGCGGGCTCGTTGGTTGACTGGCGCGAACTCCAGCGCCGCGCAAAGTGAAAAGAATAATGGCCGGCGTGGTCGTGCCATGATCGCCGGCCAGTCGAGCCGAGCGTTAAAAGTCGAACATATCAAAGAGGTCGCCAATGGCTGGGCTGTTCAGCGGCACGTACGGATCATGTTTGGACGTGACTGGATTCGGGTAATTGTCACGGCTGCGACCGGTGAGAGGATTCAGTTTCCAATTTCTTTCAATGAACTTCAAGATGGAAACGTGGTCGGTGTAGCTGTGGATCACGTGGCCCGGCAACGCGTGAGGGGAAACGGCAATCAGAGGAATTCGCGTGCCGTCACCGAAGAAATCGAGAGGTTGCACGTAACCAGAATCGTAATAGCCGCCGCCTTCGTCCATCGTGATCAGAATCGCCGTGCTCTTCCAGAGTTCTTTGTTGCTCTGAACCGCAGTCAGGCCGCGCCGGCAGTTCCGTCCTGCGCGCGATCCCGAGTTGGACGGACAGGTGATGAACACCCTGCTGCCCGATGTTGATTCCATTTCGGTTCCCATCTCCGACATCGAGACCGATGGCAAGGGCGTACCGATTCTGCTGAAACAATACCTCAAGCTAGGTGGAAAGCTGCTCGGCTTCAATGTCGATCCGAGTTTTTCCGAAACGTTGGACGGTCTGGTTCTCGTAGACCTGCGCCAGACGGAAGCATCAATGTTGCGCCGCTACATGGGGCCAGAGAGAGCCGCTCGATTTGTGGAATACCATCAGCCGAGCATGATCGCAGACGCGAACAACTAAATTGAAATCTGTCCGCTTCCGCGGCATGTGCTGTCGTTCAACCCGCCCGGCGCACGCGCAATTTGAACTCGCCCGAGCTAGGCAGACGAGCTAACGCACCTTGAACTTCGTCCAACATCAATCTAACTCCGTTCGCGTCCCGTGCCGCGAGTTCCGGGGCGGCCAGTCGAGCTGCTGCTCTGGTACAGGTATGCTCCGCTTTGCAGCGGGCATCGGTTGCGTGGTGTAACCTGCCCGTTGAATACGCGGCTGATGAGAAATTCGCGAATAATAGTGCCACCTTCAACTCGCTCTCCGCGAGTTCCAGTCGATCATCGTACAACAAAGAATCCACTTCTTTCGGGGGAAGTTGTTGTGTCATAGAATTTTGAAGGGTCTATAACATTTTAGCAACTCGGCGATAGGCGAGCAATCGGGGACTACTCAGCGGCAGCCGAATCCACCGAACTTCGCAGTGATCCCTTTAGTGCGAATCGTTACGAATCCTTCGACAACTTGCAGCAAACATACGAGACAGTGGCATGTCTCTGTCGGTGGCGTCCACCGTCGCCTCAGGGTCCAGCGAGCGCAGTATCCGAAGCCGAACCTTCAGGCAACGGCGGCTGACCGGCGACTCGCAGCCTGGGCGGGTCCGGCGCGAGCCAAGGGCTTCTTTACCTGTCCGTCCCTCTCGATCGGCCGCTTTAGAAACGCGCTCCAGGATCGCATCTCCCGATCGGCGCCGAATGCCTCCTCCCAATACCGGTGGAATTCTTCGGTTTTGCGGCGCTGCCGCTTCCTAAGCCAGGACGTTAAGCTGTCCGCGTCTTTGTAATGCGAAAGCAGGCTTCTGACCGTCTCACAATCATTGATCTCGCCAAGTAGTCCCTGGGCGCGCCTGATCTTTTCCAGTGAAGAGTTCATCTGGGGCCCGTAGAGCGAGGTGAACAGCTCCAGAGTGTAGCGCAATCTTTTGGATGCGATCCGGAATCGATGCAGCTCAGCAGAGGGAGTTTTTGTCTTCGAGGTCCGGTTTCCGCGCTCAAAAAATTCTTCTGCAACGCGGGGGAGTATCCGTCGAGCTGTCTTCACAATCGGGGCCTTGCCCAAAGGTTCGCTATCCATGGTGGCAGCGTCTTGTACGGCAGCACTCCACCTCACCGATGATTTCCGATCGATCCAATGCCTCACGAAGCCGACAAGTGCCCCCTCGCATTCGCGACGACGGCTTTCCAATTTGTGCCGCAAAGTCGCCGCCTCGGGTTTTTGTGACCTTGACAAAAGTTTTAACGCGACGTCGAAGTTCCGCACTTCGCCGGCGAGATCCGTAATGTGCTTCAGCTCCCGGCGAACTTTGCGCATCTCTTTCCCGCGAAAGCAAGGTTTAAAGACGCGCAACGTCTGCGAGAACCGGCGGACGGCAACCCTTAGATCGTGAACCGCCTCAGGATTGCAGGATCTCAGGCTGTGATCGATTTGGAACCCGAGTTTCGCTAATCGTCTGTTGGCCTGATCGATGGCAAACCGCCTCGTCTCGGTATAGTCCAATTTACGCAACCTTTTCAATGTCACATTGTTGCACGATCCGCTGTGAGGGTATCAAGTCTTCATTTCTTCAACACCCGGTTTTTGAAAAGCATGTCTTTTGGGCGAATCCTTCTCTCGCGGCAATAGGCCAGATACAGGTAACCGTAGCTACGCGTGATGTAGTCTTTCGCAGAAAAGCCGAGCAGCCGGGCAGTATGATCGATCCAGCGAGGGCTACCTTCAATCTCGACGAAGTTCCCGATCGGGGTCTCATCCAGGAGCACCTTTCCGGCAGAGGAAGAGTTTGCATATTCAGAGCGGAACTTCTCGTATCGGAAGACAGGACGGTAGCCCATGTGGGTAAAGATTGCCTGGATAGAGGCGCCATTTGGCAGGTCGATTTCCAGCTCTGGCCGCTTCTTGTATTTGCTGGGCACCGCGGGGCCTTTATACGTGAGAACCCCTCGACCGGTGGTGATGCGTACGCGAATGAGCTTGCCATGCTTGCGCAGAGTGCGCTTTGCGTTGTCGAAGAGAATATTTGATTCCAGCGCGCGACGCTTGGTCATGCGAAACCCCACTGCCTGCAGGCGACGGCGGATTTTCCCAAGCTTGCCTGGGAGTCTCAGCTTAATTTCGATTTCGGTCTTCAATCGGACACCCTAATTCATCGCTATCGAAAATGTCAACTGCACACAAGAAACACCGATCCGCCGCGCCGACAGCAAACCTATCGCTTAATTGATTTTCGGTTTTGAATGAAGGTCTCCTGGCTATTCACGGCTTTTCCACGCCGAGCTGTCTTGCGAATAAACGATCCGTCACTGCGCATCTGCCGGGCTTTGACAGTATCCGCCAGATAGGTATCGAGAATCTCGTTCTTCACCTGCTCGATCAATTCCCGACCGTTAACCGGAAAGAGGACCTCGACTCTTCGATCGAGGTTGCGCGGCATCAAATCAGCGCTGCCGAGGTAAATTTCTTCGTCGCCGCCATTGTGAAAATAGTAGATTCGACTGTGTTCCAGAAACCTGCCGACAATACTGATGACGTGGATGTTCTCACTAATCCCCGGGAGCCCGGGGCGAAGACAGCAGATTCCTCGAACGATCAGCTCAACCTTGACGCCTGCTTGCGATGCCTGGTAAAGGAGGCGAATGATTTCCGGGTCCACAAGCGCATTCATTTTGAAGATCAGCTGTCCGCTGCCACCACTGATTTGATGTTCGATCTCCCGCTTGATCAGTGACTCGAATACCCGCCTGAGGTTCACAGGCGAAACCAGAAGCTTCCGATAATCTTTCTTCGCCGAATAGCCCGTGAGGTAGTTAAAAAGATCCGTCACGTCCGCGGCAAGCTCTTCGTCGCACGTGAAAATGCCGATATCCGTATATTGCCGAGCCGTGAAAATATTGTAGTTGCCAGTCGCGAGGTGCAGATACCTGCGTATCGCGTCCCCTTCCTTGCGGACCAGCATGGTGATCTTGCAGTGTGTTTTCAGCCCAACCAGCCCATACACAACGTGGACGCCTGCCTTTTCTAAAGCTCGAGCCCAATCGATATTGCTCTCCTCGTCAAAGCGCGCTTTCAATTCCACCAGGACCGCAACCTGCTTTTCGTTCTCCAGGGCCTGCATTAACGCTTCGACCACGGGAGAGTTTCTCCCGACTCTGTATAGCACTGTCTTAATTGCCAGCACATCGCGTTCCTGAGCTGCCTTCATAATAAAATCGACTATTGGTTGGAAGGAATCGAAAGGGTGCTGGAGCAGAATATCCTGGCGGCGAATCTGGGCGAACAGATCGTCTTCCTCCGACTGTGGTATCAGAGCCGCAGGCACGGCCGGCACAAAAGGCAAATCTTTCAGATCGGGCCGGTCCAACGCAGCCAGACCCATCAAGCGGTTGAATGAAAGCGGGCCCTTTCCCCGATAGACCTGACTCGAGTCAATCTCGAGATTGTTCATGAGGATTTCGAGGATGGGGGCAGGCATGTCCTCGCCCACCTGGAGTCTAACGACGTCGCCAAACCGCCTTTGCCTTACGCCTTCTTCAATCGTTTCAAGCAGATCGGCGGTTTCGAGCTCTTTAATTTCGAGGTCTGCGTCTCGTGTGACCTTGAATGCATGTGCTGCAACAATCTCCATATCGCGAAACAGCGCCGAAAGGTTGGCGGCGATTACTTGCTCGATCCAAACAAATTCCTGCTTTTCAGGACCACGGTATCGCTTGATACTCTTCTTCTTCGGGGGCCGCAGAGGAATGAATTGCGGTAACGAATCCGGCACCTTAACCCTGGCAAAGTGCTCCACGCCCTTGCTATCGCGGATAAGAACTGCGAGATTGACGCTCAAGTTCGATATGTGCGGAAAGGGCCGGCCTGGGTCAAAGGCGAGCGGCGTAAGCACTGGGAAAATCACTTCTGTGAAATAGCCATCTGCGAAAGCGCGTTGTTCAGGACGCAAATCCGAGTACTCCAGGATCTGAATTCCGGCTTCTCGCAACTCTGGTAACAGCTGGTCGGTAAGGCACCTCTGAGCGTCGGCTGACAGTTTCTTGACTTCCCGGCGGATGGTGACCAATTGCGCCCCGGGACTCATTCCGTCCGGGCCGACATCGAGAATTCCTGCATCCGTCTGTTCCAGCAGCCCTGAAACGCGAACCATGAAGAACTCGTCGATATTGGAACCCACAATCGCCAGGAACTTCACTCGTTCGAGCAATGGGTTGGCGGGATCCTCGGCCTCCTCCAAAACACGGCGCTGGAACGAGAGGAGGCTGAGCTCCCTATTGATGAACAGCTCTCGTGCGTTTAGATCCGCCTGCGGAGAAAAGCCGTCTGATGTGGCGGAAGTTTCAACGGTTGTATTGTGGTGCTCCTTAGGCGCCTGGTCACCATTGATTTTTGGACGGAGTTTCTTGGATGCCATGGAAACACTGCGTCAGCTCTGCATTATTTAATTATGTATAAGACGGAATGGTGAACGCAGCCTGCTCGGCGATATTGACGGAGTGAACCGCGATTCGCTCCAGGTCTTTGCAGATCAGAATCAGAGCAACGTAAGCAGAGCTGTCCCGCGATGCGGAGCTGAGTGTGGTTAATTTCTCGATCAAACGCTCGCAGTCGTTTTTTAACGCACTTTGCTTCGAACGGAGGGAGGGTCCCAAACTTCGGTCGAGACGCCTCCAGCTATCCAGCGCCGGCGTCAGAGTCTCCCGAACTTTGCTGCCTGCCTCGGAAAGATCGTCCAGAGAGGCTGAGGCCGGTTTGGCGCTCATACCAAGAGCAAGTTCGGCTATGTCCTGAGCGTAATCTCCAATCAGCTCGAGATCTACGATGGCCTCCAGAATCCGTGTGAGCAGCCGTGCGTCGCCGGCCACAGGAGCCTGCAAAGTCAGCAAACTCAGGCAGCGATCATAAATGTGCTTGTTGCGGGAATCGATCTCCTCCTCCAGGCTCCGTGTCTGTTCTGCTGCTCTCCGATCTGAATTGATCGCTGATTCCAGAGCGTACCTGAGCGCCTGTTCCGCGTATGCTCCCATCTCGAGAAGGTCCGACTTCGTCTGTTCGAGTTCGGCAACGTATCGTTCGCGCGACATCGATCGACCTTAGCATTTCTTTGTTACGAGAGTGTTACAGTGCGACGGACGCCTTTTCGATTTCATCGAAGAGCAGGAAAATTAGCTTGTTCTTACCTGGGATCTAGTAATACGAGTTTCGGCATTTTACTTCTCCCTCACCATCAGACAGCCTCGCGTGTAATTTCCAAGGATTTCTTCAAATACGGCGCTAGCTTTTTCTTTGCGTTAAACACTCTCCACTGCACCGTCCCGATGGGGATGGCGTGGGCGGTGGCGATCTCGTGGTATTCCCACTGCTCGATGAAGCGCAGTCTCATGACCTCGCGCTCGCGCGTATCCAAGAAGGCCATCCAATGCAGGAATTCGAACGCCGGCGTTCCGGCGGGCTTGTGGATGGCGGCCACCAAGCGATCGGGGACGTCTGCCAAGTCCACAGTCTCCACTTCCCGCGTCTGCTTGCCATAGTGACGGCA
>Ga0137391_10004915_pt1 | contig 10250 bp, 4 predicted proteins | sample 15con2h24BmetaG_FD_101399 | JGI IMG/M metagenome (GOLD analysis project Ga0137391, IMG submission 101399) | Vadose zone soil microbial communities from Angelo Coast Range Reserve, California, USA - 15con2h2.4B metaG | ecosystem: Environmental > Terrestrial > Soil > Vadose zone > Saprolite...
ATCGCGGCCTCCCTGACAATGTCATCAACCTATATTGGAGAGGGGCATTGCTCACTGCAGCCCAAATGAAGGCGGCTCGGGCACTTGTGGGGATGGAGCAAAAAGCCTTAGCGGAGGCATCGGGGGTATCTCTCCCGACGATTCAGCGAATGGAAGCGAGCAACGGCACGGTCCGCGGGGTGATCGAGTCTCTGACGAGGGTCATCGCGGCGCTGGAGGCTGCCGGGGTCGAGTTGATCTACGAAGGCACGACCAGTTCGGGTGGCGGCAGAGGAGTGCGGTTGCGCCGGCGCCAAGAGTGAGAGGTCGGCTGACCTGTTGGGGCAGACCCTGGAAAAGTCAAGACGGACCGAAAGCATGCGCGCGCAGCATCGCTCAGCTGAGGCGGCTCGGGTTGGGAAGGGGGGAAGGGGCTCTGACCTCACAACCTGATCCTCTCGACCTCGTCCTGCGTGAGCCGCTCTTGGTGCGGTCATAGAGCTTGGTGATGCGCGGCTCTCATGCGCTGCCAATCCCGGTGGCGCCGGAACGCGTGTGGCAACCGATCAGCGCCGTGATACCGGCAGCCGCGGCGCGCCGGCGGATCATCCGACAGGCGTCCGGCTGGCTCATGGGCTTGTTCGAGAGTGCGCTGCCGTTGTGGCCACGCGCGGTGCGGGGATCCCGCAAACAAGTATGAGGTCAGCGGCATGGAAAAGCTGACCAAACGAGGGGTTGAGATTTGTTGTCTCCTCATTTACGCGGGGAAAACCCGCTATGCAGTGGCCTCTCTCATGCAGATCAGCTTTGGCGCTGCAACCCATCGCTACAAAGCGTGGGAGAAGGCTGGCGGTTTAAACCGCGTGAAGCAGCCCGTGGGACTGACGCGACCAGGACCAGTTGTCCCGGCGAAGGCCGGGACCCACTTTCTAATTCTCCCTTGCTCCGTCCGCCGCCTGGCCGGCGAAAGACGGGGTCATGCAGTCGCGGTTGACGAGCATCTCCCGTCGGCGCCGTCTGCCGGCCGCAGCGGAGGTGACCCAACGTGGAGGCGCAGATGCTGTCGAGCGCTCCTCAGCAACAGAGATTGGCGCGGCGCGCGCTCGCGCTAGTCCTCGCCGGCGGCCGCGGCAGCCGATTGAAGCAGCTGACCGACCGACGCGCCAAGCCCGCTGTTTTCTTCGGCGGCAAATTCCGCATCATCGACTTCGCGTTGTCGAACTGCCTCAATTCGGGCGTCCGGCGGATCTGTGTTTTGACGCAGTACAAGGCACACAGCTTGTTGCGCCACTTGCAAATGGGCTGGTCTTTTCTGCGTCCCGAGATGAACGAGTTCCTCGACCTTCTGCCGGCGCAACAACGCCTCGACGAGGCGACCTGGTATCGCGGCACGGCAGACGCGGTTTACCAGAATTTCGACATCTTCAGAGCGGCTGATCCGGAATACTTCATCGTCTTGGCCGGCGATCACATCTACAAGATGGATTACTCGAACATGCTGCAAGACCACGTCGATAAAGGCGCCGATTGCACGGTCGCCTGCGCCGAGGTGCCGATCGAAGAGGCCTCGGGGTTCGGCGTGATGGCGGTCGACGGTTCGATGAGGATCGTCGATTTTCTCGAAAAGCCGAAACACCCACCGGAGATGGCCGGCAGGCCCGGGCGCGCGCTTGCGAGCATGGGCGTATACATTTTTTCGGTGGGGTTTCTTTACGCCGAACTCGAGCGTGATCACCGTGACCGGACCTCGAGCCACGATTTCGGTAAGGACGTGATCCCGCACCTCGTGAGCCGTGGCCTTGCCGTCGCCCATTCATTCGAGGAGAGCTGCGTCAAGACCACGCCGGAGGCCGAAGCCTATTGGCGCGATGTCGGTACCGTCGGCTCCTATTGGTCGGCCAATATCGATCTCGTGCTGCCGGTTCCTTCCCTCGACATCTACGATCGCAGCTGGCCGATCTGGACCTATCAGCAGCAGCTGCCGCCGGCGAAGTTCGTGTTCGATGACGACGACCGCCGTGGCATGGCCGTCGATTCGATGGTCTCGGGCGGCTGCGTCATCTCCGGCGCCACGGTCAGGCGCTCGCTGCTGTTCTCGAATTGCCGCATCAACTCGCATGCCCGGACTTCCGGCGCGGTGCTCCTCCCCGAGGTCGAGGTCGGCCGGCGCGCGCGGCTCACCAATGTCGTCGTCGACCGCGGCTGCCATATCCCGGAGGATCTTGTGATCGGGGAAGATCCGGAATTCGACGCCAGGCGCTTTGACCGCAGTGACCAAGGTATCGTCCTCGTCAACGCCGACATGCTGGCCGCACTGGACTGAGCGCCACCCCGACGAGTGTCCACCGAAACGTGCAAGGGCCTAGAACACCCAAGCGGCTGACGACCGGTCCCTGATCCATACCTGGGCGTCGCACCCGGCCTGCAAGGCCGCGCGTGCCGCGTCCACCGCGTCGAGCAGCGCTTGCTCCTTGTCGAGATAGGCGCCGTAGATCGACCCCCCGATGGTGATGACCCACCGCGATGTCCGACCGCTCTGGCTTACGCGAAATTTCATCGTTCCGCTTGGTTGCGCTTCCCCGGCGAAGTCGGCCGACATGGCGGGTCTTATCCCGATCGCTGTGTGCTCCCTTGCGGTGGAATTATGCTACGGCCAGAAGCCAAACGAAGTGCTCTATTTACAAATTGACAAGATGTGCAGCGTGAATGCCGCATTTTTGCCGTATTCATTTCTCCTCAGCGGTGAACACGCCATTCCAATTGGCCGGCGGGGCCTCGATCTGGAACTGGGAGATGCGCCGCCGGTAAAGGTCGTAGACGGGCGCGAGGAAGCGAGCCGCGGCGAGGCGGCCGTCGTCGAGCAGGCGCAATGCCGACGCCCAATCCTGCCGGCGGTAGGCCCCGAGCAGCGCCGAATGCTGGCTGATGAACTGCTCCTCGGCAATCTGCTCCGGCGGCAGTGTGTAGATGTGGCCGGCCTCGCTCTTGCCCTTGACCGCTACGAGATCGACCTCGATCAACGCGGGATTGCCGAGGCGTTGGGCCGTCTCCTCGCCGATCACCAGATCGATACCGTAGACCTTGCCGAGGCCTTCCAGCCGCGAGGCCAGGTTCACCGGATCGCCGAGCAGCGAGTAGTCGAAGTGCTGCTGCGAACCGAAATTGCCGACGACGCATTCGCCGGTGTTGATGCCGATGCCGACGCGTACCGGAAGAAAGACTCGGTAGGCTGCTTCTGTGCTCCAGAGTTGGTTGAGCTCGATGAGCTTGTGGCGCATCGCCTGTGCCGCTTGCACCGCATTCTGAGCATGATCCGGATCGTCAAGCGGCGCGTTCCAGAATGCCATAATGCAGTCGCCGATATATTTGTCGATCGTCCCCTGCCGATCGGTGATGATCTCGGTCATCGGCGTCAGAAAACTGTTCATGAACTGGGTCAGGCTCACCGCATCGAGCTTTTCGGAGAGGCTCGTGAACCCGCGGATGTCGCAGAACATGATTGTCATCAGCCGCGCCTCGCCGCCGAGCTTGAGCTTTTCGGGATGGGCGGCAAGTTCGGCGATAAAGTGCGGCGACATGTAATGCGAGAAGGCGCCGCGAATTTCGCGTTGGCGCGCCTCGGTCCGCAGATAACCGAGCAGCGAGCCGACGAGGTAGACGAGCGTGACCACCAACCAGGGATAGACCGGGTCGATCAGCAGCTGCGCGTGCTTGAAGGCGAGCCATGACGTCCCGAAGGCGGCGGCCACCGAGGCGCCGCCAAGTACCGCGCTCGGCAACGCGCCGATGCGCGGCAAGCCGATGATCAGAACGGTGCCCACGAGCAGCGTGAACAGGAGTTCCGCTCCGACCGCCCAGTCGGGCCGAACGAGATATGCCCCCTCGAGGATCTCTTCGAGCAGCTGCGCGTGGATCTCCACGCCGGGGACGTCGCGTGCGATCGGGGTCGCCTGCAGATCGTTGACCACACCTCCGGCCGAGGTGCCGACCAGCACGATGTGTCCGGCGACGAGGGCAGGATCGAAATTTCCGGTGAGGACATCGGCGGCAGAGACGAAACGGTCGCGCCGCGGCAGCGCATAGTGAAGCCAAACCCGGCCGGCGGCATCGGTCGGTACCGTCTGCTGCCCAATGCGGATTGCCGTCAACCCTGTCTTCTCGCCAAAGCTATTCTCGGTATTTGCTCCTGCAGCGCGCCCGAGGTAGCCACGTGCGTCGAGCGCAAGTCGGAGTGCCTCGGCGGCGAGCGAGGGATACGGTTTGTCGCCGAGCCGCAAAACCAGCGGAACCCGGCGAACGACGTGGTCCCAGTCGGGATATTGGTTGAGAAAGCCATTCCCGGCCGCCGCCGCTTCCAACCCCGGCAGATTGGCAACCGCCGCCGGAAAGCTGTCGACGTGACCGAGCGGGTCGTCTCCGACAAACGCAAATCCGGCCTTCGGCAGCGGCGGCCGGGTGTCGCCGCGGTCGGTCAGGATAAAGCCCGTCACCACCGGGACGGTGCCGATCGCCTCCGCCAATCGTCGATCGGGATCGGGCACCTCCGCCAGCAGTTTCTCCGCCTCCCCCGCGCCAACCCCGTTTTGGGCGAGCAGCGGCAGCAGCAGTCTGGGCGATGTACGGTCCGGCTCGGCAAAGTCGATGTCGAAGGCGACAACCGCCGCACCGGCCTCGCGCAGCCGGTCGACGAGCTGGGCGACGACGGTGCGCGGCCACGGCCACTGGCCGAGCTTGCTGAGGCTCTGGTCGTCAATATCGACAATGCGGATCGGCGCGTCCTCGGGCTCGCGCGGCGCAGCTTTCTGATAGAGATCGAAGCAGAACAGCGAAAGCCGCTCGAGCAAATCCGAAGCAGCAATCCGCGCAGTGACCGCAACGAGCAGGAGTGCCAAGGGCAGCACATAAATCAAGCTGCGGCGAAGTGTGGGGCGGACGGTCATCAACGGGGGAACGCGTTAATTTGACGGTAATTATCGCAGAATTTGATCGAGTTCTCCAGCGGTCGTTCAGCTTTGATCGGCATCAGTTGGAAAGCGCCGTCGATACGCTCGACCCCGAGCGCACGTGCCAGTTGGGTCTCTGGTCGGGCATCACCGCATGTGCAGCGGAGCTGCAGCAAAATTTCTCTATTAAGTTGAGTTGGTTGCCATCCGGCCCGGCAGCTGGCGGGATTGAACATCCGGGCGAGCTTCGAATGGCTATATCCGCCCCCGGCCCGGCAGTTTCGGTAAAAATTTAGAAACCGTTCCGCATCCTCCTTCGTTTGCGCCACGATCCGTTCCCGGCGCCGCCGCCAAGCCAGAAATTTGCACTATGAATTAGGAAATTTTCGGGTCGTCATTATCGCAATGCTTTTGCGGGAGCGCCGCGCAGCGGCGAGTGTTGGCGTCGACATCGGAGGCGGCATGGAGGCGGGACAGGCAACACCGGCGAGCCTCGAAACCGGGGGCCGCGGCGATAACACCGGCCGGATGGCGGGCGCGATAGAAAAGAAAAAGGCGGCGCTCGTCGGAAAAGCCGCAGCGCTCGCGGCAGAGATACTCGATGCGGCGGAGCGGGCGACGGCCGAACGCGTGATCGGCGAATTCTACGAGCATGTGCCCCCGGCCGATATCATCGGACGAGGCCCACGCGACCTCTGCGGTGCGGCGTTGGCGCTGTGGCACTTTGCCGAGCGGCGCCGCCCGGGCCGGGCGAAAATTCGGGTCTACAACCCGGACCCGGCTGCGGACGGTTGGTTGTCGCCGCACACGATCGTCGAGATCGTCAACGACGACATGCCGTTCCTCGTCGATTCGGTCAGCTTGGCGATCAACGCCGGTGGCCGCGTCGTCCATCTGGTCATCCATCCGATCGTCACGGTGGCGCGGGACCCGCAAGGGCGGCTCTGCGAGCTTCGCGACGCGGCAGCGGCGGGGCAGCGCGAATCGTGGATGCACATTGAGATCACGCGCGAATCAGATCGCGAGGATCTGGCAGCGCTGGCGCAGACATTGTCCGCCGTGCTCGCCGATGTCCGCTCCGCGGTCGACGACTGGCAGCCGATGCGCGAGCGCCTGCGGGAGCTGGTCGACGAGTTGTCGCGCGCGCCCGCGCCCCCGGTGCCGCCCGCGGAACGCGCCGAAGTGTCGGACTTCCTGCGCTGGCTCGACGACGACAATTTTACGTTTCTCGGCTATCGGGAGTATCTGTTCGACGCTGCGGCCGCACCGGTGCGCGGGCCGCTCGGGATCTTGCGCGACGAGGCTCACCCGGTCTTTGGCGGGCTGCGCGACCTGTCGGCGCTGCCGCGCGACGTGCAGGACTTCCTGCGCCGCCGCGAGCTGCTGGTCGTCACCAAAACGAACCGCCGTGCCACGGTTCACCGCACGGCACCGATGGATGCGATCGGGGTGCGCCGCTTTGCCTCGAATGGAGACGTGGTCGGGATCACCCTGTTCCTCGGGCTCTTCACTTCGCTCGCCTACAGCCGCAATCCGCAGTCGATCCCGCTGCTGCGGCGCAAGGTTCGCCGGATCGTCGAGCGCGCCGGGTTGGCGCCGACGAGTCACGACGGCAAGGCGCTGCTGCATATCCTGGATACCTTCCCGCGGGACGAGCTGTTCGAGAGCGACGAAGACCAGCTGTTCGGAACGGTCATCGGCGTCCTCAACCTTCAGGAAAGGCAGCGCATCGCGCTGTTCATCCGCCGTGACCCGCTCGAGCGTTTCGTGTCCTGCCTCGTCTATGTGCCGCGCGAGCGCTACGAGGCGGCGTTGCGCGAGCGCTTCGCCGCGATCCTCGCGGAGGCGTTCGCCGGACAGCTGGCGAATTTCCAGACGCATCTCGACGAATCGCCGTTGGCGCGCATCCACTTCATTATTCATACCACCCGGGGAAGCGTGCCGGCGGTCGAGGATGCAGCGCTCGAAGGACGCCTGGTCGAGGCCGGGCGGAGCTGGGCCGACCGGCTGTTGGAAGCGGCGATAGCGGCGTTCGGCGAAGAGGAGGCGCACGACCGGCTGCGCCGTCTGCAGCCTTTCCCGATCACCTACCAGGCGCGGACGGAGGCAGAGCAGGCGATCGCCGACCTGGGTCGGATCGAGACGGTGCTGGCGGGCTCGCCCATAGAGGTCTCGCTTCACTCGCCGGCTGGTGGCGGCGGTCTTCCCGGATTGAGGATTTATCGAGCCAAAGACCCGGTCGCCCTCTCCGACGTATTGCCGATCCTGGAAAATCTCGGTCTGCGCGTTGTCGCCGAGGAGCCGTTCCGCATCGAGAGCGTCGACGGCGCCGCAGTGTGGATCCACGAGTTCCAGCTCGCCGGGGTCACGCTGCTGACCACCGTCTCTGCCGCGATCAGCGCACGGTTCGAGGAGGCGCTCGTCGCCGTGTGGACCGGCCGGGTCGAGAACGACGGGTTCAACCGCCTCGTTCTCGCCGCCGGCCTGTCTGCGCGCCAGATCGTGGTGCTCCGGCTCTATGCCAAGGTGTTGCGGCAGATCGGGACCGCTTTCAGCCAAGCCTATATGGAGGATGCGCTGGGCGGGCATCCCGAGATCGCTCGCCGCCTCGTGCTGCTCTTCGAGATCCGCTTCGATCCCGCTCGCGCGGCCGGCTCGTCACTCCCCGCGATTGCCGAAATCCAGGCGATCGACCACGCCCTCGACGTGGTGGAGAGCCTCGACGAGGACCGGATCCTGCGGGGCTTTCTGACCCTCGTCCTCAAAACCGTGCGGACGAACTATTATCAGCGGTTGCCTTCGGGCGAGACCAAACCCTATCTGGCGGTCAAGCTCGCAAGCAGCGAAATCGACCTGATGCCGCTGCCGCGGCCGCTTTTCGAGATCTACGTCTACAGTCCCCGCGTCGAAGCAGTGCACATGCGCGCCGGCAGAGTTGCGCGCGGCGGCATCCGCTGGTCCGACCGCAAGGAGGATTTCCGTACTGAAATCCTCGGCCTGATGAAGGCGCAGACGGTCAAGAATGCGGTGATCGTCCCGGTCGGAGCGAAGGGAGGGTTCGTCGTCAAGCAACCCCCCGCTTCCCCCGAGACACTCGGGGCCGAAGCGGTCAAATGCTACAAGAGTTTGATCCGCGGCCTTCTGGACCTGACCGACAATATCGTCGCAGAGACACCGGCCGGGCACCGCATCGCGCCGCCGTCGGAGGTCGTCCGCTATGACGGCGACGACCCGTATCTGGTAGTCGCCGCCGATAAGGGGACCGCGACCTTCTCCGACTTCGCCAATGCGATCTCGCACGAATACGGGTTCTGGCTCGGCGACGCATTCGCGTCCGGCGGTTCGGCAGGCTACGACCACAAGGCGATGGGCATCACCGCCCGCGGCGCGTGGGAGCTGGTCGCCCGCCATTTCCGCGAGCTCGGCCGCGACATCGCGACGAGCGACCTGAACGTGATCGGCGTCGGCGACATGTCGGGCGACGTATTCGGCAATGCCATGCTGATGTCGCGCCATATCCGCCTGCTCGGCGCTTTCAATCACCTGCACGTCTTCATCGATCCCGAGCCCGACGCGGCAGGCAGCTACGCCGAGCGCAAGCGCCTGTTCGAAACGCCGCGATCGAGCTGGACCGATTATGACCCGCGGCTGATCTCGCCGGGCGGCGGCATCTTCGAACGCAGCGCGAAATCGATCCCGATGAGCGCCGAGGTGAAGCGTGCCTTCGCCATCGCCGAGGATCACCTGACCCCGGCCGAGCTGATCCAGCGCCTGCTGACCGCGCAAGTCGACTTGTTGTACCTCGGCGGCATCGGCACGTTCGTGAAGGCGCGGTCCGAAAGCCACGCCCAGGTCGGCGACAAGGCCAACGATGCGCTGCGCGTCGACGGGGAGGCAATCCGCGCCAAGGTGATCGGCGAGGGCGCCAATCTTGGCGTGACCCAGCGCGCCCGCATCGCTTACGCGCAGAAGAGCGGGCGTATTGACACCGATGCGATCGACAACTCGGCCGGAGTGTCGATGTCGGACCATGAGGTCAACATCAAGATTTTGCTCGGCCATGCGATCGCCACCGGCGCGCTCGGCGCGAAGGAGCGCGAACCGCTTTTGGCACAGATGACTGACGACGTCGCTGCACTAGTGCTGCGCGATAATTACCTGCAAGGCGAGGCGTTATCGGTCGCCGAGGCAAAAGGGCCGGCGGCGCTCAACCGTCAGGTGCTGCTGATCCGCGAACTGGAAAAGGCCGGGCGGCTCGACCGGGCGCTCGAATTCCTCCCGGACGACGAGGAGATCGGGGCGCGCGCCGCGGCGCATAAGGGCCTCACCCGGCCGGAGCTCGCAGTGCTGCTCGCGCATTCGAAGATGTCGGTCGACCACGAGCTGCTGCAATCCGACTTGCCGGATGCGCCAGAACTCGCCGCCGAATTGCGGTCCTACTTCCCACCCGCTTTGCGCGAACGGTTCCCGGCGCAGATCGCCACTCATCCCCTGCGCCGCGAGATCACCGCCACCCTCCTCACTAACGATCTCGTCAACCGGGCCGGCGTCACCTTTATCAGCGAGATGCAATCGCGCACCGGCCGCCCCGCGCCCAAGATTGCCCGCGCCTACCGCATCGTGCGTGAGGCGTTCGACCTACCGCGGCTATGGGCGGAGATCGAGGCGCTCGACAACAGGGTTGCGGCCGCACTGCAGAGCGAAATGCTGCTCGACATCGCCGGAGTGGTCGAGCATGCGGCTGCGTGGCTGTTGCGCGCCGAAAGGCTCGACATGGGGGGTGAGGCCTCTCGTTTCACACCGGCTGTTGCGAGCCTTGCCGCAGATATCGCCGATCTGCTGCCGGCGAGCGAAAGGGTGCTGATGGAGTCACGCGGCGAACGGTTGGCTGCCGCCGGGGTGCCGCCGCCGCTGGCGGCGCGCATCGCCGGCTTCATTTTCCTGATCACCGCATTCGAGATCGGCGATTTGGCGGCGCGCGCCGGCCAGCCGGTCGAGCGCGCGGCACGTACCTTCTACGGCGTCGGCGCCCGTTTCGCGCTCGACGAGCTGCGTGCCGCCGCCCGCCGCCTGCCAACCGACACACTCTGGCAAAAAGCGGCGGCCGAGACCCTGATCGACGATTTCTACACAATGCAGGCCGAAGTCGCCGAACGGATCCTGCAAAGCGCCGACGGCGCCGACGCCCCAATCGTCGCCTGGATTGCCACCCGGGCCGCCTCGCTCGCACCCGCGGAGGTGCTCGCCCGCGAGCTGCGCGCCACTGCGACCCCCGATCTCGCGATGTTGCTCGTCGCCAGCCGCCAGCTGCGTCAGGCGCTGGGCTAG
>Ga0137391_10004917_pt1 | contig 10249 bp, 9 predicted proteins | sample 15con2h24BmetaG_FD_101399 | JGI IMG/M metagenome (GOLD analysis project Ga0137391, IMG submission 101399) | Vadose zone soil microbial communities from Angelo Coast Range Reserve, California, USA - 15con2h2.4B metaG | ecosystem: Environmental > Terrestrial > Soil > Vadose zone > Saprolite...
CAGCGGGGGGGGATGAGCTGCGAATCCCCCCTGCTCCAATTCGGGGGTCGTCGAACACTCCGAAGGAGTGGGCGACGACTGGAAAAGAGCCGGCGGTTAGGCGTCGACGGCGACGAAGTGGCGGCCCCGACGCTCGTGGTAGCGCACGATGCCCGGTGTCAGGGCGAACAGCGTGTCGTCGCCGCCACGGCCCACGCCGAGGCCCGGGTGGATGCGGGTACCACGCTGGCGCACGAGGATGGCGCCGCCCTTGACGAGCTGGCCGCCGAAGACCTTCACGCCGAGCCGCTGCGCGTGGGAGTCCCGGCCGTTGCGGGAGGCTGCTGCGCCTTTTTTGTGTGCCATGTCGCTCCTTAAGGTACCAGGTCGGTCAGGACTCGTCGGGGACTGGCGCCGCCTCGGCAGGCGCTGCAACCCCGGCCTCCGCGGGCGTCCGCTCCGAGCCGTTGCCTCCTCCGATGGACGTGATCTCGATCAGCGAGTAGAGCTGGCGGTGGCCGTTGCGGACCGCGTAGCCGCTTTTGTTCTTGTACTTGAAGACGATGACCTTGTCGCCCTTGGCGTCTCCCAGCATCTTCGCAGCCACCGGGTACGCGCCCGCCTCGTTGCCGATGAGAGTCCGCCCGTCGTCGGTCGAGACGAGGATCGGCGTGAAGCTCACGTCGTCGCCCTTGTCGGAGAGGTGCTCGATCTCCAGCACATCCCCGGCCTTGACCCGGTACTGCTTTCCTCCGGTGCGTATCACTGCGTACATCGCTCTTGCCTTCCAGACCGACCCAGACGCGACAGGGCCCTCGAAAAAACCGGGACACGGCATGATACCAGCCGCTGGAGGTCAGGCGTCCAGGTCCAGGAGGATGATGCCCCGGCCCTCGCAGCGGTCGCACACCTCGGAGAAGGCCTCCAGCAGCCCCTCGGACACCTTCTTGCGGGTCATCTGCACGAGGCCGAGCTCCGAGACGGCGTACACCTGGGTGCGCGTCTTGTCCCGGGCCAGGGCCGCCCGGAACTCCCGGACCAGCTCCTCACGGTTGCGCTCGAGCAGCATGTCGATGAAGTCGATGACGATGATCCCGCCGATGTCCCGAAGCCGGAGCTGCTTCGCCACCTCGTTGGCCGCCTCCAGGTTGGTCTTGACGACGGTCTCCTCGAGGTTGGACTTGCCGACGTAGCGGCCGGTGTTGACATCGATCACCGTCATCGCTTCGGTCCGGTCGATGACCAGATGGCCCCCGGACGGGAGGCCGACTCGGCGGTCCAGCCCTCGCCGGATCTGGTCGTTGACGTGGTACGACTCGAACAGCGGGACCGTGCCCTCGTAGCGCTCCATGCGCTCCTCCAGGGCAGGCGTCACGTCGACGACGTAGTCGCGCACCTCCCGGTACACGTCCTCGTTGTCGATCACCACCCGCTCGACGTCCTCCGTCAGCAGGTCCCGCACCGCTCGCAGCACCAGTTCGGGCTCGGCGTAGATGAGGGTCGGAGGCTGCGAGTGCTGCGCCTTTTCGGAGATCTCGTGCCACGTCTCCACCAGCCGCTCGATGTCGACGGCCAGCTCCGATTCCCCCGCCCCCCGGGCGGCGGTCCGCACGATGAGCCCGTAGCCGGGCGGCCTGAGGCGCTGGGCGATCTCCCTGAGGCGGGTCCGCTCGTCGTCGGGAAGGCGGCGGCTGACCCCGAGGGACTCGGTATCGGGGACGAGCACCACGTAGCGCCCGGCGAGCGAGATTTCCGTGGAGAGCCGGGCCCCCTTCGCTCCCATCGGGTCCTTCGTGACCTGGGCGAGGATGGGCTGGCCGGACTTGAGGGCCTTCTCGATGCGGCGGCCGAGTCCCTCGACGTCCTCGCTGAAGGTGACCTCCCCGGCGTAGAGGACGGCGTTGCGCTCCTCGCCGATGTTGATGAAGGCGGCCTCCATGCCCGGCAGCACGTTCTGCACGCGGCCGAGGTAGATGTTGCCGACGATCGAGTGGTCCTGCTGCGAGGCCACGTAATGCTCGACGAGGTCGCCGTCCTCCATCACGCCGATCTGGGTCCGTTGCTTGCCTACGGTGATGAGCATGGTCTTGGGCCGGGACGGTGGGAGGGGTTGGCGATCGCTGCGGGGCCGCTTGCTGCGGCGGCCGCCGCGTTTGGCCCGGTCGGCGGGTCCCTCGATCGGCCCCGACACGTCGGTGGCGACCGCAGCCGCGGCCGGCAGAACCTCGGGCTCGGCCCCGGTCGTCGCCTTGCCGGACCGGCGGCGGCGCCGCCGTGGGGCGGTGGAGGGCTCGGCGGATGGTTCGGCGGATGGCTGCTCGGTGGGCTGCTCGCCGGCTGCGGCGGGGACCTCGGTGGGCGCCTCTGCCTCCGTTCCCGCCTCCGTTCCCGCCTCCGTCGCAGGCGCGCCAGCGCCACCCGATCCTCGCCGCCGGCGGCGGCGCGGTGCCGGGGTGGGTTCGCCCTCTGCTGCGGGTGCCTCGGGCAGGAGTCCGGATCCCGGCTCGGCTGCCTGGCCTTCGCCGTCCTCGGGTTCCGGTGTGGGGGCGGCCCCCTCCACGTCGTTCGGCCGGGCGCCCGATCCCCCACCCCTTCGCCGCCGGCGACGCCGTCGAGCGGCACTGGAGGTTTCGGCCGCTGGAGCCTCGGGTGATGGTTCGCCATCTCCCTCGGTAGGTTGGCGCTCCCCGAGCACGGGGGCCGCATCCTCCACCGGCTCCTCGGCCGGCTCCTCGGCCGGCGAGCCCTCACCAGCCTCGGCGGTGAGGGCACCGGGCGCCGTGGTCGAGGGTTTGCGCCGGCGGCGCCGGCGGCGCCGGCGAGCCTCGGTGGGAGCACCGTCCCCAGGCTCCTCCCCCTCCAGGGGGCCTGCCTCGGGGGCTTCGTCACCCACGGGGACGGGACGCCCCCTCCGTGGCGACACCAACGGTTCGGCCTCCCAACCCATGTGAATGACGGGCGCAGGTGCGGGAGCCTCGGCGGGCCGGGGCAGCGTGACGGGGGCGGGACCCCCGGACGTGTCCGCAGGGGCCTCCGCGGGAGCCGCGGGAGCGGACGCCCGAGCCCGAGGCGTCCGGGACCTCGGTGCCCGAGCGCGTGCCGGGGCAGGGCCAGGAACGCCGGACTCGGCTTCGGCGCCCGGGACGGGCATCGGGGCTCTGGCAGGTCCCGGGGGCGTGACCGGCGTGGCCGGCACCGGCGCGGCTGCCGTTGCTGGGGGCGGTGGCACTGGAGCAGCTCCCGGCACCGCTGCCTTGGGCTTGGCCTTGGTCCTGGCCCGGGCCGGGGGCTTGGCCTTGGCTGCGGTCTTGGCTGCGGCTGGCGCCTCAACCTCCGCCATGGCCGCGGGGGCCTCCACACCGGCCCCGGGGACTTCCGCCATGCCCGCGGGGGCCTCCGCCATGCCCGCTGGGGCCTCCGCCATGCCCGCGGGGGCCTCCGCCATGCCCGCGGGGGCCTCCGCCATGCCCGCTGGGGCCTCGACCTTGGCGGTCGGGGGCTTCCGCTTCGCCCGGGCGCGCTTGGGAGCCGCGTCTGTAGGCGTTCCGGCAGGAACCGCAGCCGGCGCCTCGACGGCCGCGGGGGCGTCCACCACAACCGGTGCCGGAAGCGGCACCTCGGGGGCGGCGCCGGGCACGTCCGCCGCCGCGGGCGAGGGTTTCGGGGCCGCTGCCTTGCGCGGTGTCGCCCGCTTTCGGGCCGGTGGTTTCTTGGCTGACTCGGGGGCTACCTCCGCCTCGCCGGTGGGGGCTTCAGCTTCCGGCGGTGGGGTTGTCGCCTTGCGCTTGCGTGTCCGGGTTACCGGCACCGGGGTCTCCGGTGCTCGCTGGTCGCCATCGTCGACCACGTGTCCTCCTCACTGCTCCGGGCGGGCCGGCCTCCCCGTTTCTCGTTGCAAACGTGGGACCTGCCCCGCCGTTCGCCCCCGCTTCTCCCAGGGATGGCCTGCCGAGATCGGCGGCCGTTCCCGTCTGGGCGGGGGCGAAAAATCCTGACGCACCCTATGGACCCTCGTGTGCTTGACCCCGTTGGTCGAGCCGTCGGCCCGGTGCTTACCCGGGAATCCTCCCACGAGGGACCCCCGGGGGCAACGAATGCGCCGGCAACCGTCACTCAGCGTGGCGAGTCACGGGAAAGGGGCACTCCCTTAGATGAATCGACGCATGTGTATGTTCATGAGGATACCGACGGCGCAGAAGCTCGTCAGCAGTGACGAACCCCCGTAGGAGACGAAGGGCAACGGGATCCCGACGACCGGGACAATACCGATGGTCATCCCCACGTTGATGAAGAGCTGGAACGCCAGCATGGCCGCGACACCGGCGGCTAATCGTGAGCCGAACTGGTCCTTGGAGAGCATGGCGATACGGAGCGCTCGCCATACGAGGAACGAGAGCAGGCCGATCAGCAGGATGGAGCCGGCAAAGCCCGTCTCCTCGCCCACCACCGTGAAGATGAAGTCTGTGTGGTTCTCGGGCACGTAGTCGAGGTTGGTCTGGGTGCCCCGGAACAGCCCCTTGCCGGTCAGGCCCCCCGACGCCACGGCGGTGCGGGACTGCTGGAGGTTGTAGGCGGCCGTGTTCTTGGAGCTCTGGTCGAGGAACGCGGTGAGCCGCTTGATCTGGTAGTCGTGCAGGAGCCCGAGGTGGAGCACGAGGACGAAGACCCCCGCCCCCAGGGCCACGAGCAGGGCGAGCCACCGCAGCTTCGCCCCCGCGACCAGCACGATCGAGAAGGCGAGGAAGACGAGCACGAGCACGGTGCCGAGGTCGGGCTGCAGGTAGATAAGGCCCGCAGGGATGGCGGCAATCCCCACGGCCAGCACGACGCGCCCGAGCCCGCTGTTCGCCCCCTTGTCCGCCCAGAGCGCGGACAGGGCGATGATAAGCACGAGTTTCATGATCTCGGAGGGCTGGATCTGGAGGATGCCGAGGGTGATCCAGCGCTGGGCCCCCTGCGTCGTATGGCCGACGGGCGACAGCACCAGGACCAGCAGACCGATCCCCGCCAGGTAGACGAGGGGCGCCAGGCCTTTCATCTGCCGGTAGTCGAACAGCATCGAGATGACGAAAATCACCATCGCCAGTGCCAGGAAGGCAAGCTGGCGCTTGAGGTAGAAGTTGGGATCCCTGCCCAGTGCCAGCAGGCTGGGCCGGGTCGCCGAGTAGATCGCGACACAGCCGATCCCGGCGGCGACCAGCGCCGCGGTGAACAGCGACAGGTCCATGTGGCGCAGGGGGTGCTTCGAGGAGAGCCACCCGGACATGATCTGGTGGCGGCCGATGCTCTCGAGCCGACCGAAGGACACGTCCTGGCTCATCAGTCGGTCCTTGCTGCCGGTGCGATGTTGGTGGCGGGGAGGTTGAAGAGGCCCTCGAGGATCCGCCGGGCGATGGGGGCGGCCGTCTCGCCGCCGTGGCCCGCCTGCTCGAGCATGACGACGACCACGTACTGCGGATGGTCGGCGGGGGCGTAGCTGGCGAACCACGCATAGGGCTGCTTGCCGTTGATGTCGGCGGTCCCGGTCTTGGCTGCGACGCTCAGCTTGTCGAAGGGGAACCCGATGAAGGCGCCAACTGCGGTCCCGAGCGGTTGCTGGACCGCGACGCCCTTGAGGCCCGACTGGATCACGCTCAGCGCCTGGGGGTTCACAGGGAGGTGGCGGGTGATCTTCGGCGTCACCGTCGTCACCGTCTGGCTCACGTCCATGACCTTCATCCCCAGCTCCGGCTGGTAGAGGGTGCCGTTGTTGGCGATGGCCGCGTAGGCATCGGCGAGCTGCAGCGGCGTCGCCAGCAGGTCGCCCTGCCCGATGGCCATCAGGATGGTATAGCCCGGCAGCCAGATGTTGTACGGGAAGGCGACCGGGTTGGCCTTGTGCTCCTTCTGCAGCCAGGCGTCGTCCGGCACCCGACCGGGTTGCTCGCCGGGGATCTCGATGCCCGTAGGCGACCCGAGCCCGAAGTCCCGGGCGAAGGTCTGCAGCTGCTCCCCCTGCCCTGCCCGGAAGCGCTGCCAGAACGTCTGGCCGAAGTTGTAGAAGACGGTGTCGCAACTCTGGATCAGCGCCTGCTGGAGGGAGATGGTGCCGCTGTCGCTCGCCTGCCAGTTCTTGAATAGCTGGTTGTAGAGGGTGACCTGGGAGGGACAGGCGAACCCGCCGTTGGGGTTGGCGATGCCCTCGGTCATCGCCGCCGCAGAGGTGACGACCTTGAACGTCGATCCCGGCGGGTACTGGGCCTGGGTCACCCGGTCGATCAGGGGCTGGGCCGGGTTGTTCTGGAACTCTGCGCTGTACTGGGCGCTGGTGATGCCGACGGCGAACTGGGTGGGGTCATAGGTCGGCGACGACGCCATTGCAATGACCTGCCCGTTGTTGGGGTCCATGACCACGACGCCGCCGGCAGGTGCGACGTAATCCCTGTTCGACACCTTGTCGTAGATCGTCCTGGCTTTGCTCAGGCCGTCGACGAGCGACGCCTCGGCGAGGGTCTGGATGTTCTTGTCGATCGTGGTGACGACGTCGTCGCCGGGCTTGGGCTCCTGGGTGCCGAGGATCCCCCGGACGTTGCCGGACGCGTCCACCTGGTACTTGATGAAGCCGTCGGTGCCGTGGAGGTACTGTTCGTACGCGTACTCGATGCCGCTCCGGCCGATTACTGTCCCCGGCGAGTACCCGTTGTAGCGGGCCCCCGAGTTCTTATCGGTGGCGGTCGGGTAGATGCCGACGGTGCCGAGGGCGTGGGCGGCGAAGGACCCGTTGGGATAGTCCCGCAGCGGCTCCTGGACGTAGGACACCCCGGGGAACTCGTCCTGGTGCTCCTCCAGGTAGACGACCTGGTCCTTGGTGACGTCGGTCGCGACCGGCGCCGGCGTGACCGGGCCCACCTGGGTGGTTTGCAGTTTGTCGAGCAACATCGCGACCGGCACTTGGAGCAGCTGGGCGAGGTTGCTCATGGTGGCCGTGCCCTTCGGGGTCAGGTGCAGCTTGTTCTTGGAGTCCGTCGTGGCCACCGAGCTCCGGTCCACCGTGACGACCAGCGACTGTCGGTTGTCGACGAGGACCTGCCCGTTGCGATCGAGGATGCGCCCGCGGGCGGCGAGCTTGGGCACGACGCGCACGAAGTTCTGGTCCGCCAGCTTGCGGAAGCTGTCCACGGAGAGCACCTGCAGGAACCACAGGCGCAGCACGAGGGCCACCACCAGCGACAGGAAGACCATGCCGAGGACCGCCAACCGGAGGTGCACCCGGTCCTGACTCATGATGTTCATGCGGCCCTCCCCGGAAAGACGGCTTCCCCGCGGGGACCGCCCCGGCCAGATCCTGGAGGTCCGCCGGCGACGCGGCGGACCACAGGGTAAGCGAACGGCACGAGCAGGGTGTTGTACACCCCCGTCAGTAAGATCACCTGTGCCACCCGGGCAAGTGGCTGCGCCGGCACCCCCAGCAGCAGGGCGAGCACCGTGTAGAAGGCGGTCCCGACGACGCTGCCCGCAAAGACGCCGATCAGCGGCACGGCGACGCTTGAGGACTGGACGTAGGGCCGCACGGCCCCGACCACGTAGCCGACCGTCAGGTATGCGAGGGCCGACAGCCCCGTGGGAGCGTCGAGCAGGAGGTCCCGCAGCATCCCGCCGGCGAAGCCGGCCAGCGCCCCCGAGGACGGGCCCCGGACGAGGCCGACGCAGATGACCACCACGAGCATGAGGTCGGGCACGACCCGGAACAGGGCGAAATGCGGGAGCAAGGTCGTCTGGATGATGAGCGCGGTGAGGATGAGCAGTGCCGTCCCGACGCTTCGGCGCATACCCGGGCGCTACTGGCCCGGCAGCTTGGCGGGCCGGGTGTCGAGCAGGATCAGCACGAGTTGCAGCTTGTTGAAGTCCACGAATGGCTGGACCGACGCCGACTGGTTGAGCCCGTCGGGAGAGCGGCGGACAATCTTGACGCGGCCAATCGGGATGCCGGGCGGGTAGATCCCTCCGTCATAGCCGGAGGTGACGACCGTTTCGCCCGGCGCCACCGTCGTGGTCACGCCGATGAGGTCGAAGGCGAGGTCGGCCTGCCCGTTCCCGCTGAGCACGCCCGTGTCGCCGCTCGAGGTCAGCCGGGCACCGACGTGGTGCTGGGGGTCGATGGCGAGCAGCACCTTGCTGGACGAGGACTCGACCGAGGTCACCCGGCCGACGAGACCTGACTCCGCCACGACCGCCATCCCCACCTGCACCCCGGAGCTGACGCCTTTGTCGAGGAAGACGGTCCACTCTGCGTTGGAGGGGCCCTCCATGATGACGTTGGCGCCCACCTTGTGGCCGGCGGTCCACGGCTGCTCCTGGAGGAGGGCGAGGGCCTGGGCGAGCTGGCGCTGCATGTCCGGGACCTGGTTCTGCTGCGCCTGGAGGGCCGAGAGCTGCCGCTTCAGGTTGGTGTTCTCGCTCTGGAGGTGGGGGATGCTCCCGATGGAACGGAACACCTGCCCCACCGGCGATAGGGCGTGGCTGACGCCGGACTGCAACGGGGCGAGCACCGACAGCACCTGGTCCTGGACCTTGCGGAGCGGGCCGCCGGATCCCTGGCGGAAGTCGAGCGTCACGACCGTGACACTGGCCGCGAGGAGCGCTGCGAGCACGACCCGGGACCTGCTGGACCTGCGATATGACATTCTGCTCAAAGCGACCTCCCGGCAATTGGGGGAGGCTGCCGGCTCAGTGGCGGCTCGAAGCGATGAGCATCGGCTTCAGCGCCTCGAATTCCTCCAGACATTTGCCGGAACCGAGCACCACGCACGACAGCGGGTTCTCGGTCAGATGCACGGGCATACCGGTCTCGTGCTTCAACCGCTCGTCGAGGCCCTTCAGGAGCGCTCCGCCGCCGGTCAGCACGATTCCCTTGTCCATGATGTCTGCAGCCAGTTCTGGTGGCGTCCGGTCGAGCGTCGACTTCACAGCGTCGACGATCGCGTTCACCGGCTCCTCGATGGCCCGCCGGATCTCCTCCGACGACACGATGATCGTCTTCGGCAGCCCGGTCACGAGGTCACGCCCCCGGATCTCGGCGTTGGGCTCGTCCGGCAGGGGGAAGGCCGAGCCGATCGCCATCTTGATCTCCTCGGCGGTCCGCTCCCCCAACGCCAGCGAGTACTCCTTCTTGATGTAGGCGATGATCGCCTCGTCGAGCTCGTCCCCGCCAATGCGGATCGAGAGGGCGGTGACGATGCCGCCGAGGGAGATCACGGCCACTTCCGTGGTACCGCCGCCGATGTCGACAACCATGTTGCCGGCCGGCTCGTGCACCGGAAGGCCGGCCCCGATGGCGGCGGCCATCGGCTCCTCGATGATGTAGGCGGCCCGTGCGCCTGCGGCGATGGCAGCCTCCTCCACCGCCCGCTGCTCGACACCCGTGATGCCCGAGGGCACGCAGATGACGACGCGCGGCTTGGCGAGCACCCGGCGCTTGTGGACCTTCTGGATGAAGTACCGCAGCATCTTCTCGGTGGTCGCGGTATCCTCAAAAAAAACGTCCTTCAGGGGCCGGATGGCCAGGATGTGGCCGGGCGTGCGGCCGATCATCCGCTTGGCCTCCGCTCCCACCGCCAGGATGGCGCCGGTCTTGGTGTTGATGGCGACCACGGAGGGCTCGTTCAGGACGGTTCCGCGGCCGCGCACGTAGACCAGCGTATTGGCCGTTCCGAGGTCCACGGCCATGTCCCGGCCCATGAATTGAAATGCACGATCAATGGGCATCGTCGGCTCTCCTAGCGCGATGGGCCTGCGACGCGTCCAGCCGCAAGCAAACCCGCTGCGGCCGCTGCCTACCCTACGCCAAAGAGCCGAAACGTGTCGGGGTTGGGGGGATAGAACTCAGCCTTCTGCAGGGGCAAGGTCGGGGAAAAAGAGGCCAAGTTCGCGCGCCGCGGCGGCCGTGGAATCTGAGCCGTGCACAACGTTCGAGTCGATCACCAGGCCGAAGTCCCCCCGGATCGTCCCAGGCGCTGCCTTGACGGGATCGGTGGCCCCCATGAGCGAGCGGGCCACCACGTGGGCCTGCGGGGCTTCGAGGGCCATCGCCACGATGGGCCCCGAGGTGACGAAGGCGACGAGGGCGTCGTAGAAGGGCTTGCCCTCGTGCTCGGCGTAGAGGGCACCGGCGAGGCGCTCGTCGGCCTGGAGCATCCGCAGGGCAACGATCCTGAGGCCCTTGCGCTCGACCCGGTGGACGACTTCGCCGACCAGGCCACGGCGGACACCGTCGGGCTTCACGAACATCAGG
>Ga0137391_10004925_pt1 | contig 10244 bp, 23 predicted proteins | sample 15con2h24BmetaG_FD_101399 | JGI IMG/M metagenome (GOLD analysis project Ga0137391, IMG submission 101399) | Vadose zone soil microbial communities from Angelo Coast Range Reserve, California, USA - 15con2h2.4B metaG | ecosystem: Environmental > Terrestrial > Soil > Vadose zone > Saprolite...
CCGTCCGGCGCGGCCCCGGGGCGCTGCTTGCGCGCGGGTCGGATTCGCGGGGAGGCCCGGCGCCCGCTCCTCACCGCGCCCCCTGGAAGGGATTCGGCCGTTCGCGCAGAGTCATGGGATCATCCGTCGCGCCTGAGACGGGTGAGGGCGTAAGGGAGACCTCCGCTCGACGAGCTTTGCCCCCTCGCGGGTGGTGAAGGACGTCGTCATTTCTTGCTGGCGTGAGGCCCCTTTTCCAGCCTCCCGGGGGTGGCAGCGGGGCCGCGCGGGCCCACCTTGCCCGGCGGCTTCTTCGGCATCGGCGCGGGCGGGGCTCCTGGCGTGGCGGCCGGCGCCGCGCGCTGGGCCAGGCTCTGCCTGAGCGCGTCCATCAGATCGATCACCCGGATCCGCGGGACCTCGGGCCCGCCCGCGGGCACCGCCTTGCCCTCCCCCTTCAGGGTCACGAGGTCGAGGAGCCGCTGCCGGTAGTCATCCCGGTACTGCTCGGGCGTGAACTCCGCGTGGGACAGCTCGTCAATGAGCCGGACCGCCAGCTCCAGCTCGCGCTCCTTGATCTGGGCGTTCTCGCCGGTGTCGATCTCGCCGACGTCGCGCACCTCGTCGGCGAAGTACATGGTGTGGAGCAGGAGGCCGTGCCGGGCCGGGCGGATGAGGACCAGGCGCTCCTTGCCGCGCAGCACGAACGTGGCAAGGGCGACGCGGCCGGTCGTGGCCATGGCCTGGGCCAGGAGGCGGTAGGCCTTCGCCCCGCCCGTGGCGGGGCCCAGGTAGTAGGTCCGCTCGAAGTAGATGGGGTCCACCCGGGGCAGCGGCACGAACTCCGTGATGGCGATGACCGTGGAGGCCGCGCCCTCGAGAGCCTGCAGCTCCGCATCGGTCACGGGCACGTACTAATCCTTGGCCACCTCGTACCCTTTGACAAGCGCGTCACGCTCCACGACCTCATGGTGGACCGGGCAGTACGTCTGCTGCCGAATCCGGTGGCCGCACGTGGCGTGGAGCAGGTGGAAGGAGACCCCGGCCGAGACGGCCGCCGTGTACAGCCTGATCGGGATGGCCACCAGTCCGAACGAGATCGTTCCCGAGCCGATCGAATGGGTGGGCATCACGAATCCTCCGATATGAGGTGTATTGCCATCCTCCTCGAGTCCGCCGACGACGCCCCAATCGACCTCGGGAGGGCGCCCCAGATCACCCGGGCGCCGTTGCTCTTCGTCATGCGGGGTTGCCCGACTCGGTCGCGGCCGGGGCCCTGTCCGGCGGCGGGCCCGGGCAGGGCGTGCCGAGGTCATCGAGCGTTAGGAGGCGACGACACCGAAGGCAGGCTGCGGCGTCGGTCGGCATTCTGAAGGTCAGCTCGTGGTGCTCGAAGCCGGCCACGTTCGCCATGTCAATTGCCCTTGAGTTCGTGGTTGTCGATCACCGCGTCCCACCCGCAATCCCGGCAGCGCGCCCACGTCTGCCGTCCGAGCGTCCCGAGCAGGCAGCGCGGGCCGCCGCAAGACTCGCACCGCACGCCCTTGCCCGAGGGGTCGACGAGGGTGCCTGCCCGGCGGCGTCCTGCGCGTCCCTGATGACGTCGCTGTCGAAGTCCATGGGGTTCCTCCTTGGGCCGACGTGTACCGGCTACACGTTAATCAAACCACGACCGGGACCACAAATCCAGCAAGAACGACTAGCCGCTAGTCGTCAAGAACTAAGCCTTGTGAAACGAGGGGTTATCGGGCAGGATCGGCGGCGGATGAACAGGGCGCTCCGCGATCATCTGCGCCGCCTCGGCAAGAAGGGCGGACGCGCCGCCGCTGGCGCCGGAGGCAAAGCGCGGTGGGCGGAGATCCCGCTGGAACAGCGCTCGGCCATCATGAAGCGCGTGAGGGCCGGGAAGAGATCGAAGCAGAAGTAGCGACGGCGCCGCGGTGAAGTCTCGCCTACGCCAAGCCTGAAAGGCCCCCATACCCAGCGTCAGCTACGACCTGTGGTTCCTGCCGGAGTCCATGGAGTTCGGCGAGTCCACCCGTGGCGGGCTCGTCGCGGCCCTCCCGCCATCGGCTGTCATTTTCAAGGCGATCTATTGCCAGCCTTGTGCTCCCAGCACCAGGTGAACACGGCCAGGTTTTCGACGGCCGAGGACCGCGCCGCCCGGGCGGCGCTACGAGGGAGGCGCTGGCGCGGCCTCGGCGACTGCGTCACCATCAAATGCTGTCTTGTATTCGAGGACCAGGTCGCTGTAGAGTTTGCCGAGGTCGAGCTTGCCAAGCCGACCCAACATGTCCAGCGTCCGCACCAGCAGTTCGCAGCACACCGCCAACTCGCCGCGCAGGCCCTCGGCGGGGTATTCCAGGTTGTAAACGAGGCTGCCAGTCGAAGAGACACCGACGTAGCTGCCAACTCCCATGGCGCTCGCGTGGGTTGCCTGAGACAGTGACCAGTACACCACCCTGTAGTGCCAGAGCATCCCCACGTCCTCCGCGAGATCTCGCAAGCTCCATTTCTTGAGACCAGAAGCCCAGAAGAACTTCCTCGGGAAATGCTTCCTCGAGCGCCGCGCGCGGTCCAAAATTCTCCGACGCTCCGCCCTAAACTCTGGAACCGTAAGAGCAGGATCAGGATTCTTCTTCAGCAGGTCTGCTCGTTGCACATCCGAGAATTGTATCCAGCGCTTGGCTCGGAGCGCGCTGTCCTCCTTTGCGATGAACAACGCGGTGATAAGGACCTCCAATGCTGAGCGCACTACGATGGAGACCTCTCGCGCGTATCCCGCCACCGCCAGTGCGTGAGCGGCGCGGACAGTTGCTATCTCCTTCGTCAGGATCGACATGACTATGCCGGGCCACCGCGCGCCGGGAATCGACGCCTCTTCTTCCTCGAGCACAACCCTGATAATGGCGAGAAGTCGCCGGCAAAAGCGAAGCGCGGACTCCTCTCGCTCTTCGACGACACGTGCGGCCGCGGCTGCCTCCTGCTGCAGCGCGCGGTCGGTCGCCTCTATCTTGCCGGCCAGTGTCGCCAGGTCGAGCATGTCCGTCACTTCCCCTTCGGCCCGCGCGGGCTAGTAGCGCGGTCCTTGGCGCGTCAGGATCACCGGCATTGCACCCGCCAATTTCAACGCATCCACGAGCTGATCATTGAGCAAGAAGAAAAGATCCTCGTCGTCGAGCGTTTCCCGCGGGACGATGAGGCTATGCCGGTTGTACGAACCACGTTCAAGCGTGAAGCGCTGCGCTGTCCTCTCAAAGTCGAAGGACTCTCTCCGGTTGTGGGCAGGGAAATGCTCCCGAAGAAAGTCCCGGATCAGGGCTAACTTGGCTTCGTCGAACGGCGGCCGGAGCTCAGTCATTGACGTTCCCTCCTCCGAGCCCCTCGAGCTGCCGGCGGAGCCAAGCGACCGGCAGGAGGGCCTGCCGCACTTCGCGGTGGTGCTACGAGGAAGACGTCTTCCCGTCCTCTCGAGCGCGAAGCTGCCGAATCACCTCGGTGGCTGCCCCGCGGTGCCCCTCTGGCAGCTCGGGCAGCTTCTCCTCGAGGAGCTTCGAGTGGATCCCGCTCCTCGAGACCTGATCCCAGAACTCAGTTGGCGGGTACTCTGACCGGCCCTCCCAGGTGCCGTGGTCCACAAAGATGCCGCTCGGGCCCGGTCCTGTCGAGTGGACGATCAACCCGAACGGCTGGATATCGATGGCCTTAGCGGGCTCATCGACTCGATTGGCGCTGAAGATGACGTAGGTGCCTCCCGTCGATGTCGGTTGGCTGAACACGACTGCCGAGGGGATCTTGGCGCGAAGGCGACCCGAGAAGACGCTTGGAAGCTCGCTACCCGCCATGACCCGCCAACCGTGGGGGAGCAGAAAGCGCTCGAGCTCATCTCGCTGTGCTGTCGTGAAGTTTATCTCACTCAGCTTCATCATCCGATCGTACCTCGGCTCTCGCGGATGCCTCGTGGAACGAGCCCGTCATGAGCAGGATCAATGGTGGTCACCCGCGCCGCAGCGCCTTCGTCAGCAGATGCCACGCGTTGAGGTAGGGCGTAAAGTCACGCTGCTTCGCAATGCGATCGTCCTGCCCGACCGCGATCAAGGCCTTTTCGGACGTCTTGAGGCCACGCACCTCCCAGCACTTCGTCTTTGCCGTGACACAGAAATAGGCATCAACCCGCTTGGCCCGCCCATGAATACGGGTGAGGCGTTTGGCCAGTTCCCGGGGCGGCAGGATGACATATTCTATGTTCGTCCTCTGCAGGCTTCGCTTTGGCTCGAAGGGCAACAGCACGAAGACCCAGAAGTCGGCTTTGCTGTCCCGAATCACCTCCCGGTCGAGCGTCCACCATCCAATTGCGACGAATCCCCGTTCATTCATCGAGTAGTCCCGCGAGTATTTGACCTGGAGAGACGCAGGCCGCTGGGATCGGGTACTTGTTACCAGGAGGTCAATGCCTGTGTCCTTCGACGGAACCCACACGGCGCTGTGCCGGATCCGCCGTTCGATCTCCGACCCGACCAGGAACTCGCCAGCGTGAACGGTGAAGAGGGGTCGCATGGCCGGCGCCTATCAGCTCTTCACAGGACACCGGCTGCGTGCCCGCGGCCGATTCTGGCATACCTCGAAGAGAATGGGTGACATATCCCACAAATTGGCATCCACAATATCTCCGAGAGCGTCATGCTTGTTTCGCTTGGCGCTGAAGGACACCACGGTTCTCTTGAGCGCCGCCATGTCTCCGACGGAGGTCTTCCTCACATTCGAGACACATGAGATCCAGAGGCCAAGACAATGCCCTATCAGAAACTTGCCCAAGGCTAGGCGCGCGGCGGGAGCATGTGCACGACGGCGACCTCGGGCTCATCTGCAATGGCCTCCAATAACCGCGCAAGGGCCTCCTGGGCGACGCCGATGCGATCTTCGGCCAATCGCTCCTCTTGGTAATGCGCGCTGATCGCCCGAGTCTGGCCGTAGTACATGTCAAGCCGTCCGGGCTTGCAATAGGTGACGATCGCATCCCGCACGCGCCGATCCCATATCTGCACTTTCTCGGGCCGCTGATCGGGCGGCTCCAAACACAGCCGGTGCGACACCCGAAGCAGGTCACAGAACACGCGGTGGGCTCTGTCGGCTCTCGCGCGAAGGTCACGGGTGTAGAAGTTCCTGGTTGCTTCCGCTTGCGCCGTCGCCGCGTCCTGCTCTAGCTTTTGGACTGCCTTCTGCTTCTCCTGCTCTAGCTTTTGGACCACTCGGGCTGGCACGTACAAGAAGAGCACGAACGCCGCCGCCGCCGGGAGTGCAACCCGCAGAGCGACGGGCACGGCATGGGGACCAATCCAGGCGTTCAGTGGCAGGTAAAGCGCGGCCAAGGCCGCAGCAAGTGAAACCACGCTAAGGCCAATGTTTAGCGGATTCAGGGCTAACCCCCAGGAACGCCGTGCGGCTCGACACAGCGCGGCCATGCCGGGAGCCTACCTCAGTCCATTGCGTCATGTATACAATCCCGAGTGCCCGAACGGGCTCCTTCTGCGTGGCTGAGCTGGAGTGCTCCCCAAAGATCTACTCACCTCCGAATCCCTCTGAGATCGCGGACAGCAACGGCTCGATCGGGCACGTTGCACGAGGCAGGTCAACGAACGTCGGCGTCAGCGAGGAAGAACTGCTTGCGGGCCCGAACCGGGGCCTCCTTCACCCCTGCGAGTCGGACGGTGTAGGCGTCCCGGAGGGGTGCGTTCGTCGGTGGGGTCTTGGTGGGCTCGGCTCTGGCGAACCCGTATTACCCCTATCCGTATTACGCCTACCCGTACGCCTACTCCTACCCCGTGTACTCGGAGCCCATCTATCAGCCGCAGACGTAGCTATCCGTGGCTCCATCGGTCCGACGGAAGGCGTGCTACGCCAACGGCTGCTATCACCTGCAAGGCGATGGCGTGACCGTCCCCTATCAGTGGGTCTGGATGCCGGCCACGCCGGCGCCGCCCCCGCCTCCGCCGAGCCAGTGAGGCACGCCCGGCACCGCTGAGGCCTTGTTCCCAAACGCGTCCGCGCGTAAAGCCGAACGGCGACGGGAAGGGGGCAGATGCCCGCACGATACTTGTCGAAGCCGTAACTCCGCTCGTCCCGCGTGCGGCCCCAGGGGGCTCGCGGGTGAAACGCGGTAGACTCGCTTTACAGGCCACCCGCCAAACTCACCATGTGCGTCTACTGCAAGGAAGCCCCTGGCTGTGACCACGAGCGCGACGCGTGCGCGGCGAGCCGGGGCAAGCATTGCACCGAGTGCGGTCACGACTCCTCGGCGTTCCCGCCATTTACGCGCAGACCGGGAAGTTTCAACTGGTCCCGATCGGTGCAACGGCCCAAGCAGAAGCCGCGAAAGAAGCCTACTCGACCGCATCGGGAGAAGGCTAAGAAGACACGATGACCTACGCAACCGAGAACTTCGTCCGTCGTGCTGTCAGCAGTCTCCTTCGTAGGGACTACGCGGGCAAGTTTGTGTGCTCACCGTGTCTCGCCACGCTGACGCATCAGCATATGCAGCGAGGTTGGCGCAAGTCCGAGATTGAGCGATCAATGGCCGTAGTGTTCGAGTCCCCTGGCGCTCTGACATGCATGCCGACAATGATCTGCGCCGTCTGTACGAATACGAGGCCGTGCCTCGGCGCTCTTCCACTTTGACTTCGCCCGGCGAGCCGATGGCCACGCGGACTATCTACCGTATCGTCGTGACCCAGACCGAGGAAATCCTTGGGCGGCGAATTCATCCGCACATGTTGCGCTATTCCTTCGCGAGCCGCCTCCGGAGCCGCGGCGGGGATCTCCAGGAAGTCCAGCAGCTCATGGGCCACGCGGAGATCGGAACGACCATGCGGTATTCGCACATCACGCCGACGCGAAAGGTGCGGCTGGAGGAGCTGCTGACGTGAGCCCTCTTATGAAGGCTATCCGCGAGGCGATCGCACAGACGCAGGGCGACGTGTTGCAAACATGCGAGCGAGTAATTCAGTGGCTGGGAGCTCTTTCGATTGACGAGGGCCGGGCCGCTTTGGACGAACTCAATCATGGGATCCCCGATACGCCGACGGCCGTGGTCCAGGAGATCGTCAACGATGCTCACGCGAGAAGTAGGGGCGACGAAGCCGAACTGGAGGCGATCTATCGGGAGCGGCTGGACTCGCGTGAGAATCCTGCCTTTGTGGAAGATGTTCACGCTGACACGAGCCGCTTCCTCTACCGTCCGCTGATTCGACTCGTGCTCGCGGAGATCGGACGGCAGGAAGCTGAGGACGAGGAGGAGCATCCATGATCGCCGCCATCTACGCGCCCCGGTCTGCCGATTCGAGGGACCCGCTTACCTGGGGGCTCGAGGGGTTGGACGCAAAGGAGCGATAGGCCATGTTGGGGATCGACCTCCAGGAAGTGATCGTGCTCGTGCCTTTGGTGGTCGTCTACCTGCTGGCCAGCGTGACCCTGGTACCCTACGTCGCCTCCTCGAAGGGCCGTTCCGGGCTCGCGTGGATGCTCATTGCGTTATTGATGTCCCCACTCTTGGCCCTGCTCGCGCTAGTTGCCGTGCCACCAGGCGAAGGCCGCGAGCCGATCAATCTTTCGACACCGATCGGACACCGTGAGTAACCAGCTCCACGATGGCGATGACCGCGGCTGAGCTCCGCGCCAAGATCCGCGAGCTGATGGCCTCGGGCGCCCTGCCGAGCGCGCCCCATGTAATCGAGAGGGTCGGCGCGGCAGCACTTGACGGGAAGGCTCGCGTGGTCCTGCATAACCCTCAACTAGAGCCATGCTCAATCTGCGATGAACCGGGCCCGCAGATCGCCTATTTCTGGCCCGGGGGCGTGGTGGTCCGCATGCATGCGACCTGTCGGGCGGTCTGGCAGCAGGAGCGGACGCGGTAGACTGACCTCACGGGCAAAGGACGGGCCAAGTGACGGAGAGGTTCAATCTCAATTACGAGCGCGACCGACTCTTCTGGGTACTCGAGAAGCTCGAGCTGGCCGCTTACCACCTTGAAGCAGACGACGCTCCGATTCAGGAGCGGCTCCAGCGTGCGCTCCTCGAAATGCATGCCGTCTGGCCGGCGGATCTCCCGCACGATCTTCGTGAGCAACTCGACCCGGTTCGCCGCGCCATGAGCGAAGTCTCGCTCGTGATGACCACCAAGGAGGCCGCGGCGGTTGGTCAGGCGATTTTGAGGCTTCGGGTTGAAGTCAATCGGCGAATTGAAGCACGGTAGACTGACCTCGCGGGCCTAGGGTAGCTCCCGAAGAGCGCCTTCCCTGGGCGCCTGGCCCCCGCGATTCTTTCAGGGCTCTCTGAGGGAGGGAGACGACATATGCCGCTTCTCACCTCTTCTACATGGCCGGGCCTGGTCATGCGCCTTCATGCTGCCTGCGAGGCGCTCTGGAAGCAGGAGCGGGAGGCGTAGCGGACAGTTACGATCCCACTCCACTGGGACTAACCGCTTAGGGACAAAGGGAGAATATCGACGTGATCAAGCCGCTGACGTTCCTCGTGCTTCTGCTGGCGGGATGGTCTGCGTTCCCCACGGCCGTGTCGGCGCGCAGCACCGTCTTGCCGCCACAGGAAATTGTCGGCAAGATCCTGGTCGTGGATCGCGGTCAAAGCCGCATCGTCATGGAGGAGCGCGGCCTCGAGGTATGGGCGACCGATCCGCGCCAGCTCGACGGGCTGACACCAGGCCAAAAAGTTCGGCTCCGCGTTCAGCAACAGGATGGCAAGCAAGTCATCTATAGCATCGGGCCGCTTTCGCAGTAGGGGCACAACCTGAGCCGCTATGCCAGCGTGGACCGACGAGCGCGGCGACCGCCTACCGACGCGTCCGTGCCCGAAGTGCGGCAGGGAAGACCTCGTGCTGCGCCTACGCTACGAACGCCTGCGCATGACGGCTGGAAGCCCGTCAAGACTTTCTCGGTCGTGAACTGGTGCGGGCACGGGCAGGAGCAGGCCCTGGCTTCAGTCGGACGGCTGCTGGCCTGTGCTGGGCGAGGCGCCGTAGCCCGCTACGTTCCGCGATCCCAGGGCTCTTCCCTGATGATCTTGTCCTTGGGAATGTGCTTTAGCTTTGGCACTAATTTGCTGAACACACCTGATGAGGTTGACACTTCGAAAATCAAGACATGGGTGGTTCGCTGGTCGTCGTAGACAATCCGACAGCGCAGCTTGTACTCGTACTGTGCGAGATCTGGAGATGTCTCTCCGAAGATCTCGCTCCAAGTCGATCCCAACACCACAAGACACGCATCGCGCTCCGGTATGGCGGCGCTCACTTCCCCCTCGGCCCACGCGGGTCGAGGGTGTCGGGAAGGCAGGCGTAGCGAAAGGTCTGCGAGCGCGTCATTGTATCCGTTGGTTTGGAGTCCTTCGGAAAGAAGAGGAGCGTTACCGTGTCCCCGGTTACCTTGTACATCACGTCCGCGTCCAGCCGGGGGAAGTCTGGATGTGCAACGCGCTCAATCGCGTCCCGAAGTCGGCGTTGACATTCCGTCTCGCTTGAGGCCGCTCCGAGCACGATCCAGCGCATTGTCTGCGCACCCCAGTTCCGGTCCTTCGGATCATCCCCAAGGCGCTCGTCCAGTACCCACAGCACCCACGCGCACTCGGCAGAGGCCGAGGTGGCGAGGACGAAGAGGCCGAAAGCGAGCGGAGCGGTCCAACGAAGTGTATGACGCATGGGGGCGCCTCCACTTATCCAAGAAGTTTCCACTCCGCTTGCTCAGACCGAGGCAGACGGCTGTAAGCAGCGTTGCGCAAGTAGTCAACTCTCGGAGCGGAGCCCCGTATGACAAACACCTCAGGCGCCGAGGATCGCTTCTCACGCACGTACCAACGATATGCCAAGTGAGTCCTGCCGTGGTCCATGCAGTGGCGTCCTTCGTCGGCCACAACCGGCTCCTTTCTATCTTCTCCTCGCCCCAGCTTGGCCTGGAAGTCTAGCAGACGAGTGCGGGGACCCGCTGCACTGAGTACACTAGCTGCCATGTGTGGCCGCTTCACCGAAACTGCCGTCTTCGACGTCCTAGCCGAGCGATCCGGCATCACCGTCGAGTCGGGCACTTTCGAGGCGCTTTATGTCACCATGCCGGACGAACAGAAGAAGAACGCCGACGCTGTGTTCGGCCAGATGCAACGGCGACAAGGAGCGACCAAGAGCGGTGGCTGAACAGCATGCGTCTTGGTCGGTTCGGCGGTATGGCTTGGCATAATCGCGGGCTTCGCATCATCGGCGAAGG
>Ga0137391_10004935_pt1 | contig 10231 bp, 9 predicted proteins | sample 15con2h24BmetaG_FD_101399 | JGI IMG/M metagenome (GOLD analysis project Ga0137391, IMG submission 101399) | Vadose zone soil microbial communities from Angelo Coast Range Reserve, California, USA - 15con2h2.4B metaG | ecosystem: Environmental > Terrestrial > Soil > Vadose zone > Saprolite...
AACGCCAATCCTGATTGACGCCGTCTATCAAGGTACAGCTCGGAAATTGCTGGTGCAGGCAAACCGGAATGGTTACATTTACGTGCTCGATCGCACCAACGGAAAATTTCTTTCGGCGACGCCCTTCGTGGAAAAGCTGAACTGGGCGAAAGGTATCGACGGAGCAGGCAGACCTGTACGTACAGAGGTTAAGCCGACGGCGGAAGGAACGCGGGTTTGCCCGGGCTATGCCGGAGCAACAAACTGGTTCGCGCCCTCGTATAGCGAGTCCACTCATGCGGTTTATTTCATGGCGTTGGAACAATGCGAGACCTACTTTTTTAAGCCACAGCCGTTCCAGGAGGGTCAGGGGTATTACTCAACCGGAGTGGAACGCATCCCTGGCGAAAATTCTCAGAAACTTCTGGTCGCGTTTAATCTCGATAGTGGTTCGATTGCGTGGAAATACTCCCAGGTCGGTGGAGGCAGATCTTCCGGCGGAACCATGGCAACCGCCGGCGACTTGGTTTTTTTTGGCGACGACGCCGGCTCGTTCGAGGCCGTTGACGCACACAGTGGCAAGCCGCTGTGGCACTTCAATACCGGGCAGGATATGAGCGCGTCTCCGATGAGCTACGCAGTCGCTGGCAAGCAGTATGTGGCGATTGCCGCAGGCAGTGACATTTTTAGTTTCGCGTTGCCATAAGCGCGCGTAACTGCCCTTCTCATGTGAGGACATTTTTTAACCACAGGGGGCACAGAGGATCACAGCAAATTCTGGGAGCAGATCGATACAGGAGGATTTTATGAATTCAAGTGTCACTCGCAGGACCTTTGCCACTCGCATCGGAGCTGTGCTGTCGACTTTGGGCATCGCGAGCAGCGTCTTTAAGGGCGCCTCCGCCCAGACTTCCGGCGGCCAGAATTCGGCCGCTCAGAATTCTGTGGCGGGGGACGCGAGCGGAATCCGCAAGATGAATGCCGAAGGAAAACCCGGTGGCGAAAAAGACGTCATCATGCCGGTGATTGTTCACAACGGGTTGATATATGTCTCGGGGCAGGGCGCCCACGACACACGAGACGCCAAGGAATGGACGATTGAATCTCACACCACCATGGTCATGGATAAGATCAAGAAGATGGTGGAGATTGGCGGCGGAACCACGGACACCATTGTTCAAGCCAACGTCTACCTGACAAAAATTGAGCACTGGGACGGAATGCACAAAGTGTTCTCGACATATTTTCCTCATGGTGGCCCGGCGCGGACAACCGTCGCAGTCGCTGCGTTGCCGGGAGACTCGCTGGTAGAAATCAATTGCATCGCCGCCGTCGCCCGTAAGTAAAACAAAAAAGGAGCTGGTTTATGCGACTGAGCTCGAAGTGGAACCGCCGGAGCTTTCTGGGCAGCGTGGGAGTATTTGCAGGGTCGATGCTGACGCCGCGCAAGTTGTTTTCCTTGAATCGCGGCGCTACGGGCGCAAGCCCAAAGCACAAGACCGCGACGGTAACCGGATTTGGACAGAGCGGAAATCCGTACGAGGAACTTGGGGTCACAACCGTGATCAATTGCGAGGGAACCATGACCGTGCTGGGCGGTTCCCTGCCTCATCCTGAACTGGAAGCCGTGATGACCATGGCCGGTTGCCATTTTGTGCCCATTGCGGAGTTGGAAGTTGCAGCCGGGAACCGCATCGCTCAGATGCTGAAACTTCCCGACGGATACAGCGCGATCGTGACATCCGGTGCGGCTGCTGCGATTCAGTCGGGACTGGCTGGCATTCTCACCGGCGACAACGAGGCCTTAATCCGGCAACTGCCTGATCTGACAGGGATGAAGTCTGAAGTCATCATTCAGAAGTCGCATCGCAATCCATTTGATCACCAGTTGCGTGCCACGGGAATCAAGCTGGTGGAGATCGAAACACAAGATCAATTGCGCGCCGCAGTAAACCAGCGCACGGCCATGATGCACTTTTCGAATTTCGCCAATGCCGCGGGGCAGATCAAAGTGGACGAGTGGGTAAAGCTGGCCAAGCAATACAACATCCCTTGCATGAATGATGCCGCAGCCGACACGCCGCCGGCTTCTCATCTGTGGGACTATGCCAATATGGGCTATGACCTGATTACGTTCAGCGGCGGGAAGGCGATCCGCGGACCGCAATGCGCCGGCATGTTGATTGGACGTAAAGAACTGGTGGCCAATGCGCTGCTCAACAACAGCCCGCACGAGGACACTCTGGGCCGCAGTCAGAAAGTGGGCAAGGAAGAAATCGTAGGAATGGTTAAGGCGCTCGAGCTCTTCCTCAATGAAGACCATGACGCGCTGGCGAAAGAATGGCAGGCACGGCTGGAACGGATCTCGGGCGAGATCACGAAGGTTCCCGGCGTGAGCACGTCTTTCTTTACTCCCGACATCGCTAATCACGTTCCGCATATGCAGATCACGTGGGACGCTGCCCGAATTTCACTGACGCCGAAGGAAGCTTCGAAGCTTCTGCGCAGTTCGAAGCCGTCCATCGCAATGGGTGGAGGGGAAGAGCGGCCGGGTTTGGGAATGAACTCGTTTATGTTGCAGCCTGGCGAAGACAAAATTGTTGCCGAGCAACTATCGCGCATTCTGCGAGAGCACGCACTGTAGCCAGGCTTACGCGAATGGGTTTGTCGAAACTCATGGCGAAACTCAAGATCAAACCAAAGGCCGGATGCAGCTGGGACCTGGTCAGTCTGGGTGAAGTCATGCTGCGACTCGATCCGGGCGATGAGCGCATCTCCACAACGCGTCACTTTCGCGTATGGGAGGGCGGAGGCGAATACAACGTGGCGCGTGGTCTCAGACGCTGCTTTGGCATGGACACGGCTATCGTTACCGCGCTCGCTGAGAACGCTGTCGGACGTCTCGTCGAAGATCTCGTGCTTCAGGGAGGCGTGAGTCAGAAATATGTCCGCTGGGTGCCTTTCGACGGAGTCGGACGAAGTGTACGCAACGGGTTGAATTTTACCGAGAGAGGCTTTGGCGTGCGTGCTCCCCTCGGCTGTTCCGATCGTGGACATACCGCAATCTCACAGCTGAAACCGGGGGCAATCGATTGGGAGCGGATTTTCTTGAAGGATGGAGCACGCTGGTTTCACACCGGCGGAATCTTTTGTGCGCTCTCGGAAACCGCCCCCCTGGTTGCTCAGGAGGCCATGGAGGCAGCGAAGCGGGCGGGCGCGATCGTTTCTTACGATCTGAACTATCGTCCATCACTTTGGAAGTCGATCGGTGGAAAGTCCAAAGCGCAGGAAGTTAACCGGCGTCTCGCGCCACTCGTGGACGCGATGCTCGGTAATGAGGAGGACTTCACCGCCGCACTAGGATTCGAAGTTTCTGGATTGGACGAGCACCACTCGAAGCTGGATCCAGCAAACTTCAAGCAAATGATGGAAAAGGTGATCCAGGAATTTCCAGCGGTCAAAGTAATCGCCACCACGCTGCGCAACGCCAGATCCGCAACGGTGAACGGTTGGGGAGCGGTGTGCTACTACGACGGCGGCTTCTACCAAGCGCCAGTTCGCGAAAATCTGGAAATCTTCGACCGGATAGGCGGAGGCGACTCTTTTGCTTCGGGATTGATCTATGGATTTCTGTCGGGGAAAGAACCGCAGTGGGCCGTCGAGTGTGGGGCCGCTCATGGCGCACTGGCCATGACCACGCCCGGCGACACCACAATGGCAACGATGGATGAAGTCTTGCAGGCTATGAAGGCGCAAACGGCCCGCATTGTACGCTGAGAAAGTAGTCAGATGTTGGAACAGGCCAAGGCCCAAGAAAACCGTATGACCGTCGAGGACGTGATCCACAGGATCGGAGAAATTGGGATCGTTCCTGTAGTGCGGGCCGCGACCGTCGAAGACGCAACCTCCGCCGTGCGGGCCATCTGTGCGGGGGGCATTCCGATTCTCGAAATAACCATGACGGTTCCCGACGCGACGTCGGTCATCCGTCACGTGGCGCGAGAATATGGCAGCACGGTGCTCGTCGGGGCGGGCACGGTTACAACCGCGGAGCAGGCCGAGCAATGTATTGGTGCGGGCGCCGAGTTTATTGTAAGTCCAGGGCTGTCTCTGCCAGTTCTCGCAGTCGCGCAGGCAAGTGCAAAGCTCGCCATTCCTGGAGCGCTGACGCCAACCGAACTCATGCATGCTCAGGAAAACGGCGCAAAGCTGATCAAGATTTTTCCCTGCGGCAATGTTGGCGGTCCTAAGTATTTGCGGTCCCTGAGAGCTCCCTTCCCTAACGTTGCCCTGATTCCAACCGGCGGGGTGAATGCCTCCAACGCGGCCGAGTTCATCGCCGCAGGAGCTTTCGCTTTGGGAGTGGGTGCGGACCTGGTGAACGCAGACGCTCTGCGCGACCGGAACCTCGCGAAGATCACGGATGCGGCTCGCGAACTTGTGCAGGCAGTTTCCTGTGCGCGCAATCCTTCCATCGAAAAAACCACGCCACCGCATGGGTAACGGCCTTGCCCCGCGGCTTCAAACTAAGAACTCAGCGGGCGAATGGTCGCCGATTGATCGATACTGGAAATACTGTATATATGCCGTTGGCACGACATTGACGCCTTCCAAGCAAATTTTTCCTAGGTGATTCTCGCCGTAACTCTAAAGTCCAGTCGTAAGTCGTGCACATTCAAGGTGTCCCAGCCGCCGTATCCACAATTGTGTGACCTCATCGTGGCAATGGACTTGCCTTATCTAGATGCCATGACAAATATCGATGAACAGGATTGGCGCAAATTATGCGAACTGGCAGCGAATGAGACTGACCCGGGAAGGCTGCGCGCGCTTGTAGAACAACTCAGCAAAGCACTGGAATCGCGCACCAAGAAATTGGGGTCCGACGCTGACAACCCCAAAGATCCGTCGCAGAGTTCTGAAGCCAGCGCCCGATCAAAGGTAGTGATTATGAAGGTGAATTGACTTCGTCGCCCAGCACTCTCTGTGGCTCGCGAGTGGCTTCCGCTAGGTCGTTCATGAAGGCCGCCGCGCGGGCACCGTCGGCAACGCGGTGGTCGCACGACAGAGTCAACGTCATCATGGAACGGATGGCGGGTTTGCCGTCGATAGCCACAACTCGATCGGAGATGGCGCCAACCGCCAGGATGGCCGCCTGCGGCGGCGTGATGATGGCAGAAAAAGAATCCACGTGATACATGCCCAGATTGCTGATGGTGAAAGTCGCATCCGCAATATCGGACGGGCGCAGTTTTCCTGAGCGCGCCCGCTCGGTGACGGCGCGTCTTTGCGAAGAGATTTCAGCGAGGCTGGCGGTATGGGCGTCGTGAATCACCGCCATGACTACACCGTCATTCACGGCTATTGCCACGCCGAGGTTCACTTTGTCATGAAGACGAATGCCCTCGGCGCTCCAACTGGCGTTCACACGGGGGTGTTTGAGCAGAACCCTGGCCACGAGCGCGACCAGTAAGTCGGTGTGGGTGAGACGCAGCCCTGGGGACTGCTTTTGTGCCATGGCCACTTGTTCGCGTGCGGCATTGAGCGCGCCAGCTTCAACTGCGCGCGTGACAAAGAAGTGTGGAACCGATGTCCAGCTCTGGGTTGTGCGTTCAGCCATGAGACGGCCGATCGAGCCTGGAACTTCGATTTGCGGTTTGGTGTGGGTCGATGATGTGGGAGACAGGGCAGAGGTTGCAGCGCCTTGCGCACTCGTAGCTTGAACGTCGGAGGCAAGAATTTCTCCGCCTGGCCCGGAGCCATGCAGGGTCGTGATGTCGACTCCCAGTTCTTTGGCAAGGCGGCGAGCTTTCGGCGAAATCCTTGCACCCGTTGCAGTAATCTGACCCGGAGCCTTCGCGGCGGATGCCGTCGCCGAGCCGCCTTCACTCTTCGCTCGCGCTACCGGAGCTGAACTCAACAGTTTGTTCTCTCGAGGAGGAGTCTCACCTGGGCTAACGATCCAGGCGATGGTCTGACCCACGGGAATCACAGCACCTTCTCGAGCCTTGACGCCGACCAGAATGCCGTCGGCAGGAGCTTCCACTTCCATCACAGCTTTATCGGTTTCGATTTCCAGGAGAGGCTCGCCTTTGCTGACACGGTCACCCTCCTTTTTGCGCCAGGACACCAGCTTGCCGGTTTCCTGCGCCATCTCGAGGGCGGGCATTACAACGCTGAAGGCCATGGTTGTGTTCTTTTGGGGAAGAGCCTATGGCCTTCAGCCCGAGACTCCTACGCGCTCTGTTCTAGCGCTCGTTTCGATCATTTCCAGCACGCGGCGGCTGGGTTCAGCCTCGGTTTCACGTGTAGTGGGCAGCGGGCCGTTTACAGTGAAATAGTGCGCTCCGGCGACGAGAAGTTCTTCCGCCGGAAAGCGCGTGATGACTTCGTGGCCGCTCGGAGTGACCACGATTTCTTCTTCAATGCGCGCCGCGCTCCAGCCGTCGGTCGAAGGCCAGAAAGTTTCCAGCGCGAATACCATGCCCGGCTTGATCTCGACCGGATGGTCGAACGAAACCAGGCGACTGATCACTGGTTTTTCCCAGATCGCGAGGCCGATACCGTGGCCGTATTGCAGCGCAAAGCAAGCTTCTTCGTTGGGGAATCCAAACTCTTCTGCTTTAGGCCACACCGAGGCAATCTCGGCGGTGGTGCGGCCAGGGCGAACCAGTTCGATCGCGGCATCGAGATAATCACGGCAACGCTTGTAGGCGTCGACCATGGCGTGCGAAGCATACCCAATTGTGAAGCAGCGGTAATAACAGGTGCGATAGCCCATGTGCGAATGGAGAATGTCGTAGTAGACGGGATCGCCCGGGCGCAGCACGCGATCGGAAAACACATGCGGATGCGGATTGCAGCGTTCGCCGGAGATGGCATTCACGGCTTCAACGTATTCCGAACCCAGATCGTAGAGAACTTTGCTGACCAGACCCACGGCTTGGTTCTCGCGCATTCCCGGCTTCATGGCGCGGTACAGCTCATCGTAGGCAGCGTCGACCATCATGGCCGACGTGTTGAGCAGTGAAATCTCATCCTGGGTTTTAATAACGCGTGCGTCGGACATGAGTTGCTGTCCGTCGACAACTTTGATGCCCTCGCGTTGGAGTGCAAACAGAACGGGTAATTCGATGATGTCGATGCCAAGCGGCTCTTTGTGTAGACCACGCATCTCCAGTTCAATGCGAATTTTCTTGGCGACATCTTCTGCGCGCCCCATCTCGGGAGTCATGGCACCGCGCAACATTGAAATTCCCGGGCGCGAACGGTCGCCCAGCCACGGGCAGTTGAGCTGGTGATGTTTGGCGGCAGAGCCGAAGTCCCACAGGATGGGCTCGTCGTTCTGCGGCAGAAGGGTGAAGCGGTTGGCTTTGTCCTGGGCCCAGGTGCCGATGTGTGTGGAAGTCAGATAGCGGACGTTGTTCATGTCGAAGCACAGCAAGGCGCCCATCTCCGACTTCGCCAGCAAGTCCTTCGCGCGCGCCAAACGCTCGCGACGCAAGCGGTCAAAGTCGATGCGGTTTTCCCAATCCACCGCCATCGTTCCATGAGTCTTTAGTGCCATAGAAACCTCCTAGCCGCCCGCTGTAGACACGTCGCTTGCAACGTCTTTCAGGCACGCGACAGAGACGTAGCCAGCTACGTCTCTACGATCGAATCTTAACCCTTATTGCACATCTGTCGAGCCGCTTCCGAGACCGTCTGTTCCGTCGGCACGGTCACATCTTCGAGCGGCGGAGAAAACGGAATCGGCACGTGCATTGCACCCATACGTTTCACAGGCGCGTCCAGATCGTAGAATGCACCTTCGGCGATCACCGCGGCTAGCTCCGATGTCACACCGTAGCGCCCGTAGCCTTCGTCGAGCACGATCACGCGCGAAGTTTTCTTTGCCGATTCAATCAGAGTCTTTTCGTCAAGTGGCCAAGAGGTGCGTGGATCAACCACCTCGGCGCTAATGCCTTCATGTTCGAGCAGGGTGGCGGCACCCAGCGCAATTTGCACCATGCTGCTGGTGGCGACCAAAGTGATATCGTCCCCTGCGCGCTTCACGTCGGCCACACCCAGGGGAATCGTGTAGTCGTCGTCGGGCACCGGCCCCTTCAGCTTGTACATCATCTTGTCTTCGAAGAACACGACCGGATTCTCGTCGCGAATCGCGGTCTTCAACAAGCCCTTGGCATCGTACGGGGTCGAGGGCAAGACCACTTTCAGTCCTGGCACGTGACTGAACCAGGCATGCAGCGACTGCGAATGTTGCGCCGCCGACCGCCTGGTTGCTCCCAGCGTGGTGCGCATCACCATGGGAACCTTCCAGTGTCCACCTGACATGTAATGAATTTTGGCGGCCTGATTGACCATCTGGTCCATGGTCAGCGTGATGAAATCGCCGAACATGATATCGACGACGGGACGAAGCCCGGTCATGGCTGCACCGACTCCAACGCCAGTAAAACCAGCTTCGGAAATTGGGGTGTCCACTACCCGCTCGGAGCCAAATTCCTCCACCAGACCGGAGAGGACTTTGAAGGGCGTACCCGCCTCCGCCACATCTTCGCCGATGATGCAGACGCTCGAATCCCGGCGCATCTCTTCCGCCAGTGCTTCACGCACGGCTTGAGCGAAGGTCAACTCGCGGATGGCGGACTCAGGCATAGACGTGCTTCTCCACTTCGTCGACGCTTGGATAAGGGGACTCGATGGCAAACTTCACCGCCGCTTCCATCCCCGTCCGGATCTCGTCTTGAATTTCCTTCAGCAACGAGGCCTCCGCATGGCCCTGCGCCAATAACCAATCCGAAAAAATCTTGATGGGATCGCGTTCCGCTTTCCAGAGCTGTTCTTCTGCCTTCGAGCGGTAGTATTCGCGATTGATGTCACCGACATGGTGGCCGGTGTAGCGGTATGTATTGCACTGCAAAAAGCCCGGTCCTTCGCCGCGGCGCGCGCGCTCGACGAATCGGCTCGCAATCCCGTACACGGCACGCACGTCTTGACCGTTAACGCTCGCCGCCTCGATCCCGAACGCTGTGGCGCGGCTGAGCACGTCGCCGGCAGTGGTCTCGGTGTAATGGGTGTACTCGTTGTAGAGATTGTTTTCGCAGACGTAGATTACGGGCAACTTCCAAAGTTGCGCCAAGTTCATCACTTCATAGAGCGATCCTTGTCCGAGGGCGCCTTCGCCGAAGAAGCAGACTGCAACGCGGTCCGTTCCTAATTTCTTTACCGCAAAGGCTGCGCCGGTAGCAATTCCCACGCTGCCGCCGACGATTGCATTGGCACCGAGGTTGCCGGTCGCAGGATCGGCGATGTGCATGGAGCCACCTTTGCCGCGGCAGTAGCCTGCCTCCTTGCCCAACAATTCGGCGAACATGCGGTCGGGCGAAGCTCCCTTGGCCAGACAATGGCCGTGACCGCGGTGCGTGCTGGTGATGTAATCATCGATCCGCAAGGCTTCACAGATTCCGACAGCGACCGCTTCCTCTCCGCTGTAAAGATGGGCGAGTCCGGGCATGAGGGCGCGTGTGTAAAGTTCGTTTACCTGCTCTTCAAACAGGCGGATGCTCACCATCTGCCGGTACATGTGGATCCATTTGTCTCTCTGAACCGCGGTATCCGCGCCCGCCTCGAATTGGGATGCTGTCATAGTCATTTCGAAATCCCCGACATACGCGCCAGCACATCGAACATGCAGGCGAAATCCAACTTCTCCATACCCATGCCGCGCGCGGCGGTGAGGAACTCATTGCTTATCGCCGTGGTCGGCAAGGGCACATCCAGCTGTCGTCCCAGTTCCATCGCCAGAACCATGTCTTTCTGCATCATGTTCACATCGAACCAGGCTTCTTCGGGCGGCTTGAGAACGAATGGTCCGCGATACTGGATCATGGGCGAGGCCACGGCGCTGTGCGTGAGCACATCGACTGCGACCTCGCGCGCGATCCCACTCTTTTCCGCGAGCAGCACGCCTTCGGAGAAGGCGAGCATCTGCACCGCCAGACTCAAATTGGTAGCAATCTTCATCGACAAAGCGACGCCATTGTCACCAACGTGTGTGACCTTGGGCCCAATATCCTGCAGCAGCGGCTTCACTTTTTCAAAAGTCTCGTGGCGGCCTCCCACCATTACTGACAATTTTCCTTCTTGTAGAGTGATGACGCTCCCGGACACAGGCGAATCGACCATGTCGGCGCCCCGCTCGCGGACTTTCGCCGCCAGGGCGCGGCTGACGCTGGGACTCACCGTGCTC
>Ga0137391_10004937_pt1 | contig 10229 bp, 9 predicted proteins | sample 15con2h24BmetaG_FD_101399 | JGI IMG/M metagenome (GOLD analysis project Ga0137391, IMG submission 101399) | Vadose zone soil microbial communities from Angelo Coast Range Reserve, California, USA - 15con2h2.4B metaG | ecosystem: Environmental > Terrestrial > Soil > Vadose zone > Saprolite...
CACCAGCGCGAGGATCACGAGGGCGACGGCGAGCTCGCAGCGGACCGAGCGCGCCACCGACGCCGCGCCGTCCGGGCTCTGCAATTTCGGCACCAGCCGGTATCGGTTGGTCGCCGCGAGCCCGAGCAGGACGAGAACGGCGGCGAGCTTGCACGCGAGCAGGCCCCCGTAGCTCGTCGTCCACAGCGCATCGACGCGGCCGAGCTGCACGATGGCGAGCCAGCACCCGCTCGCAAGGAGCAGCGCGAGCGGCAGCGGGATGGCGCGGGAGAAACGCGCAAGCGCCAGATCGGCATGCGAGACGTGCACGCTGCGCTCGCGCACGGCCGAGAACAGCGGCAACAGCGACCCGATCCAGAAGGCGACGCAGACGCCGTGCAGGAACACCGCCAGGCGGCTGACGAGCTGCGGCGCGGCGGTGCTGGCGTGTCCGCTGAGCGATAGCGCAAGCCCGACGCCGAGCAAGCCGATCAGCGAAGAACCGCGCGCGACGAGCGGCGACTTGCCAACACAGCTGGCGAGACCGGCGAGCAGAGCACCGGCGGCGGCGATCGCGGTCGCACCATAGGACGTCGCGAGACCGGCGCCCCAGGCACGCATCCGCGGCAAGTCGGACAATGGCAGATCGAGCGCGTCGAGGCCCTGCAGGCCGACCGAAATCGGCGCCGCGATCAGGCCGCCGGCAAGCAGCGAAACGATCCATTGCCGGCTCGCGGCCGAGGGAGCGATCCAAGCGTGGAAGAACGCGCCCCCCACGCCGACGAACAGGCCGAGATAGATCGCCATCCGCGCCGCCCACAGCGCGGCGCCGACCCTTCGATCGGAAGGGGGTTCGGCTGCGGCCTCGGGCTTGCCGCTCGGCGCGCCGACCGAGAACATCAGCGCGCCGCCGACCGGATGCCCGTCGGCCGAGATCACCCGCCAGCTCAGCACATGGGTGCCGCGTTGCAGGCTCTCGGGCGCGCGCATCGTGACGGTCGCGTTCTCCGCGACGGCGGGGCCGAGCGCGATCGGCTCCCCGTTCGGGCCGATCAAGTGCACGACGAGCGGCGCGACCGGCTCGTTGAACGTCAGAGTCAGCACCGCCGGCGGCCGCGCAACGACGGCGCCGTCGGCGGGTTCGGCCTTGACCAGCGAGGCGTGCGCGCCGGCCTCGCCCGCGCACGCGAGCAAGCCGAGCAAGGCCATCAGCAGAATGCGCCCGCCCACGGCGGCCGCCCCATCACATCTTGGGCAACAGCTTCAACGCCGGTGCCGGCTCGGGGTAATCGCCGGCCGATTTGCCGGCGGCCGGAATCTCGATCCAGCGATGGACGCCCTTCTCGCATTCCTGCACCACCGGCACATAAAGCGTCTTGCCGGGCTCGAGATCGCCGGCAAGGAAGCCGCTGAAGACGAACTCGTCGTAATAGGCGTCGGGCAGCCGGCCGCCGGTGAAGCTGATCTCGGTCACGCCCTCGGTGAGCTTGACGCCGTGAAAATAATCGTAGGCCTTGGGGTACTTGCCGGTGACGGTATCGATCGTCCAGCCGGGCTTCGGCATCGGCTTGACGGCAATCATTCCATCGGGAACGCGGATGCGCAACGCGACGGTGGCGGCGCCGTCGCAGCCGTGGGGGACGCGCAATACCGCCTTGTAGGGGGCGCCGACCGGCGCTTCCCGGGTTTCGAGGGTGACGTGCGCGGACGCGGTGCAAATGAAGCCGAGGACGCCGGCGGCGCCGAGGCTGAACGAGCGAAACATGCTTGCATCTCCGAGCTCATGAACAGGCGGACGCGCAAGCGCGCCCGCGGCGGTTACGAGCGGTTCATGCGAGCGGTGGAGGCGCCTGCGATGGCCCGGCGCGCACGGCGCCCGGCGCGATGACGACGGTGAACATTGCCGGCGCGAGCCGCGAGCCTTCGCGCGCTTGCAATCGCCCGAACCGCGGTGCGGCCGGCGGCGGCAGCGCCGGAGCCGTCGACATGCAATAGGCGCAGCACAGGTGGCGGAGCTTCGCGGAATCGGGCGCCGCGGGATCGGCGCCTTCGCCCGAGCCATGGCAGACGACCGGATCGGAGACGATCGTCACCCCGCTCTGCGCCGCCGCCAGGCCGGCGACGAAGGCCTGCAGCACGACCAGCCAGGTCGCGATCAGGATGAACGGGCGTCGCCGGGAATGCGCGGCAAAATCGGTTGGCACGAGAACCTCTCGCGTGGCACCTTAGCACACCCTATATCGACGGACACCGTCAGCGCGCGCCTCGGACCCGCATGGCCAATCGCGAATCCGCCCTGATCGAGATCACGCCGGAAGTGCTGCTCAAGGCCTATGCCTGCGGCATCTTCCCGATGGCGGAGAGCGCCGAGGATCCGGCGCTCTATTGGCTCGAGCCCGAGATGCGCGGCATCATCCCGCTCGATCGCTTCTACATCCCGGCGCGGCTCGCCCGCACGGTGCGCTCGGACCGCTTCGCCGTCACCGTCGACCGCGACTTCGACAGCGTGCTCGAGGGCTGCGCCGAGTCCCGCCCCGGCCGCCCGCGCACCTGGATCAATGCGCGCATCCGTGCCCTCTATCGCAAGCTCTACGAGCGCCGGCATTGCCACAGCCTCGAAGTCTATGACGGCGACGCGCTGGTCGGCGGCCTCTACGGCGTGACGCTCGGCCGCGCGTTCTTCGGCGAGAGCATGTTCCACCGCGCGCGCGATGCCTCCAAGGTGGCGCTGGTCCATCTGGTGGCGCGGCTGCGCGCCGGCGGCTTCAAGCTGCTCGACACCCAGTTCGTGACCGATCACCTCAAGACCTTCGGCGCGATCGAGGTGCCGCGGCGCCAGTATCACAAGCTCTTGGAAGCCGCGCTCGCCGGCGAAGGCGACTTCGCCGCGCTCGGCGTGGCGCGCCCGGTCGCCGGCGCCCACGCGCTCGCCCAGTTCGGGTCCGATCAATCGTCGTGAGGGATCAGCGCCGCGGGACGACGGCTGACGGCGTCGGACGACGTGGGGCAGCCGCGGCCGGCGGCTTCGCGGGTTGCGCGACCGGCGGCGGCGGCTCGGGCGGCGTGCTCGCGGCAACCACCGGGTTTTTGCAATCCGTCAGCCAGACGTCGTAGATCGGGTGCTCGACGGCGTGCAGCCCGGGGCTGGCCGCGAACATCCAGCCGGTGAAGATGCGCTTGACCTCGCCTTGCAGCGTCACCTCGTCGACTTCGATGAAGGCGTCGGTGTTGGGGGTCTCGGTCGGCGGACGGGTGTAGCAGGCGCGCGGGGTCACCTGCAGCGCGCCGAACTGCACGGTCTCGCCGATCGCGGCGTCGAAAGTGATGATGCGGCCGGTGATCTTATCGAGGCCGGAGAACAGCGCGCCCTTGTTCACGACCTTCTGGGACGGCGGCTCGGCGACGACCTCGTCGCCCGGCTGCGGCGAGGTGTCGGCCGGCTGCGGTGTGCCGCGCGAACGCGGCATGCCAGGCAACGGCCCATCCGGCACCGCGGCGGCGGTTCCGCCGGGCGGCGGGGCGAGCGGCTGCGACTGCACGCCCGGTGCGCCGGGACGGGCAGCCTGCCCAGGATACGCCGTATCCGGATATTGCTGCTCCGGATAGCGCTGATCGGGATAGCGCTGGTCCGGATATTGCGGATAGCCCGGCTGTTGCGGCGGCATCTGGCGACCGGCCGGCACGTTCGAAGGCGGCCGCGGCGGGCCGAAAAGCGCCTCGAACGGATTGAATAATTGCGCCTCCGCCGGCAGCGCGCCGAGCACGGCGATGGCCGGCGCGACCATGAAGCAGAGGATGCGGAGCGATCGGGCCATCGGCGAGGGCAGTCCTCGAAAACGTCGGCAGGTCCCGGTTAACACGGGGAATAAGGCGAATCAGAGGACACGAAGCCCTGCGGACCGAAAAGTCGAATAGGCAGAACGACTTCAAACCAATTCCATAACGGCTCTTTCGAGACTGGTCCGATGTCCTGCATCACCGCCCCGGCGTCCAGGCCTTGTAGTCGCCGGTCGCCTTCGGCCGGCGCCCCTGGGCGAGGGTCGAGCCGGTCGGACGATGGGCGCCCGGCGTTCCCGTGAGATTGGGGCGATGCGGCTTCCACCACGAGCGCGGGGTGACCTTGTCCTCGGTCGGCGGCAGGTCGACGGTGTGATGCAGCCAGCCGTGCCAGGACGGCGGCACGGTCGAGGCTTCGGCGATGCCGTTGTAGATCACCCAGCGCCGCTCGAAGCCGAGCGACGGATCGATCTTGCCGCCGCGCGTTCGATAATAACGGTTTCCGAACTCGTCCTCGCCGACGAGCTCGCCGTAGAGCCAGGTCCAGGTCAGCGTGCCGAAGGTTGCCCCGTTCCACCAGGTGAAGAAGCGCAGGAGGAAATTTCTCATGATATGGGCTGCTTGCCGTAGGGGCGGCGCACGCCGCAGCGATAGTTCCAACGCCGGAAACGTTTCCGGACGCGAAGCGTTTTAACCTCGGCAGCGGGTTGATGCCATCCGGCCCGGACCATGTCCAGGGGCGGCGTTGCGGTTTCCGTGCGATCCCGTTGCTCCAACCGACTCCACATGCGCCGAGGTGATTCATGGTGGAGGCTATTCGGAACACATTGCTCGATCTGCGCGGCGCGGCGGCTTGGCTTCCCGCCGATGTCGTCGCCATCGTCATCCTCGCGATCGCCGCCGTGGTCGCGCTGTCGATCGATCGCCTCGTCGTGCGGGCGCTCGGCCGTTACCTGAGCCGCCGGCATCCTTACCTGAGCCCGTTGCTGGCCAGAACCGAATATCCGATGCGACTGGCGGTGCTGCTCGCCGCGCTGTTCATCGCCTTGCCGGCCGCGCCCTTCGATCCCGCCGCGACCTCCGCCCTGACCAAGCTCTTGGTGCTCGCCAGCATCGTTCTCATCGGCTGGACCGTGATCACCGCCGCCAACACGACGGCGGAGCTTTACCTGCTGCGCTTGCGCCTCGACGTCGAGAACAATCTGCTGGCGCGCAAGCACATCACCCAGGTGCGCATCCTCAAGCGCACGGTCGACACGCTGTTGGTCGTCGTCACCGTGGCGGCGGTCCTGATGACCTTCGAGGCCGTGCGTCAATATGGGGTGAGCCTGTTCGCGTCGGCCGGCGTCGCCGGGCTGGTGGTGGGACTCGCCGCGCGCCCGGTGCTGAGCAACCTGCTGGCCGGGATCCAATTGGCGGTGACCCAGCCGATCCGGGTGGACGACGCGGTGTTGGTGGAGAACGAATGGGGCCGGATCGAGGACATCACCTCGACCTACGTGGTGATCCGCATCTGGGACGACCGCCGACTGATCGTGCCGCTGACCTACTTCATCGAGAAGCCGTTTCAGAACTGGACGCGCGAGGGCTCGGCGCTGCTCGGCTCGGTCCTGCTCCATCTCGACTACACCGCGCCGATCGATCGCATCCGCCAAAAGGCGGCCGAGCTCGCCGCGCAATCGAAGCTGTGGAACGGCAAGGTGGTGAACGTCCAGGTCACCGACGCCAAGGACTCGAGCATCGAGGTCCGCGTGCTGGTGAGCGCGAGCTCGGCGTCGGCGCTGTGGGACCTGCGTTGCGAGATGCGCGAGCAGCTGATCGGATTCCTGCAGCGGGAGCATCCGACCGCGTTCCCGCGTCGCCGCCAGGAGGCCGTCGCCGCCGCCCTCCCGATATTCGCAGGGAGCAGAAGGCCGCCGCCCGCTGACGGCCGCGCGGGCGCTTCGCCCGTTCTTCGCCGTTGCCCATGATGGGCCGGCGCGCCTATCCTTCCGCGCGCGGCATGAGCCGGAGGACAGGATGACGTCGGCGCGCATATGGCACCTTGCCGGTGCCCTGCTCTTGACCACCCCGCAAGCCGCGCTCGCGCAGTGGCCCGAGCGGACGATCCAGGCGATTGTTCCGTTCGCCGCCGGCGCCGCCAACGACATCGTCGGCCGCATCGTGCTCGAGCAGGTCTCGAAGCAGGTCAAGCAGCCGATCGTGATCGAGAACCGGGCGGGCGCGGGCGGCACCATCGGGGTCACGGCGGTCGCCAAGTCACAGCCGAACGGCTACACCATCCTGGTGCACTCGTCGTCCTTCAGCGCCGCCTTCTCGCTCTACCGGAACCTCCCCTACGACACGTTCAACGATTTCGCCGCGGTCATCCCGCTCGGCAAGACGCCGACCGTGCTGGTGACCGCGCCCGCCAAGGGCTTCAAGACCGCCGCCGACCTGATTGCCGCGGCCAAGGCCAAGCCCGGCGCGATGAACTTCGCTTCCGCCGGCATCGGCTCGGTGTCGCATCTCGCCGCCGAGCGCTTTCGGCTGAGCGCCGGCATCGAGGCCCAGCACATTCCGTTCAAGGGCCCGAACGAGGCGTTCACCGAAGTCATGGCGGGACGCATCGACTTCTATTTTCTGCCGCTCGCCCCGGCCTTGCCGCTGGTCAAGGAGGGCCAGCTGGTCGCGCTCGCCGTGAGCACCGACACCCGTGCCGCGGCGCTCCCGCAAGTGCCGACGACGGCGGAGCTCGGCTTGAAGGATTCCTCCTATGTGTTCTGGACCGGGGTTTTCGTCCCCGCCAAGACGCCGCGCGAAATCGTCGATCGGCTCTACGAGGAATGCCGCGGCGCCATGCAGGTCGCGGCGGTAGAGGAGCGGCTGGCGAAGGTCGGCACCGAGCCGATGCCGATGGGCATCGACGAGTTCGCACGATTTTTTCGCGAGGACGTGCGCTCGACCGCCAAGCTCATGCAGCAGGTCGGGGTCAAGCCGGCGGATTGACCGCGCAAGACGCGGCAACAAGCACAGGGCAGTGCGCCGCACATCGCCGCATCGAGGGAGGAAAGAAACATGACGTCACGACGGCACGCCGCCTTGAGCGGCGCCATGCTGCTCGCCGCCTGGGCTGCGCCCGCCGCGCTCGCCCAGGCGCCGACGGCACCGACCGCACCGACCGCGGCCAATCCCTGGTTCCAAGGGGCGCCGTTTCCGGAGGCATCGGAGGAAGTGCTGGGGGCGACCGCGGGCGGCAAGCTCTATGTCTTTGCCGGCCTCGCGCCGGGCTGGAAGCCGAAGGCCCTGGTGATCGAATACGATCCGGCCTCCAATCAATGGACCAAGAGGCGGCCGATGCGGCTCGCCTCGCATCACGTCGCCTTCGCGAGCATCGACAACAAGATTTATGCCTTCGGCGGCTTCACCTACCCGGAGTCCGGCCCCCCCGGGTGGAATCCGGTCAACAATGCGTGGGAATACGATCCGGCGACCGACGAATGGAAAGAGCTCGCGCCGATGCCGACCCGGCGCGGCGCCGCCTCGGCCAGCGTCGCCAACGGCAAGATTTACGTCACCGGCGGCGCCAACTCGCTTCCCGGCGTGACCGAGAACGGCATCCACCCGGCGCGCCCGCACAACGTGCTGGCGACGGTCGAGGAATACGATCCGGCATCGAACAGCTGGAGAGCCCGCCGCAACCTGCTGCTCGCGCGCAATCACCACGCCCAGGCCTCCGTCGGCGACAAGGTCTACGTGATCGGCGGACGGGTCGGCGCGGCCTTCATCTCGGGCGGCAGCAACAACGTCGATCTCGTCGAGATGTACGACCCGGCGACCGACATGTGGACGGTGCGGGCGCGCATGCCGACGGCGCGCAGCGCGATCGGCGCCGGCGTCTACAACAACAACATCCTGGTGCCCGGCGGCGAAGGGCAGGACCAGCGTTTCCTCGCCGCGTTCAAGTCCGTGGAAGCCTACGACCCCGCGCTGAACCGCTGGCAGGTGCTGCCCTCGATGCCGCATCCGCGCCACGGGCTCGCGGTCGGCGCCATCGGCAATCGGCTCTATACCGTGAGCGGCGACGGCCAATCGGCCGGCAACGGCATCGAGCACTCGGCGGTGGCATTCAACGAGATATTGGCGCTCGATCTGGTGCTGAAATAGCGGAAACCGGCACGGACCGGGGGGCCGGTCGGGTCGGTCGTGTCTCACTTTGAATAAGGCCGAATGAGCTAATCGGTATGTAGCCCGGGAGTAGGAGGCCAATCCGTAAATAATTTAATGAAAAACAAAACTCCGCTGACCAGCACAAATACGCCCATCGATATGGAGAGCACAGTTTGAAGAAGGGTGCGCGCTGGCAGCACCACGACCATTTCTCCGAAACCAAGGCAAGCTGCTAAAAATATGACAACCGGAAGTGCTCGGATCGGAATATCTTTCAGCGGGATCGTTTCGCCCAAGTGAGTACCTTCTTTGCTTTCCGTCTAATACGGATAACCCCTATGCCCGCGATCACCCAAACAAGAATAGATGCAAGCATCAAGAACGAAGGGGTTTCGGATCGAGTTACCACAGCAAATATGCCGAAGACAAAAAAGCAAATCATTCCTCCCCAAGCACAGACCATTAGTGCGCTTGAAAGATAACGATCTTGGATATTTATAGTATTCCAACTCTTCTTGGCTTCTCCCCAGGCATCGTCGTAGTTCGTCATTCTTGCTCTCCGTCAGCAAAGCGGCCAATTATGAAGTTTAGGACGTAGCCGCAGTTGGCGCAGTGCCAAAAGCGGACAGGGAGCGCATGAAGCTGATCTTCGCCATACACTCCCATTATTACGTGGCGGAACCCTTCTAACTTTGCTTTTTCTAGATCGGGCGCAAAAGTGAGGAACTCATCATGCCCGCACACCGGGCAACGCATGTCCCTCGACCCCGTAAGAACCGTCGGGACCTTGAGTTTCCTTGGTTTGATGGGTTCCGGCATTCGAGGCAAGCGCTATCGCTGGCGCCAGCGTTCCTCGCGCTGCCCCACCTTCGACTTGAACGTAATCATAGACCGCGTCATCGCTAGTCTACTCAGATTAGCGAATCCGTAAACAGGGGATTTGAGCAGGGCTGAGCGTCGGAGGGTGGGCAGTACGGGTGCCCGATGGATGCCACATTCAAACTGAGACACCGGTCGGGTCACAAGACCGAATCAAGATCAGAGAGAATCACGACGGCCAAGGTTCGAGAAACCCGCATGATCAGGGCGCCGCGGCCCCATTCCATGCGGTCGCGGTCGCGGATCCGGCGGTCGTGACCACGACCTTGCGCGGCCGCGGGCATCCGCGCCGCCCGGCGCGAGCGGCAGGCGGCCAGATTTTTATTGCTTGACACCGATTCCATGACGGCCGTGTGGCGGGGGCTGTGGATGACCCCCTTCCGAATCCGCCGCGGATATCCGACACTTGCCGCAGTGCACCCTGAGTCGCACCCGGTTTTCACAGCCTCCCACCACATTTAGCAGTTCCTTTACGGCCTTCATACTAGGCCTTGACGAACCGGCCTGTCCCGTCCTAGCTTGAACGGGTTCGGCGCGAGTGGTTCGAAGTCCCGCCGGGCGCTCTCCTGAAAGGGTCTGCGTAACCGCTCCGTCCGCTGCAACGGCGCCGGAGAGAGGCTTTGTCTCGCCTCGAAGGACGAGCGTACCGGACGCGCCGCAACGATCCGGGGCCGATTCCCAAGGCCGCCGGACAGAGGCGTTGAACAGACGAAAAACGAGCAATCCGGGCGCGGCCGGAGGCCAGGGTCGCGTCGCGGGTAACGTGCCGGCGGCTTATATTGACGGGGCGACCCCCCGGCAGGCTGCTGTGCCAACTACGAAGGGGCGAAGGATGCGGATCGAGCGGCGCTACACCAAGCAAGGACAGTCTCCCTATGCCGGGATCGAGTTCCGGCTGACCACGAGCGAGATTCGCAATCCCGACGGCTCGGTCGTGTTCCATGCCGACGACGTCGAGGTGCCGAGCTTCTGGTCGCAGGTCGCCGCCGACGTGCTGGCGCAGAAATACTTCCGCAAGGCGGGCGTCCCGGCCCGGCTGCAGAAGGTCGAGGAGGAGACCGTTCCGTCGTGGCTGTGGCGCTCGACCGCCGATGCCGTGGCGTTGCAGGAGCTGCCGGAGAAGGAGCGCAGCATCGGCGAGCGCTCCTCGAAACAGGTGTTCGAGCGGCTCGCCGGCACCTGGACCTATTGGGGCTGGAAGGGCGGCTATTTCGATTCGGAGGACGATGCCCGCGCCTTCTTCGACGAGCTCGTCTACATGCTGGCCATGCAGATGGCGGCGCCCAACTCGCCGCAATGGTTCAACACCGGCCTGCACTGGGCCTATGGCATCGACGGCCCCAGCCAGGGCCATTTCTACGTCGATTTCGCCACCGGCAAGCTCACGAAGTCGAAGACCGCCTACGAGCATCCCCAGCCGCATGCCTGCTTCATCCAGTCGATCG
>Ga0137391_10004939_pt1 | contig 10227 bp, 7 predicted proteins | sample 15con2h24BmetaG_FD_101399 | JGI IMG/M metagenome (GOLD analysis project Ga0137391, IMG submission 101399) | Vadose zone soil microbial communities from Angelo Coast Range Reserve, California, USA - 15con2h2.4B metaG | ecosystem: Environmental > Terrestrial > Soil > Vadose zone > Saprolite...
GCCGGTCGTCACCGCGGGCGGTCTTCTCTTCATCGGAGCGACCAACTACGACAAGAAATTTCGCGCCTTCGATAAATCCACGGGAGAGCAGCTGTGGGAGACGACGCTTCCTTTCTCCGGCAACGCCACGCCGATCACGTATGAAGTGAATGGCCGTCAATATGTTGCCATCGCCGCCGGCGGCGGCAAAGACCCGAAGTCGAAGTCGGGAGGGGTGTACGTGGCTTTTGCGCTGCCGAAGTGAGAGTTAGTGATCTGGCTCCGGGCTTTTTCAGATGGTGATGACGCTGCGCGACCCTCATTACTTGATTCGACCAGCCGACGAAGGCGACCAGTCTGGAATCTTGAATTGCCTCGCGACCGCGTTCGAGCGGTATCGCAAGGACTACACGGCTGGAGCTTTCGCCGACACTGTTCTCGATCCCACAACGTTGCGCGAGCGGTTGCGACAAATGCACGTAGTTGTCGCGACCTCGGAAGCCGCGACATCGGGATCGGCCATACTCGGTACCGTCGCTGGAGCGGTTGCTGGCGATGAGGGACACCTGCGCGGAATGGCCGTGCTGCCTGAATTGCGAGGAGCCGGAGTAGCAGGGCAACTGTTGTCGGCGATTGAAACGTGGCTGCGCAAACAGGGCTGCATCCGAGTTACGCTTAACACCGCGCTGCCTTTGCACGCTGCGATGCGTTTCTACGAGAGGAATGGATACGTTCGTTCCGGCAGAACTTCTGACTTCTTTGGAATGACGCTGGTTGAGTACGTTAAGGCGCTGTGAGCGGGGCGACGGTCAACTTCTTGTACGTGATCGCGGTAAACTGAAGCAGCGGCTCCGTAGCTCAAATGGATAGAGCTCCGGTTTCCTAAACCGGCAATTCCGGTTCGATTCCGGACGGGGCCTCCATCCTTCTCGAATCACGGTCGTGGCATGCCTAAGTCTGCTTGAAGTAACTTCTCCGCAAGGTGAGGATCGCGCAGATTCATTCACCCATTATTCCGAACCCTGGCCAGGCGCCGGTGCCGCACTGGCTCCCATGGAAGATCGTGTGGGCTGGGGACGATACCCATTCCGAGTTCGTAAGTGGTCCTTCTTGAGTTGCTCGCCAGCCAGCTTGACCGTGATCGCTCGCCATCCGCGATTAGGATTGGGCTGTGGGTAGTAGCTGAGCGAATACAGATGCGCCAGGTCATCGCGGATGGATGCGAATGCCCGCCGTTCGTCTCTCCAGGTCTTGGCGAAGTAGGCTTTGCCGCCGGTTGCGGCAGTCATGCGTTCGAACACTGCAGTGGAGACCGGTTCCAATTGAGCTTGCTGAGTACTGATCATGTAGATGGCCGTCCCGGTCGATTGGGCGAGTTCGGCGACGTCCTCCGGAGGGACCATGCTGGAGTTGTCGGGTCCGTTGGAAAAAACCACTACGACTTTTCTTCCTGTGTACTGGGCCGCGTCTTTCACCGTCAGCAATAGGCAGTTATAAAGGGCCGCGTCATCTCCAGCCACCGTTGAACGGACGCCGTGCAGTATCTGTGAACGGTCAGCGGTCAGCCGGGCCGCTCGCGATAGATCGCGGCTGTAGGAATAGAAGGCCACTTTGTCCGCGTTTTCCAGGGAGCGAATGAAGTCAGCAATGGCGTCCTGCGCGAACACAAAACCGCGGTACATATAGTTGCTGGTGTCGAATAAGACGAAAACGTTCGACCCGGCAACCAGCGAACTCAGAGTTTGCAGGTCGTGGGTGGGGCCAGGTTGACGCGAGTCTGCTGGTGGGTCGGCGGCTGGGTAGGCAGGTTTGCCATCCCCGGAGGCGGCTTCCACCAGCTGGCGCGTGGGTTCGTTGCCCTCGCCAAAGGTGGCAAGTTTTTGCTGAATCCCATCTTCGGTGATGATGAAGTCCTCGGGGCGAAGGCCGGTGACGTAGTTTCCCTTGCTGTCTGTCACCGCCACACTTAACTGCACCATGTCCACGGTGACGTGAATGTCAGCTTCATTCTGCTGGGCCACGCAAATTGCGGGTCCCCAGGTGAAACCAAGAACACAACCAAGAATTAGTAAACTGTTTTTCACCATGATGCTTCCTGTCCTGCCTCCCTACCGGGTTTACCTGCGCTGGTCGGCGATAGCAACGCAATTTTCCCGTGCCGAAATTCGTCTCCCGTTTCCTGCATCGCCCGAAGCAACGCGGGCCAATCTTCGAGGTCGGTGGCGAAAATCTTCGCCACCATGCGGCGGGTAAGATCGGGGACCAGACGATTCAGCGTTGCCGGGGGATATCCCATCTCATCTGCCAGACGCGCCCAGTATAGATTGTTGGAGTCCCACGATTCGGCCAGCAAGCGGCTGGAATAACCCGCGAATGCCGGGAAGGGCTTCAGGTTCAGCATCTCCCGGGCATAACTCTGCGCCAGAGTGGGATGAGGCACGCCGAAATCCTGCGACAACCGCTCCCAACTAAGCTCCGAAGGATACTGGCGCGACAGGCTGTTTAATTCCTGTCCCGCGGGACCCCACGAATCCGTTTCAGGAAAGCGGCGCCGAAACTCAGCCGTGAGATAGAAAGTGTCTGCCGGGGTTACTTGAGCGATCATTTCTGGAATACGCCCTGCCGTAAGAGTCTGCTGCAGCCATGCCACCCTTCGCGGAAGCATGCGATCCGAAAGAATATTGACCACGTTGGCTCGTAGTTCTGCGTTGTCGGCTGAGGCGGTTAACAGCTCCTCTCCCGCCCGCTGATAAAGTGCAACGGCGTGGAGTTCGTTCTTGCTTATCCCCCACCATCGCGGCAACACTGCGTTGGTTATAAGGCCCGGAACCAATTCCCTCCAGATCAAGGCTTGAACGTTCTCCGGAGCAATAAAATCCTGCTCGGCTTCGGCCAGAACGTAGGGCAAATCGGCCAGTGATCCCACCAGATGGGCGCCGCCTCCGGCAGGTGAGCCCGCGCCGAATAATTGCGACGCTTGCCAAAGGTGTTCCAATCCTGCGACCGTGTCTCCGGAGAAATCATGGGATCGAACGAAAAGCGGATTGTTATGAAGGACTTGAGCTCCGGGCGGTTCGTAATAGGCATAATTCAAGCCCACTAAAGTGTCTCGCAAAAAAGGCGTCAGCTGGCCGCGAGCTTCTTCTAATTGTGCGCGAGATGGCGTTGACTTGAGCACTTTCGACAAGTCGGTTTGCATCTGCAAATCGGTGTGGCGGTTGTTGTAAACTCCTGCCGCCCATTCGGTTCTTTCACTCCCGGTGAAGATCGGACGGGGCATTTCGAATTCTCGCAGTTCCCCTGCCAGGTGCAGCAATGAAGTCCCTGCGGCCGATCCTTGGGCGACTTCGTTCAAACCGGCGCCCAGCGCCATAATCGTGTCGAGCGACACCAGGCGCTGCCCGTCCAGGACCGAACGAATGGCCTTAGCAATCTCCTGATGGATCCGCTTGGCCTCCGGATCGGTCTGGTGAGGGCCGGCGAGCAACTCAGTAACTTCGTCCTCGGAAAGACTCGCTTTGCCACTCGCCGCCCGCAGCGCTGCTCCCAGCGAATTGCGGCCGGCATCGAAAAGTTGAGCAGCGGAAGCAATCTTGGCGAAGGGTGTGACCACTCTCTGCCAGGACTCGTTGAGTTCGGCCCTGCTGATCTGTCCTTGGCGAGCCAGGATCTGCCAAAGCCCGACGTTGGCTTGAAGGATTCCCATCGCGTTGCCGCGGAGAGTGTGATTGGGAATCTTGTTGACCGCGTCGGCGACATTGATAAACCGGGTAATCGACACGTCATCTAATTCAGGAAATTCGGAGAAGATCAAATATTGATCGCTGAATTCGTCGAATTTGCTGGCCAGCAGCCGGAGCGTTTCAGTGTTCAGTTGGTACTGTGGAGATCGCCTGCTGTCCAATTCGCTCAGTAAGAGATAGATCTGCAGCGTCCCCAAATCCTGATCCGCGCGGGAAAAAGCGACCATTGCTTCCTCCAGTTGAGCGGGACGACTCCAGGCGCCGGTGCGCTTGCCCCAATCGTGGACAAATTTGGACTCAGTTCTTTGGCGGAGGATATCCTTCCACAGCGCCAGATTTCCCGGCACGAGCGGTTCGCCACCAGCATCCCACTGCAGGCGCGTCAGCAGAAGCAGGAGCCCGGGAGCAGGCCGAAACGTTGGCCGGGCAGCATCGGCGGTAGGATCAGGTGTGCGAAAAGCGCGATAGAGGGTAGTCAGACGGCGGGTATCCACGAAGTGTGCTTGCTGACTCTGACTGACTCGTGATAGGGCATCAAAGTACGCAGCCAGCCAGCCTCTGTCCTTCGCCAACAAGCGCGGCACGAATTCCGCTGGAGAATCCGGGCTTGCGCCTACCAAATCCTTCCATCCAGACTCGGCCCTCGTTCCTCCAGGCAGCAATACCTGCCCGGATCGAATGCAAATGTGACTTCCGTAAAAATCCAGGACCGGAGCAAAGGGGAGGAGTTTTCTGAGCCCAAGAGATTGCTGCAAAGCGACACCGGTTTCGGCATCGTTTCGCGACAGCGCCCAATAAAGCCGGGCGAGCATTGGATCGTACAAAATTGCCTCAACCACGTTGTTAACGTCCCGTCTTCGTGGTTTGCTCGCCTTTATCCAATCGCTTTCCGTAAATAGCACCGGCACCCGGGACGCGGAGAATGGGTAACTGAAGGGATTTCCTTGTTGCAGCGATTCCTCCAATTCGAGCAGAGGAAATCCCGAGTCTGTGGTTAGGAAAGCCCTTTCGGGGTCGGCAGTCACCAGCGAATTATTGCTTTGTCCGCAATTTTGCCGCAGCCGATAACCCAGGATTCGCAGCAGAGGTTGGGCGTCGTCGCAATTGGAAACTCGAATCACTCCGACTGGACCTGCCAGCGCCGTTAATTCCTGTGCTTGATGCACGTACCGGCCCAGCAGAATCAGAAATTCCGTGGGCCTTCCTCCGTTCATAGAACCTTCATAGCCTTGCACGCGAACGTTGCGCGCCAGCAGTGGCAAAACTTCTTCGACTGAGGCCTTCTGGCTAATACCAGCCATTCGCAAAAATGAGCGCAGAGGACCGGGAATGACTGCTTCCGCGGAGGATGCTGGGCTGGCCGCTTCCGAAGGCTGCATATCCGGCGTGCTCGGTGGGGAAGGGGGAGTTGCGGTGTCCTGGGCTACGGCGGGCAGGTAAGAGATTGCGCACAAAACGGCTAAGAGAAAAGCGGGCAGGCAACGAGGAGATCGCATGGCTGGAATCCTCTCAGAACCTTGGAGGCGGATTGCCAATAGATGCCGCGAACCCGGATAACGGCGTGGTCATTCAGAAATAATTTAGCCTTGCCCGTATCCAGAAATCCCGGATCTATTACTGGCACCGATCTTTGTTTCCCGATGCCTGCTTACTTCGACTCCCGGTCCTAACTCGCGTCGTCGGCCAAGATAAACCATTGCGCGCTGTTAATCAAAGCTTCTTTCGAAGATTTGACAATTTCCCAGATGCCGCGTCCCGGGCGGGCCGTGCTGTCAGACGGCAACAGTGTGCGTTGTTACGCGCAATTCAGTGATTGTGTGAAGGAGTCTATGCCGAAAAGAACTACTGAAAAGACTTAACCCGAAACACGGTACAGAATGGATCCGTGTGGTGCCAGGTTCACATCCAAAGAGGCCGCCGCTGGCAAATCCTTGTGTTCCCACAGGTTGCGCAGGGCGTGCCTTCCTTCCGGTAGCGACAGGTCTTTCCATGAGAAGTGCGCGGTTTGCGGCGAATCCTGCATGTTGAAGACTGCCACGTAGTATCCGCGACCCTTGTCAGGATGCGCCGTCCAAACGACGGTACTGCCGTTCGTTATTACCATGCGGTTGCCGGTTGAGTGCTGGTCCACATCCAGCACCTCAGGGTCGGTGAGCAAGGAGACGGTCCAGGCGTCGCTCTTGGTCGGATTCCCTCCCCACATCAGCGGTGAGCGGAACATGCACCAAAGAGTGAGCAAGGTGCGTTGTTCGTGATGCGTAAGCTTGGTCTGGCGCGCCTCGCCGTAGCCGGGATGCGGGCCTAAATATCCGAAAGGCAGCATGTCGGCGTCGGGCCATCGTCCGGGCTGGACGAGCGGGGCCCACGCCGCGGCCCGGGGGAACTGATCTCCCAAACCTTGCGGGTAGGGAACGGTGCTGTGCCAGAGGTCCCACACGTCGTCGGAGATGCGCCACATGTCGGCGTGTTGCCGCATCTCGTCAACTTTGTCGAGCGGGGCAGCTCCCGGAGAAAGACTCAGCACGATGGGGCGACCGGTCTTGCGCAGAGCCGTGCTCAGCATGCGGATCTCTTCTCCTTTATATGGACGGCTGGAGATGCAGTCGACCTTCACGAAGTCGGCACCCCAACTGGCGTATAGCTTGGCGATGGAATCGTCATAAGCTTGCGCGGCGGGCTTGGTGGCGTCGAGGCCCCAGTTGTCCGGGGTCCACGCGCAGGCGTCGGCGGTGTCGGCGGCGTCGGCGGCGTGGAAGGGCGAATCAGCAATGGGCAGGTTCTTCTCCACTGCCTGTCGGGGAATGCCGCGGACGATGTGCAGTCCAAACTTGAGTCCGAGGGAATGAACGTAATCGGCGAGCGGTTTGAACCCCGCGCTGTTGGCGGCAGAAGGGAAGCGGTTCGGGGCTGGAGTGTAACGGCCGTATTCGTCCATGCTGAACTGAGAGGTTTTGGAGTTGCCTTGTGCCGTGGCGTCAGTGACGAACCACTCCATGTCCACGACGACGTATTGCCAGCCGTAGGACTTCAAGTGCTCCGCGATCCAGCGGGCGTTAGTGCGAACGTCGTCTTCGGTGATGGTGGTGCCGTAGGAGTCCCAACTGTTCCACCCCATGGGTGGGGTGGGGGTGAGTATGGGTCGCTGGGGAGATTCGACAGCGGATGCGGTCGGGGTTTGGGTCGAAGCCTGAGGCGAGGCTGCGGCAGTGTGAGGCGGATTGCCGGCACGCGCTAGGACCCAGAGAGCAGCCAGCGCGCCGCAGAGTAGAAGACGTCGTTTCATCAAATACTCCTAATTGGTCGCGCCGGCAAGGCCAGACAGGCTTTGCAATCTATCGAAGCACCACGAGTGGCTTCACGCCGTCGCCCTCGAATCAGATCGCGAGTTATCCGTATGGGTACGCACCATCTTACTTTGATGCCCCATTGGCACCTTCGACCGCGTACTACTACGTGGTGAAGGCCACCAACGCTTCCGGCTCCTCAGGTCCGTCGAACCAAGCCTCGGCGACTACCCAAGCACTTGACCCAGGGACTCCTGTCGGCACCTACAACATCACCGTAACTGCCACGAGCGGTTCGTTCACTCACAGCGTGAATTTGACGCTTACGGTGCAGTAGAGATAACTTCGTGGAGGCCGGAACGAGCTGCCGTGGCGGACGGCAGCTCGTAATCGCGTCAAGGCTATTTCGAGCGGACCGTTCGCGGAAGACTGCGGCGCACCGCAACCCTCACCCCTCACTCCTGTAGTCCAATGGACTCGTGCTGTCGGTCTGTTCCGGGGAACCTCTAACGTATGGCTGACGTATCATAAGGGGTAGCCATGCGTGTGCTTCTCGAAATCTTCGGTCAAACCCTGCGTACCCTTTGGGCGCACAAGCTGCGGTCGTTTCTGACCATGTTTGGGATCGCCTGGGGAGTGGGGTCGCTGCTGCTATTAGTCGGACTGGGCTAAGGCTTTCGCTCCGGCAACCGTAAGCAGTTCGACGAGCTGGGCGAAGACGTGATGTTCATCTGGGGCGGGCGCGCTCCGGCCATGAATGGCAGCTTTACCAGTATGCGTCACTACTTTCTGACCACCCGGGATTACCAGGACATCGCTGCCAAGTGTCCTAACGTTCGGGCGGTGGCGGCGGTCATCTCGCGCAGTGACGTCCGCGCGGTGAGCGAGTTTTACCAGAGCAGCGGACAGTTGCAGGGAGTGCCTGCGAACTACAACAAGATTCGCTACTTGCCGTTGGCGGACGGCCGCTGGCTGAATGATCCGGACAACGACCAGAAGCGCGCGGTGATGGTGTTGGGCGATGAAGTGCGCAAGCTTTTGTTTCCGGGGCGGCCGTCTATCGGCAGCGTCGTCCTATTGAATGGAGTTCGCTTCCAAGTAATCGGCACCCTCAAGCGGGTGGGACATGGGAACAACAATGATGTGAACCTGCGGATTTTTATTCCTTTCAATACCATGCAGGAAGATTTTCCTCCGCTCAACGTAGGCGAGATCAATGACGCGGTTTCGTTCATCGTGTACCAGCCCCGAACACGGCCGATCCATGAGACCGCCAAGCTGGAAGTTCACAAAGTAGTGGCCAGCAATCACGGTTTCCCGTACGACACTCCGGACGCCTACGACGAATGGGACAGCATTCGCACCGCCGACCAGGTGGGCAAGATTTTTGACGCCATGAACATGTTCCTGGGAAGCGTGGGACTGGTGACGCTGAGTCTGGGCGCGATTGGGATTGTGAACATTATGCTGGTCGCAGTGGCCGATCGCACTCGCGAAATCGGCCTTCGAAAAGCGCTGGGTGCAACCAATCGCAGCATCATGTTCCAGTTTTTTACGGAGGGCGCGTTCCTTACCGTGTTGAGTGGCGGCCTCGGAATTGGAGGGGCGGCAGGATTCATGGCTGCATTGTCCAAATTGCCGAGTGTGCCAGGGTGGGACCCGCCGACGCTGGTGCTTTCGAGCGCAATTTTGGCCCTGTGTTCTCTCAGCGTGGCCGGAGTTGCGGCGGGGCTTTATCCCGCCAGCCAGGCTGCGGCACTGCAGCCGGTGGAAGCATTGAGGAAGGAATAGGCAAATCGGCATGAAACGTGACCTGCTGCAGCAAGCTTACGGGGCAATGCGCCACGACATGCGCAAGACGGTGCTGACCATGCTCGGCATGGCCTGGGGCATCGCCACCGTAGTGTTGTTGCTGGCCTACGGAAACGGCTTTGGGCGGGCCATTCAGGCTATCTGGGACAGCTACGGTTCCACGGCAGTGGGAATCTATCCTGGCCACACCTCGCAGCAGGCAGGAGGCAACAAGGCTGGTGTAGAAGTTCATTTCACCCAAGATGATGTGGAAATGATCTCGAATGTGGTGCCGCTGGTGAAACACGTCTCGCGCGCTCTGGACATGACCGCGACCGTGCAGGCAGAGTCGCGTTCTTTCAGCTTCTCGGTTTTCGGAATTGATCCGGGTATTCAGGATATTTGGAATTTGAGCGTGGACTCCGGACGCTTCGTCAACGATCAGGACAATTTCAGTCATGGCATGTACGCGGTGCTGGGTTCGGAAGCCAAAGACAAACTTTTTTCCGGAATGCCGGCGGTAGGGGAAACAATCCGTCTGAACGGCGTTGCATTTCAAGTTGTGGGAGTGATGACTCCGCGCATGCAGGAAGCGGACAACGACGATAATCGCGTGGTTTACATTCCCTTTCATTCGATGGATACGCTGATGAGTACGCACTATGTCGGCGGCTTGTGGTTGGACTCGCTGGGCCTGGACCATACCAAGGTCGTCAAAGCAATTCGCGACTCTCTCGGTGCGGCGCACGGGTTCAAGCCTGACGACGAGCGCGCGGTCTTTGTGTTCGACGCGCAAAAACAACTGCAGCAATTCAGCGTGATCACTCTGGGCCTGAAAATCTTGCTGGCGTTCATTGGGACAGTCACCCTGGGGATTGGCGGCATCGGGTTGATGAACATCATGCTGGTGTCGGTGACGCAGCGGACCCGCGAGATCGGGGTCGAGAAGGCGCTAGGAGCCCGCAAGCGCGATGTCCTATTCCAATTCTTAGCCGAGGCCCTGGTCATAACCGCGGTAGGAGGAGTTATTGGAGTTGCCTTGTCGTACGCTATTTCCTTCTCGGTTGGAAGCCTGACTCTGTACAGCGCCATGGCCAAGTACGCGGAGGCAGGAGACATTCGATTGATTGTGGAGCCCAAGATCCTCTTGATTGCGGTTACGATTCTGGGATTCGTTGGCGTTGTCAGCGGAATGTTCCCGGCAGTCCGGGCGGCGAATCTGGATCCAATCGAAGCACTACGCTACGAATAAAATCAAAATCTTTTCACCACTGAGACACAGAGTCACAGAGAAATCAAAAGCCCTTTTCTCTTCGACTCTATGACTCTGTGTCTCTGTGGTGAAAAGGGTTCAGATCTTGATCGAGGGCATGAATTCCGGTGCCTTCCGCGCCTTAGCTAGTTGCTCGAATCCATACGCAATCTTCAGC
>Ga0137391_10004944_pt1 | contig 10225 bp, 9 predicted proteins | sample 15con2h24BmetaG_FD_101399 | JGI IMG/M metagenome (GOLD analysis project Ga0137391, IMG submission 101399) | Vadose zone soil microbial communities from Angelo Coast Range Reserve, California, USA - 15con2h2.4B metaG | ecosystem: Environmental > Terrestrial > Soil > Vadose zone > Saprolite...
CCGTCGTCGTCGCAGCCTTGTCGGTGCTGACCGGTTCGTTGGTCCCCAAATCGTTGAGCGTGACTTTGCGTGTGCGTATTTCGGCTGTTTCGCCCGCCTTGCGCAGCAACAGCGAAAGACTGCCGACAGATGAAGCCAACCACAGCTTTTGTGCTTCGACTGTGTCGACTTCCAGCGTTACCGATTTCGCCACCGCCGCCTTGGCAGCGCGCTCGTCAGCGGTCTGGTCAACCGCGAGCACGCGCGTATTCTGCAACACGACTTGCGTAGTGGCCGATCCCTTTTCCAGCTGGCGCGTGAGTACGATGTCAACATGGTCGCCCGGCAGGACGAAGCCGCCGACACCTTCCACGTCGTTGACGCGAATAGTCACAGCCTTCATGCCTGGCTTGACCAGCGCGGACAGTGTCGCGCGCTGGCCAGCACCAGTGATTTTGAGCGCGAGCACAGGCTCGTTTGCTTCGATGGCAGCCAGAACGACACGACGGCCACCGGACATGATGTCGTTGATTTTTGCGAAGGCCCCACCCGGCAGCGAGTCAGATGGCCACGGCACTTCCTGGAGCATGGAGGCAGTGAGTTCGGTGCCGAAGCGCAGCGACTGTTTTGCGACGACGACCGTTTGCGATGCCACCTGCGTCTTGGCCGGCTCCGTATTCTTCGCGCGTAGACTGGCCTCGTTGTTGAGCCAGACTTGGGCAATGAATACCGCGAGCAAGCCGAAGACGACGGCAAACCCGATCATGACGATGGTACTGGCACGCACGGCAATAAGCCCCGTTTGACGCGACCGAACTCTTCCCCGGTCCGTTCGCGTGAACACTAGAGGCGAGGAAGTATTGAATTGCTAAAATCATTGCCGCATCTAGCTCTATGCTGAAGAGCCAATGAATTCGTAGCGTTTAAATCTGGTAGCCAAGGCGGGATAAACTTTAGAGTAACCTCTCACAAAATTAACAATACTGGTTCGTATACTTGCACTGCTGGTAAGGAATGATTCAGCGTGATGACCGCCCCCGTTGTCAAAAAAGCCTGTAAATACGGGGCTGACGCCCACATTGCCGATGCGGGCGAGCAGTGTTTTGGATATCGTCAAGCCTAAAGCAGGGTTACCGAAATACAGTAATCGCCGTTGCTCGTGCGGCGCCGTTGCGGCAACATGCCATACCCGTCGCCAGACCATGGACGTCGCATCCGAAGCCGGTGCGCAATGTCGTTTTTCCGGGAGAAAACTGAAAATGTCGAAACCTCGCATTAGTTATGTCGATCCTTCGACGATTAAGGATCCCGCGATGATCGCGGAATTCGAGCGTTGCGCGCGCGAGGGAACGCCACGGCCGGAAAGCCAAGCCATTCGCGCGCACGTGCCGGCAACATTCTGGTCGTTTGCGAATACCTGGCGCGATGTGTTCAAAAACGGCGTTGCCGATCACAAAATCAAAGAGCTGTGCCGCATCTACGTTTCGCGTTCAGTCCTGTGCGAATTCTGCGGCAACCAGCGTTCGATCAAGGCTGCAAAATCGGGTCTCAAGGAGGATGACTACTCGGACCTGATCAATTTCGAGAGTTCGACGCGCTACGATGAGCGGCAAAAAGCCGCCTTAGCCTATGCCGAGGCGATCACCTGGGATCTGCCAGCCAACGATGAATTATGGGATCGTCTTCATAAACACTTCAGCGAGCCGGAGCTGGTCGAGATTGGATATTTCGTCGCTATTACCATGGGCCAGCAACGCTGGCTGCGCACGCTGAACATCGAGCATCACCAAGTTCTCGCCGGCACCGATGGGTCGATGGCGCCCGGCTTCGAGACTTTGGACGCTCTCCAACGCTCAAAACAGGCCGAAGATTATTGGGCCAAGATCAACGCCAAACCCGCCAAACAAGCCGCAGAGTAAACAGAGTGACGAGCCAAACGACAACAATATCAGCGATCCGTCCATCGCCTGCATCGCAAGCCGCCAAAGTCGAGCCGCGCATTCGCGTACGGGGGCTTGGCAAGCACTACGGCTCGCTCGAAGTGTTCCGCAACATCGAATTCGACGTCGGCGAGCGCGAAATCGTCGCAATTGTCGGTCCCTCCGGCTGCGGCAAGACCACGCTGCTGCGTTGTATCGACGGCCTGCTGCCGCACGATACTGGCGAAATCTGGGTCGGCACTGAGCGTGTTATCGAACCGATTGCGGGCGTCGCTATGGTGTTCCAGCACTTCGGACTATTTCCATGGAAGACCGTGTTCGAAAATGTCGCCTATGGATTACGCATGGCCGGCGCGCCAAAGGCCGACATCGAACGCAAGGTGCCCGAATTTATCAAGCTGGTTGGGCTCACCGGGTTCGAGAAAGCATTTCCATATCAAATGTCGGGCGGCATGCAACAGCGTTGCGGTCTCGCCCGTGCGCTGGCAGTTGAGCCGAACGTATTGCTGATGGACGAACCATTCGCGGCGGTTGATGCGCAAACGCGCGAAATCCTGCAATTCGAATTGCTGCGAATCTGGGAACAACGCCCGACCGCCATGGTCTTCGTCACTCATTCGATCGAAGAAGCGGTGCTTCTCGGCCATCGCGTGATCGTGCTCAAGGGAAGGCCCTCGAGCATTCACGAAACCATCACCATAGATCTCCCGGAACCGCGCACCCGTGAGACGCTGCGTGAGCCGCGCTTTGCCGAACTGCGCGAAAGGGTATGGGGCACGCTGATGCGGGAGGCTCGCGAAGCCGAATTCCAACTCGAACGTTAAATAAAAAAAATGATGCTTGAAGGGAGGATTCAATGATCCACAGGATCATCGCGCTGGTGGCCGGATGTGCATTGATGACCGCATTGCTGGCGGGTATCGGTCCGGCTGCCGCGCAAGACAAAAAAGTCGTCGTCGCAATTCCTGGAATTCCGCCGATCTATTCGGTGACCATCGCCTTTGTCGCTGAAAAACAGGGCTTCTTCAAAAAATACGGCGCCAACGTTGAAATCCGCCCGTTCGACAACGGCACTGCGGCAGCGCGCGCGGTGGTGGCAGGCGACATCGACATGGCATGGTCGCCGACCCCGCCGGTCATCAACCAGGTCTCGAACGCAGACGTCCCGTTAGTGGCGCTTTATGGAATGCCCAATCCTGACTGGGTGATCGGAACCACCGATGAAGGAAAAACCTGCAAGGATCTCGCCGGCCAGGATATCGGCGTCGATTCGATCAATGGCGCGCGCTCGGTGGCGCTGCGCTCCATGCTCATCGGGTGCCCGAGCGTAAAGATCGAAGACACCAAGCAGATCGCACTGGGTTCCACGCCCGGTCCTGCACTCCTCGCAGGCCAACTGCATTTTGCTGTGCTGCATCTCGACGACCTTGCCGAGATCGAACACCAGGGCAAGAAGCTGCATATTTTGCTGGCGATGAAAAATACCAATCCGACCAGTCACTACCTCATTATGGTTGCGCGTAAGGACAATCTGGCGAAAAACCGCGACGCCATCGTACGCACGGTCGCCGGAATGATTGAAGCCGCGCGTTTCATGCAGGATCCGAAAAATGCCGACGCAGTCGCCGAAGCGGCAGCCGCCACGGGACATACCAAGGAAGTCAACAAGGCGGCGCTTAAGGCGTTCCTCGATATCGACTTCTGGGCCTCGAAGGACGACGGCATGCCGCGCAACAAAATCGAGGCGGTCGCCGCACTGATGAAGAAGATCGGCTCGATCAATCCTGACAAGGAGCCAGTGAGTTACGACAAATTCGTCGACGCCAGCGTTTGGAAAGACGCCAACGCGATGGTGAAGTGATAATGCACTCCTCGCCGCTTGCTCTGTTCACCTCTCCCATAGGGAGAGGTGAACGCGCGAAGCGTGTCGGGTGAGGGGTTATGGTCTATCGAGAATCCTAGACCCCCTCGCCCCAACCCTCTCCCCGACGGGGAAAGGGAGCGCGCTACGACTTGTGGCGCGCATTCGTCGAACTGACCTGAGTGCCGAAAGAACGACTTTGCAAAATACCATCCGTCGCCACGCGCCGTTCTGGATCAGTATTTTCGCCGGCCTCGCGATCTGGGAGGTGGCCGGGCACAGCACCAGCGCGGCATTCATGGTGCCTTTTTCGGTAACGATAGTGCGGCTTTGGCAGTTGGTGACCGGCGGCAATTTCATCGCGCAACTCATTGATTCAGGAAAGCTGTTCTTCGCCGGCTTTGTCCTCGCGCTTGTCGTCGGCGTGCCGCTTGGGATGCTGCTCGCGCGCGTCCGTACGCTGCGTGTCGGCATCGAGCCCTACATTATGATTCTTTACGCCACGCCGATGGTGGCGCTGATCCCATTCATCTTGTCGATGATGGGATTCGGTTTCGCACCGAAAGTATTGGTGGTGTTTTTGTTCGCCGTGTTTCCTGTGCTCTACAACACAGTCGAGGGCGCGCGCAGTATCAAGCCAGAACTGATCGAAGTGGCGAAATCTTATCGCTCGACCGAATGGGCGCTATGGCGAGAAGTCATGCTGCCCTACACGCTGCCCTACACCATGACCGGAGTGCGTCAGGCCATCGGCCGCGCGCTCGTGGGCATGATCGCCGCGGAGTTTTTCTTGTCGTCGACCGGACTCGGCCAACTCATTATGAGTGCCTCGCAAAACTTCGACACCGGCGGCGTCTTCGCCTCGATCTTAATCATCGGGCTCATCGGCGTCGGATTGATGCGGCTCGGCCTGATGATCGAGCGGCATTTTGCGCGCTGGAGACAGTAGAATCGTGGCTGAGCAAACCATTCACATCTCCGCTCCTGTGGCGAATGCTCCGGCACCCTCAAAGGCCGCCGCCTTTTGGTCGGGCACATTTATGCCACGGCTGATCGTCGGCTTTGTCATTGTATTCATTTGGGAATTGGTGGTGCGAGCCTTTGCGCCGGCCTACGTCGCCAAGCCCACGACGGTCCTCACTGCGATCCCGCGCGTCATTGTCGATCCTGCTTTCCTGCACGCGACCGGCGCAACGTTGGCGGCGGTGGCGGAAGGCCTCGTCGTTGCGCTGATATTCGGGACCATCATCGGGCTGCTCATGGGGCGTAGCACTGTTTGCGAACGCGCCATTCGTCATTACGTCAACGGCTTTTATGCCGTGCCGATGATCGTGGTGTTGCCGCTGTTTTCGCTATGGTTCGGCTACTCAGGCTCAACGCGCATTGCCACCATCATCTTTGCGGCAATCTTCTCGATCATTATCAACGTCGCAGACGGCGCCCGCTCGGTGCCGCGTGAATTCATGGAAGTCGCGCGCTCGTTCCGCTCGGGCCGCCTGAGCATGCTGCTCGGGATCGTTTTGCCGGCCTCCATGCCCTATCTGCTGGCTGGCGTCCGCCTCGCCGCTGGCCGCGCACTGATCGGCGCGGTGGTTGCAGAATTCTTCATCTCGGTCGGCGGCCTCGGCTACTATATTCTCTACAACTCACGCTCATATCATCACAACGAGGCCTTCGTCGGCGTGCTGCTGCTTGCGGCCTTTGGCGTCGGCTTCGAATTGCTGGTGAACGGGGCGACGCGGCGTTACATGCCATGGTACCGCCGCGACGAAAAAGCGAGCTAGCGCCCGTCTTACGTTCCACCACGAGGAAATTTGCATGTCATCTGACCCCTTGCTCAAGGCTGCGATCGCGCATTGGGGCCCTCGCTTTGTCGCTAACGGCGTGGTGCTGACGGACTTCGAGGAGGTCACCGGCTCGATTTCCTCATACAACGATTGGTGCGCTGCCTGGTCCGCGCGTGCTGCACACCACGAACAGCTTGGGCGTGAGGCGCTTGGAAAGAAGCATTTCCTGACAGCCGGGGAATGCCTGCAGCGCGCCGGCGTTTATTATCATTTTGCTTCGTTCCTGTTCGTACAGGACCAGACGCAAATGAAAGCGGCACACAAGAAACAAATCGAATGTAGGCAAGCCGCATTGCCTCACCTGCGACCACCCGGCGAACGCGTCGAAATTCCCTACCAAGGTAAAACGCTCGCGGGCATCTTGCGAAAACCGGCGGGGATCGAACGGCCACCAGTCGTTGTGATGGCGGTCGGGCTCGATTCCACCAAAGAGGAAGGTGATGCTTACGAGGCGCCGTTTCTCGGTCGCGGAATGGCAACGCTCATTTTCGAAGGCCCTGGTCAGGGTGAGGCACAATACGAATTCGCTATTCGCGGCGACTACGAAGTGCCGGTGAAAGCGGTGATTGACTTCGTGGAAAAGCGTCCTGATCTCGATGCAAAGCGCGTCGGCATGTGGGGCGTGAGCCTGGGCGGCTACTACGCACCGCGTGCGGCGGCTTTCGACAAGCGCATCAAAGCCTGCATCGCACTTGGCGGACCGTTCAATTGGGGCGCGGCATGGGATGGCTTGCCAGAACTCACACGTGAGGCGTTCCGCGTGCGCAGCCATTGCAAGACGCAAGACGAGGCACGCAAGAACGCGAACACACTATCGCTCGGTGGCGTGGCAGAAAACATCACCTGTCCGCTCTTTATCGTGAACGGGCGTCTCGACCGTATTGTGCCGGCCACGGACGCTGAACGCCTGGCGCGCGAGGCGAAAGGGCCGGTCGAACTGATGATGATCGAGGACGGCAATCACATCGCCACCAACCGCGCCTATCGCTGGCGTTCGCAAAGCGCGGATTGGATGAAGGAACAATTGCGATAGTCCATCTTCCGCTCATACCCGCGGAAACGGGAATCCAGCAAATAGAAAAAAGAACTAGACCCTCCGCGGGGGGTGAGCGGAAATTAAAGCTGCACAAAGCCACGCGGGATGCTGTGAAAACGTTCGATCCCGGTGTCCGTAATCAGCACCATCTCGCCTGTTTGCACACCGGCCTTGCCATCGCGGGTGACGACGTTCGGCTGAATCACAACGGTCTGCCCGGTTCGGAAAGGCTCTGCCGGCACTGGGCCCGCAGGTCGGCTCTTGCAGCCGAGGATCGGCGGCAGATAACCGCCACCATAGCCGTGCAGCAGATCGTCAATGATCGTGAAGCCGGCCGCTTCAATTACACTTGACGCCTCAATCACTTGCGCTGGCGTAGTTCCAGCCTTGAGCACCGCCGCAATCGCATCGAACGCTGCGTCTGCCGCCTTGTGCAAGTCGCGATAAAGCTTATTCGGTTCGCCAAGTGCAAAACTGCGCAGCACCTGTCCCGGGTGTTCCCAGAACGCGGCGCTGATCTCGGCAACCACCACGTCCCCCGTCTGCACCTGCCGGACGCGAGGAAACTGGCGCGGCACACCAATGTCCGGCGTCGCCATCGAGGTGACGCCAATGTAGTGAATGACATTGGATGCGCCCAGCGAGATGTATGCGCGTTCGACGAGGTCACCCAACTCGCGTTCGTTCAATCCGGGTCTCAATCCATCGCGCAGCGCCGCCATGCCAAGATCGCTGAAATGCGCGCCGATCCGCAGCCAGTTCAGTTCTTCGGCAGACTTCACCTGGCGCAACCGAATATAATCACGATTGAGGCTCTTCAGTTTTCCAAATTTCGCCGTCAGCCCAGCATGCTGCTCCGCGCTGATCGGCCCAACAACCGCCACGCGATCCTTCCGCGCGCCGCGCTGTTCCAGCACTTTGATCGCTGCGTTGATGGACGACTCGCCGCCCCACGCAACATCGGTCTTGTCGGCGAGAATCTGCGCCTGTGGTGTATGATTGACGTATTGCACAAACAACGCATCGCGCTCGTGCGGCGTGAGCACACCGACGGCCTCGGCGGTCACCGGCCATTGCGTCAACCACTGCACGACTGAGCCGAAACGGTTGGCACCGCAGAATACAAGATGATCGCTTCCCCCTTGCGCAAGAAGGGATTCAAAGGCTGCACGCCGGCGCAACATTTCCGCGTCGGAAAAACGCGGATACTCGGCTTCGATGATACGTGCGAGCTGTGGAGGAAGCGTCACGTGGCTTTCTTCGGCAACGCCACGATCATGTCGAGCTCGATGCGCGCGCCTGGCGACGACAGCTGATTGATGCACACCGTCGTGCTCGCCGGCCGCCAATCGCCAAAATATTTTCCCATGGTCGCGTGCATGGCGTCGGCATCGCGGAAATCGGTTAGGTACTTCGTCACTTTCACGACGTCGCGCCAACCGGCACCGACCTCATCGAGGATCGATTTTATCGCTTCCATCGCGCGCGTGGTCTGCTCTTCGATTGAGTGTGGGTGCACGTGCTCGGCGTCCACATGCGGATGCTTGTGGTAGAGCGGTGATGGGGTCGCACCGGAGAGGAACATAAGATCGCAGGCGCCGACGACCCGCACTGCCGGGGCGTAAGGCATCGTGTGCGCTTCCTGCGGCTTGGGATGCACTGGTTCGAGCCGGAAGCTCTGCTGTGGTTTGGTCATCACGGTCATGGCGGTCTCCCATCGGCAGAATATTCGCGCCATTTGGGACCGAAATGCCCGCCGACGCAACCGGTCCGCGTGACCGGATCGCGTGTTGATCGCCGCGCGGGAAACGCTAACGTGCGGCCGACAGGAGAGCCCGAATGCCGTCAACGATCCTCGATTCCGCGGTGTTCCGCGACATATTCACCACCGAAGCGATGCGGAATGTGTTCTCGGACGAGAACCGCGTGCAGAAATATCTGGACTTCGAGGCAGCGCTTGCGCGCGCGCAGGCCAAGCTCGGCATTATTCCGAAGGACGCCGCGACCGAAATTGTTCGCCATTGTTCGGCCGACAAGATCGACATGGCGAAACTCAAGGAAGCCACCGAGCGAATTGGCTATCCGGTGCTGCCGGTGGTGCAGCAGCTTGTAAAACTGTGCAAGGACGGGCTCGGCGAATGGTCCCACTGGGGCGCCACGACCCAGGACATCACCGACACCGCCACCATCATGCAAATTCGAGAGGCGCTCGTCATCGTCGAGAAGGACCTCGACGGTATTTGCGACGGCCTGGCAGCGCTTGCCAAGAAATATCGCGATACGCCGATGGCCGGCCGCAGCAATTTGCAGCAAGCCGTGCCGATCACCTTCGGCTACAAGATGGCGACCATGCTTGCCGCCTTCGAGCGGCACAAGCAGCGCCTGAAAGAAATCAGACCGCGCGTCCTGGTGGGTGAATTCGGCGGCGCGGCCGGCACTCTCTCTTCACTCGGCAAAGATGGACTGAAAGTACAAGACGAGCTGATGAAAGAACTCAAGCTCGGCCAGCCGGAAATTTCCTGGCACACGGTGCGCGACCGCATCGCAGAGGTCGGCTGTTTCCTGGGCCTTGTCACCGGCAGCTGCGGCAAGATCGCCTTCGACGTAAAGCTGTTGATGCAAACCGAAGTCGAGGAAGTGTACGAGCCGTTTCATGCCGGCCGCGGCTCGTCATCGACGATGCCGCAGAAGCGCAACCCGATATCGTCCGTTTACATCACCGCACAAACCGCGATGGTACGGCAGCTTGTCGCCGCGCTTCTGGAGGCGCAGGTGGAAGACCACGAACGCTCGACTGGACCATGGGAAATCGAATGGATAGCGCTGCCTGAAATCTTCATGCTCTCGGCAGGTGCCCTGGCGCAGACCCGTTTCCTGGTCGAAGGCCTGCAGGTCAACGAAAAGAGGATGCGCGAAAACCTCGACATCACCAAGGGCCTGATCATGTCGGAAGCGGTGATGATGGGGCTTGGCGCAGACCTCGGCCGCAACAAGGCGCACGATCTCGTCTACGACATCTGCCGCGAGGTGGTGAAAACCGGACGGCCGTTGATCGATCTGCTCGTCGAGAACAAGGAGATCAGCAAGCACGCCGATCGTAAGAAGCTCGAAAAACTCGTCGATCCGGCAAATTACCTCGGCGTCGCCGGCGAGATGGTCGATCGCGTCTTGAAGATGCGGAAGTAACGCTACTCAACCTTCGGCATCGTTCGCCAGATCATTAGCGCCGCGCCCAGCGTGGCAACGCCAATCAACAAAAACAGTGCCGGAATAGTCGCGCCGTACTTCTGCATGACTGCGACCAGGACGGTCGCCCCGGTCATGAATGCCGCGTTGAGCACATTGACCGCGGCGATGGTGCGCGCGCGCCGATCGACGCCGCTCCAGGCCTGCACGGCGGCGAACGTCGGCACGATGAACAATCCGCCCGCGACTGCGAGCCCACACAAATCCACGGCGACGCGAATGCCGAGCGCCGACGTAAATACGGCGGCTGGATCTTGCGGCATTGTTACGGCACTTGCGCCTAAAGTAGCGATGCCGAGATCGAGTGCGAAGCCAC
>Ga0137391_10004945_pt1 | contig 10224 bp, 7 predicted proteins | sample 15con2h24BmetaG_FD_101399 | JGI IMG/M metagenome (GOLD analysis project Ga0137391, IMG submission 101399) | Vadose zone soil microbial communities from Angelo Coast Range Reserve, California, USA - 15con2h2.4B metaG | ecosystem: Environmental > Terrestrial > Soil > Vadose zone > Saprolite...
ACGACCCCTCGGCGGTCGTCTGCACGCCGTCGGACGCGGCGGCCAGCCTGGCTGTGGCCGTCGCCGCGGAACGGGCACTCGAGACCGGGCAAGCCGTCACCGTGACCAGCTAGCTGGGCCAGCGCAGCCATTGGCCGTGGTCTGTCACGGCTTGGCCGCAGCCGGGCGCGGGCCGTTGCTTTCCGAGCACGTCCGGTACACAATCTCCGGTACGCGATCAAATGCCGCGGAAGAGTTTCGCGGTCGTTTCCCGGCCGCGACGACCTTCGGAGGGAGAGCTTGGCGCAGTACCTGCTGAAACGCGTAGGCCTGGCGCTGCTCACGCTCGTCCTGCTGAGCCTGCTCATCTTCTTCGCCGGCCAGGTGCTCCCCGGTGATCCGGGCCGCGCCATCCTCGGTCCGTTCGCGGCGCAAAGCGCGGTGAAGGCCCTGGACCGGAGTCTGGGCCTGGACCGCCCCTTGCTGACTCAGTACTGGAGCTGGGCGACCGGCGTCGCCCACGGTGACCTGGGCATCTCCTACCAGTTCCAGGCGCCGGTGAGTTCGTTCCTCGGCCCGGCCCTGGTCCTATCGCTCAAGCTGGCGGCGGTGGCTTTCGTACTCGTGGTTCCGCTCAGCATCATCGGCGGGGTGGTGGCAGCTATGAACCGCGGGCGGGCGGTGGACCGGACCATCAGCGTGACCGGCCTGTCGCTGTCCACGGTCCCGGAGTTTGTCTCAGGGATCGTGCTGATCGTCGTGTTTGCGATCGGGCTGAAGGTTCTGCCGGTCACGGCGAGTGCTCCGCCCGGAGCTTCTCCGCTCACTGTCCTGAAGTACCTGATCTTGCCCGCGATCCCGCTCGTGCTCGTCCTGTTCGGCTACATCGCCCGGATGGCCAGGGCGGGAACCCTGGAGGCGCTCGACTCCGATTACGTCAGGACCGCAACCCTCAAGGGACTGGCGCGCTCGGTAGTGATCCGGCGTCACGTGCTGCGCAATTCGCTGCTACCGACGATCACCGTCATCGCCACCCAGACCGGCTACTTGATCGGCGGGCTGGTAGTGGTCGAGAGATTGTTCAACTACCCAGGTCTCGGGCGGCTGATCTTCACCGCCGCCACGGACAAAGACTTCCCGATGCTAGAAGCCGGCGTTCTCGTCATCGGCATCGTGTACCTTGCGGCGACCCTCATCGCCGACGTGCTGTACACCCTGCTGAACCCGCGGATCCGCCTCCAGCGGGCCGAGTTATGACAAGCGACGAGCCTCTCGACCGAGTTGCCGCCCCAGCAGTGGCAACCCCACTCGAGCACACCCTGGCGCTTCACGACCCGGAAGCCGTCGGCGCCCTTCCGCTAGATACCGGCGCCGTCGACTACTCCGCGGCGGGCGTCCGCCGCGAGCGCATTCGCCAGCTCGTCCGATCGCCGACGTTTCTCATCGGCGCGGTGATTCTGCTCTGGTGGATCGTGTGCGCGCTATTCGGACGGACGTTCAGTCCCTACAATCCCACGACCGGGAGCCTGCTGCAGTTCAACGCCCACCCGTCGGGCGCGCACTGGTTCGGCACCGATTCGCTCGGCCGGGACGTGCTGTCCCGGGTGATCGTAGGCTCGCGCGGCATCCTCGTGGTTGCGACTCTCGCAACCCTGCTCGGGACCGCGGTCGGTGCCAGCATCGGCTTGGTCCAGGGCTATTTCGGAGGCTTGGTCGACAACATAATCGGCCGGCTGGTGGAGACCGTGCTGGCTCTGCCGGTTGTGATCGTGGCCTTCCTCTTCGTGGTCGCGCTCGGCCCGTCCGACATCACCCTCATCCTCGTGATCGGCTTCGTATTCTCCCTGCTCATCGGCAGGACCGTGCGAACCGCCGTGCTCCAGGAGCGGGAACTTGACTACGTCGCCGCCGCCCGCCTGCGCGAGGAGTCGCACGGGCACATCATCTTCGCGGAGATCCTGCCGAACGTATTCGCGCCGATCCTCGTGGAGTTCACCGTCCGCCTGGGGTACGCGATCTTCACCGTGGCCACGCTGTCGTTCCTGGGCTTCGGCGTCCAGCCGCCGACCCCGGACTGGGGCGCTGACATCGCCGCTAACTACCAGTACCTGGCGGCCGGGTACTGGTGGGAGACGCTCTTCCCGGCATTGGCGATCGCCTCACTGGTGGTCGGCGTCAATCTCGTGGCCGACTCCGTCGAGGCGGTGGTAATCCAATGATCATCGGTGCTGCGCCGCAGCTGGGTCCCACGGGCCCCGACCTTGATGGTGTCGTTCTGGACGCCAGCAACGTCGACGTGACCTACACGGTCCGGGGGACCGACCGACTCGCGGTAAGGGACGTCTCATTCCAGATCGGACGCCAGGAATCGTTCGGGCTGGTGGGCGAGTCCGGATGCGGCAAGACCACCATGGCCCTCGCCGCCATCGGCTACCTGGCCAGGAACGGGAGGGTGAGCTCCGGATCGATCGCCGTCAAAGGCCAGGACGTCGCCTCGCTCCGCGGGGAAGCCTTGCGGAAGCTTCGGGCGCGGACGGTTTCCATGGTGTACCAGGAGCCGGGCCGGGCGCTCAACCCGTCGATCCGGGTCGGGCGCCAGGTGGCCGAAGTGTTCGAGATCGCTGGGCTTAGCAGGTCAGAAGCCGCCGAGCGGGCCGAGCAGGCGCTGCAGAAAGTGCAGATCTCCGACCCCGGCCGAGTCCTACGGCGCTACCCCCATCAGCTGTCAGGCGGCATGCTCCAGCGGGTGGTCATCGCGATGGCCCTCGCCGCCGAACCCGCGTTGCTGATCCTCGACGAGCCCACCACCGCGCTCGATGCGACCGTCGAGGCGGAGATCTTGGAACTGGTGGCGTCCCTGCGGGAGGAGTTCCACACCGCCGTATTGTTCATCAGCCACAACCTCGCGGTGATCGCCAAGATGTGTGACCGCGTCGGCGTGATGTACGCCGGCGAACTGGTGGAGGAGGGCCCTGCCAGGGAGGTCTTCGAGCAGCCTCGCCACCCGTACACGGTCGGCCTGCTCCGGTGCATACCGCAGGCCGGCCAGCGCAAGGACCACGGCCGCCTCGACACGATCCCCGGTTTCCTGCCCGCTCCCGGCGAGGACCCGGCTGGCTGTATCTTCGCCAAACGCTGCGCGCTCGCCGAAGAGCGCTGCCGGGTCGAATCTCCGCCCATGTACCAGGTGAGCGGCAGCCGGAGTGCGCGCTGCCACTTCCATGAGCGCGCACCGGACCTGCCGCGGGCAACCCCCGAGGACGTCCGGATGTCGCCGCCGGACCTTGCGGCGGCGCCGATAATCAGCCTGCGCGGGGTCTCAAAGACCTTCCGCGGGCGCGGCGAGCAGGTGCATGCCCTTGCCGATGTCGACCTCGACCTGCACCACGGCGAGACGGTCGGGCTGGTAGGTGAGTCCGGCAGCGGCAAGACCACCCTCGCCCGGGTGCTGCTCGGGCTGACGGCGCCGGACCAGGGGTCCACGCTGGAGTTGGAGGGCACCAAGCTGGCGGCCGCCCTGTCCCGGCGAAGCCGTGATCAGCTCAAGGCGATGCAGATCATCTTCCAGAACCCCGACTCGGCCCTGAACCGGCGTCACAGCGTGCGCTACCTGATCGGCCGGTCCCTCACGAAGCTGGCCGGCCTGTCGGGGAAGAAACGCGAAGAGTCCCTCCAGGAGATCGTGCGGTCCGTCCGCATGGAGCAGCGGCATCTGGGACTGCGCCCCGCCCAGCTTTCCGGCGGCCTGAAGCAGCGCGTCGCCATCGCCCGCGCGTACGCCGGGAACCCCCGAATCCTGGTGTGCGACGAGCCAACCTCCGCGCTTGACGTGTCGGTACAGGCTGCGATTCTCAACCTGCTGGCCGAACTCCAGCAGCGGGAACGGGTGACCTACCTGTTCATCTCGCACGACCTCGGCGTCGTTCGCTACCTCTCAGACCGGATTGCCGTCCTCTACCTCGGCCGACTGATGGAATTCGGGGATGCCGAGACCGTTTTCTCGGCCCCCCATCACCCTTACACCGAGGCTCTGCTGTCGGCGGTGCCGAGCCTGGACGGAACGTCGCGCAAGCGAATCATCCTGACCGGCGAGATTCCCAGCCCGGCCCACCCGCCCTCGGGGTGCGTGTTCCACACCCGCTGCCCGCGCCGCCTGCCGACCGGGATCTGCGAGTCCACCGAGCCGCCCTTGGCCGAGGTCGGGGCGGGCCACCTCATGCGCTGCCACATCCCGCTTGATGATCTGCGGCAGCTACAGAATGTTGAGAATGAGTAAACAAGATTGAATACGGGTGAACACCTCCTGTACCTTGAGCCGCACATGTGTGGCGGGTGACTCACCACTTACATCACTGGCCTATGAACCTCGCCACGGTGGCGGGCATCGCAAAGGGAGTGTCATGGACACTGGCCGTTCCCCCAACATCGACCACAGACGGCTTGACGATCTCCGGAGGGGCCGTGGGCCGATCCAGGAGCACGTCATCGACGAGTTCGTCGCCGGGCGGCTGTCGCGCCGCGACTTCCTCCGCCGCGGCAGCGCTATCGGGCTATCGATGCCGCTGATCGGCGGCATTCTGGCCGCGTGCGGCAGTAGCGGCCAGAGCCCAGGCCAGACGCAAAAAGGCAAGGCCGGCGGCACGATCAAGGCTGGCATCCTCGTCCCTGCCGCCGCGATTAACCCGATCACGATCGCCGACCAAGGTGGTCTCGAACTGATCGGCAACGTGGGCGAGTTCCTGGTCTTCACCGACCAGCACGGCAACTACCACCCGTGGCTGGCAGAATCCTGGACCCCGAACGCGGATTCCTCGGTATGGACATTCAAGATCCGCCAGGGCGTCAAGTTCAACGACGGCACACCGATGACCGTGGACGACGTCGTCTACAGCTTCCAGACCCAGTCCGACCCGAAGAGCAAGGCCAACGCGCTCTCGGTCTTCGGCGGCATCCTCGACCCCAGCGGCGTTCAGAAGGTCAACGACACCACCGTGGCCTTCCACCTCACGGCCCCGGACGGAGGCTTCGTCGACGCGGTCTCGGAAGACAACTACAACATGATCATCGTGCCGAAGGGTTTCGACTACGGCCAGTACCAGACGACTTGGCCAGGCACCGGGCGGTTTATGAAGCAGAGCTACACCGCGAGCACCGGGGCCACCCTCGTGCGCAACCCGCACTACTGGGGCACGAAAGCCCTCCCATCGCAGCTGGAGTTCACCTTCTACCCGGATGAGGCTCCGATGGCCGCCGCCCTCCAGGCGGGCAGTATCGATTGCCTCGACCAGTTCTCCGTCGCCAACAGCCCGCAGTTGCTGTCGGGATTCAATGTCATCAGCCTCAAAGCCGCCACGCATCGCGAACTGTCGATGCGCTGTGACGTCCACCCCTTCACCAGCAATCTGGCGCGCCAGGCGATCGCCTACACCCTTGACCGGCCCGCCATCGTGGCTGCCCTGTTCAAGGGGCAGGCGCAGGTGGGCAACGACAGCCCCTTCTCCCCGTCGTTCCCATCCACCGACACGAGCGTGCCCCAGCGGACGAAGAACCTCGCGCTCGCCAAGCAACTGCTCGGCAGAGCCGGAGTCCCGCGTGGCTTCAAGGCGTCGCTGCTGACCGAGACGACCCAGGAGATCCCGCACTTGGCGCAGATCGTCAAGCAGTCGGCGTCCCAGATCGGCGTGGACATCAACCTGACGATCGAAACCCCGACGAAGTATTACGGGCAAGCGGTCTTCGGCAAGTCGGACTGGCTGGATGGGGAGATGAGCCTGGTCGACTACGGCGCCAGGGCCGTCCCCAACGTGTACCTCGCGGCACCGCTCCAGTCGATCAACGCCAAGACCGGGTCAGGTTCCTGGAACGCGGCCCACTTCAACAACCCCACGTATGACAAGCTCTCCAAGGACTACATCGCGGCCGCTGACCTGTCCACCCAGCGCAAGCTCGCCGGCCAGATCCAGCGCCTTCTGCTCGATCAGACACCAATCATCTTCGCGTACTTCTACAACTACCTCAGCGCCACGCAGCAGAACGTCACCGGCGTGTACCCGACGGCGCAGGGCCAGTTCTTCTTGTGGAACGCGGCGAAGGCCTGAGTCCCGCCTGAAAGGCCCTGGCCGGACCGACCGCTTGCCAGCCGGTCCGGCTAGGGCCTCGCCGTATCCGGGGAACGCATCTGGTCCGAATATGCTGGGAGTTCCCGTGGCCTGGCCAGCACGCGCCCCGCACGCGCCCCGCATGCGCTGGGCGGAAGGTCCGGCGGCGCTATCAGGCAGGTGACGATGACATCCGCTGAGAACCAGCAGGACGCGACGCCGGAGCTCCCGCACGACCAGCAGCCAGCGAACGGCGGTCGCAACGTCCTTCAGCGGGCCCGTACCAACCGCCGGTACCGCGGCGAGGCTCACGGGCACCATCACCGGGACGTCTCCGGCGGCTGGCTGCGGCCCGCCGTGTTCGGCGCGATGGACGGCCTGGTCACCAACGTGTCGCTGATCTCAGGTGTCGGCGGCGCTGGCGTGTCTCGCCACACCATCGTGGTGACCGGCCTGGCCGGCCTCGCGGCCGGCGCCTTCTCGATGGCAACGGGCGAGTACGTGTCCGTGTCGTCGCAGAACGAGCTGGTCGAGGCCGAGGTCACGAAGGAGAGGTACGAGCTCGAGCACAACCCCGAGTCGGAAGCTCGGGAGCTAGCCGCTGTGTTCCGCCACCGAGGCGTGGACGCCGAGCTGGCGGACCGGGTCGCGCGGCAGGTCGGGCGGCGGCCGGAGGAGGCACTGCGCATGCACGTGCGCGAGGAACTCGGCGTCGACCATCACGAGCTGCCCTCACCGTACGTCGCTGCGGGCGCCTCGCTCATCACGTTCGCCGTCGGCGCGCTGATCCCGCTGCTGCCCTTCCTGTTCGGCTTCGACTCGCTGCTGGCCGCGCTCCTGATCGCCGGCGTCGCGGCGTTTATCGGCGGCGGTACGGTGTCGCGGATCACCGACCGGCCGTTCCTGCGCGGCGCGGTTCGCCAGCTCGCGCTCGCCGGGGTGGCCGCCGGGCTCACCTACGGGATCGGGCACGTGGTCAACGCGGCCGTCCATTAACATGGCCTTACCTCACGTCCAGGGCCTTACCAGCCGTCGCCGAACGATTCCTCGGCATGCCCGCCGGACGAAAGCAGCTCGAGGTCGGCCTCGACCATCATGCCGACAAGCTCCTCGAAGGTCATCTTCGGCTCCCAGCCGATCTGGTCCCGCGCCGCCGACGGATCCGCGCACAGCTTGTCGACCTCGGCTGGCCTGATGAAGGCCGCGTCGGTGACAACATGATCGCGCCAGTCCAGATCCGCCACCTTGAAAGCGTGGTCGAGCAGATCCTCGACCGAATGCGTCACGCCGGTCCCGATCACGTAGTCGACCGGCTCATCCTGCCCGAGCATCAGAGCCATGGCACGGACATAGTCCCCGGCGAAGCCCCAGTCCCTGCGGGCCGACAGGTTCCCGAGCCTGAGTTGCCGCTCGTACCCGAGCTTGATCTTGGCGACGCCCAGCGAGATCTTCCGAGTGACGAACTCCGCGCCGCGCCGCGGTGACTCGTGGTTGAACAGGATCCCGGAGACCGCGAACATCCCGTACGACTCGCGGTAGTTCTGGGTGAGGAAGTGCCCGTAGGCTTTCGCCACGCCGTACGGGCTGCGCGGGTGGAACGGGGTCTGCTCGGTCTGCGGGGACTCCCTGACCATGCCGAACATCTCCGACGACGAGGCCTGGTAGAACCTGATCTGGCCCCGGCCCGGGCTGCGGGACGCGCTGATGCCGCTGCATACCCGAATAGCCTCTAGCACGCGCAGCACGCCGAGTCCGGTGACCTCGCCGGTGAGCTCGGCCTGCGCCCACGACATCGGCACGTACGAGATCGCAGCGAGGTTGTACACCTCGTCGGGCTGCACGCGCTCGACCGCAGAGATCAGGCTCCCCTGGTCGAGCAGGTCACCCCGGATCAGCCTGACGTCGCCGAGGAGCTGCCTGAGCTGGCGCACCCTTGGGTTGCGCTGGCCCCGGACTAGGCCGAAGACCTCGTACCCCTGGGTAGTCAGGTACTCAGCCAAGTAGGACCCGTCCTGGCCGGTGATGCCGGTGATCAGTGCTCGTCGGGACAGGATTGCCTCCAGGTTCGGTGGCCGGTCGCGCCGCAGCCAGGCGGGCTGGCCGACTGCGGGCCAGGCTACCGGCCTCGTCGCGGCAGCATATCGGCACCTGGCCGCTGCGGTGACATCTCCGACCGGACCGCCCTATAACGGTTGCCCAGCTTGCCCGGGGCTAGACCGGTCTGGGGCGTGGGATCCCCAGCGTGGCCAGTGATAATGTCGCTGCGAGCAGGGTCAGCGGATCGGCCTCGACCGGCACGCCGCGGCCAGCGCCGGCGAGGAGGAGGCAGACCCGCGTGACCACAGCGACCGATGACGAGGATGACCGGGTCGAGGTCCCGCTTCGCGTGGCGTTGCTCTCTTACCGGAGCAAGCCCCATTGCGGCGGCCAGGGTATCTATCTGCGTCACGTCTCCAGGGAACTGGCCGCGCTCGGGCACCACGTCGAGGTCTTCTCCGGTCAGCCGTATCCCGAGCTTGAGCCTGGGCCGGAGCTGCGGACCCTTCCGAGCCTGGATCTGTACCGAGACGAAGACCCGTTCCGCACGCCCAAGCCGAGCGAGTACCGCGACTGGATTGACGTGCTTGAGGTCGCCATGATGTGGACTGCCTCCTTTCCCGAGCCGCTCACCTTCTCGATCAGGGCGCTGCGCACGCTGCGCGCCCGCTGCGCCGACTTCGACATCGTCCACGACAACCAGGTGCTGGCCTACGGCATGCTCGGGATACCGCGTCTGGGGCTGCCGCTGGTCACCAGCATCCATCACCCGATCAGCGTGGACCGCAGGATCGAGCTCGCCCAGGCTCGGGGATGGTCGAGGCTGACTAAGCGGCGCTGGTACTCCTTTGTCCGGATGCAGTCCAGGGTCGCGCGGCGGGTCGGCGCCGTCATGACTGGCTCGGAATCCTCGCGTGCAGACATCATCCGCGACTTCAAGGTGGCGCCTGGCAACGTCAGGGTGATCCCGCTCGGGGTGGACACCCGGTTGTTCCACCCAAGGCCCGCGCCGCGGCTGCCGGGCAGCATCATCGCCGTGGCCAGCGCTGACTCGCCGGTGAAAGGGATTCCCACCCTGTTGCGGGCGTTCGCCAAGCTTTCGACAGAACGGGACTCATCGCTGACTGTCGTCGGCAAGCCGGCTCCCGGCGGTCCGACCGAAAAGCTTATCGGCGAGCTGTCGCTTGGCGACCGGGTGCGGTTCGTGACCGGTATCAGCGACACCCAGCTCGCTGAACTAGTGGCGAGCACCGAGGTGGCGGTCGTGCCGTCGCTGTACGAGGGCTTCTCGCTTCCCGCGGTGGAACACATGGCGTCGGGAACTCCGCTGGTGGCCAGCAGGACGGGCGCGCTGCCCGAGGTGACCGGGGACACGGCCTGCCTGGTCACGCCCGGAGACGCGGAGGACCTGGCCGCGACGCTGCGCCGGCTGCAGGACTCGCCTTCCGAACGTGAGCGGCTTGCGGCCGCCGCGTTCGAGCGGGTGCAGCAGCGGTTCGCCTGGCCGGCCGTGGCCCGGGCGACCGTGGCCGAGTACCGGCGCGCGATCGCCGCACGAGCAGCCGCCGTGGCTCCTTCGCCCGGAGCCGCCCGGGTCCATCCGCCCGGCCCCGCCGCGGGGGTTCCTTCGCCCGGAGCCGCCAATGCTGACCGTTGACTTCGGCCGGATGCCGATCTCGGCAGGAGAACGGCTGCTAGACCTGGGCTGCGGCGGCGGCAGGCACGCGTTCGAGGCGGCCCGCCGCGGCGCCAGGGTGGTGGCCATGGATACTGACCGCGCCGAACTCGACCGGGTCACCGCGACGTTCGCCGCCATGGCCGAGGCCGGCGAGATTCCCGACGGCGCCTCGGGCCAGGCGGTCGCCGGCGATGCCACTTGTATCCCGTTCCCTGACGGCTCTTTCGACAAGGTCATCGCCGCCGAGGTGCTCGAGCACCTGCCCGCCGACCAGAGCGCGATGAACGAGATCGCCAGGGTCCTGCGACCTGGCGGCATGGCAGCGGTGACGGTGCCTTCCTGGCTGCCGGAGCGGATCTGCTGGCAGCTCTCTGATGAGTACCACAACAACCGGGGCGGCCACATCAGGATCTTCACGCGGCGCGAGCTCGT
>Ga0137391_10004946_pt1 | contig 10224 bp, 5 predicted proteins | sample 15con2h24BmetaG_FD_101399 | JGI IMG/M metagenome (GOLD analysis project Ga0137391, IMG submission 101399) | Vadose zone soil microbial communities from Angelo Coast Range Reserve, California, USA - 15con2h2.4B metaG | ecosystem: Environmental > Terrestrial > Soil > Vadose zone > Saprolite...
CTCGCCGTTCCGCCGCCGCATTATGCCACTCTTCGGCTCCACTGGAGAAGCGCGGTCCAGCGTGCCATCTTCACGCCGCGTTCTTCGTGCGCACGCGCTCCATCACCTGCTCGCGCAAGGTGTTCAGGCTATTCACGATCCGGTCCGCTTCCACGTTGACCAGCACATAGCGCTCGATTTTCTGATCTCCGGACTGCACCAGAACGTGATGATCCTCGCGCAGGTCCGGAAACTCCTTCAGCTGCACCCGCGTGCCGCGAAGCGCCGCCGCGAGCAATTCGAGTGTCTTCTCCACGTCCCCTGCGAACGGGCGGAAAGCTGTTCGTGCCGGAACGGCAGCCGTGTGCAGCCAACCCGCGTCCAGGGCCATCACCGCATGCACGAAACGGTGCGAGCTTGCCAGCAGCACGTTCAATTGGTTCATCTGCGCGGCCGGAGTTCCCGGTTCCGCGCCCAGCCGGTCGATGGAGGCTTCCAGGTTCGTGCGTGCCATGCGTGCGCCGAGCCGCGCACGATCGAGTTCGCGCGCGCCGTTGGTTTCGTTCCGCACGTAGGACTCCGCGAGGCTGTGAAAATATTCCCGGTAAGCATCCAGCATTTTGGCAATCCTCTCGGAAACCTGGGTCCGCTCCCAGGTCGGCCAGATCCAATACGCGAAAAGCGTGAGCGCGCCGCCTGCCGCCGTGTTGATTCCGCGCGCCCAGATCACTTCTTTCGGCGAGACTCCGGTGATGGCGAGCAGAAGAACCACCAGAGCGCTGATGGCCACCGCGAAAATACCGTAGTTTGCGGGACCTACCCAGCGCAGCAGGAGCGTGAATACAAAGATCAAAACCAACTGGAGCATGACGGTGTCGGGAAGGAAGCGGAAGAGCGCTGTGGCCAGAAAAAGTCCCGCGATCGTTCCGCCAATCCGCAAGAGACCGCGGCTGAATGTAGTCGTGAATTCCGGCTTCAGCACGAGAACGATCGTCATCGGGAGCCAGTAGGAGCGGCGCCAGTAGAAGCCGCGTTCCAGGCTATTGCCGAGAGCGACCAGGGCCGCCAAGCGGATGGCGTGTCGGAACACCGAAGATTGCAGGTTGAGATTCGCGCGCAGCGTCGCCATCAGTCCACCGAAACGAACCGACCAGGGCTGTTGCGCTTGTCGTTTCACGAACGCCGCTTGGCCAGCGGGCGTGGCATTTGCGGCCAGGTCCAGGGCCGCGCGGAGCTGGCCATTGAGCGCATCCATTTGGAAACGCGCGTCTTTTGCCACGGCGGCGAGGAAGGAAAGCGGCAAGCCATCCGTTTCTTGCCGCAAATGGAGCGTCAGTGTTTCACACGCGGCGAGGATTTCTTTGCACCCTTCGGCCGGTATTCCGGAAATCAGGGAGTCGCCGATCGCTTGCAGAGCCTGCGCCGCCTTTTTCAGGTAGTCGCCGAGAATCTGCACCCCGGAATGCATGAGACTCTCGCGTTGCATGCGCAGATGCAACCGCGAAAGCATCAGCAGGCTGAGCCGAATGCGCTCCGCCTGGCTGAGCAAAGCCCGATAACGCACGGCCTCGATGGACGTTTCGCGGTCGAGGCCGGAGAGAGCTTCTTGCGCTTGCGTGCTGTGGATGGTCGCGGGCGGTGCCGAAGTCGCACTCAGCGGCCGTTCTGCCGCGCGTGCGAGTTCGAGAAAGAAATTGTAGAGTGCTCGCCGTTCTGGTTCATAGCGCTGCACCGGCCAGAGCGCAATTGACAGGGCCGTCTGTAAAAGTCCGCCGCCAAGCGCGAGCGCGGAGGAGATGAAAGCTTGATGAGTGGTTAGCGGCTGCGCCGCATAAATCAGCAGCGTGACCAGGCTGATCGCTCCGACATCGGCGGCAGCGGCGCCTGCGGCGACGAACATTCCCGCGGCTAACGCCCACAACGTCGCGATGATTACAGCCGCGGCATTGTGGTTGCCATAGAGTGCTCCGAGAAGAACGGCCAGCGCGCACAGGACGCTGGAAGAGAGCATGCGCTTGGCGCGCTGGGCGTAGGGATCGCTCCCGTCGGAATAGGCAACGTTGAGTGCCCCGCTCGCCACCACCACGCCGCCCCGCGGCATGTTCAACGCGAATCCGGCGGCCAGCGGCAGAAGCACGCCAACCGAGTTGCGCAAGGCCAGGTTGGGAGAGAGCTTCGAGGAATCGAAGCGGGTCAGCAACCGCCAGAACACGCGTGCCGTACCTTCATGAGATGCCGGCGCCGGCAAAGCAGGCGGAGCCGGTGGAGCAGAGGCATCTTTTAAGTTGGAAGCCATCAACAAGCCAAATGGAGCGGGACACTTTGCGCACGCCCGCTTTCATTGTAGCGAAGGATGCGCGAACGTGCTGATGGCATAATTTGTACCCGAATGCGAAGAGTTCTCATCCAATCCGATGAAGTTCAACGAGGAGTAATTTATGCCACAGCGTCAATTTGGAAAGAATGGTCCTCTGGTTTCCGCACTGGGACTTGGGTGCATGGGCATGTCTTTTGCCTACGGACCGGCTGATGAGACGGAATCGTTCCGTGTTCTTCGCCGTTATTTGGAACTCGGCGGAAATTTTCTTGATACCGCCGAGATCTACGGACCCTACACCAATGAAGAATTACTAGGCCGTTTTCTGCGCGAGGTAGCCCGCGATCGTGTGGTAATCGCCACCAAGTTCGGGTTCCGCATCAATGCCGATGGCACCAGAGGCGTTGACAGTTCGCCTAAAAATGTACGGCGCGCTTGCGACGCCAGTCTTAAGCGGCTCGGCATCGAAACGATCGATCTCTTCTATCAGCACCGTGTCGATCCGAAAGTTCCGATTGAGGAGACCGTCGGCGCTATGGCCGAACTGGTTTCGGCTGGCAAGGTACGCGCGCTCGGACTATCGGAAGCCGGGCCCGAAACGTTGCGGCGGGCCGCCAAGGTTCATCCGATCGCAGCGCTGCAAAGCGAGTATTCGCTCTGGTCCCGCGACGTGGAAACGAATGGTGTCCTGGCCGCCTGCCGCGAGTTGGGAATCACGTTTGTGCCTTACAGCCCGCTAGGGCGCGGTTTCTTAACAGGTGCGATCCAAAAGCTCGAGGATCTTGATGCCAGTGATTGGCGCCGGACGAACCCGCGTTTCGGAGAGAAAGCATTGCGGGCGAACCTTAAACTGGTGGAAACCGTAAAAGAGCTCGCCGGCAAGAAAGGCTCGACACCAGCACAGTTGGCCCTTGCCTGGGTTCTTGCTCAGGGCAATGACCTTATCCCTATACCTGGCACGAAGCGTGTTCGCTATCTCGAAGAGAACATGGGAGCACTCAACTTAAAGCTGACCGAAAGCGACCTGAAAGAAATCAAGGCCCGCTTTGCACAGATTGAGGTGTCCGGCGAACGATACGCGCCCGATATGATGGCGCTTGTGAATCACGCATGAGCGTCGCGCACCAATGTTGAGTGCACGGGCGCATCACGCTTCAGCCTTGCTGAGGCATGCCACCTGCGTTTATTTGCAAAGAAAGTCGATCGCGAGTCACGAGTGAGGTCTAGCGGCTGCCAGTCCCGAGCGCCGGCAGCGTGAATCTCGGCGTGACTTCCTTGCGCTTCGACCAATCGTGGTACGTGTGACATTCGAAGCAGCGCGATTCCGCGTGCTCCGGCCCAGGTGCATGGCAGCTCCTGCAAGTTTCAATTCCGGGCAGCAACACGTCGCTCGCCTCCGTGCTCGTCAGCGCCTTCGCATGACAGCTCACGCAAGTGAATCCGTCATGCGACCCGTGATCGAACTTCGCATGCGGCATCCACTTCAATGTGGCGTTCGCAGGCGCGATGTTCGGTAATTGAGCCGAGATGCCGGCAATTTTGTGGGTGTCACCCCCCCGCCCGGTCGACAGCTCGATTCTTCGTTGCGAGACTTTTGCAAATGGCGTGTGGCACTGCTTGCAGGTTTTTCGCCAGAGCAAGTCTTCGGCCTCGGCGGTGCGCTCCGTCACCCACTGCGCGGGATTAAGGATGCGAAACGCGGGAGGCAGTGGCTTACCCGTAAGGCCGCGGCTTGGATCGCCCAGTACACGCATTTCACTGGGGTGCGCGGCAATGTATTCACGGAATGTTCTGACCAGAAATGCGTGAATAACTTCCGGCTTGTCGTGCGGGACAGCTTCATCAAAACGCTTGTCAAACGTGAGTAGGTGGCAAGCGGCGCACGCATTCGCGAATTTCACCGGCGCCATCAACTCGCGGCCGGTTTCCGAATGCGGAGTCTTCAGAGTATCTTCGTGAAGAGATAAAAATTCATCGTTATCTTTGTAGCCCACGGTTGCGGCGCGATACTTCGGGTCGGCGTAGGTCAAATCCGCATCAGCGGCAGTTGCGCGATGGCAGTTGGCGCATTCCAGTTGGACATTTGGGCCATTCGGGCCGCGGCGGATCGGCTTCATGTGGATGGCGTGATTCAATTTGATTGTGCCGGGATCGTGTGATCCTTCTTGGAGGGCTGCGAATTGGGGATGGCTAGCCTCGAAATCTTCAATGTGACCCCAGTGATCTGTTACGAGCCGGGCGTGGCAGAGCGCGCAGCTTTCGTTGCTGACGGACGAGAGATTGATTCTTCCGTGATGTTCCACGTGGCAATCGATGCAGGCAAGCTGCTTTGTGGCATAGGGGTGGTGGACCGGACCGTCGTGGCAGGCGAGGCAAGCGGAGTCGGCGGCCTCAGCGGAGAATTGGCCGGCTTGCTGCAAGTGGCAGGCCGAGCATTCTTTTTCGAGGACGGCGTGTGCGGCGCTGAGGCGCCCGCTTGAATAGACGCGATGATCGCGAACAAGAAAGTGCCACGCGATCCAGACGAGAGCGATCGCGGGCAGCAGAACGCTGAGCCAGAATTTCGCGCGCTTCAGCGGCGTCGGCCTCTTGAAATAATTCAGGTCGAGGCGCTGCGCGAGTTTTTTTGTTGTGCGTTCTCGGGCCACTCTTTTTTCTCGGACTAGTAGCGCAGCGCCATGACCGCGTGGATGGCGCCGAGCACAATCAGTGCGAGCGAAAGCGGGATGTGCAGCAGCAGCCAGCCATGCAGCCAGTGGTGCAAACGTTCCTGGCACGTGAGTTGCCGCGTTTCGTCGCAAATCTCTTCCAGGTCCGCGAGCGTGACGTGCGCTGCGGCGGGGAGCAGCGTGCGCAGTCCTGAAAATACGGCGCGCGCTTTGTCAGCGTCGGCGAGGCGCTGGCCGCGTTGTTTCGGCCGCTCCAGAAACGGACGCATCTCGCTCAGGTAAAAGCTGAGGAGCGGCGCACTTTCTGCTTCGTTCAGCAAAATAATTTCGGGAGCCGCAGCTACTGCTGCACTCGCGCCCGCGCTGACGGCGGCGGAAGTGCGCAACGGAACAGCGGCCGCGGAGATGGTGCGCAACGCGGTGAAGCCGCCCGCGCGCAGTGCTTCCTCGTTCGAATCTTTCGAGAGACCCAAATTGCCGCAGAGATTCTCGATGGCGCGATCGGCTTCTTCGCGCAGGAGCGCTCGAACGCGGCCGATTTCGTCGTAAATCGTTTCGAGCGGAACGTCCGATGTCATCACACGCGGAATGTAGTGCTGCAACGCGGCGCCAAACACGCCGCTGAAAACCGTAATGATGAGCAGCCACATCAAGACACGCGTAAGAGTGCCGCCGAATTGAAATCCACCGTGAAACAAAATCATTGGCAGCGCAAGAAGGCCGAGCCAGAGGTGGCCGCGCATCCAGGTCTGTGCGCGGCCGATGCGCCACGTGGGGACGCGTTTCCGAGCTCCAAGTAGCGCCGCAAAAATCATGAAGCCGAAACCGATGATGCCAAACGTAAGGCCAATAGCGCTGCCGCCGCGCGGGCCGTTCGCCGAACTGAGCGCGTAGTGGATGTAAAACGCTGCCGAAGCTCCAAGAATTCCGGCTGACGCGATAGACCAGACGCGATGGGTTTCGTCGATTCTCATTTGGTGAAGCCCTGGCCAAGCATGTCGGCGAAAAATGTGCGCGGGTCGACGCGATGCGCGGCGTCGTGCGGGCAGGCGTAGACGCAGCTTGGTTCTTTCAAGTGCGTGCAGAGGTCGCAGGAAGTCGCTTTTTGCCTGATGGCGGCTTTTTTGCGGCCGGATCGCTCCGAATCCTCAACTATCACTTCGAACGGGTGCAAATTAATATTGCCGTAAGGACAATTCTGCGCGCAGAGGCCGCAACCGATGCACCAATCCTCGATGATGACTTCGAGCGAATTTCTCCTTCGAATCGAACCGACGGGGCAGCCGACCATGCAAAGCGGGTCGCGGCACTGGCGGCAACTCGTGGCGACGAGATATTGGTCGAATCGCAAGCCATCGCGGACGAGGCGGGTGACGCCGTCGTGCGCGTCGGCGCAGGCATTGACACAAGCGTCGCAGCGCGTGCAATTTTGCAAATCCAGAATCAGAAGGCTTTGCGCTTCCATCAATCCTTGCGAGAGGAATTGGTCAATCGGGACGTTGTGAGCCATCTGCATGCGCTGCTGATTGGCGGCGTGGCGTTCGGCGGCGATGGCTTCGAGTCCAGTTCGAACGCCGGGGAAACGCGCGACCATGTCGCGGAAATCGCCGCCGGAAATTCGAACGAGCTCGACGTGATCGAGAGCGGTGCAAGTGGCGGTTCGAACGCCGCCGCCGAGGAGGCCGATTTCGCCGAAGTAGTCGCCGCGGGAAAGATAGGCTAGAACCAGTTCGCCGCCGGGATAGTTTTCCGAAACTTTCACGAAACCGATGCGAACGAGATAGAAACTGTCCGCGGGGGCGCCCTGCTGAACGATGGCCTGGCCGGGTGCGAAACGCTGCAGCTCGACGCTTTCCTTGAGGTGCCCGATGAATTCCGGGGAAAGGTCCGCGAACATGGGCACGCCGCGAAGGTGATTTTCGAGGGCGCGGCGGCGATAGGTCTGGTCGAGCTGCGCGCGGAAGGTTTTGTTCTTGAGCATGATGTCGAGAACATTGCGCAGCATTTCGAAAGCGACGACTTCGGATTCCGCGATTACCGTGGCGGAGCGCGGATAAAAATTCATGCATGTCATTTCGCCGAAGAGGTCGCCGGGGCCGAGCTCGGCGACGGGATTGCCGTAGGCGAGATCGACGGAGGCGTCGATGGGAATGGTTCTGTCGCGCGCTTCCTCCTCGCGCTTGTCTTCCTCACGCGCGACGAGCGTGCTGGTCAAGCGCTTGAAAAAACCTTTGGTGCCGCCTTGCGTTTTGACGTGAGCGATAGGAGTGGAGATGGAGACTTTGGCTTGGCCTTCGAGAATGTAAAAAGCGGTAGAACCAAATTCGCCTTCGCGGCAGATGATTTCGCCTTTGCGAAAGCGACGCTTGACGATAGCGCCGCGATTGAGCTCGAGAAATGTGCCGGAGACGCCTTTGAAAACGGGGATCTGCAGGAGCGCTTCGGCTTCGAAACCTTGCGCGTCCGGACCGGCAGCGATCGCGGTGCCCACGACGCTTTTGTTGGTGAGCGCGCCGGTGGGACAGGAGACCATGCACTCGCCGCAGGAGATGCAGGTGGAATCACCCATCGGCGAGTTGAGATCGAAGGCGATGCCTGCGGAATAGCCTTTGCCCATGCGGCCAAGAACGAAATTGTTTTTGATTTCGTCGCAGCCGCGGATGCAGCGGTCGCAGAGAATGCAGGCGTCGTGGTCTACGGCGATGGCGAGGGAAGAATCGTCCTTGCCGCGGGCGACGGTGCGTTTTGCGAAGCGCGGTTGGGAAGCGCCGGCTGCCTTCGCGAGCGTTTCCAATTCGCAGTCGCCGGAATTCTGCTGGCGCGCGCAAGGCGATGGGTGATCTGACATCAACAATTCAAGAAGCGTCTTGCGGGCAGCCAAAACTTTTTCGGAATTGGTGACCACTTTCATGCCGGGCTCGGCCGGGCGGACGCAGGAGGCGGCGAGGACGCGTGCGCCGGTGTCCACGACGCAAAGGCGGCAGACGCCGACGGGAGTCTGGTATTGAAGGTGGCAAAGCGTGGGGATGTTGATGCCGTTCATGCGCGCGGCATCGAAGACAGTCGTGCCGGCGGGCACGCGGACGGGTTGGCCGTCGAGGGTGAGGTCGATCATTCCGGGAGGTGTTGTTGTCTCGCTCATGAAGAGTGGTAAGTCATTGGTTCTTAGTTTTTGGAAAGATCCGGGAAGCCATACTTTTGTTCTTTTTTTCTACGGCCATTTCGGTTCTCGCACGCTTTCATCTCAAGCAAGATTGATCCGTACTTCCGAATGAGCCCAGAACTGACAACCAATGACCAAGATCCAATCACCAATCACCAATCACGAAGAACCAAGAACCAAGAACCAAGAACCAAGAACCAAGAACCAAGAACCAAGAACCAAGAACCAAGAACCAAGAACCAAGAACCAAGAACCAAGAACCAAGAACCAAAGACTAAGAACTAAAGACTGTTACGGGCGAATGCCGACGCGCTGGGCTTCGCCGGCGCGGGATGCGGCGGTGAAGCAGATTCCGCTGGGACATTTACTCTGCAAAACGTGCGCATCCACTTCGGCGCGAAAATGTTTTAGCACGGATTGTATCGGCGCCGGCACGACCTGGCCGAGGCCGCAGATGGAAGTGAGGCTCATGGCCTGCGAGAGTTCATCGAGCAAGGCGAGATCGGCACGATATTGCGGTTCGGGGAGGCCGCCTTGGGTCCAACGCGCGAGCATGTCGGCCATTTTTTGCGAGCCGACGCGGCAGGGAACACACTTGCCGCAGGATTCGTTGCGATAGAAGCGCACGGCGTTGAGGGCCATGTCCAACATGCAGGTGGTGTCGTCACAGACGACGATGGCGCCAGAGCCGAGCATGGAACCGGCCTCGGCGAGGGCTTTGAAGTCGAGACGAACATCGATCATCGATGCGGGAAGATAGCCGGAAGATGGGCCGGACGGCGCGAAGGCCTTTAATTGACGGCCGCCGCGAACGCCGCCGGCGTGATTGAAAATGACATCGCGCATGGGCACGCCCATGGGGACTTCGAATATGCCCGGGCGGGAAACGTGGCCGCTGACGCCGACAAATTTCAAGCCGCGCGAGTTACCGGCTCCTTGCGCGACGAACCAATCGATCCCGCGGGCGAGAATTTGCGGGACGTTGATGAAGGTTTCAACGTTGTTGATGACGGTAGGTTTTTGCCAAAGTCCGATTTGACCGGGGAACGGAGGCTTGTTGCGCGGCTCGGCGCGATGGCCTTCGATGGCTTCGATGAGCGCGCTCTCTTCTCCGCAGATGTAACCGCCGGGGCTGACAAACACTTCGAGATCGAAGTCGAGATCGCTGCCGAGGATTTTTTTCCCGAGAAGCCCGGAGCGATAACAGCGGCGAATCTCTTCGCCGAGGATTTCTTCCTGAAGATGATATTCGTGCCGGATGTAGAGGATGCCGCGCTTCGCGCCGGTGACGAGGCCGGCGATGATCATGCCCTCGATGAGCAGATGAGGCAGATTGGTCATGATGAAGCGGTCCTTGATGGTGCCCGGCTCGCTTTCGTCGGCGTTGCAGACGATGTATTTGACGGGATCGGGCTGCTTGCGGACGAGATCCCACTTCATGCTGGTGGGAAATCCGGCGCCGCCCATGCCTTTCAGTTCGGCGGCTTTGAGTCGTGCGAGGACGTCGTCCCAGGCCTTGGATGGAACGAGCTTGCGCACTACACCGTACTTTTCGCTCTCGCCATATGGATCGGCCTTGCAGGTGATGCGTGCCTGCTCGGGATGCGGCTCGTGAACATCGTCGCCGCGGATGGCGCTGCGGGCGATCTGCTCGGCATGCGCGGCGGTGACATCGGTGAAAATGTGATCGTTGATGGAAACGGCCGGGGCATGGTCGCAACGGCCGAGACAGGAGACGTCACGAATCTGAACGTCTTCAGTGCGCGAATTCGCGAAGCGGCGCTCGAGATCGGCGCGCAATTCGCAAGAGCCGTTGAGGTGGCAGCTCATATCGGCGCAGACGCGAATGTCGGCTTTGGGTGGCGGCGCGAGATGAAAATGGGGATAGAAACTCGCGACGCTGTGGATCTGGTAGAGCGGCGTCTGGGTGCGTTGGGAAAGACCTTCGAGTTCCGCTTTGGGCAGGAAGGCGTAGCGAAGCTGGATGGCCCGAAGGTCGTCGAAGATCACGGCGCCCCGTCTCGCGCGAAAAGCGCCGGGCATGTTTTCGTAGAGATGCGCGGCGCGAAGTGGCGTGCTGAATCCTCTGCATACTA
>Ga0137391_10004952_pt1 | contig 10218 bp, 7 predicted proteins | sample 15con2h24BmetaG_FD_101399 | JGI IMG/M metagenome (GOLD analysis project Ga0137391, IMG submission 101399) | Vadose zone soil microbial communities from Angelo Coast Range Reserve, California, USA - 15con2h2.4B metaG | ecosystem: Environmental > Terrestrial > Soil > Vadose zone > Saprolite...
CCGGGGCGGTGGTGGCGGCCGCCTCGGTCTCGCTGGACACGCTGCCGAACGATCCGCGCCGCCATGCCGAGGCTTTGGTCCAAGCGTTGCTCGTTGGGCCGGCGGCTCTGCCCCCTCCTCCCCAGTTTTAGTCCCCACTTGACATGCTTGTGCAGCGGGGAGAGATTCCAGGCTGCTGATTAGCACTTCTCTCTTGAGAGTGCTAACAGGCATTCGCGATATGGACTTAGGCACTATTTCCGAGGTGGAGGCACGGACTCATGGCGACCGCAACGAAAGCGAAGCTAAAGGTGCACCCACTGGCCGACCGCGTGGCGATCCGGCCAATGGAGGAGACGGAAACGATGAAGGGCGGTCTGTACATCCCCGACACGGCCAAGGAGAAGCCGATTCAGGGAGAGATCATCGCGGTCGGCCCCGGCCGACGGGAAAAGGGAGACGTGGTCCCGATGGAGCTGAAGGTCGGCGACCGCGTGGTCTACGGGAAGTACAGCGGCACCCAAGTGGAGCTCGAAGGGGAAGAGATCATCCTGATCAAGGAATCCGACGTCATTGCGAAGCTCGGCTAAGCGCGAGGAGGAATAGCAGATGGCAGCCAAGTACTTGGAGTTCAATGTCGAGGCCCGGGCACGTCTGAAGCGGGGCGTCGACCAGCTGGCCGAGGCGGTGAAGGTCACCCTCGGTCCCAAAGGCCGGAACGTCGTCATCGACAAGAAATTCGGTAATCCGACCGTCACAAAGGACGGCGTCACGGTCGCCAAGGAGATCGAGCTCGAGGACGAGATCGAGAACATGGGCGCCCAGATGGTGAAGGAGGTGGCGACCAAGACGTCGGATCTGGCGGGCGACGGAACCACCACGGCGACCGTGCTGGCCCAGGCGATCTTCCGTGAAGGCCTGAAGTCAGTCACCGCCGGCGTGAACCCGATGTCGCTGAAGCGCGGTATCGACCGGGCGGTCGAGACGGTGGTCGAGGAGTTGAAGAAGATGTCGGTGCCGACCGCGGGCCGGAAGGAGATCGCCCAGGTAGGCACGATCTCGGCCAACAACGACAGCGAGATCGGCAAGCTCATCGCCGAGGCGATGGAGAAGGTGGGCAAGGACGGCGTCATCACGGTCGAGGAGGCGAAAGGCCTCGAGACCACGCTGGAAACCGTGGATGGGATGCAGTTCGACCGCGGCTATCTGTCACCCTACTTCATCACCGATCCGGAGAAGATGGAGGCGGTGCTCGAAGACGCCTACATCCTGCTGCACGACAAGAAGATTTCCTCGATGAAGGATTTGCTCCCGGTCCTGGAGAAGGTGGCGCAGACGGGGAAGCCCCTGCTGATCGTCGCCGAGGATGTCGAGGGGGAGGCGCTGGCGACGCTCGTCGTCAACAAACTCCGGGGCACGCTCAAGGTCGTGGCCGTCAAGGCACCCGGCTTCGGCGATCGCCGCAAGGAGATGCTGATCGATATCGAACGGGTGACGGGCGGCAAGCTCATCGCCGAGGAAAAAGGGCTGAAGCTGGAAAACACGGTGCTGGGGGACCTGGGCCAGTCCAAGCGGATCGTCGTGGACAAGGACAACACCACGATCGTCGGCGGCAAGGGCAAGCACAGTGATATCCAGGGCCGAGTCAACGAAATCAAGGCCGCGATCGAAAAGTCCACGTCGGACTACGACAAAGAGAAGCTGCAGGAGCGGCTGGCGAAGCTCGCCGGCGGTGTCGCGGTGATCAACGTCGGCGCGGCCACCGAGACCGAGATGAAGGAGAAGAAGGCACGCGTGGAGGATGCACTGCACGCAACGCGCGCCGCGGTCGAGGAAGGCATCGTGCCGGGGGGCGGCGTCTCGCTGCTCTGGGCACAGCGCGCACTCGAGCGGATGAAGGGCACCGATGACGACGAGAAGATCGGCGTCGATATCGTGCGCCGCTCGCTCGAAGAGCCGATCCGCATGATCGCCCAGAACGCCGGGGCGGAAGGCTCAATCGTTGTGGGGAAGGTGAAAGAGTCGAAGGACAAGAACTTCGGCTACAACGCGCAGACGGATACCTACGAGGATCTGGTAGCCGCCGGCGTCATCGACCCGACCAAGGTGACCCGCACGGCGCTCCAGAACGCCGCGTCGATCGCGGGGCTCCTCCTGACCACCGAATGCGTGGTGGTGGAGAAGAAGGAAAAGGACAAGACCCCCCCGATGCCCGGCGGCGGCGGCATGGGCGGGATGTACTAAGCATTCGACGCACAGCCGCACAGGCAAAGCGCCCTGGGGATCCTTCCCAGGGCGCTTTGTTGTGGAATAATGTGACACCCGACACGGACGCGAAGACGTATCTTTCGATGTGGGAAACCCTTAGCGAGGCAGCCGACCGGCGCCCCGGCGGCCACGCCTCCCCCCCCCCTCCCCCCCCCCCCTCTCCCACCCCCCCGCCGCCGTCGGCTCCGCCGAAGCGGGCTGCACTGTCGCGCGAGTTGGGGGAATTCCTCATCGAGCTCTCGATCGCGCTCCACAAGCACGCCATGTATCCCGAGGGCCATCCTTCCCTCGAGCCGGCGGCTGCGAGCGTGGTCCGCCGCGCCACCGAGCTGTTGCGAGACCGGCCGACGCTTTCCCTCGGCGTGGCGCGGAGCCAACTCATCATTGAAGGGGTCGCGACCGACTCCAAGCATCCCGTGCTGGCCGAGCTCGCCGGCCGCTTACACCGTCACCACCTCGGCGCGGCAACGTTCGAGCGGGGCCTCGCGACTCCGGAGGTGGCCGACGTGCTGCGTACCCTCGCGGTGGAGGCCGAGCGCAGCGGCCAACCGCTCGGGTTAGGACCGGCAGAGCGGCTGCGCGCCTGGCCCCACGTGCGCCTCCACGCGCTCACCTACGAACGGCTCGAGTTGCTGGACGACGCACCCCCGGCGCAGGGGTCGGAGGACGGGGGGGGGTTCGCCGGAGCGGCCCGCGGCGTACGGGCCGCGCAGCTGTGGCTCGGCCTGGCCCGGGCGGCCCTCGCCGGGGAGATCGGCGAAGACGAGTCTCCCTCCACGAAGTCAGAGGTGATCGCCAAAGCGATCGATCAGCATGCGACGGTGGCCGGCTACGACCAGGTGATCGTCGGCTATTTGCTGCAGATCGCCGATGAGCTGAAGCGCGCCGGCGGCGCCGAGGCGGTGGAGCTGCGGCGGCGTACCTCGCGGCTGGTGCGCGAGATGCGCCCCGAGACGCTGCGACGTCTGGTCGAGATGGGCGGCGATGCCGCACAACGCCAGCGGTTCGTCCTGGACGCGACTGACGGCATGGCCGTGGACGCCGTGTTGGACGTAGTGCAGGCGGCCGCCGACACCACGCAGCAGACGATCTCGCACTCGCTGCTACGCATGCTGGCCAAGCTCGCGGCGCATGCAGAGCAGGGAGCCCCGGCGGTGCGCCCGCTGGCCGACACCGCGCTGCGAGACCAGGTGCGGCAGCTGCTCGGCGGCTGGACGCTGGAGGACCCCAACCCCGACGGCTACGGCGCGGCGTTGCAGCGGATGGCCCGCGCCGCGCCAATCTTCGCCGCACCCAAGGAGGCGATGCACGCCGCTGAAGCCGAGCGGCTGTTGCAAATGGGCCTCGAGCTGGAGCACTTGGGCCCGTTGGTGTGGCGGGCAGTTGCGGGCATGGTCGAAGAAGGTCGCCTCGTGGCGCTGCTCGACCTGTTGGACGCGGCCCGGCCCGGCAGCCGGGTGGCGGCGGCCATTTGGGAGCGGGCGGCGACGCCGGAGGCGGTGCGACGCACGTTGAGCGCGCCGGCGCCCGACTTCGCCACCCTCGACCGGTTACTGACCCGCGTGGGGCTCCCAGCCGCCGAGCCGATGCTCGACGCCCTGGCGGAGACCGAAGTGCGCGCGACGCGGCGCCAGCTGCTCGACCGGCTGGCGCTCCTGCGAGAGGGGTTGGGGGCCGTGATCCTCCCTCGCCTCGGCGACTCCCGGTGGTACGTGGTGCGCAACCTGTTGGGTCTGCTCGAAGAGGTCCCCCAGCTGCCGGAGGGTTTCTCGCCGGCGCCCTTCGCCAAGCACGCGGATGCGCGCGTGCGCCGCCAGGCGCTCAAGCTGCAGCTCCGGATCCCGGCAGATCGTGAAGGGGCACTCCTCGCGGCGCTGGGCGAGGACGATGAGCAGATCGCGCGCATCGCGCTCGCCGCCGCGCAGCAAGACTGTCCTCCGGCAGCCGTCCCGCTCCTCGTGACGCGGGCGATGGGGGGATCTCGAGGCTGGTCCGTCGAGCTCCGGGTGCTGGCGATCCGTTTGCTGGGGCGCACGGGCGCGCCGGCAGCCTACGATGCGCTGCTGCGGCTGTGCGAAGGTGGTAGGAGTCTGCTGGGCCGCGCCAAGCTGCCCCCCAAGTCGGCCGAGTTGCTGGCCGGGCTCGCCGCGCTGGCGGTTGGCTGGAACCAGGATGCGCGGGCGGCGGCCGTCCTCGCCCGTGCGACACGCTCCCTCGATGCCGAGATCCGCGCGGCGGCCGAGCTCCCGTCCGGAGGCACCCGCGGGTGAGCGATCCCGTCCGTTTCCTCGGCGCGTTCGCGCAGGCGCTGGCGAGCATGGCCCTGTACGCCGACGGCCATCCACAGCGCGAGCGCGCCATCGACGCCGCCTTCACCGAGCTGCAGGAGCTGCAGCGCGACACGCCCCGGCCCCTGTTCACCTTCCTCGGGGACGAGATCGTCTACGGCAAGTTGCCGCTACGCGACATGAAGGCCTGGGATTGGTCGCCACGGCTCGCCAACGCAGGCGTCCAGCGGCTCGAGTTCGAGGACCGCGTGGACCGGGAGGAGTTCGAGGGGTTCCTGGAGGAGGTGTTGGCGCGCCTGACGCTGTCGAGCGTCGACACGACAGAGGCGCGGCAGATGCGCCGGTCCAGCATCAAATTCGGCACGGTGGGCGTGCGGGGCGATCCGGAGGCCGCCAAGGAGGAGCTGCCCACGGCGACTCTCAGCTTCTCTCTGGGGGAGGAGGTTGACACGCTACGCTGGATCCACCAGGAAGTGCAGTCGCGGGGGACGCTGCCCCTGGCCGAGGCGGAGGCGGTGGTGCGCTCGCTCTCGGTCGCCATGCACGGGGGCCGGCAAGTGATGCTGCCGCTGCTGCAGCTCAAGGAGTTCGATCAGTACACGACGACGCACTCGATGAACGTGTCGGTGCTGGCGATGGCCTTGGCGGAGTTCGTCGGACTCGGCGCCCAGGATGTCCGCGCCTTCGGGATCGCCGGGCTGCTGCACGACGTCGGCAAGACGCGCATCCCGATCGAGATCCTGACCAAGCCGGGCAAGTTCACTCCCCAAGAGCGCGACCTCATGAACCGGCATCCCGCCGATGGGGCGCGCCTGATCCTGGACTCGGAGGCGGACCTCGAGGTCGCGGCGGTCGTGGCTTACGAGCATCACATCATGCTGAACGGCGGTGGCTACCCGTCATTGCGCTATCGGCGTGACTGTCACCAGGCCAGCAACCTGGTCCACGTGTGTGATGTGTTCGACGCGCTGCGCACCAAGCGCCCCTATCGCGGACCCTGGACGCAGCCGGCCGTTCTCAAGTACTTGGAAGACAGGGCTGGCAAGGAGTTCGAGCCCGGGCTGGTCCGGTCCTTCATCGCGATGATGCGGCAGTGGGAGCCATCGGTCGCGGTAGTCTCGGAAGAGCCTGCCCCCGTGGCGGTCCTCACGCACGCGGAGCCGGGTCCGGGCTCCTGAGCCCCGCCCCGGGGTATTACGTTTCCACCCTCCGTTCGCGAGACTTCGACGTGCGTTTGATCCCGCTGCCCCTCCTTCTCGCCCTGCTGCCCGCGGCCACCGCGGCGCAAACCGCGCACCGCCTCCATCTCGAAGGTGACTGGCAGGCGAAGGCCGGCGAGGAGATCCGTCACATCATGGTGCGGACGGATAGCTCGGCGCAGTTCGGCGACCAGGTGGCGCGCTGGCGCCTGGTCGCGGACAGCCTGTGGCTGACGCTCGGGGATGGGGTGTGGCAGGTGTACGGCATGCGGCTCGACGGGGAGCGGCTGGTGCTCTCGGGCGGCGATCTCGACAAGCCGGTGACACTGCGGCGGGTGGGCCCCGCGACGCCGCGGCCCGACGCGGTCCTAATCCCGCCCGCACCGCCCGTGACGGAGCGCGCCTGGGACTGAGGCGCTAGCGCGTCTCGCGCACGCTCCCGATCCGCCAGCCGGTCGTCGATTTCTTGAACCGCATCGCAAACCGCGGGCGGTCCTCGCGCTGCGTCCCCCCACCGCGTGGCACAAAGGCATAGATGCCGCTCACGGCCGCGCTTGCTGAGTCGCCGTGGACGGTCAGCTGCTCTGCGGTGAACTTTGCCGACAGATGCTCTGCGCCCCGGAAGAACGTCCCCCAGCTGGCCACGTCGCGCGCCGTCATTGTGGGGTAAAGGGCCTTGAGGTTCGCGATGCGCTCGCTCGCCACCGCGCGGCCGAGATCCTGCAGCAGGACGTCGATCGCCGCGCGGGGCTCTGCCGGTTGTGGGCTCGGGGGGGCAACTCCTAGGCCAATGGCGGTCTGCTCTGCGTCCGAGGCTGCCAGTTTCGCCAGAGTGAAATCTCCCGCCTTGAGCAGGGAGTCAGCGCGGGCGAGCGCGTTGACCGCGCGCGTCGCCTCGGGCCGGGCACTCAACGCCCGGACAGCCGTGGACGCGCGCGAGATCAGTAGCTCGGCCTCGTTGCGCACGACCCCCGCCTCCCGTGCGGCCTTGCGGTACTCGTCGATCGCGCCGCTGTAGGTGCTCGTGGCGCGCGTCTGCTGGCCCGCACCCACGGCCTGATCGGCGCTCGCCAGCATTGCCTCTGCGATGGTCCAGGAGGGGACCGTGTTCTTCTGCGCGCCCGCGTGCTCAGCCCGGCTGCGGGCGGCGAGCACGGAGTCGCGCAGTGTCTGGACCGCGGGAAGCGCGCCCGCCGGCGCCGGCGCTGGCGCTGGTGGCCCTGTGGCAACCGGCGGTGCGGCGACCGGACCGGGCGTCGCCGGTGCGGCCGGCGGGCTGCGCAGCGACGTGTAGACGAGCACCACCACCACGATGGCGAGCGCGCCGAGCACGAGCATGCGTACGCGCAACGAAGTGGGGCGGATCAGGGAGAACACCGCGTCGGACAGCGCACCCAGCGAGATGCGCTGCGTGGTGCTCTCGCCCGCACCGGACAACGCCGCGCGGATCCCGGTCAGAGTCGCGCGCATCTGCTTGGCGGTCTCGTACCGGTCCTGGGGAGCCTTCGCCATCGCCCGGATGACAACGCGCTCCAGCGACGCGGGAATCGACGGGGCCACGGTGCGCAGCGGCCGCGGGTCCGTCGTGAGCACCTGATACAGGACGCCGTGGACCGACTCGCCCTCGAACGGCTTCTCGTAGGTGAGCAGCTCGTACAGCAGGCACCCCACGGCGAACACGTCGGTGGCGGGCGTGATGGCACCGTTGGTGATCTGCTCGGGGGCCATGTAGGTCGGCGTGCCGATGATCGAGCCGGACCCGGTATTGTCGGCCGACTGCAGACGGGCGATGCCGAAGTCCATGATCTTGACCCGGCCGTCCGAAGCGATGCGCACGTTGGAAGGCTTTATGTCGCGGTGAATGACCCCGCGGTCGTGCGCGTACCCCAACCCCTGGAGTACCTCAATCACGATGTCGAGCTTGCGCTCGAGCGCCAGCGGATCGCGCGCCGCGATGAGGTCGCTGAGATCAACGCCCTCGACCAGCTCCATTGCGATGAACAGCTGCCCCTCGGCTTCGCCGAGGTCGTAGACGGTGACGATGTTGGGGTGCTGCAGGGCGCCGGCGGCGCGGGCCTCACGCAGGAAGCGCTCGCGCATATCCGGCGTCTTGACGTATGTCGACCCCAGCAGCTTGAGCGCCACGTAGCGCCGCAGGATGGTGTCGTAGGCCTTCCACACGACTCCCATCGCGCCCTCACCAATCAGCTGGTGGAGCTCGAACTTGTTGAGCCGGCGATAGGCCTTGGCCTGGGGCACCTACGACTCCCGTGGGGCGGGTTGCGCAGTATGCATGGTATGTCTAGCCAGAGCAACCAGCACGGTCAGCGCAAGCACCAATCGTGCACGCGACCGAGCACGGCCCGAGTCGCGTCGTCCACGGGAACGTCGCGCCGGGGCAGCACCCGCGCGACAATCTTGAGAAACCCTTCCCTAGTCATGCGGCCCGGGCCAGCTCCCCCCCAGGCGAACGCCGGCACGTACTTCGGTGGCCGGACCACGTCGAACACATTGGCTCCCGCGCCCACAATGGTGCCCGTTCCGAGCAGCGTGCCGATGGCCGTCTTGGCGTGGTCCCCGATCAGACTGCCGAGGAACTGGAGGCCCGTGTCCAGGCTCGTCCCGGCCGCGTCCAACTTCACCTGGCCATAAGTGTTCTTGAGGTCCGAGGTGATCGTGCCGGCTCCGAGGTTCACCCAGCGACCGATCACACTGTGTCCCACGAAGCCGTCGTGCGCCTTATTGGCGTAGCCGAGGAACACACAGGTCGACACCTCGCCGCGCACGTTGCAGCGCGGGCCGATGCTCGACAGGCGGAGGGACCCGCCGAGCAGGCGTGCGTTCGCACCCACCCACAGCGGTCCCTCTAGCCGCGTGCCCGTGCGCACCTCGACGCCGCTCTCCAGCACCACGGGGCCGTGCGTCGTGTCGAACACCACGCCCGGCTCGAGCGCTGCCTCGTGGACGGCGACCCAGGAAGGGTCGCCGATCACGATGGCGCCGCGCGGGATCCCGTCGCTCTGACTCAACAGCCCGAGGAGATCCTCCTGCAGCAGACGCTCGAGGGCGGGGAGCAAGTCCCAGACCCCATGCAGCACCACGCCCTGAACCTCCACCGTCTGCGCCTGCGGCTGGGGGCCGGCCCACGTGGCCCCAGCCGGCACTCCCCAGCCCACGGTGATCCCTCGACAGGTGAGTCGCAACGGAGCCGACGCGAGCTCGGGGGCGAGGCCGCGCGGCGCGAACGTCGACGACCCGATGACCGCCGGCCCGGAGACGGCGTGCCGTCCCGTGACGAGCGGCGTGCCCGGCTCGGCGAAACCCGCCAGGTGGGGCAGGGCGAAGATCTCGCTCGTTTCGGCACCCACGAACGCTTCCCATCGCTCCCGGATCAGGTGCGCGCCGGCGCGCAATTCGCTGAGCGGGCGCACACCCGCGAACGGCAGCCAGGCAGGCCCGGGGTCAGGATCGAGTAGGTAGAGGGCGTGGCTCACAGCTGCTGCGCCAGAGCCTTGATCTGCTCGGCCCGGCCGGTTGGCGTCACGAGGGTGTGCCCATTGGCACGCACCACGACGGTGTCCTGCACACCGATGACGGCGAGGTGCTCGCTCTCCGACCAGATCACCGAGCGTCGCACGTCGTCGCTGAGCGTGACGTTCCCGACGACGACGTTGCCGCGGGCGTCCCGCGGGCGGATCCGCAGCAGCGCGTCCCAGGACCCGATGTCGTCCCAGGTGAACCTGCCTGCGACGACGGCGAGCCGACGCGTCCGCTCCAGCACGGCGACATCCACGGCCACGGGCCGCACCCGGGCGAAGAAGCCGGCGACGTCACCGGCAGTGAGGGCGGGCCAGGCGGCCCGCAGCTCTCGCGCATGGGCGGTGGCTTCGAGCAGGAAGCGCTTCGCGCTCCAGGCAAAGAGCCCGGTGTTCCACAACGCGCCCCGGCGCCGCAGTTGCCGCGCTCGTGCGGGGCGCGGCTTCTCGACGAACCGCACCACTGCACGGCCGTGGCCGAGCGGCTTGCCGGGGACGATGTAGCCGTAGCCGGTTTCGTCCCGCGACGGCTTGACGCCGACCGTAACGAGCACGTCACGCTCGCGCGCCACCTCCAGGGCCCGCGCTGCCGCCGTGCGGAACGCCGCGTCGTCGCCGACCGCCCAGTCGGCATGCAGCGAGAGCATTGCGGCGTCAGAGTCACGCGCGGCGATACGGTGCGCCGCCCACGTCAGGGCGGGCGCCGTGGATGCGGCGCGCGGTTCGGCCAGGATCTGCGAGGCGGGCACTTCCGGCGCCGCGGACGCGATCTGGTCGACGAGAGCGGGCCCCGTGAGGATCAGCACGCGCTCGGGAGGCACGAGCCCCTGCAACCGCTGCACCGCCTGGGCGACCAACGGCCGGTCGCCCACCAGGGGCAGCAGTTGCTTGGGTCGCTCCGGAGTGGAGAGCGGCCAAAACCGGGTCCCGGACCCTCCGGCGAGAATC
>Ga0137391_10004957_pt1 | contig 10214 bp, 6 predicted proteins | sample 15con2h24BmetaG_FD_101399 | JGI IMG/M metagenome (GOLD analysis project Ga0137391, IMG submission 101399) | Vadose zone soil microbial communities from Angelo Coast Range Reserve, California, USA - 15con2h2.4B metaG | ecosystem: Environmental > Terrestrial > Soil > Vadose zone > Saprolite...
GCACGCCGGAGGATATCGCCTCCACGGTGGCTTTTCTCGTCGGTCCCGACGGCGGTTGGATCAATGCCCAGGTGCTGCGCGCCAATGGCGGCCTGGTCTAGTCAAGACATCTGATCAAGACGTCTGATCAAGACTCGCGCAGCCATGCCAGCATCTCCGCGTTGATTTCGCGCGGATAGCAATGGCTGAGATCGTCGATCTCGCGATAGACCACGCTGGCCCCCGCCGCGGACAGTGCCTCCTGCGTGTGGCGGGCGACCTGCACCGGGAACATCCAGTCAAGCCGGCCATGCACCAGAAAGACGGGCAGGCCGCGCAGCCTGTCCGCATCGGCCAATTCCGCCATCAGCGGGTGGAAGGTGGCGGCGACCGGTGCCAGATGGGTGAAAGGCGAGGCGCCGTCGAGGCCCGTGACATAGCAGAACGTGCCGCCGTCGCTCATGCCGGTCAGCAGCAGCCGCTTGGAATCGATGTTCCATCGGCTTCGCACGTCATCGAGAATACGCTGAAGGTTCGGGGTGTCCGTGTCGTCGCCCATCAGCGCCCATGTCGGGCCGGTCGCGGTCGGCGCGACCAGAATGGCGCCGAAGCTGCGCGCGTCGCGCAGCCAGCTCCACAGGAAATTGCGGCCGTTGCCGCTGCCGCCGTGCAGCGCCGTCACCAGCGGCCAGGCGCGGTCGGCGGTGTAATATTCCGGCACGTAGAGCGAGTATCCGCCGCGGCCGCCGGGTTCGTTACGGTCGTGCGTGATGCCGGTGTTTGCAGAACGGGGCGCGGCGAGCCTGGCCTTGAGCGCGTCGTCGTCGCGCAGAGCAGGATCGACGAAGACATCGCTGACCGGCGGAAATTTCTCCGCGAGCGGGTATAGCGCCTCCTGCGCGCGCGGCAAATAGCGCAGTGCGCGGAACACCGCGACCAGATCGCCATTGCCGTGCTGGACCTCGCGCAGGCCGGCGAAGGCAGCGAGCGCCGCATCGCTGGATGTTTGCAGCGACGCGCGCACATCCGCGAATTGTTCCGGCCATTCGGCAAGCCGCACGCGCACCGCCCGTAATGCCTCCTCGGGCGCGCCGATCGCCTGCATGACGCGGTCGAAGTCGGGCGGGTTGAGGTGACGCGCGACGTAAGCCAGCGCCTCGATCGATTGCAACAATGGCGGCAGCACGGCCACGATGTCGTCCACCACGGCCTCGCTCATCGCGCGCTCCTGCTCAGATGTGGTACAGCCCGTCGAGCAGGCCGCGTGCGGTTTCCAATACAGGCCTGATGCAAACCCTAATCAATACGGCCTTGGATGTCGCCTTATTAATACAGCCTTGGATCAATGCAGCCTTGAACTAATGCAGTCTTGGATTAATGCAGTCTTGAACCAGGGCGCGGACTCATTAACACGCAACTCGCAACCATAACCTGATTGACGCAAGCTGGACGAAGGCAAGGTAATTGGCGGCAAGCTTATCGTAACGCGTCGCCACCCGACGACATTGCTTGATCCGATTGAAGAAACGCTCGATCCGGTTGCGGGCACGGTAGAGATAAGGGCTGAAGCAGATCTGATCGCTGCGATTGCTTTTTGGCGGGATGTTGGCCCATGCACCTTTCTTCATGGCAAGCCGCGGCCTCGCGCTTTCGGGGCAAAGCGGATATCAACCAGCCCACAACCCTCGCCAAATCCGTCGAAAATGACCCCAGCCGGACATTTATTCGGACGTAGAGCCGACGATTGTCCAAGCAATAACTTGAGGGAGGCGTGAACTTAGTCAGCAACCTTGACCAATCCGAAGCCGCGAAAATCTGCTAATTTTTTTGGAATGGGGCGCGCGCCCTTGCGGAGGGGCAACGGTGACGAACTCGGAAATCTCCAACGAGCCAACCGACAAACCGGCATCCGATAACAACTCACTGGACAAACCGGCATCTGATAGCGAGCCACCGGACAAACCAACACCGGGCCTCAACTTTAGGAGTCGCCTCCGGGCGCGATTACAGCTGATCGGCGGCGCGCTCGCCTCAATTGCCGCTATCGGCGCGATCGCAGGTGGCCTCGTCGGCTATTGGAGTGTGTGGAAGACGCTCCGTACAGATGTGTTTCAGGAAAAGCAACAGACGCAGAGGGAGGCCACGGCCCGGCCCGACATCATTCCCCGCTTATCTCTCGTCGTCCTGCCGTTCGCGAACTTCAACAACGATCCGGAGCAGGACTATTTCGCCGACGGCATTACGGCCGATTTGACGACCGATCTCGCGCAAATGCCTGGCGCGTTTGTCATCGGACGCGGAACGGCCTTCACATACAAAAACAAGCAGATCGACTTTAGGACGCTCGGGAAGGATCTCGGCATCCGGTGGGCAATCCAGGGCGCGGTGCGGCGCAACGGAGATCAGATCCGGGTCAACGTGTCGCTTACGGATGTCGCGAGTGGTCGCGACATCTGGTCCGATCGTTTCGACGGCGATCGCACGAATGTCGCCGCCTTGCAGGACCAGATCACAGTACGGCTCGCCCGCTCGCTCAACATTGAACTTATCCAAGCCGAAAGCCGCCGTAGCGAAATGGACCGATCGAAGAATCCAGACGCCATGGACTTCACTATGCGCGGCTGGGCAAAGATCTATGAGCCCCGATCGAAGACAACAATTGGGCAGGTAAAGGAGCTATTCGACAATGCGCTGCGCCTCGACCCGGACTACGTCGATGCAATGATCGGGAAAGCGTCGTGTCTCACCCCACCCCTTAATCTGCTCTCCGGATGGTCTGCGTCCGTGGCGGAAGACAACAAGACAGCAACCAACCTCGTCGACAGAGCCCTTTCGAAAAGCCCGGCAAACGCATTGGCTTACGTGGTCAAGGGAGAAACTCTTCGATTTGGTAACCCTGAGGAGGCGTTGCGTCAATACGACGCTGCGCTTGAAATCAATCCGAATTTCCCGTCTGCCTACGCAGGCAAAGGAAGTGCACTAATCCTCGCCGGGCGGGCACGCGAAGCCCTCTCCGTGACGCAGCTAGCTCTCCGCCTCAGCCCCAGGGATCCTGCCGCTGTCGCTTGGCGTTGGACTCTTTGCCATGCACACCTGCACCTGCACGATTTTCAAGAAGCAATCGAAGAATGCAGGCGGACGATCAATATGAACAGCATATACTGGTTCGCCCATATAAGTCTGGTCTCGGCTTATGGAGCGACTGGGCAATTGGAGCAGGCACAGCTGAGCTTAACTGAATTGAATAAGATCCGACCAGACTTCACGATCCAATGGTATCGTGAATTTGGTTACGCACTCTCGAGTAATCCGCAGTTTCGCCGTGAGATCGACGACATCCTCGATGGACTGAGGAAGGGAGGCGCGCGGGAGCAATAGAGTTAATTCTAATCGCTTACTGACAAGGCGACGAACTTCCGCTTCTGGCCCATCGCGTCATTTCCGGCTGCGCAGCAACCGTGTCGCTAAGCAAGCAGACTCCAAAATCGATGCGTCGTGCCACAAAGTTTATGAGTACACGGCCTAATGCAGCATCGGACCTTTGAGCAGCTTGGAACGGTCGGCCGAGGCTAGCACCACGTCGAAGGTGACGCCTTCATGGTGGACGGTCAGCGGCACGTCGACGCCGGCCGGCCCGAGCGACCAGAGCTTGCGGTAGAACGCGCTCTGGCTTGTGATTCTCTCGCCCTCGACCGCCAGGATGACGTCGCCGGCCCTCAGCTCGGCGCGCGCCGCGGGCCCGTTGCCGGAAATGCCGATCACGACGACGCGGTTGTCGATCTCGGTCGAGTACATGCCGAGCCATGGCCGCGCCGGCCTGTTGACGCTGCCGAATTTGAGCAGGTCGTCGATGACCGGCTTGAGCAGATCGATCGGCACGATCATGTTGACATGCTCGGCCTTGCCGGCTCGTTCGCGCTCGAGCTGCAGCGAGCCGATGCCGATCAGCTCGCCGCTGCCGGAGATCAAGCCGGTGCCGCCCCAATTCGGATGCGCCGGATAGGTGAAGAGCGCCTCGTCGAGCAGGTACTCCCAATAGCCGGCGAATTCCTGCTTGGCGGCGATGTGGCTCGCCACCGAGCGCGTGCGCCCGCCGGTGCCGCCGACCACCACGCGGTCGCCGACGCGCGCGGCAGCCGAAGCGCCGAGCGGTAACGGATCGATATCCATGCGGCCGAGCGCCTGCACCAGGCCGAAGCCGGTGACGGCGTCGAAGCCGAGCGCATGGCCTTCCATGACGCGGCCGTCGCCGAGATGCAGCCAGACCGTCTCGGCCTCGGTGATGAGATAGCCGATGGTCAGCACCAGGCCGTCGTCGATCACGACGCCGTTGCCGGCGCGCTCGGTGCCCAGCGTTTCCGCGGTGAAGGCGTCGGCCGAAACGAGGGAATGCAGGCCCACCACCGAGGCAAGGGCGCGATCGAGATCGAAGCCGTAATCGGCGGGGCGAGGCTGAAAGGCAGGTGGCACTTTCCACTCGGTCACAGAGGCCATCGCGGCTCTCCTGTTGGTCGGCGCAAAATCGGCGCGAATGGATGGCGGGTTTCCGGCACCGAGGTCCCGCGGCGGCCGGTGCGATACTGTCAGCCCAATCTACCACCTTTGCCGCGATGCGCACCAGCTCTGTTGAACGCAGTTGAGCTCGTCAACATTCGCACAACCGTTGCGGCGCAACCGTCGCGCTAGCCAAGTTCGGCCAGCAATGTACGGGCATCGCGGACATCGCGAGCGGTCTGGCCGCCTTCGATCCCAGCGAGGATCGGCTCGAGCAGGCCACGAAGATCGCCGTTCGGCCGGCCGCCGCGCCAGAGCCGGGCAAGATCGGTCGCCGCACGCAATTCGAGCAGCCGCGCCTCCTGGCTTCGCGCCACCGCAATCGCCTTGGTAAAGCAGGCTTCCGCGCGCGCGCGGTCCGGTTGTGCCTGCAACAGTGCACTTTGCCCGCTCAGGCGGTGCAGGTCGGCGAGCCAATATTGCTCGCCCGATTGTTCGACAAAGGAAAAACCGTCGTGCAGGGCGGCTTCCGCGCCGGCCACGTCTCCCGCTATCAAGAACGCCTCGGCAATGTTCGACAGCAGGATCGAATTGCCGGTATTGCCGCCCGACTGGCGCAGCGCGACGAGCGCCTTGCGAATGGAATCGATACGGCCTTCGGTCGGTTCCCGCATGGCGCCGGCGCACGCACCCAGAAGGACGGCCAATAGCCGGATCTGCTCGACCTTCTTTTCGGTGCAGTAGGCGCTGAGTTCGGCGCTGTCGCGCTCCAGCGCCGCGATGTCGCGCAGCGCAAACTGCGGCCAGACCGTCACGCAGAATGTCGCCGATGCGATCGTGGTGGCGTGACCGTGGCTTGAGAGTTCGCTGCGCACCTGCGCGCCGAGGCGTGCTGCGCTGTCGAGCAGGCCGAGCGACAGCCGCACCAGGACTTCGAACGACTGGACGGCGACGCCCTGATCCCATCCGAACCGGTAGCTGAGCGCTTTCTGCCGGCGGACATCGCGGTAGGTGTGGCCCTTTTGCAGGTTCGCCAACGCGTCGCGAAAATTCCCGGCATAAAACTGCAGCGCGCCGAGCTGGCGGTAGCCGACGAGCTGATAGGCGGGGTCATTCTGCTGTTCGGCGACATCGATGATCTGGTAGGCGAAATCGAGCGCCTGCTTCAGCCGCGCGGTCAGGGTGGACGAGGAACAAAGTCCATACAGGACGGAAACGCGCTGCAGATCGGTGCCGATGCCCTTGTCGACGAACTCTTTGGCCGCCATCAGGGCCGCGAATGTCTCCGGCGCGGAAATGCTTTTCAACGGCACCAGCGCGTTGGCGCGGGCAACCATGAGGCCAAGTTCCAGCGCGTCGCGCCCGGCTCCCGCTTCGATGTTCGGGATCAGCGCGAGGCCGGTCGAAGCGTGACGCTCGGCTTCCACGGGCGCCGACTGCGCCAGCGCCAGTTCCGCCGCCGCAAGCCAGCTCTGCGCCGCCTGTTCGGAAAGGCCCGCCTCCGTATAGTGATGGGCGATCGTCGCGGGCGGATATTCTTCGTCGGTGAGGCGCTGTTTGAGCGCCCAGGCGATATGCGCATGAATGCGTTGACGGCGGCTTCGCAACAGCGAGCCGTAGGCGGCATCCTGAACCAATGCATGCTTGAATACGTAGCTGGCGTTCGGCTGACCGCCGCGCGTGTGGATCAGTTCGGCGTCGATCAGCTGGCGCAGCGCCTCGTCCAGCGCCGCGCCCTTGATCGGCGATACCGCTTCGAGCAGCGCCTGGGAGAACTCGCGTCCGATCGCCGCCCCGATCTGGGCGGTCTCCTTGATCGGCGACAGGCGATCCAGCCGCGCCGTCAATGAGTCGTGCAAGGTCGAGGGGATCGCGAGCGGCGTCAACGCCGTGTCCAGCACATAGGCTCCGTTCTCCTCGCGCACCAATCCGGATTCCAGCACGCTCTTGGTCAGTTCCTCGACGAACAGCGGTATGCCGTCGGTCTTCTCCACGATCTGATCGCGCACGTCCGCCGGCAGCTTCCTGCCGGACGTCATGCGATCGATCATCTTCGCCGCCTGATCCCGCTCGAGCCGGTTGAGCGGTATGACCGCGACATGGTCGCGGCCGATCCATGGCGCGCTGAATTCGGGGCGGAAGGTCATCACCAGCAGAATAGGCAGGGGCCGCATCAGCTCCAGCAGCCGGCTGGTGAGGTCGAGCGAGGTCGGATCGATCCAGTGCGCGTCCTCCACGATCATCAACAACGGTGTCTGCTTCGCCGCGCCGACGGTCATCCCCAGCAGCGCGGCCATCATGCGTTCCTTCAATTCGCTGGGCGCGAGTTCGAGCGCCGGGTAGCGCTGCCCGGTGGGCAGGCTCAGCAGCGAAGCGAGGACGGGCGCGATGTCGCGGCTTGAAAGGCCCGTGCTTTCGATCATCTTCTCGAGCTTGTCGAGCCGGCTGCCCGCGGGCTCACCGCTGACAAATTCCGCGGCATGCCAGATCTGGCCGATCACCGGATGGAACGCGTCGTTGACGTGGTGCGGCGAGCATTGGTAACGCAACACCAAATGCTGTTGATTGCCGATCCGCTCGCGCAAGGTCGCCAGAACGCGTGACTTGCCGATGCCGGCCTCTCCGGACAGCAGCGCGACCTGGCCTGCGCCGCTCAGCGCGCGTTGCCAACGCTCGACCAGCAGCGCGATCTCCTGTTCACGGCCGACGAAAGGCGTCAGGGTTTCCGAACGCGAGGCCTCGAAGCGGCTGACATTCTCGCGCTCACCTGCGATCAACCAGGCGGCGACCGGTGCGTCGAAGCCCCTCAGCGTCTGCGGCCCGAGCGCTGTCAGCTCGAAGGTCTGGCCGAGCAATCGGCGCGTCGATTCCGAGACCACGATGGTGTTGGGTTCGGCGAGCGCCTGCAGCCGCATGGCGAGGTCCGGCGCGTCTCCGACCAGGCCTCTCAAGCGCGCTTCGCCCTCGCCGATCAGCTCGCCGACCACGACGAGACCGGTCGCGATGCCGATTCTGACGTCGAGCGCCGCGCCGCGCTCGTGCCGGAGCGCTGCGATCGCATCGATCAACGCGACGCCGGCGCGCGTCGCGCGCTCGGCATCGTCCTCATGGGCGCGAGGATAGCCGAAATAGACCATGGCGGCGTCGCCCATCCACTTGGCGACATGGCCGTCGAAGCGCGCGATCGCAGCCGCGACCGCGCCCTGAAACGCGCGGATCAGGTCCGCCATGTCTTCGGGATCGAGCTGCGCCGTCAGCGCGGTCGAGCCGACGAGATCGCAGAACATGACCGTCAACTGCCGCCGTTCGGAGTTGTCCTGCGGCCACGGATCGGAGGCCGGCGGTCCCTCGATGACAAGCTGCCGGATCGCGCGCAGCAGTCTCAACCGGTGTCCAAGGGGCACACCGATATCCCGGAGATGCTGATCGGTCAGTTCCGGCAATATGTCGGTTTCGATCTCGTGTTCCCGGAACAGATCCTTGTATTGATCGAGGCCGAGACTGCTCAGCCAGGTCCCGATGTCCACTTCGGTTCGTCCTTGTTGTGGAGCAACATTACAGCGTGACGACGGGACAGGGCAGCCGATTTTGCAGCGTGCGCGCGAGATGGCCGCGGATAGAACGACCGCCACATCGATCGTGGTGCCCGAAGCGGAACGCGAGCGGTCGCTCGACACCGCTGGCTTCAAGGCGAAAATGTGCCGGCATGCCCACATATCGGGCCGCGGGCCTGATGCGCCGCCGTCTCCTGATGATGAGGCGCGCTCAGTCGGCGTTTGCCCGCGCGCGCGACGGCATGATCCGGAATGCGCGATTTTCCTTTAACCACGCCGCGCGCTCGTCGCGCAGCAGGGTGCGGCGGACCTTGCCGGAATCGTCGCGCGGCGCGATCCGGACCGTCTCGAAACTTTCCGGATGCTTGTAGCGGCTGAGCCGATCGGAGAGAAAATCTCCCATGCCGTCGGCGATGGCCTGCGCATCGATCGTCTCGTCGAGTTCGAGGACGGCGTGAACGCGCTGACCGAATTCCGGATCGGGCAGGCCGACGACGACGCAGGACCGCACGTCCGGATGCGCGCTGACCGCGGCCTCGACCTCCGCGGGGTAGATGTTGGCGCCGCCGCGCAGGATCATGTCGGCCAGCCGGTCGCCGAGATGGAGATAGCCGTCGGCATCGAGCCGGCCGATGTCGCCAAGCGATTCCCAGCCGTCGGGCCGGCGCTTCGGCTCGGCGCCGAGATAATGATAGGTGCTGCCGGGACCGTCATTGGGGAGGAAATAGATTTCGCCGGTCTCGCCGGGCGCGACGTCGTTGCCGTCCTCGCCGATGATCCGCAGGCGCGCGGTCTCGCCGATCTTGCCGACCGATCCCTTGTGCGCGAGCCATTCGACCCCGGAAATCACGCAGGCGCCCTGCCGCTCCGTGCCGCCATAGAGCTCCCAGATCCGCTCCGGCCCGAGCCATTCGATCCACTTTTCCTTCAGCCAGGGCGGCATCGGGGCCGCCATGTGAAACACGATCTTCAGGCTCGACAGGTCATGGGCGTTGCGCACGTCCTCCGGCAGCGCCCAGATGCGATGCATCATGGTGGGCACGAAATTGACCCATTGCACCCGATGCGCGGCGATCAGGCGCAGCGCCTGCTCGGCATCGAACTTCACCATCCCCGTGATGCTTCCGCCCGCGAACAATGCGGTGTGCGACACGATGAACGGGGCGTTGTGATAGAGCGGGCCGGGATTGAGCAGCGACACGCCTTGCGGGATTCCGAGCGGCGGCTCGGCCGCGGTGTCGAACACCGCGGGCTGATGGTCGAGGATCACCTTGGGCCGCCCGGTCGAGCCGCCGCTGGTCATCGCCTTCCAGTAACGCGCCACCGGGCTTGCCAGCGGTTCGTCGGAAACACCTTCCGACACGAAATTGGCGGGCAGCGCGTTCGGCGCGTTCCAGTCCGCTTCGCCGCCGACCACCAGCGCCGGCTTGAGGATGTCGAGCACGGCCGCGGCTTCGCCACGCGGCAATCGCCAGGACAGCGACGTCGGCGTCGCGCCGAGCTTCCACACCGCGAACGTCGTCTCGAAGAAGGCGTTGCCGTTGGGCAGGCCGATCGCGACGCAATCGCCGGGCTTGACGCCCCTCGCGGCAAAGGCGCGGGCGCGCCGGTTGGCGCCGCATTCAAGCTGCTCCCAGGTGAGGGTGTCGGCGCCGTGGCGGATCGCGATCGTGTCTTTCGGTTTGCGCTCGGCGTACCAGCGCGGCACGTCGGCCATCGGGATCAGCATGTCGTCCTCCGCGATCCGGCTGTTTGTCGCCGTGTCGTGTTGCGGCAGCTCTCGTCTGTCCGCAGTCATTGGAGGATTTGTGGCGCAAGATGGGCGCGGCGTCCATAGAGGAAGACAGTCTGCATGGCGACAGTGTGCATGACGCCGGACGGCGAGCGTCAAACGCGGGCTGCATGGCCCGCGTTTTCGTCGTGACGAAGCTGCTCTGCGCGGCGCCCTACTGCGACAGCGGAACAGGCTTGATGGTGAAAGGGCCCGGATCCTTTTCCTTGTTGTCGCCGATGATGTAGGACAACTTGCCCTCGGCGACCCACGCGGTATTGCCGACCTGCGTGACCGAGACAGGCTCGGTCAAGCCATCCTTGATGGTTTCGATCTGGGCCTCGTCGCCCTTGATCGTGACCTTGTCGAGTTTGCCGTTCCCTTCGATCAACAACAGGCTGTCGCCGAAGGTGCGC